>Ga0265298_10009609_pt1 | contig 11502 bp, 11 predicted proteins | sample AusTroGonzalo_MG_3_FD_193486 | JGI IMG/M metagenome (GOLD analysis project Ga0265298, IMG submission 193486) | Bovine rumen microbial communities from tropical cattle in Woodstock, Queensland, Australia - Gonzalo_01 | ecosystem: Host-associated > Mammals > Digestive system > Stomach > Rumen ...
TGGTCCTGTGGAGCAGTCTAAGCCCTGGGATACCAACGGTATCGACGGCTGCCACCGCTTCCTCCGCAAGTTCTGGAACCTCTATCAGAACGGATTCGAGGGCGAACCAACTGCAGACAACCTGAAGAGCGTACACAAGCTCATCAAGAAGGTATCGCAGGATATTGAGACCTTCTCTTACAACACCTCTATCTCGGCCTTCATGATCTGTGTGAACGAGCTCTCACAGCAGAAGTGCAAGAACAAGGAGATGCTGAAGACGCTTGTCATTCTCATTGCCCCCTTCGCTCCCCACATTGCTGAGGAACTTTGGGAGATGCTGGGTGAGCAGGGCTCTGTTTGCGACTCTCAGTGGCCCACATGGAATGAGGAGTACCTTGTAGAGAGCCAGGTGAAGCTGGGTATTGCCTTCAACGGTAAGGCCCGTTTCGAGATGCAGTTCCCTGCCGATGCCGACAGCAAGACCATTGAGGAGGCTGTTCTCTCCGACGAGCGTGCTCAGAAGTATCTCGAAGGCTTCCAGGTGAAGAAGGTCATCGTCGTTCCCAAGCGTATGGTGAACATCGTACTGGGAAAATAATCTATAGATACTATAGTCACTATAACTGTTAATTATATGACTATCAATCACAAAATGATATGGAACGAGGTCAAGGACTATATGTTTATAGCCCTTGGCCTGTTCCTTTATACCATCGCCTTTACGGTCTTTCTGATGCCCTATCAGATTGTGGCTGGTGGTGTGACGGGTCTCTCGGCTATCATCTACTACGCCACAGGATTCCACTTGGAGAACACCTATATCATCATCAACGGTCTCCTGCTGATTGTAGCCTTGAAGATTCTGGGATGGAAATTTCTCATGAAGACCATCTTTGCTATCTTCACGCTCTACTTTATGCTGATGTTTGCACAGGAGCTTATCCCCAAGCAGGAAAACGGCCTTCCGTTCAAATTGATGGGTGAGGGCCAGGACTTCATGTCGATGATTATCGGCTGTGTGATAACAGGTATTGCGCTGGCTACTGTTTTCATGAACAATGGTTCTACTGGTGGAACAGATATTATTGCTGCATCGGTCAATAAGTACCATCCTAACGTCACACTGGGTAACGTACTCATAGCGGCTGATTTCTGTATCATCGGCTCCTGTATGTTCTTCCCACAGTTTGGCACCTATTTGGAGCGTGCTCATAAGGTCATGTTCGGCTTTTGCGTGATGGCAATGGAGAACTATGTACTCGACTACGTGATGAACGCCCGCCGACAGTCTGTACAGTTCATGATCTTCTCGCAGAAGTGGCAGGAAATAGCCAACGCCATTGGCACAGAGATGAATCATGGTGTTACCATTCTTGACGGACACGGCTGGTACACAGGCAAGAAGAGCAAGGTTCTTTGTATCCTTGCCAAAAAGAATGAGAGCGTCAACATGTTCCGTCTCATCAAGATGATCGACCCTAACGCGTTTGTCTCGCAGTCGAGCGTCATCGGCGTCTATGGTGAAGGTTTTGAAGAGATGAGAGTGAAGGTGAAGAAACAAAAAGTCAGTCGACCGCAACAAGATGAGAATAGTCTTTGCAACAAACAACCAGCACAAGCTGAGTGAGATACGGCAGATCCTTGGGAGTAGGGTAGAGGTACTGTCGTTGAAGGATATTGGCTGCGGTGTCGATATCCCTGAGACGGGAACGACACTCGAAGAGAATGCCCTCCAAAAGGCACAGTATATCTACGATAACTATCACATAGACGTCTTCGCTGACGATACCGGTCTGGAGGTCGAGGTCTTAAACGGTGCTCCAGGCGTTTATTCTGCACGCTATGCCAGCATGGAAAATGGTTCTGCCTCGCACGACAGCGAAGCCAATATGGCCCGTCTTTTAAGGGAATTAGGAGAAAATAACGATCGTAAGGCACGATTCCGCACTGTTATTGCGTTAATTGAACAAGGTAATGTCCATCAGTTCGAGGGAATCGTGAATGGAGAGATTATCCGTGAACGCAGGGGAGGAGAGGGTTTCGGCTACGATCCCATCTTCCAGCCTGACGGCTACGATAAGACCTTTGCTGAGTTAGGTACTGACGTCAAGAACCAAATCAGTCATCGTGCACGAGCCACCCAGAAACTGGCCGACTATCTGTTGGAAAAGTAAAATAGTTAAAAGGTAGAAAAGTAAATGATGAAACGTATCATTCAATGGTTGAGACAGACAAAGATAAAGGTAATTGTATTTTTACCTTTTTACTTCTTTACCTTTTTACCTTCAAATGCCCAGATAGGCTCATGGAAGAACTATATGGCCTATTCCGACGTACAGCAGATTGTCAAGGCCGACGACAACCTGTTTGTTCGTGCCTCTAACAGTCTCTATCAATATAGCTTGGCAGACCATAGCATCACGACCTACGACAAGGTCAACGGACTTAGCGATACTTACATTATACATATTGGCTGGAACAAGAAAGCCAAACGCCTCATCGCTGTCTATTCCAATTCTAATATTGACCTCATAGACCTTAATGGCAACGTTACGAATATCTCTGCACTCTATCGTAAGACAATGACTGAAGACAAGACTGTTGACAGTCTGACCATCGATGGCGATTACGCCTACCTCTATGCTCGCTTTGGTATTGTGAAAGTAAATATGACTAAAGCAGAGATAGCCGATACCTATACCAAGAATCATCCTAACTATCCCACCTCGCTGCCTCTGTCTAACACTAACGCTGACTGGGCAGACTATATTGATGTTGTAAAGACCCTGAAACCGGGAGGACCGAAGTATAATTTGTTTGGCTTCCTTCGATTCGTTGATAACACACTTTACTCTGTCGATAAGTCTGCATCATCTCTGAATATGGCATGTGTGCAGACCTTGGATATAGACAGTAAGGATTGGACTAATTACCAAAATGACATTGAGGCGAAAATAGGTCATCAGTTTGCAAGACTGTATTGTGTAGATGTTGACCCTACAGATCCCACACATGTCTTTGCTGCTGGCCGTACTGGTCTCTATGAGTTTAAGGATGGTAAATTCATCAAGGAATATACCAACGACAATAGTCCTTTGAAGACTGCTTCTACAGTTGGAAATAATAATAAGGATTATGTGCTGGTTACTGGCGTTAAATTTGACCAGGAAGGAAACCTATGGTGTACCAACAGTATCAGTCCTAACACTTCATTATTTGAGCTGAAGAATAATGCTGAATGGGTTTCCCATCACAAGAAAGAACTGATGGTTTATGAGAATCGTTCTTTTGAAGGCATGGAACATATCATGTTCGACTCACGCGGTCTGATGTGGTTTGTCAATAATTACTATCGTACACCTTCGCTTATTTGCTACAACACTCAGACAGACGAGATAAAGGTATTTGACGCCATTATCAATCAAGATGGTGTTTCCTATGCACTTTCCTACGTTACATGCGTTGCAGAAGATAAGAACGGTAACATTTGGATAGGAACCAATCTGGGGCCTTTTATGCTTGAAACTTCTCAGTTTAATGCTGAAAACTACACATTCACACAAGTGAAAGTACCACGAAATGATGGCAGTGACTATGCCGACTACCTTCTGTCTGGTGTTTACATTTCAGCAATAGCCATCGATGGAGGCGGACGAAAATGGTTTGGTACCAATGACAATGGCGTTTATCTGATCAGCGAAGATAATCTTACACAGCTCAAGCATTTCCAATCAGACCATACGCCGTTGCTGTCCGATAACATTACCGCTCTTGATATTGACCATCATACAGGAGAGGTATTCATTGCTACAAACAACGGACTGTGCTCTTATACCAGTGATGCAACAGCAGCAAGTACTGAAATGAGCAAAGATAATGTCTATGCATATCCTAATCCTGTTACACCAGAACATACAGGTCTTATCACCATTGTAGGATTAAGCTACCAGTCTTACGTTAAGATAGTAACATCTAACGGAAAAGTTGTCAATGAAGGACAGAGTAATGGTGGAACCTATACATGGGATGGATGTGACATGCAGGGCAGAAAAGTAGCATCAGGAGTCTATAATGCGTTGATCTCTAAGCGTGACGGTTCTAAAGGAACAGTCTGTAAAATAGCCATCATCAGATAAACATGGAGAAATCTAAGCTTATTAGTGATGAAATAATAGAAAGAGTTCATCGTGACAACTGTTTCGACTTTCTGCGCTATCTGTTTGCTTTCTCCCTTATCCTTGTGCACTTCTGTACGCTGACAGAGACAGAGCAGTTCTGGGTCATCAGCGGACAAACACGTGTCAAGGCATTCTTTACCATCACAGGCTTCCTGGTAGTATATAGCTTTATCAGACGTGGTAATATCAAGGTATATATACGAAAAAGAATAAACAGAATTATTCCTGCCTATATGGTAGTTGTTCTGGTTTGTTTCATAGCTGGTATCATACTCACAAAACTCTCTCCAACACAATTTCTTTGCGATAGTCAAAGCTATCATTATCTATTAGCAAACCTTTCGTTTCTTAACTTTCTTGAGCCATCATTACCAGGACTATTTACTGACAATCCTGACATTGCTGTCAATGGTTCACTATGGTCAATGAAATACGAAGTGCTTTTCTATATACTTGTACCATTCATAATATGGTTAATGAGAAGAAAAGGTAAGACGACAATCATGATTGTTATTTTCGCATTTCATATTGTCTATCACGGACTATTTGATTATCTGGAAGATCATTATACAAATCCTCTTTTTTCTGCTGTCAATCATGCAAGCTTCAATACCATTATATATTTCTTTAGTGGTATGGCTATTTTGTTGTATTTTGATTACTTCTGCCATTATATCAAGTATATCTTTCCTATCTGTGTTCTGCTTACTATTATACTGAATTTGGCAGATATCTCTATACTGAACTATATTGAACCGCTTATATTCTCATCGCTGATTATCGGAACTGCTTACTACCTTAAACCACTGAACTTCCTGCAGCGATACGACAACATATCATATGGTCTTTATCTTTATCACTTCCCAGTAACACAGATTATCATACAATATAAAATTGACCAATATAATATATTCCTTGCTTTTATAATAATGCTTATAGCCACAACCATATTAGCCACCATTTCCTGGCGGTTGATAGAAAAACCTATATTAAAAAGATAATAATCCTTTTTAACTCAGTTCAAGCATTCTTTCAATAGGCTTGACAGCTTCTTTTGCTATTTTTGGATCTACTTCTACTGACGGCCATTCATACTTTAAGGTATTGTATATTTTCAGTAGCGTATTCATCTTCATGTACTGACACTCGTTACAGCTACATTCCAGGCCGCTCTCGCTGATTTCAGGAGGCACAGGGATAAATTGTCTGTTAGGACATGTTCGCTGCATCTCATGAAGGATTCCGGCCTCTGTAGCTACGATAAACTGCTTCTTATCGCTCTGCTGTGCATACTGAAGCATTGTTGCCGTTGAGCCTTTCACGTCAGCTACGGCCAATACAGGACCTTTACATTCCAGATGCGCCATTACTACAGCATCAGGATACTGCTTCTTCAGTTCAAGAATCTTTGAGACGGAGAAACGCTCATGCACATGACAGCCACCATTCCAAAGCAGCATCTGCCGGCCAGTCACCTCATTGATATAGTTTCCCAGGTTATAGTCAGGACCAAAGATAAACTTTCCGTCTTTTGGCAGCTGATCAACCACCTTCTTGGCATTACCACTGGTAACTACTACATCAGTCAAAGCTTTTACAGCAGCTGTGGTGTTGACATAAGAAATAACCTGATAGCCGGGATGCTCATCTTTGAATTTCTTCAAGTCTTCAGCCTTGCAGGAATCAGCCAGTGAACAGCCGGCATTAAGGTCAGGACAGAGTACAATTTTCTCTGGTGACAATAGCTTACAGGTTTCTGCCATGAAATGAACACCACACATCACCATCATCTTGGCATCAGTCTCTGCAGCCTTTCGTGCCAAAGCCAGTGAGTCGCCTACAAAGTCGGCTATTTCCTGAATATCACCAATAGTATAGTAGTGAGCCAGGATAACAGCATCCTTTTCTTTACACAGACGACGGATTTCAGCCTTCAGATCTACACCCTCAGCTACTGCTTCATCAATGAAGCCCTGCTCTTCCCATTTCTTTTTCAACATCATATTATATTATTCTTTTTATTTTCTCTTTTATAAAAAAAAGAAATGTAATAAGATGATATGCCGTTCATAAGTTGGTAACTTTTTCCTGTTTTCCTTGCCAGTAAAGTTATAAGATTGTGAAATTACACTATTAACAATGTGTGTTGATATTAACTCCCTGACTTTATGACTCATGCATTACTTATCCACAATTCTTGTTTTCGGTGCAAAATTAATAAGTTTATATCTTTTTTCAGCAAAAAACGGTGGAAAACTTGCGAAAAACTGAAGAATAATGATGTGGATATCCCTCATCGTTATCTTGACTATAGGATATCCACATTTTTTTCCCTGCGTTTTCCACAGAGTTATCCACACTTTTTTATTCCAGATTTTCTTCCATTTCCTTATCGAGCTGGTTACTCCAAAGATACTTCTTTGTTTCTTTGGCAGCAACACCGCTGAGGAGTAATAATGCTATGAGGTTAGGAATGGCCATCAGGGCATTCATGCAGTCGGCAATATTCCAGATAATGTCAAGACTGATAATAGAGCCGAAGAATAATGCTACAATATACAGAATACGGTAGAAACGATTGATTCTGCGACCTTCAATGTAGTTGACAGCACTTTCGCCATAGTAGCTCCAGCCAAGAATCGTGCTGAAGGCAAATGTAAGAATACCAAAGGCCAACAATGGTGCTCCAACGTATGGAATCTTCGAGAATGCCACCTTTGTCAGTGCAGCACCATCAGCATAGGTAATATCAGGATAAGCAATGATACTGCTGACAAGTACTAGTCCTGTCAATGCACAGATAATAACCGTATCCCAGAAAGTTCCTGTACTCGACACCAAAGCCTGACGCACAGGGTTACGTGTCTGTGCAGCAGCAGCAACGATAGGTGCCGAGCCCATACCGCTCTCATTACTGAATAGTCCTCGGGCTATACCGTAGCGGGCAGCCATCATGACCGTGCTACCCACAAAACCACCACCAGCGGCAGCAGGATTGAAGGCAGAATCAACTATAAGCTGAATGGCTGGCCATACATAGGCACCATTCATGCAAAGAATAAGTATGCACCCCAGAACATAAAGGATAGCCATGAAAGGTACTAATATGGTACACACGCGTGCGATGGCTTTTACTCCACCAAGAATGACGGCACCCGTTAACACACAGATGACTATTCCCATTATCCAGTCGGGTATGCCGAACGTCTCGCTGGCCAGCAGTGCAATAGAGTTAGCCTGGACGGTGCAGCCAATACCAAACGATGCAAGGGCTGTGAATACAGCAAAGAGAATAGCCAGCCACTTCATGTTGAGGCCACGTTCCAAAGCATACATCGGACCACCATAGGTGTGTCCATCCTTACCCTTCACGCGATATTTCACAGCCAGCAGTCCTTCGGCATATTTCGTTGACATACCGAAGATACCCGTCAGCCAGCACCACAGCACAGCACCAGGACCACCCAGTGCCACGGCAGTAGCCACGCCAACAATGTTTCCTGTACCAATAGTAGCAGCCAGAGCAGTGGCCAAAGCACCAAACTGACTGACATCGCCCTTAGCCTCCTTATCCTTCTTGACAGAGAGCTTGATTCCTGTCAGCAACTTGCGTTGTGGAATACGCAGACGAAACGTCAGAAAAATGTGAGTGCCTAACAGCAGAATAATCATAGGCCAGCCCCATAAGAACGAACTCAGCGTGGAAAATAGTTGGTTGATGGTCTCCATTCCTTAACTCCTTATTACTTACTCCCTCTACTCCTTTACTCCTCCGAAAAAATCACCTGTATCAGCGTCTGTCCTACAGCCTGTAGCGTGTTCTTGTCCAAGTGCTCCATATCATCGTTCACCGTGTGCCATGTAGGTCCGAAGGAGCTCTGATCGCAGTCAGGATAATGAGGAATGATATCGATGCAGGGGATGCCGGCTTTCTGGTTCACAGGCACGTGGTCGTCAGTAATCTGACCACCTTCATCGTTAGGGAAGTAGGTGCCAAAACCTACTGTCTCTGCTGCTCGCCATACTTTCTTTACTACGTTGGGAGCATAGTACAACGATACGCTTTCCTGATAGAAACGTGCACCCTGTCCGCCTACCATATCGAGCAGAATACCATAACGGGCTTTGTAGCCTTGCTGATGAGGGTTTGCCGACCAATACTGGGCACCCAGTGCCCATGTGTCGCCATCATTGCTGGTACTCTCAGCCCACTGTGGTGTACCCCAGTCCTCAGCATCGAAGCATATGAAATCAACACCAATTTTACAAGAATCGCCTTTCGCCAACAGTCGTGCTATCTCCAGCATCACGCCAACGCCTGAGGCACCGTCGTTAGCAGCCATCACAGGCTTCTTGTGGTTTGCTTCATCAGGATCGTTATCGGCCCAGGGGCGACTGTCCCAGTGGGCACAAATCATGATGCGCTCCTTCGCTTCCGGATTGAAGCTGGCAATGATGTTGGTAGCCTTCAGCGCCGTTCCGTCGTAACCGGAGAGCGTAGCCTTCTGCGTGGTCACCTGAAGTCCCAGCTGCTCAAACTTCGCTGCAATCCACTCTGCACAACGCTCGTGAGCCTCGCTGTTCATCGTGCGAGGACCGAAGTCGCATTGCCGTTGGCAGTAGAGTAGGGCAGAGTCAGCCGAAAACACAGGACCTACCGGCTCTGCTACCGTTTGTCCGTTATCCGTCGTACTGTTCTTCGTATTTCCACAGCCCATCATCATCAGGCCGCTTAATACGCCAATCACTATTTTCTTCATTTTTTTTATAGAAACCTTTCCCTCCTTTACTCCCCAGTTCCCCCTCTCTACTTCTTGCGTCCCTTTGGTAGCAAGCGGCCGCTCGACATCCCGAAGGGTGGCGCTTGTTCCGCAGGTCTCAAGAAAGCCGAGCGGGAGAGAGGGTTAGGGGGAGAGGCTTTTTTTACAACGAAATCTGTCCCTTCTCGTCAACAGAGAATTTCAGCGTTATGGTCTTAGGATAGATTTTTCCAAGGTTGGCTGCAGGCACCGTAATGCGCGAGTCATTACCCTTTCCCTTGTAATCAATCACACCGTCGTTTTTGTCAAAGCTGGTCACCTCCAGTTTGTAGCTCAGTCCTAACTTATAGCTCTCCTTCGTCAAGTTGACATCAGGAATCAAAGTCTCGTCGATGGTGATGGTGTGCGAAGCAGGAACCTCAGTGAGATTAGAACCAGGCGATAAGATCAGAAGGTCAGTGTAAGAAGAGAACTCGTGTGGATTCATTTCACCTTTGTTGTTAGGTGAGTTGATGATGGTCTTCACGATGTCCTGCTGGTCATCGGCATCAGTAGCAGGCTCGATGGTCAGCTTATAAGTGTATTTCACTACCTTCTTCTCTTCAACAGGATCGTCATCGTCACTGCTGCAAGCCATAAAACTCGTTGTTGTCAATGCGCAGCAAAGGACGGCTGCGAGCGTCATCATCATTTTTTTCATCTGTTGTTATTCTAATAAAAGTTAGTTGATACTTTGTATTTTCTGAATTTTTGGCTACAAAATTACACAAAAAAGAGTAAAATAGAAGAAAAATCAACCTTTTTTTTACAATTTGATCTTACTCAATCACAGAAACACGCATTTTAATATCGTCAATGGGCCGGTCACCCTGTCTTGTAGCCGAACTTTGTATCATCTCCACCACGTCGAGGCCCTCTTCAACCTCACCGAACACCGTATACTGCCCGTCAAGATGAGGAGTGCCACCGATGGTAGAGTAAATCTTCACTTGTTCATCAGTAAGCCCATTGCCTTTGACCTGTGCTTCAGCTTCAGCAGCCAACTTGTCCTGCAGCTCCTGCAGTCCGGCACGGTCGCGGTTACGACGCATCTCCATGATTTCGTCACGATGCTGAGCAGCCAACCGGTTAAACGCCTGCTGAATCTGCTGCATCTTCAACTGTTTGGCGAACTGTCGCAGCTGTCCCTCGTTGTAAACCTGTCCCCAGACGATGTAGAACTGCGAACCGCTGCTTCTGCGCTCAGGATTCACCTCGTCGCCTTGACGTGCTGCAGCCAGCGCGCCCCGCTTATGGTACAAGCCCTCCTTTATCTCAGCCTCCAGCGTATAGTCAGGACCACCCATACCCAGCATCTTGTTGATAGGAGCATCCTTAGAATCAGGGTCGCCACCCTGAATCATAAAGCCCTTAATCACCCGGTGGAACAGCGTATCGTCATAGTATCCCTCTTTCACCAGCTTTATAAAATTGTCACGGTGAATGGGAGTCTCGTCATACAGTCTTACCACGATGTCGCCCAACAACGTCTGTATCTTTACCTTGCAGTTTGTGCGAGAATTCTCACGTTCGGCAGAGTTCAAACCCGTCTGACTCTGCTCTCTCTTAACTGAATCATTCATATCTTTTGGAATTTTGAGTGCAAATATACAAATAAGCCCGCAAAACACCAAAATATATTCAAGTATATTCCTCTCTTTCAGTATCGCATTTTACACTTTTCAAACGAATTTACTATTCGATTTTTACACTTTTCAATATGAATTACCGCTGAAAAAATACACTTTTCAAACGAAACTACCAAATAAAACATAGAAAAAAACAATTCAAGAAACCCAGTGTAGAGCGAATGCAGAAGATTAAGGACGCTTTTCATATGATGGGGCAGAAGATGATAGCTGTATAGTCTTCATACATCATCTATTAGTCTGACAGAACCTGGTACATGTCACAACTTGCCTTCATAAGCACGAAGTTTCAAAGCGTGACAATTTGTCACGGTTTCATTTCCCTCCTCTTTCACTCTCTGTGTGTCAGGTACCAGTCCTTGTTGACAGTTCAGAATCGCACAGCGCGAAAAGCGGTAAAATGAGACCTTGAGACTGAGACTATTTTTCCGTCTTCCCCTTTATTTATAAAGGCAAGACCGATAGTCTCAAAAAAACCTCTCCGTCGTGATGACGGGGAGGAGGCTTTATCTCCCTCCCTACTGGGGAGGGCTGGGGTGAGGCTTACAGCGGACCGTAGCCCATACAACTTGTGGTCGTGATGGCCGTCAGGAATGCCGTGAGCGCGGCTACTACCATCTTCACCGCAATCTCAATCAGTCGTGCTTTTTTCATTGTTTCTTAGGAGTAAAGGAGTTAAAGTAGTAAAGTAGTAAAGGAGTAGAGGAGTAAAGGAGCCCCCAGTTCCCCCTCTACTTGGAGGGGGCTAGGGGGAGGCTTTCATTCTTCATTCTTCATTCTTCATTCTTCATTCTTCATTCTTCATTTTACGGTTCCGGCTGGTTCATTACCGCCTTGTCGGCATCAATCTTCTCCTGAGCTGCCTTAGTCCAACCGAGGGTAGCATCCTTGTTC
>Ga0265298_10009610_pt1 | contig 11500 bp, 4 predicted proteins | sample AusTroGonzalo_MG_3_FD_193486 | JGI IMG/M metagenome (GOLD analysis project Ga0265298, IMG submission 193486) | Bovine rumen microbial communities from tropical cattle in Woodstock, Queensland, Australia - Gonzalo_01 | ecosystem: Host-associated > Mammals > Digestive system > Stomach > Rumen ...
CACAGGTGATCCTGCAACTGCAGTTTCTACTCCTGCCAACTATGCCTTTGGTGAACAAAGTGCTGATGCATCAGTTACTTACAATTTTGCAAATGCGGGTGCAGGTACAATCAATATCACCAATGTGACAGTCGCAAATAATCCAGATGATGGAACTTATACTACCAACTGGACTTCAAGTGTTGCGGCTCCCTTCGACCTTATTATTACTCAGAACTACGATGCAGATAAAGCAGGTGCTAAGACTGGCGTGGTCACAGTGACTACTACTGAGGGTGAGTTCGCAATCAACCTTACAGGTACGACCCTTGCTGCCGATGCTCCTGCTTCAGGCCTTTACATTGGCGATGCTATTGATGCTTCTGCTTCTGGTGCAGCCTTCGACTATGGCATCATCACTGAGAATGCTACTAAGTCGTTCAAGATTAAGAACGACGGTACGGGTACGCTTCAGGTGACGGGCATTGCTCTGCCTGAGGGCTATAGCATTGACATCACGGCTCCTACTACTGAGGCTCCGCTGTCGCTGACCGCTGGTCAGAGCCAAACCGTCAACCTCACGCTGGCTGCTGCTGCCAAGGCTATCCGCAACGACAATATTACCATTTCGTTCGCCGGCGGCTTGGAAAACTTCACGTTTGCAGCTAAGGCTTATATACTGACAGGAACGGAGACGGTTGACTTTGCTACAGAAATCCCCGGCACATGGGATAATGAAAGTAACGGTTGGTCTGTTCTGGATGGTGCAGCTAAGTGTACTGGAAAGAAAAATCTGACTACCTCTAAGTTGACATTTGGCGAGAACGACTTCTTTATCTTTAAGGTTAAGGCTTCTGATAGTGGCTCTGGTGACTATGTGACCGTAGAGGGATCAACAGACAATGGTTCTACATGGACGGCATTCGATAAGAAAACATATTCTTATTCTGGAGACTTCGGTGCAAATACAGGCGACTATTCAACTATCGTCGTTGAAGTTCCCTCTACTGTGAACAAGCTTCGTTTCAATGGCTACTATGTATTAATCGACGAAATTGCAGGTCTGACCTACGATGCCAACGACCCGCAGATGGGCATCTATACCGATGTGGAGTGCACTGTGGCTGCAACTACTACAGAGACAAAAGACTTCGGCTTCGTGACCTCTGACCAGACCGCCACCTATTATATTAAGAATGTTGGTACGGGAACGATGACCCTTTCGAAGGGTGACGACCCCGCAGGTTTCACTACTACACTCGACAAGACTTCTGTCGCTGCCGGCGAGAAAGCTACGCTGACCATCACAATGGCTGCTGCCGATAATGAGGGCTACCATAGTGGCGACATCGTGGTAACTGCTACCGACCTGGGTACGTTCACTGTCAGTCTGACGGGTGTACAGGTGAACGAAGATAAACTGAACCTCGACTTCGCTACAGGTACAATCCCAACCACTTGGTCTGCAAATAGTTGGGAGAAAAATGCTGGTGGCTACTATCGAGCAGGTTATACAAGCACAACAATGGAGACCTCAACGCTGACAGCTTCTGCAGGTGAAGAAATTGTTATCGTTGCCAAGAACGAATACACAGGTAGCTATACCTTCGGTGTGAACTACAAAAAGGGCGGAGACAACGAATGGAGTACGCTGATTGCGGCTGCTAACTTGGGTACGAGCTGGGTAACGCTCCATGCTCCTATTGCTGAGGCAGGCGACTACCAGTTGCAGTTTGTAGGTAACTATGCCCAGATTCAACGCATCTACGGTCTCACCGAGCCAACAGAACCTGTAATGGTGGTTTACGACGGTGAATCAATCGCTGATGCCACCTACAGTTTTGGCAATGTTGCCAACGATGCTGACGCAGTGAAGACCTTCACTGTGAAGAACGAAGGTAAGGCTGTACTGGCAGGTCTGGCTGCTGAACTGACTGGCGACAATGCTGCTCACTACAACGTAGCCATCACTGGTCTTACCGACGGTGGCGTTGCAGCCGGAGCTACAGCTACCATTATCGTGACCCAGCTGAAAGACAACCTAGGTGCTCACACCGCTACACTGACCATCAGCTCTACCAGCGAGGAAATCGACAGCAAGGTTATCACACTGAGCGGTACCACCCGCGACGCTTCGAAACTATATATTGACTTTGCCGACGGCATTCCTGCTTCTTGGACAGCAACCAGCTGGACTGCATCAAGCGGCTATGCACAGACAGCATATTCTAGCACCTGTACCCTGCAGACACCTGCCCTGACAATAGCAGCAGGTGAAGAACTGTCGTTCGACCTCTCTAAGCAATACAATAACAACAGTGCACAGCTCGCAGTTCGCTACACCACCGACGGTGGCATCACCTGGACAGAACAGGACTTGAGCAGTAATCTGACATATGGCAGCTTCACCACCAAGACCCTCTCACTAGGCAATACCGAGAGTGTGACGGCTGTGTTGCAGTTTGTTGGCACGTACTATGCTCGCCTCGATAACTTCTACGGAGGCACTGCTACCACGGCTCCTCTGTTTGCACTCACCGAGTCAACAACTGCTGTAGCGAACAACTCAACTAAGGCATTTGGTGACTTGACGGCTGACGGCACGACTACCTATACGCTGACCAACAATGGAAATGCAGATATGGTATCTACCATTGCTACTACAGGTGTTGCTACTGCTGTCTTCTCTGGAGAGGGCGAGGGCGTTACCCTGTCTAACGAAAACAAGACAGTGACACTGGCTGCAGGTAAGAGCGCAACCGTTACGCTGACTATTCCATTCGCAGCTCCTTATGGCGCAAAGGATGGGGCAATGACGATTACTACAACTGGTTGGGTTGCAGACATGGTGGTTAACTATACTGCAAATCTAATTGATCCTACTGCTCTTTATGTTGACTTCGCTGAAAATGCTAAGCCTGATGCTTGGTACAATGGTGGCTGGTCGTTTGCTAGCGGTTATGCTTATAACTATTATTCATCTAACGCTGAGTTCATTACGCAGAAACTGATTGTAAGTGGAATCACTGATGCGCTGACTTACAAGGTGGCTAAATATTCAAACTATAGTTCAGCTCCTTCAATGACAGTAGAATATTCTACTGATCGAAAGAATTGGACTGCAGCAAGTGTTCAGCCTTCAGAGTTGACCACTGACTTTAAGTCATTCACATTGTCTGGTCTTGAGGCTGGTGACTATTATGTTAGATTCTCTGGCGCACAAGTGAAGTTGGATGATATTAAGGGTTGGCACAAGGTAACGGGCATTGACCATGACCTCTACGTCTCTGCTTCTAACATTCCTACTATTACGAAGGTGCCTGAGACCAGCATTACCGCTACCGCTACTGTCTACAACTTGCGTGCAGAGAATGAGACAGGTGTTTATGCTAAGCTGTTTTTTGATAATGTTGAGGTGGCAACCGCTGATGCTCAGGCAATTACACTGAATGGTTCTGCTAACTTCACGCTGACTGGCAACGTGCCAGCAACGGAGGGCACTTATGCTGCCAAGATCGTTGTTTACTATAGTGACAATAGCGTAGCCTTTGAGACTATGACTACGAATGTCAAGGTGGAGCACACTCGCACACTGGCTATCACCGCCTTTGAGCGTGTTGGCGAGGGAACAATGGAGGCTAATAGTAGTAATCAGATTTCGCCACAATTCACTATAACGGTACAGAATACGGGTACAACGGCTTATGCTAGTCCTACAGTGAAGGTGTTTAATGATGATATAGAAGTTGGTGAAGCCACTTCTGATGAGATTGTTGCTGCTGGAGAATCTACCCAACTGATAGTAACTGCTACCAATATGTCGGCAGGCGAAGGTGGCGATCTGAGCTTTATTGCAAAGGCTTACTGGAATACTGTTGAGTTTGGTTATGCAACTCCTATTGTTATCAATGTGACTGCTGCCGCTCCTCAGTTTGCATTGGCAGTGAAGGGTGGCGATGTTGTAGCCAACAATGCTAATGTGGCATTTGGATTGGTGAAGGCAGCAACAACTAAGACCTTCACTATTACTAATAGTGGTATGGCCAACTTGGAACTGAAGAGCATCGTGGCTCCTACTGGTTATACTGCAACTGCTATAACAGATGCTAACAAGACCATTGCTATTAATGGAACTCTTGATATCGATGTTACACTTGCTGCAGAACAAGGTAAGAAGAGTGGTGAACTGGTATTTACCTACAAGGTTGATGCTACCCACGACGGAACCTTTACGTTGAACCTCAGTGGTCGCTCGGTTAGTGCTGATACATGGACAGAGGACTTTGCAAGCGGTATTCCAACAATATGGTCGAATACAGGTTGGCAGATGGCTAGCGAAATGAGCGATTATGCTGGTATGGTATACTCTTATGCTTATACTAACTCACTGATGACCCCACGTTTGGCTGCTGCGGCTAACGAAGAATTGACATTCGAGGTAAAGGGCGCTTCTACCACTTATCCATTGATAGTCGAGTACTCAACCAATAGAGAAGATTGGACTCAGTATGGTGATGCTATTGTTACAGAAGGTGAGCAGACCTTCGTGGCTCCAACTGATGGTAATTACTACCTGCGTTTCTCTGGCCGCTACGATTACCTCGACAACTTCGTGGGCTTCCGTGTGAATCATCCTGACTATGCTCTTGCTGAGACCTCTACATTTAGTGGCGCTGGCTCAGAAACAGGCTGGGGTAATGTGACGGTGACCCGTACCTATGCTGCCGGATGGAACACGCTGGCTCTGCCGTTTGCTCTCACTGCTGATATGATTGCTGCACATTTCCCTGCTACAGCTCGTTTCTATACGCTGACGGGTTATAATGCAACGACCAAGGAACTCACCTTTACTAACGTGACCTCACTTGCTGCTGGAGAGCCAGCTATCGTTTACATGCCAGAGGCTATCACGAATGCATCAGCTAATTACACGATGGACTTTGGCCTGACGAATGTTACTGTTACGAGTGCAACGATGGGCAATGCTGATCATACCTATAATGGCGTGAGCATGAAGGCAAACTTCAGCGACGAGCTTTCGATGGATGGAAAGCATGGCGTGACGGTAGCTGGTAAATTGGCTCCTGGTTCGTCAACAGCCACATTGAAGAGCCTTCGCGCCTATTTCACTGGCGTACCTCAGGGTGCTGGAGTACGTATCGTTGTCATCGATGAGGCTACAGGCATCAGTCGTGTGGTCGGTCGTGAGCTTTCTGTTGAAGGTCAGAGCTACAATCTGCAAGGTCAGCGTGTGGAGAGCCTGAAGAAGGGCGGACTCTATATCAAGAACGGACGTAAGATCGTGATGAAGTGAGAGTAGAGTCGTGATAAAATAAATAATGAATAATTGCGTTTTAAAAAAGAATAGGACAATGAAAAAGATATATCAAATTCCTCGTATTGAGGTATGCCTGGTGGAGACAACACAATTCATTGCAGGTTCGACACTGTCGGTTCCTGATCCAGGTACGAACCCAGGCTCTGAGCCACCACAGGTAATCGTCCCAACCGACGACCCTGCGGATGAGTTCCCCTCACGTATGGATTATTGGTCGGATGATTTGTTATAATAAAGAATAATGTCTACAGTAAACGAACGAATAGCTGCATTGCGCGAAGTGATGCGCCGTGAACATTTGGGAGCCTTTATCTTCCCCAGTACTGATGCTCATCAGAGCGAGTATGTCGCTGACCATTGGAAAGGTCGTGAGTGGATAAGCGGCTTTAATGGTTCGGCTGGAACAGCAGTGGTGACAATGATTGCTGCTGCACTGTGGACTGACTCACGTTATTTCCTTGCTGCTGAGGAACAACTGAAAGGATCGGAGTTTCAACTCATGAAACTGAAGTTGGAAGGAACACCGACAATTGCCCAATGGATAGGTGAGAATATTGGTGAGACGACCGAGGTGGGCATCGATGGCATGGTGTGCTCGGCTGCCGATGCCGAAGACCTCATTCATGAACTGAGAGGGCAGGGGGGACTCACGCTCCGTACAAACTTTGATCCATTGGATATTGTGTGGACGGAACGACCAGCCATTCCAATAAACAAAATTGAGATTCAACCTTTGGAATATGCTGGCGAGACTTGTGAGTCGAAAATCGCTCGTATTCGTAAGGCACTTCGTCAGCAACATGCCGATGGAATGCTGATGTCAGCACTCGACGATATCGCGTGGACGCTTAACCTGCGTGGCCAAGATGTCCATTGTACACCTGTGTTCGTGTCTTATCTGCTTATTTCAACCACTTCAGTAACCTTATTTGTCGACAAAGAAAAACTGACGCCTGAGGTGGTGTCTTATCTTGTTGGGAACAAAGTGAGTGTAGACGACTATGCGAACGTAAAGAAAGGACTGCATGATTATTTCGAACAGTCCATACTGATGGATCCACAGGAAACAAGCTATTTGTTGATGAAAGTGGTAAAGCGCGATGTTATTCGTGCAACCTCGCCTATACCAGCTATGAAGATTGTAAAGAACGATGCTGAGATTCAAGGCTATCGTAATGCAATGCTTCGTGATGGCGTGGCTATGGTGAGGTTCTTGATGTGGTTAGAGAAATATTCTGAGAAAGCTGATTGTTCGGGGCTCTCTGAAATATCCGTCGACAAAAAGCTTACGGCTCTCCGTGCTGAACAACCGCTCTATCGCGATCTGTCGTTCGATACCATTGCTGGATATGAAGAGCATGGCGCTATCGTCCATTATGAGGCAACGCCTGAAACGGATGCTCCATTGCAACCAAAGGGATTGCTGTTATTGGATAGCGGTGCACAGTATCAGGACGGCACGACGGATATTACACGTACAATAGCCCTTGGCGAAGTGAGCGATGAGCAACGACGTGTGTATACTTTGGTCTTGAAAGGACATATAGCTTTAGCAAGAGCGGTGTTCCCGAGGAAGACTACTGGCACGCAGCTTGATGTGTTGGCACGTCAGTTCATGTGGCGCGAAGGAATGAACTACCTGCATGGAACAGGACATGGAGTGGGTAGTTACCTCAGTGTTCACGAGGGACCTCATCAGTTCCGTATGGAGTGGAAGCCACAGCCATTGGTGGAGAATATGACTATTACCAATGAGCCTGGTATTTATCTTGCTGGTCGTTTTGGCGTGAGAATCGAGAATACGATGCTGATTACCTCGGCCTTTGAATCGGAGTTTGGCACTTTCCTGCGTTTGGAACCGCTCACGCTCTGTCCAATCGACCTACGTCCCATAGACTTTTCGATGCTCACTGATGAGGAATGCCAATGGCTCGATGATTATCATGAAATGGTGTATAACCGCTTAGCACCCTTGCTCACTGAAAAAGAATGTCAATGGTTGCGCAAGACAATAAAGAAAGAAGAGTGAGGCGACCTCACTCTTCTTTCTTTTGTTATTCTTTATTCTTCACTCTTCACTTTCTTATAGTAACTACGTAGCTCATCAGCAAACTGTAGTACCAGTGTGTCGCGATCCAAAAGGACAAATTGAACCGTGTCAATGCTGATTGCATTCATCGCTCCCGTACTATCGATGGCCATCTCCGTGAGCAGCAGCTTGCCATTGAAGAGATGCCACTGGCCGTATCGCTTGATAGTGGGATATTCGATAATATCGTCCTCATCAGTCGTCTTGCGCATGTTACCATAAGCCATTGCTGAGTGGTCGGCCTTAATCTGCAAGGTATATTCGCGAGGAATAGAGAGCAGATTGCGGATGGAGTCGGGCAGGTTATTGATTTTCTGCTGTTCCGTACGTCCTTCCATGTCGGCTCTTACGTGTAGTTTTGGCAGAGCCTGATAGCACCAAGTGTTGAAAAGGTTCTCCATGTCGATAACCGTTCTAGCTATGGTCGAATCGCTATCGTTGCGAACAACGGCAATCTTGTCGCCAATGGTGAGGCGACCGAAAATACGATGATTGCGCGTAGCATCAAGAATGTTTAATGTGTCAGGGTCAGCTGCGATATTATTGGACGAGAGGAACACCAGTATCGTGTCAGTACATCCGTCGCACACAATACCATAGATAGTAGAGTCGCCTTCAAGTATGGTTGCAAGCGAGTCGTTATCTTCTTCAGTAGCAACTGTTTTCCCTGTTTGCTGGCTGCAGGCTGTCGCAAACAATATCACGGAAAGGAAAATTAGTAGGTTCTGTTTCATACAGTTTTAAATAATTCGTGGCAAAGTTACGAAAAAACGAGAAAAATGCAAAAGAAAAGCCCGCTTTTCTTTGTATTTCCGAGTGCTAAGCAACTTCGGCGAAGCCAAAGTTACGAAAAGTCGAGAGTAAAACAAAAGATTTTTAATCTTTTTTTGCCCAGAATAGGTGACTTTCCTTGCACAAAACAACTTTTTTTGTATATTTGCAGAAAAAATAGAAGACAACGAATAACGGGCATGATTAGATACCTGTTTCTCCTGCTCTTTATATGGACTTCACCGTCCCTTTGGGCTGATGATGAAGTGCCTGTCGTCGAGATACGTGGTGACCGTACGATCATCTATCCCCAACAGATGGAGCTCAACGGCGAGGAAACACTGTTGGACATTCTGGAGATGTGTCCTGACATGATGGCTGCAGGATTCGATGACCTGTTGGGAGGTGACGAATACTTCGATGCCTATCAGTTGAGGATCGACAATGTACCTGTTAGTGGTGATCCCCGACAGGTGCTTACCCAGTTGAAAGCCCGTCTTATCAGCAAAATACAGGTGTGTGACAATTCTGGTGTTGCCAAAGGACGTACAGGCAGCAGCAAGGTCATCGATGTCAATCTGCTGAAAGCAGAGCAAGGTGCTCATGGCTTCCTCTCATTGCAAGGTGCTACTGATAAGTTGTTGGCACCATCGGCAAATTTTCGCTATGGCAGTGAGAAAACAGATATCTGGTCTCAGATGTCCTATACACATACTGATGCCGATGGTCATGTAAATAATGCGGAATATCTTCATTTCCAGATGACCCACCGCTTTTCTGACCGTGACCGTCTGCTTTCATACATCACACAGTCTTCATCTGTTAGCGACAATGGTGAAGGGGGCTTCTCGGAACACGACCGCTCGGAGTCTTTCATGGCTCGTTTCCGCTATTTCCATACCTTCAATGAGCAAGGCACCGAACTGCTTACCGTGTTCTCCTGGGCCCACAAGAACGGGCCTGCTGATATTTTCGATTCTGACAGGCAAATGTATCGAAGGGAGCATTCGCATACCAACTCCCCTATATGGATGTTAGAACTCAACACCCCCTTGTTTGTCAAGAATCTTTCGATGATGCTGGGATATGAAGGCGATCTCAATATCATCAGATACGGCGTTGACCAGTCGGCAGGCAATGGCACCTCTTTCAGTGAAGAAAGCACCCATCAGGTGATGAACAATGACATCTATCTGCAATTCAACTATGTCATTGGGCCGCTACGGTTCACTATAGGCGATCGAGTTGTGTTCTATCATTACAAGCAGAAAGGCTATGAAGATAACTGGTCGAAGAACGACACACGCAATCATTTCCAGTTCAGCACCATATTGACACCCCTTCGTCATCATCAGATTCAGGCGGCCTACTATCATAAGTTCCGCAATCCCTCGGAAATGCGCATCTACCCTGAAGAATGGCCCGACCTGTCGGGAACGCTCATAGGCGGTAATCCTGATTTGGAAGAGACGAAATTCAGCCAGTTCAAATTGGCATACAGCTACCACACGCGTAGACTGATAGCCAACCTAAGCGCTGATATCTATCACACTGACGATAACCACTATTGGACGATAAATGGTGGCGCCTATAAAAGATTCGGAATGCTGACACTCACGGGAGGCTTCAACTTTTACCGCATGAACACTTCTGACAACAGTCGGGTGAACTTTGCCGACATACGGTTTAATCCCGCCATTTATCTCCCCGACAACTGGCAGGTTGCAGCCAAGTTTATCTGGTATTCCTCCAATGCACCACATCGGGTGGCTACTGATGATACCCCTTGTTACACTTCCATTCAGGTTAACAAGCAATGGGCGACCCATTGGGACTTGCAGCTGCAATGGCATGATCTGTTCTATCGGCACTACTCCGCTTGTCTGGCTGGGATAGCATACAGGTTCTGACCTGTTTAGCAGATATCAGCATCACTAAGTATGGACTTTCGGAAAAATCGTTACATAAGTTCATTCGTTTGTTACAAAAGTGAAAGGTTACTGCAAAGGAAATACGTACTTTTGCAGCAATTTTTTTAACTACTTAAAACAAACGAGATAATGAAACAACTACTAATGATGTTAACGATGGCATGGGCGGTTATGAGTGCTCACGCCATCACGGTGACTGACACGATCTTTAGCCGCCATGATCATAATGACTTCGCGTTCGGTGCTGACGTTAGTTTCGTACCCCAGATGGAGGGGTGGGGTACAAAGTGGCTTGACAAGAATGGAACGCAGAAGGACATCTTGCAGATTTTGAAAGAGCAGGGCATCAACAGTATTCGCCTGCGCGTATGGACAGTTAATAGTGGAGCAAGTAGCAAACAAGAGGTGGTCAACATGTGCAAGCGTGCCAAGGCCAAGGGTATGGGGGTGATGATTGACTTCCACTATAGCGATACGTGGGCCGATCCTGGCAACCAAGCCATTCCCGCTGCTTGGACGGATCATAGCGTGGAGGCGCTCGCTCAAAAGGTGTATGACCATACTTACGACGTGTTGTCGGCTATCAAGGCTGCTGGTGTTGTGCCCAAGTGGGTGCAAGTGGGCAATGAGACGAAACGCGGTATGCTTTATCCTGTAGGACAAACGAACAAAGGAGGCTCGGTAGCCTTTGCTAAGTTTGTGCTCAATGGCTATAACGCAGTTAAAGCTGTCGATTCAACGATGCAGGTAATTGTTCATCTGCCTGACGGTCATGATAATTCGCTTTATCGTAGTATCTTCGATGGTTTGAAGAAGAATGGGGCAAAGTGGGATGTCATCGGCCTGTCTGCCTATCCTCGTTGGTCACACTTGGATGGCCCGACGATGATTACGAAGGTGATGGCGAACATCAATGACCTGAAGAGTCGTTACGGCAAGCCTTGCATGGTGGTGGAAACAGGTCACTATCCAAGGGAGGCAGTTATAGGTAATCAGTACTTGGTGGGTGTCATGGACAAGATGATTAAGAATGGTGATATGGGCTGCTTCTATTGGGAGCCAGAGTCAATGGGTGGCTATGACATGGGGGCGTGGGACGAGTCAAGCCGTAAGCCCACGGTGATGATGGACGCTTTTTTGGGCATTAAACATACGGAGGTCTCGTGGCTGATGAAAGCATCAATGGCAGTACCTACACAGGAACAGAGCGTAGATGTTGGCGACTTGGAACTGCAGGCACGCATACAGCATCAACGTAAAGGCCGTATTCAGTCGGTAGATTTTTATTTTGACAACAAGAAAATCGGAACCCATAAGGTGGAAGACCTTTCTGCTATAGGTACAACGATCAGTATCCCGTTTGCAGTAGCAGATGCCACCATAGGGGTGCAT
>Ga0265298_10009612_pt1 | contig 11499 bp, 8 predicted proteins | sample AusTroGonzalo_MG_3_FD_193486 | JGI IMG/M metagenome (GOLD analysis project Ga0265298, IMG submission 193486) | Bovine rumen microbial communities from tropical cattle in Woodstock, Queensland, Australia - Gonzalo_01 | ecosystem: Host-associated > Mammals > Digestive system > Stomach > Rumen ...
AAAGGCCCTAAGTTTGTCGTAAGGAAACCCATAGTTTGTCGTAATGAAACCCTAAGTTTGCTTACGACTAACCCGTTTTCTGTCGGTAATAGACCTTAAAAGCGCCTCCCGTTGCTCTAGAATGAGCAAAACTGAGAGACGTTTTTTGGGGAATATATTTTTACGTATAAAGGATTGCATACAAATAGCCCTCGCTAAATTATAGCGAGGGCCGTTCTCGGATATAAATCACGTTACTTTGTTATCTTATTTGGTATAGAGAGCAACGATGGTCTCATACTTCTCCTGCTTTCCAGAAGTCTGCTTGGGCTCCTCTACCTTCTTACCGTATTCGTAAACCTGTTCGAGGGTCAGTTTGCCATCCTCGAAGTCCTTACCAATACCACTGTCGAAGCTAGCATAACGAGCCTTCTTCATGGCAGGAATCTCGCTCTCCTGAAGAATAGCAGCAGCATTCTCCAGTGCACGAGCCATAGCATCCATACCACTGATGTGAGCGATGAAGAGATCCTCAAGGTCGGTAGAGTTACGACGGATCTTCGCGTCGAAGTTTGTACCGCCATTGCCAAGACCGCCGTTGCGGATAATCTCCATCATAGCCTGAGTCAGTTCAAAGTTGTCGATGGGGAACTGGTCGGTGTCCCAACCATTCTGAGCGTCGCCACGGTTAGCGTCGATAGAGCCCAGCATACCAGCATCAACAGCACAAGCCAACTCGTGCTCGAAGGTGTGGCCAGCCAAAGTAGCGTGGTTCACCTCAATATTCACCTTGAAGTCCTTATCCAGACCATGTGCCTTCAAGAAACCGATAACGGTCTCAGTGTCGACATCATACTGGTGCTTAGAAGGTTCCATGGGCTTCGGCTCAATAAGGAACGTGCCCTTGAAGCCCTTAGCGCGAGCATAGTCACGAGCCAGAGTCAGCATAGTAGCCATGTGTTCCTTCTCACGCTTCTGGTCAGTGTTCAGGAGACTCATATAACCTTCACGACCGCCCCAGAACACATAATTGGTTCCACCCAACTTGATGGTAGCGTCGATAGCGTTCTTAATCTGAACGATAGCGCGAGCCACTACGTCGAAATCAGGGTTGGTGCTGGCACCATTAGCATAACGCTTATTACCGAATACGTTGGCTGTACCCCAGAGCAACTTGATATTGGGGAACTGCTTCATCTTCTCCTGAGCATAGTCAGTGATTGCCTTCATGCGAGCCTCATACTCTGCGATAGTGTCACCTTCTTCAACGAGGTCGACATCGTGGAAGCAGAAGTACTCGATACCCAGCTTGTCCATGATCTCGAAGCCGGCATCCATCTTATCCTTAGCACGCTGTACGGCATCCCCTGCCTTATCCCACTCATAAGAACGGGTCTGTCCACCGAACTGGTCAGCAGAAGCGCCACCAAGTGTGTGCCACCAAGCCATAGCGAACTTCAGCCAATCCTTCATCTTCTTACCCATAACGACCTTCTCAGGATCATAGTAGTGGAAGGCCATTACATTCTTACTGTCCTTTCCTTCGAAAGGAATCTTACCAGTAAATGGAAAATACTCTTTTGCCATAATCTTTTTAAATGTTTAAGTGTTTATGATTAAATGTTCTTTTTAAGTGTTTCTTTCCAAGCGGCATAAGCAGCAAGGTATTCAGCACGATGCTTCTCGTCGGGCTCGATTACCTGCAGTTTGTCGAGTGTAGCGAAAGCCTCATCAGCGTTGGCATAGATGCCAGCACCGATACCTGCGCCCTTAGCAGCACCTACAGAGCCGTCAGTATCATAGAGCTCGATGGTTGCACCGCTTACGCCAGCCAATGTATCTCGGAACAGGGGGCTAAGGAACATGTTAGCCTTACCGGCGTGGATCTTCTGAATATCCATACCCATCTGCTGCATGATTTCCATACCATAGCAGAATGAGAAGACGATACCCTCCTGAGCAGCACGAACCAGATGTGCCTTGTTGTGCTTGTTGAAGTTCAAGCCATTGATAGAACAGCCAATCTCCTTGTTCTCCAGTACACGCTCAGCGCCATTACCGAAAGGAATGATGGTTACACCTTCACTACCAATGGGCACTGTAGCTGCCAGATCATTCATCTCGGCATAGCCCACCTCAGGAGTAATGTTGCGATGTGTCCATGCATTCAGGATACCCGTTCCATTAATGCAGAGAAGCACACCAAGACGAGTCTGATCAGCGGCATGGTTCACATGGGCAAAAGTATTTACACGGCTCTGCTTGTCATAATTCACCTCACCGAGCACACCATAGACCACACCTGACGTACCTGCCGTAGCAGCGATTTCACCAGGATTCAGCACATTCAGAGAGAGCGCATTGTTTGGCTGATCACCACCACGATATGTAATCGGAGTGCCAGCCTTCAGGCCCAACTCGGCTGCTGCCTCAGCGCTTACCACGCTCTGCTCAGCAAAAGTTGGAACGATATCGGCAATCAGGCTCTGATCGAATCCGTAATACTTCATCAGGAAGTCGGCCACCTGATTATTCTTGAAATCCCAGAACATTCCTTCACTCAGTCCACTTACGGTCGTATTCACCGTTCCACTGAGTCGCATGGCGATATAATCACCAGGCAGCATTACCTTATATATTTTATTATAAAGGTCAGGTTCATTCTCCTTTACCCATGCCAGTTTTGCGGCCGTAAAGTTACCAGGAGAGTTCAGCAGATGACCGAGACACTGCTCTGCACCAAGATCCTTAAAAGCCTTCTCGCCATAAGGAACGGCACGAGAGTCACACCAGATGATAGAAGGACGAAGCGCCTTCAGATTCTTGTCCACGCAAACGAGACCATGCATCTGATACGAGATACCGATGGCCTTAATCTCCTCTGCAGTAGCCCCAGAATCAGCCATGATCTTTTTCAAACTTAACTTAGCATTATCCCACCACATCTGAGGATCTTGCTCTGCCCAACCTGCCTTTACAGCGAGAATCGGAGCCTCCTTTTCAGGGTAGAATGCTGTTGCTACACACTTGCCACTATCGGCATTAACAAGCGATGCCTTCACTGATGAGCTACCGACATCAAAACCTAATAGATACCTATTTGCCATATAATTATTTAATTAGCGTCTACTTATAGTACGTTTATACTGCAAAATTCCCCCTTTTTTTTCATTCTAACAACTTTTTTTTAAGAAAAAGTGAATTTTTTACGTTATTTTGGGCACAATTAAAATAATTTGTTTACCTTTGCACTTTAGAATAACGTAATTACCCAGACTAATTAAATTCATATATGAAGAAAAAAATACTAATACTTGACGACAAGGAGACCATTGCGAAGGTCCTCTCTATTTACCTGATGAGCGACTACGATGTTCAGTGGCTGCCAGACGGACTGCAGGGAGTCAAATGGCTTCAAGCAGGCAACACTCCCGACCTAATCATCTCCGACATACGTATGCCAGGCATGAGAGGCGATGACTTTTTGGAGTGGATTAAGCAGAACGAACTGTTCCAACACATTCCCGTCATCATGCTTTCCAGCGAAGACTCCACTAGTGAGCGTATCCGTCTGCTGGAGATTGGCGCAGAGGACTACATCGTAAAGCCCTTCAACCCGATGGAACTAAAGATCCGAGTCAAGAAAATTATCCCATAAGCACTTATATATAATATGTTAGGTGTCGTATATCTTGGTAGTAACCCGAAGACTGAGGAGCGCCTGAAATATATCCCTGGCCGTCTGGTTCAATACACAAAGAATTACAAAGAAGCCGCAGCTGCTTGTTCTACTCATGTTCGCAATGAGCATTTCATTGTGTTCTTCGAGCAGAGCGTACAAGCCGAAGACATCACGGCCATCACCTATCTGAAAAAACACAATAAGAGCATCTACATCATTTTGCTCACCCATCAGCTGACGATGGACGATCGCAAGATGTATCAGAAGTGTGGCATTAACGACACCCTTGATGCAGGTGCTTCCATCACAGAACTCAACAAGAAAATCACCTTTATTGCCGATCGTGAGGCACAACTTTTCGACGACGCAGCCCCACGCTACCGGATGCTGAAGTTCAAGATTCCTGTTTGGAAGCGTCTCTTCGACATTGTATTCTCTTCATTAGCCATTATCCTGCTGTCACCAGTATTTGTTCTGACAGCCATCGCCATTCGCTTGGAAAGCAAAGGTCCCGTCATCTTCAAGTCGAAGCGCGTCGGAACCAACTACACCATCTTCAACTTTCTAAAATTCCGTTCTATGTATTGCGATGCAGAAGAGCGTCTGAAGGAGGTGACAAAAGAAGCCGGCAACCAGTATATGGAGAATAAGCAAGAAGAAAAGTCACAAGAAGACGAACATACCATAACAGCGCCGCTCGGCACTGAGGCAGAAATGATGATGATGAATATGGGCATGGAGTCTGACATGATGATTAGCGACGACGAGGTGATGCTCGTTGGCGATGATTATGTCGTAGCAGAAAGCGACTATGCCAAAGAAAAGAAGGAAGAGATTGAAAGTGCTTTTGTGAAGATTGAAAACGACCCGCGTGTTACTAAAGTGGGAAAGTTCATTCGCAAATACAGCATCGACGAGCTTCCACAACTTTTCAACATTCTCAAGGGTGACATGTCGATTGTCGGCAATCGTCCCCTTCCTCTCTACGAAGCAGAAAAGCTTACAGCAGACAAGAGCATCGACCGCTTCATGGCTCCTGCAGGACTTACAGGTCTCTGGCAGGTCGAGGAGCGTGGCAAAGGTGGCATGATGTCTGCTGAGGAGCGCAAGCAGTTGGACATCGAGTACGGTCGTAACTACAGTTTCAAGTTGGACATGCAGATTATCTTCCGTACACTAACGGCTTTTGTTCAGAAAGACAACGTATAAGAACATAAAAGATAAGGTATTAACCTAAACCCATAGCAATGAACAAGATAAAACGACTCGTACTGGTTGTAGCCATTGCAGGAGCAGGCACCAACGCCTTTGCTCAATTCGACGAGAGTGGTATCGCTGCAGGTTTCTTTGATTCCAGCAAAGAGAAGGACATTAACTTCTCGGAATTCCACCTGCCTCCGTTATCTGTGTTACTGGAGAATGCAAAAACAACGCCCCAGATTCTTTCACTTGAGAAAGCCAGAGAGATAGCCCAGGCAGAAGTTGCTAAACAAAAGCGTCATATTTTCTCATATTTGACAGCACATGCGAGCTATAGTTGGGGAAAAGGTGACATGTGGGGAAGCTCCAGTAACGCTTACTCCCCTATGCTTATGCAATACCAAGGGACAGAAACGAATTATTGGAACATTGGTGTCAACTTATCACTTCCTGTAGAAGATATCTTGGACTTGACCGCAGCAGTAAAGCGTAAAAGACTGGAAGTTGATCAGGCTGTCATTGCAAAAGACATCGCCTATGACCAGTTGAAACAACATATTGCCTCTTTATATGTTAAGATCACCAACAACCTAGTCGCTTTGAAGACATCAGGAGAGGCAGCCGCAGCATATCAAGGAGCAGGTGCCTTGAATCGTGAAGATTTTGAAAACGGTAATATGGATATTAGCGGATATGCATATGACAAATTACACGAGATTAGTGTGGTTCAAGGCTATCAATCGCTTCAGACAGAAATCACTACAGACATCATCACATTAGAAATACTAACACATACGCCTATCATCACAAACTCAACAACAGAGATTACATTAGATGAAAAGACGCATAAATCGAATAAAGAGATCGCAAAAGAAAACAAATCTGTAGAAAAGCGAATAAAGAAAGCCGTAAAGGAAGAAGACAAAAAAGAAAAGAAATTGGAAAAAGCTGAAGCAAAAGCAGAGAAAGCCGCAGCCAAAGCAGCCAAAAAACAAAATAACAACTAAATTCTGAATATTATGGATTTATTTAGATATATTGTCAGGTTCTTATATAAGATACGTTGGTATTTAATCATCCTACCATTAATTGCATTAATAGTAGCGTGGTTCTTAACTCGCAATATGGAGCGCGTATATGATACTAATACTACAATCTATACGGGTATGATTACCGGCTATAATATTGAAGGAGGAGTCGGGACTGCCGGTGGACAATCACAGACGAACATGACGAACCTGATACTATTGATTACAACCGACGCAACGATTCACGAAGTATCTCTAAGGCTGTTTGCGCGTTGTATGATGTATGGTAATCCCAACAAAGACAATAATTACATCTCTGCTGAACACTTCAGACAGCTGAATAACAGTGTACCAGCTGAAGTTAAAGCGCTTATTAACCACAATAGCGAGAATGCGACATATGCAAATCTTAAGGCTTACGAAAAGCCTACTGCGGAGAATTATCTTTTTGGATTAACGAATTATCACCCATGGTTTGGGATTAACAGCATTACAGCTCGCCTAAAGGTATTACAACTTCAGAAGAGTGATATCATAGATATTGGCTATTCAGCCAATGATGCAGGAATTGCCTATAACACATTGGATATCCTAAATGAAGTATTTGCACGCCAATATGCTTTGTTGCGTTACGGTGAGACCAATAATGTTATCAAGTTCTTTGAACGTGAGGTCGCTCGTCTGTATCGTATCCTGACTAATGCTGAAGATGACCTGATCCGATATAATGTTGAAAAGAGAATCATAAACTATGGTGAACAAACCAAACAGCTATCAGCGCTGGATGCGAACCAGAAAGTATCAGATAACTCTCTGCTCATTGATAAGACAACGACTCGTGCCTTGATGGACTATCTGGAACGTCAATTAGGTGACCGAGCAAAAATCATCAAAGCAAATAAGGAGTTTACAAACCAAATCACAGACATATCTCGTATCCAGTCCCGAATTTCCAATCTTCGACTAATGAGTAGTGAAGGTAGTGGAAGCGGTGTAGAGTCCCAACTTGAATTAGCAAAGGCCGAACGCATGTTGCAAGATGCAACAGCCAATGTTAGAGGACTTGTTAAGGATATTGAGGCTGGTACTTATAGCACAGAGACTGGCGTAAAAGCTAACGATATGATTGGCAAATGGCTTGAGCAGGTTCTACTTTTGGAGAAAACAAAAGCTCACGAGAGTGCCCAAGATATTATGCGCCAGAAATTGGATAAAGAAATTCTATACTATGCCCCCATTGGAGCAACAATTAATCGAAAAGACAGGCATATCGGTTTTATTGAAGGTAATTACATGGAGATGTTAAAGGCACTTAACTCAGCCCGCCTCCGTCAAAAGAATCTGCAAATGACCACAGCGACACTCCGTGTACTGAACCCACCAATGTTCCCAATGAATGCCCAACCCACTAATCGTATGATGATCCTATTAGGAGCATTCCTGCTGACTTTCATGTTAACAGCTATGTACTTCTTCATCATCGAACTTCTGGATCGAACACTTCGTGACCGTATGCGTTCTGAGAAAATCACGAAGATACCTGTCATGGGCTGCTTCCCCAAAGAAAGCACTTTGCGCTATCGCCGTTTTAACAAGACTATCGCCGACATGGCATTGCGCCAACTAAGTAAGGTCCTACTGCCACACTTTAAGGAAGGTCAGCAAAATGTTCTGAATTTGCTTTCTACAGATGCGGCAAACGGAAAGAGTTACATTGCTCAGGAACTGGAGAACTATTGGATTTCCATTGGTCTACAAGTTCGTCGTTTGACCTACGATGAGGATTTCCTGGCAGAAGACAGCCGATTCATCATGGCTAATGATATCAAGGACATATGTCCTGACATTCTGCCAAATGAGATTGCGATTGTTGAATATCCCAATCTGGACGATAATTCCATTCCATCAGGGCTACTCAATATGGGAACTATCAACTTGATAGTTACACGAGCTAATCGTACATGGAAAGATGTGGATCAGAAGTCGTTGAAAGAACTACAATCACAACTGAAGGATCAGAACACACTCTTTATGTACTTGACAGAATGTCAACGCTATGCAGTAGAGGAATTCGTTGGTCAATTACCACCATATACTAAGTTTAACAACTTCGTATATCGTATTTCTCAGATGGGATTGACTGCCGTTGAAAACAGTCATGCTAAATAATGCAGAATAGTTTAGCAACATATTCCAAAGAAAATGGAGGAAGAGTATTATTACTTTTCCTTCTATTTTTGCTGGCAATCTATGAATTCTATTCATCAGGCTACACTTCATTCGCAATTGTATGCCTAATACCTTTATTCGTTGTCGTTACTATTATCTCATTCAAGTACAGAATGTTCTTGTTTTGGTTATTGTTTTTCTTGAACTACTTTAATCAAATGCAAGACTTTCCTTCTCTGCCTGGACCAAGATCGCTTCCCAATGAGATTCTGGAGATTCTACTTCTGGCCATAGCACTCATTGACATTAAAGACAGTAACTTCAAAAGAACGGGTAATATAATGCTATTTGCCCTTTTAATATGGTGTGGTTTCTGTACATTAGAGATGTTAAATGACACCTGCGGACTGGGATTTAATATAGGGGCATGGTATACGGGAGCACGTATGCTTGCATTTCAAATGCTATACATCTTCCTTGTTTTCTGCATATACATTTCAAATCCGAAAATATTAGTCCAATATTTGTTTTTCTGGGGAGCCTTGGCTTTATTTGCCGTATTTTGGGCATGGAAACAACAAAACATAGGTTTAACAACATATGAATACGGTTGGTTATATTATGGCCCTGGAGGTAACACTCACCTACTACAAGCAGGAACGCTTATAAGATACTGGTCCATTTACAGTGATGCTGCTAATTATGGCATTGCGATGGCATCAACAGGTGTTGCTTTTATAATTTTCGGTATTACTTCAAAAATAAAGAAATTCAAATATATCTTCTTATTCATCGGAATCTTATGCATATGGGGCATGTTCCCATCTGGAACCCGCACAGCAATAGCCTGTGTTGGAGCTGGTTTCATTTTATATATTTTCCTATCAAAATCTTTCAAGATCGCAATCCCATTCACAATACTGTTCGCTTTTGGAGCTTTCATTCTTGTCTTTACAAATATTGGTAATGGCAACCAGCAGATTCGACGTATGAGAAGTGCATTTGACAAGACAGATGCATCCGCAAATGTTAGAAGCATCAACCAAGAAACCATGAAGAAGTATATGAGAGACGCTCCATGGGGTATTGGAGTTGGTATGGGAATGGATAATGTGCCAGCCAATAATAAATATAGAAGAATGGCAACTATTGCGCCCGACTCTGAATATGTATTTATATGGTTACATACTGGAGTAATTGGAATTACGATCTTTATAATAACCACAATAATGATCCTTTTAGGGGCATGTCGCATTGTATTCTTTAAACTTAAGAGTCCCTCACTACGAGGTATCGGTGCAGGAATGTGCTGTGCTTTCGTATCCCAGCAATTAGGAGCATACGGAAACCAAGTACTCATGCAGTTCCCTAACGGATTGGTCTTCTATGGAGCCATCAGTGTTGTATACATCCTACCATATATTGAGAATGAATGGATTGAATATGAAGCAAAACTGTTGGCTAAACAAGAAGAAAGGAAACGTATAAAGTTAGAAAAGAAACTTGCATCAAGAGTATAAATTATCTATTATCACAGTCAATTACAACGGTCTACAAGATACCTGTGAACTAATTGATAGTATCACCTTCACAGACGATACAGAGGTGATTGTAGTAGATAATGCATCAAAAAGAAACGAAGCAAGCATTATTCAAAAACGCTATCCACAGATTAAGGTTATTAAAAGTGAGCAAAACCTGGGCTTTGCAGGTGGAAATAACATAGGTATTAAACAAGCAAAAGGCAAATATCTTTTTCTTGTTAATAATGACGCAGTCTTTAAAGATTACAACATTCAGGCATTAATAGACCGTATTGAGTCATCGTCATCTATTGGCATAGTATGTCCCAAGATTCGTTTTGACTGGGGCAACCATCCAATTCAGTTTGCAGGATATACACCGCTATCCAAGATAACGATCCGCAATCAAGCTATAGGTTTCGGAGAAGAAGATAATGGGCAGTATGAAACAGCCCACCCCACTCCATACGCTCATGGAGCAGCTATGCTTATCAAACGTGAAGCCATTGAGAAAGTCGGCTTGATGCCAGAATGCTTTTTCCTCTATTATGAGGAATTAGACTGGTCGATGATGTTTACAAATGCAGGCTATGAGATATGGTATGAGCCTGCTTGTACTATATATCACAAGGAAAGCCAGAGTACAGGACGGAATAGCAAATTACGTGCTTACTACCTCACTCGCAACCGTCTCCTTTTTATTAAACGTAACCGACAAGGAGTCACTAGATATCTTTCCTATATATATATAATAGGTATAGTTATACCCCGCGACATCACCAAATATTTATTACAAAGGAAATTCAGCCTGACAATTCCGATATTGAGAGGGTTGAAGGATTTCATCATTAAACTATAAACTATAATCAGAATATGAATTTAGATTTTTGGCTCATATTATATATTATCGATTGGACACTCTATGCGTTTGTTGCTTGCACTGTCTTGTATTTAGGTGTGTATGCCATTGCTTCCCTATTCGGAAAGAATACGGTTATCAATAAGGCAAAAACTCAGAAACGTTTTGCGATTCTGATTCCTTCACACAAACAAGATGAGGTAATTGAGCATACTGTTGTTTCTATTTTGGGACAGGCCTATCCTCAACGTTTGTTTGATGTTGTTGTCATTTCAGACCATCAGAGTGAGATGACAAACATGAAGTTGGCCCAATATCCTATTACACTCCTTACACCTGACTTTGAAGAAAGTACAAAGGCAAAGTCACTCCAGTATGCAATCTTAAACCTACCAGAATTTAAGATCTATGACATTGCCCTAATCTTGGATGCTGACAATATTGTAGATCAAGATTTTCTGACCAATGTCAATGATGCTTTCGAGACTGCGGCCACGAAAGCAATTCAGTTACATCGCATATCACGCAACCGTGACACAGCAGCAGCCCGCATGGGATCTATCTTTGAAGAGATCAACAACGCTATTTTCCGTCGTGGTCATATCAATCTTGGCGTTTCATCCGCATTAGCCGGTTCTGGTACAGCCTATGATTTCAACTGGTTTAAGACCAATGTCATGAAAGCTAAAACTGCTGGTGAAGATAAAGAAATGGAAGCACTTCTGCTGCGTCAGGGATATTTCATTGACTACTTTGATAACATCCTGGTATATGGTGAGAAAATGCGTACAACTGTAAAAATGAATGAGCAACACGAACGGTGGGCTTATCAGCAACTACAGAATCTCATTAGGAACATCAAATTCCTACCAGGAGCAATATTCCAGAAACAGTACGACTTGGCAGACAAAATCATACAATGGATGTTAATGCCGCGCACCTCAATGGTCGGAATCATTATGTTAATGAGTATCATACTACCATTTATTTACTTAACTATAGCTATAAAATGGTGGATTATTGGTTTCGTTGCATTATTCATCTTTGCATTAGCCACAC
>Ga0265298_10009613_pt1 | contig 11499 bp, 8 predicted proteins | sample AusTroGonzalo_MG_3_FD_193486 | JGI IMG/M metagenome (GOLD analysis project Ga0265298, IMG submission 193486) | Bovine rumen microbial communities from tropical cattle in Woodstock, Queensland, Australia - Gonzalo_01 | ecosystem: Host-associated > Mammals > Digestive system > Stomach > Rumen ...
TGCAAAAGTACAACCTTTTTCCGAAACCACAAAACTTTCCCAAAGAAAAAGCGCGGAGGCAGAGGGACGATGCCCTTTCTGCCTCCGCGCTTTTTATGGATTGTGGATTAGCTTAGTCCCTTAGGTCTTAGACTGCCAAAGCAACCAAGCCCTAATCTTTAATCTCTAATCCTTAATCCTCGCCCACGAGAATCGTGGCGACAATTACCACTCATTGTCCCAGACGTTCACGTCGGAGACGTTGTTTTCCTTTACAAGGATATCACTTGAATTATCAATCGTGGCTCCGCCACCTCTCGAAATTACAAGTGACTCTGCCATCATGTGAACTGTGCCGAGCTGCACGGTCAGCATTGCGGGGGATATATATGTCTTTTTCATCTTATTCATTGTTTTATTCACAGAGGACACAGAGTGAACAGAGGACACAGAGATGTCTGCTTATTCTTTCTTGGTACACTTCTCGAATCTTCAGTCACCATGAACTAAACACTCTGTGACCTCTGTCTTCTCAGTGTACTCTGTGTTTATTATTTAATAAAGTACTTTCTTACCGTTGATAATGTTAATGCCCTTCTGCATCTTCTGGATACGCTGACCAGCTACATTATATATAGCTCCCTCGCCTTCGGAGAGGGCTGGGGTGAGGCTTTCAATGCTTGTTGCATCGTCCTCGAAGACAAAAGTAAAGCCCTTGACTCCGCCACCTGGTTCCGGATCAGCAAGGTAAACCCTGCCTTCGGGAATTTGCACATTATTATCTACAAGATAGAAGCCAACCACAGCAGGTTCACCTTTCTGTGCAAGAGCATAGATGGTCAAACCATCACCCTTATGGGAATCAGAACCATCAGAACCTTGGAGGTCATTGCTTCCCGCTTCACTTGCACCAAATGTAGGCATGAAGTTATAGAGACCTGCAGCACCCCTCAGGACAACAGGCTCGTCCTTCGCAATTTTTTCGGTGATAGCATTTAGTGTGAGAGTGCTTGCAGAGGTATTTATAACGCCTGAGAAAGCTTCGATGCCCATAGGGATAGTCACGTCGGAATGGATATTATACATTGTAGAGTAACCAGCCTCACCAATCTGATTTACAAAGCCATGATCGACATTGAAGTTAGGATATGCGTCACCGCCTTCGCCCAAGTTCTGACGGAATCCATAGCCCAATTTCGCACAAAGAACGCCAGAACCAACAGCTGCATCAGCAACCTCTGCAGGCTGGCCGTTGGTTGTGTTCTCATTTTGGGTGCCGTCGTTTCGAGTGCCGCTTGATGTTGTATAGTAGCAATTGGTGAAATAGCAGCCATTATTGCGACCAAAGGCAGTTCCTTGTCCGCCACCTACCGTAACCGTACCACTGTTATAACAATTGCGGACGTTAGACCAGCCCCCACCAAGCCAGCCAGACATTGCACCGCCATCACTTCCAGAATTGACGCTGCCTGTGTTATAGCAGTTAAGCAAAATAATAGATGCGGAACCGCCCATGTTCACGCCAATGATACCACCACCATTGGCTCCGTTAGCTGTAATAGTTGCTTCATTACCGCAGTACCATATCTTCGTTTCCCTTGCATTGCTACTACCTCCGTTTGTTCCGCCAACGATGCCACCTACATATGAACTGCCTGTGACATATCCCTTGACAATAACTTTCTCTATGAATACGCCATCGGTTACGATGCCGAAAAGCCCTTGATAGCTATAGCCAGAATTGTTAATCTTAAGTGTAACTGAATGTCCTTGACCATCAAAGTGACCAGTGTAAGGATATGATGAAGAGCCTATTGGAGTATATCCATATTGGTTTTCGGATTCCATAGTTACATCCGCTGTCAGTTTTGCATTGACGGTCGGATTACCTGCATTCACATATTGCGAGAACCAGTGTAACTTGTTCATGTCGTTTATTTCATAGTATCCACCTACAGGGGTAAGATAGGTAACATCAAGGTCGTTGCAATAAGAGCAGAAACCATTTTGATAATCATGGTCATCGCGGTTCTCGCCTTCAGCGTTGCTGTATGTAACAGTGCCTTTAGCAGAGCCGTCGCAATGGGTGTCACCGTTTGCATAGACTTTGGCGTGACCAGCAAAGACGCCAGGATAAGGATGGCTGTCGCCTGTAGAACTGGGAAGAGTCTGTTTCCAGTTCTCGCCACCACTATTACTGCCGTTCAAGGAGTAACAGAGGAGACCAGAGGTGACATTATCTTCATCGTAGTTTATTGTTTTACCAGAAATGGAAGTGCCCCAATTTAGGGTTGTATAACAATTCTCGTAAGAGCTACCGGTGCCATCCCAACGAGCGAAGCTATTATTTTCGCTTCCGCTGTCTATGCTGCCAATATTATATGTATTCTCTACTCTTGCATTGCTACCGAGCCAGCCAGAAATAGGAGCACTTTGACTTCCTATAGAGCTAATGTTACCAGCGTTGAAGCTGTTCTTGATTGTTACCTTAATACCATTGCCGTAGTTACAACCAAGGAGACCGGCACAATTGTTCGCAGTTCCAGTTACATTGGCTTCATTACCACAACTCTCAATTGTCAAAGGGACACCGAAATCGCTATAGTTACAACCACTAATTAAGGCAGCAATTCGACCAGTTCCATCAAAAGAACAAGTGTTGTCTATCAGGAGGTTTTTGACAGTGCATCCACCTCCAGCAAAAGTCACGAAACTACAATTATCCGATGTCATATCAAGGTTGCTGATGACATGTCCCTGACCATCAAAAGTGCCAACGTAGCGTGTCCATTTGTCTCCATCACGACCGATGCCCAGAAAGGTTTTGCCATCCATGTCGATGTCTGCTGTCAGACGTGCCCAACGCGCATTTTCTTTACTGCTTTCTGTAGCGTCGTTTACCGAGTTTGCAAAAGTAATCAGTCCGTCTGCTGTGCTAATGTCTGTCCATTCTGGAGTAATGGAGATGGTATATGCAGCAAGGCTAACAGTTACGACATAGATGCCAGGATTTACAACCTTCCACTGACGATCAGGTGCACCAGTAACATCCTCGACAAATGATATCGTTTGTTCTGTGCCACTGGCATCAATCTCGAGGTTGTCTGTATCTGGTTGATAAGCATTCCATGTCTTCTTGCCAGTACAAACCTTGAAACGGCCTTGTTTGAGGAGGCCTTTCCAGCTATAAACACCTGTACTCGTTTCTTCCAATTTATATGGATCACGGGCACCATCCCACGCATAATCATTATGGGCGGTAGCATTACCCACAACGTACAATTCATCTGCCCAGCCGGTCAATGTTCCTGCGGCGAGGGCTAAAAATAAAAGTAGTTTTTTCATACGTTTTTATAGTTTTTAGTTTAACTTGTTTTGTTCTGGTTATTATCACATCTTACATCAATCCTCATTAAACATAAGGCCTTTAGAAGGAATACGGAAGCAGAATGATGTCTTGCCATTAACCGTAGAGATGCAGAAATCGCCCTGCGTAATGACATCCATGCCAATCAACACATCATAGTCGCTGTAATCACCACTCATAACCTCAAGATTCTGAATCCTATATCCATTGTCAAAACAGAGGTCAATCTTGTAGGTACAAGTCTCTATGATACCGCCATAGGCAGAAATCGAGGATTTTCCTGTAGGTTCTAATCCCAACGCTTCTACAATCTCTGGTGAGATTACCGTATTTGTTGCACCTGTGTCCCAAACAGCATTTTCTATTCTACAATAACGTCTGTCGCCGTTTTTGTCCACGACATCAGATGGCATTACAATAAAACAATCCGTTATGATAGCATCCTTACGATTATCAAAATGTACAATCAAACTTTTCATCTCGCAATTACGGCAGATTGTATTTTCTTTCGTGCGACAGGATACATGGAACTTTTTCGCAGAGATGCGATACGTGCGACATGACCTTTCGGCCAAGGCTGGGCTTCAATGGCCAAGGTAGTATTCGGAATGTTTGGTATTATCATATTTGGCAAGTCTCTTAAACTTTTTTATCTTTATTATCCGTCGTTGGCGCTCATGCGCCTTTCGGGCGCAAAGATACTACAAAAAGCGGAAAGCGGAAAGCAAAAAGAGATAAATTATTTGTTTATTCATCAAAAAGGGAAAAACTATGGACTATGGACTATGGATTATGAACTATTATTCGTATCTTTGTGGCGGAATTGATATAAGCAATACAACATGACAAGAGAAGAAAAGGTTCAATACTGGCTTGACATCGTAGCAGAGGACCTTGATTTAGGCGAGTTTCTCTTCAAAAGTGGAAGATGGCTTTATGCCTGCTTCATGTGCCATCAAGTTATAGAAAAGATGCTCAAGGCATACTGGACTGCGACATCCGACGAAGTCCCACCCTATATACATGAGCACAAACTATTGGCAAAGTACTGCGGACTATATCAGAAAATGACCGATGAACAGCGACACTTTCTCGAAGAAATACGTCCCATGAATATCGAAGCGCGTTATCCTAACTACAAGCGCAATGTGGCTAACTCGCTCACAGAAGAGAAGACCAGAAACATTGTAGAACAGACAAAACAGATGCAGCAATGGATACTCCAAGAGTGCTCACTCGCGATGAAGCCCTTGAACTCGTCAGAGAATACAAACGAGTAATTTCACCTCGATTCAACGGACAAGCCAAGGTTATGATGTTCGGCTCCTACTCAAAGGGCAATCCCAACAAGTGGAGCGACATTGATGTGGCCGTCATCGTTCCCAAGGTTGCAGACGAAGATTGGTTTGAGACATCTATTGCTCTTGGCAGGGACGTTGACAAAGTGAGCCTGCTCATCGAACCCGTCCTGATATCTGAAGAACATTGGTCTCCTCTTTACGATGATGTCATGCGCACAGGCGTTGCAGTATAAGCCACTATAAGATAATCCGTGCAATCCGTTGTTGTTAATTAACGTCAGTTCGACGAATCAATCCACACATATAATTTGTGATGATTCGTGGTTAAATTGATGGTAATTTGTGTTTATATGCAAACGACGCGGTGGTATGCGCCGAATTATGTCAAATGTTAACGGTCGGTCATTTCTTGCCATCCTTGATGTAAATGCTCTTTATGGCATCAAGGCGGAGGTTGGTGACACTGATGTCTGCGCCCCAGAAGGAGAGTTCATTGACAATTGAACATTGACCATTTACCATTTTACCTTCCGAGGTGGAGGGGAGAGGGGTTGCGTAGCTGTACAGCCCATCGTCGATGAAGATTTCGACGGAGGTGCGGTCGATATAGACATCCATCGTGAGCGAGAGGCTGGTGGGGTCTTGCGGCGAATAGAACTGGCCGTTGATGGTGTTGCGGTTGAGGTCGTAGTCGATGATGTTGCGGCCGTTCAGCCGCAGGCCTGCACTGGTGGCGTAGGAGAGGTTCAGGGTGGCGTGAAGATGAAGACCTCCAGACCCACCCCACCCCTCCCTTAAAGGGAGGGAGTTTTTGTTCTCCCCCTTTAAGGGGGAGTTAGAGAGGGTCTTTAGGGCGGCATTCGCTTCCTGCTCGGTCAGGGCTTTGTCGCTGGAATAGAGTGGCTTCAGAAGAGAAGCGACTTCGGCGATAGGTTTGCTGACGAGGCGGATGCCGTCTTTGGTTGTCCGCAAGGTCAGCTCTGTGGGCAGCAGCATCTGCCCTCGGAAAGGCATCCCCGGATGGTCGATGTTCGCCCACCCTATCTGTATGCGGCGGCCATCAGGAACATTGTTGAATGTCTGGGCGGCATAGATGGCACCAGTGGAGAAACGATGCTTGCCGCTTTCGGGCGTGAAGGTCTTGCCGTCGAAGCGGCCTATCATATAGGTGTCGCTTGCCCCCAACATCACCCAACGGACATCGTCGGGGTTGCCATCCACAGGCAAAGGGAAGAGGTCGGGGCACTCCCAAAAGCCGTTCACATGACTCTGGTAGGTCCAGTCGCGCAGGTTGTCGGAAGTGTAGATGCTGTGGCCGTTGCGCTCGTTGAGAACGAGGACCCAATGGCTGGACCCACCCCAGCCCTCCCTTAAAGGGAGGGAGCTTTTGTCCTCCCCCTTTAAGGGGGAGTTAGAGGGGGTCCACCAGAACACCCTTGGGTCGCGAGTGTCGTGCGTCTGCCACTTGTCGTGCGAATCGATCACTGGATTGCCTTCGTATTTATGGAGCGTCATGCCACCATCGAGGCTGTAGGCAATGCACTGCACTTCGCGGTCGCTGCGGTCGGCAGTATAGGCATAGACGAGCGGCGGGTTCTGCTTTGTGCCGAAGCCCGAGGTGTTGTCTTTGTCGAAAACGGCAGAGCCGCTGTACATCGTGCCAAGATGGTCGGGATGGAGCACAGGAGCGTGCTCTGTCCAATGCAGAAGGTCAGGACTCGTTGCGTGTCCCCAAGTCATGTTCTCCCATTCACGCTCAAATGGATTGTGCTGATAATAAAGATGATAGAGTCCGTCGTGCCAGATGCAGCCGTTGGGGTCGTTGAGCCAGCCTCGACGTGCCGTGAAGTGGAACTGCGGACGGTTCACTTCTTTATACATATTGGAAGCATCGCGAATGGTGTCTGCCTGATAGACCAATGCGAGCGCTTCCTCTGCACCATCAAAAGTGAGGGTCAGCGTCTTGCCCTTGTAGGCAGACATGTCCTTGAACACCCAATACTCGGGATTGGCAGAAAGGCGTGCCACGACGCTGAGGTCATCCACGCCTTTCGCAGAGAAATGCAGGCGGCATCTCGGCTCCTGCTGCGAGATGGGAAGGTTCAGATACTGGCATTTCACCTTGAAGCTCAACTCGGCTGCTTGAGCCATTGACCATTGGCCACTGACCATTGACCATAAAGCAAGAAGTATCAGAGTAAACTGATAACAGACAAGAGACTTTCGCATAATCATCTTTTTACCTTTTCGTCTTTTCAACTTTTTACCTTTTCACTTTTTCACCCTTTCACCTTTTTCTTCGGCAGTAATGCCGCTGTCAAGATGGTCATGATTGGACTCAAATAGCAGAAGAAGCAATAGGGGGCATAGACGAGGGTGCTGACGCCAAGGACGTTAGCTTGCGTCATGCCGCACGTGTTCCAAGGAATCAGCACGGAGGTGACGGTAGCGCTGTCCTCGCAGGTTCGGCTCAACAGACGCGACTCGTAGCCATGCTTCTTGTAGGTGTCACCAAACATTGTGGCTGTCAGGATGATACTCAGGTATTGGTCGGCACTGACAACATTGAGGAACACGCCCGAGAAGGCGGTGCTGGCGACAAGCGAGACGGTGCCGCGCACCAATCGAAGCAAGGCCTGCATGATGCTGTCGAGCATCCGCGTTGCCGTCATTGCCGCACCGAAAGCCATTGCACAAAGGATAATCCAGATGGTGTTGAGCATTCCGGCCATGCCTCTTGTCGCGACAAGTGCATTGAGGTCGGCAACGCCTGTGTCGAGGTCTGTGCTGCCATAGACAATGATGAATGCTCCACGAATACGTTGTGCAAGACCTTCATGGTCTGTTCCGGCTATCTCGTCGAGCAAGTTCGACTGGCTCCATACCGCAGCCACCACGCCCAAGAGCGTTGCGAGAAAGAGCACAACCATTGAGGGCAAGCGCATCAGGATGAGCATGAACGTCAACATAGGCACGACGATGAGCCACGGCGAGATGAAGAACGTCTGGCGCAAGGCTTGCTGAACGGTGGCGACATGCGAAGTGACGGTTTCGCCTTGTCCCAAGCCAACGATAGTGAAGATTGTCAGGGTGATGAGAAAAGTGGGCACCGTCGTATAGAGCATATAGCGGATGTGCGTGAAGAGCGGCGTGCCGACAGTGCTGGAAGCCAACACCGTCGTATCGCTCATAGGCGATACCTTGTCGCCGAAGTATGCGCCGCTGATGACTGCGCCCGCTATCCAGGCCTCCGAGAAACCAAGCGCCCGACCTATGCCCATCAGGGCTATGCCGATGGTGGCGACCGTTGTCCACGACGAACCAGTCAGCACACTTACAAGGGCGCTGATGAGGCAGGCGGAGACAAGGAACCACTGCGGACTCATCATCTCCATACCATAATATATTATAGACGGCACAACGCCGCTCACCATCCACGCGCCGCCAAGTGCACCGATGAGCAGCAGGATGATGATGGCCGAGCTGACGCCTCCCACCTTTTCGCTGATGGCACGCTCGAAGTCGTTCCAAGTGATGAGGCGTGACGCAATGCCAATGCAGACACAGAAAGCCGTTGCAACAAGCAGAGCCAGCTGCGAAGCGCCAGCCAACGTCTCATCGCCAAAGATGCTGACGACGGTCGCCACGAGCGCCACCAGCAAAGCCAGTGGCACACACGACAGCCAGAGCGGAGGAAGGCGCTTCACCTTTCAATTTTCACCTTTCAATTTTCAATTGCCTTACGCCACCTTGTTGAGCTTCTTGATAATCGAGAAGATGAAGAGGGCTGCAAGCAGGCAGATGCCCATCAAAGTTCCCCACACGATGGTGAGGTCCATACCCCACATATAGCCAGGGATGAAAATCAACTTGTTACCAATGGCGGTTGCTACGAACCATCCACCCATCATCATTCCCTTGTACTTCACAGGAGAAACCTTTGTGACGAATGAGATACCAATGGGACTCAGCAACAGCTCGGCAAATGTAAGAATCAAGTATGTCCTAACCAACAGAGAAGGTCCCATATCGGCCAAATGAGGATGGTTTACAGGATCAGCAGCGGGAAGTCCCATACAATCCATAGCAAGCAACAAATAGGCAGCTGCTGCCACAAGCATACCCAAACCAATCTTGACTGGAGCCTTGGGTTCCTTGCCCTTGCTAGCCAACCATCCGAAGAAAGCGACGCTGACAGGAGTAAGTATTACCACAAAGCAGGGATTGAACTGCTGGAAGATAGGAGCAGATATCACAGTCTCAACACCAGCATCAGGTATCATATTGTATAGGAACGCTGCACCAGAAACTATCATTATACCAGCCAGGACACGAGCCACTCCTTTTGACTGGAAGATGCCAAACAGACCATATACAACGAAGATAACAGCCAAAAGATTGCGGACATCGAACATCATGCTTTCAATACCCATAGAACTTGTAGCCGTGTATTCGTCGGCAAACCATGTAAGTGTCAAACCGTTCTGGTGGAAAGCCATCCAGAAGAAAAGAACAACGGCAAAGACAAGGCAAAGGCAAACGATGCGCTCCTTTGTGTCGTTCTCGACAGGCACCTCTGCTTTTTGCGATTCAACAGGAGTATCGACCTTCTTTGTCGTACCTATAACATGAGCGAAAGTACGTTTGCCCAAATAATAAACCACAATGGAGCCAATCACACTCACACATGCAACGGCAAAAGCAAGGTGGTAGGCATCTGCCTTACAGTAACCTAATGAGTCCTGCGCCCAATCCATAATCTTAATGGCAGCCGTAGGAGCAAACATGGCACCGATGTTGATGGCCATGTAGAAGAGAGAGAAGCCACTGTCGCGCTTGTCGGAAAACTCGGGCGCATTGTAAAGGTCACCCACCATAACTTGCAGATTACCTTTGAAGAGACCTGTTCCAAGAGATACAAGCAAAAGACCGATACACATTGCCACAATAGCTGGAGTTGCACCTCCCATAGGAACAGCGAGAATAAGGTAACCAATGAACATCACAAGAATACCCAGCACCACCATTTTGCTATAGCCGTACTTGTCTGCCAACATACCTCCAAAGAGGGGCAGCAAATAAACGACAAAGAGGAAGTTGGAGAATGTCTGGCTAGCCCATTTCGAATCGAACCCAAAGTTGTCGTGCAAGAATAGTACAAAAACGGCTAACATGGTATAGTAGCCAAAACGCTCGCCAGTATTGGCTAGAGCCAGCGTCCAAAGTCCCTTAGGCTGTCCTTTGTAGGAGAGCAGAAGGAAGCAGAACCAAATCGCAAACAATCCCACAATGATGGGAGTAGATAACACTTCAAACATAGTTTAATTTGATTTAAGTTAATAATTTGCCGACAAAGATACAAAAAAGATTAAAGATTAAGGATTAAAGATTAAAGTTTTTTGTACTTTTGCACCGAAAAAGGAAAAGACATGAAAGGATTGAAACCAAGAATTGCCGATTGTCTGAACGGCTACAACAAGGAAACATTCACAAAAGACCTGATGGCGGGCATCATCGTGGGCATCGTTGCACTGCCCCTTGCCATTGCCTTTGGCATTGCCTCGGGCGTGACACCGGAGAAAGGCATCATTACTGCTATCGTGGCAGGCTTCCTCATCTCGCTGCTTGGCGGCACTAAGGTGCAGATAGGCGGCCCGACGGGAGCCTTCATCGTCATCATCTACGGCATCGTGAACAACCCCGAGTATGGCCTGCAAGGTCTTCTCATAGCGACCATCCTGGCCGGCATCATCCTCATTGCATTGGGGGCTTTCCGTCTGGGTGTGGTCATCAAGTTCATCCCCTACCCCATCATCATCGGCTTCACGGCTGGTATCGCCCTGACCATCTTCACGACACAAATCAGCGACATCCTTGGCCTGACGCAAACGGCCGTCAGTACGACAGGCGAGGCCATCCGCATCCCCCTGAAGACACCAGGTGACTTCGTGGGCAAGTGGATATGCTATGCCGAGAACATCGGGACGTTCAACCTCTGGAACTTCGTCGTTGCCATCGGTTCGCTGCTGGTCATCATCCTGTCACCCAAGGCATTGAAGAAGGTGCCTGGCTTGGGCAAGATACCAGGTTCGCTGTGGGGCATCCTGCTTGGAACCGTCGCCGTTCTCATCATGAAGCAGTACGGCATCGAGGGCATCGACACCATCGGCGACCGCTTCCACATCCAAGCCCAACTGCCGAAAATGGTTGTGCCGAGCATCACCTTCGAGCTTTTCCAGCAGCTCATGCCGGTTGCCTTCACCATTGCCATCCTCGGAGCCATCGAGAGCCTGCTCTCCGCAACGGTGGCCGACGGCGTTATCAGCGACAAGCACGACTCGAACATGGAGCTTATCGCGCAGGGTGTGGCAAACATGGTGACACCGCTCTTCGGAGGCATTCCCGCGACGGGAGCCATTGCGCGAACGATGACAAACATCAACAACGGCGGACGCACGCCCATTGCCGGCATCATCCATGCTGTCGTGCTGCTCGCCATCCTGCTCCTGCTGATGCCATACGCCGAGTATATTCCGATGGCTTCGCTGGCTGCGGTGCTGGTGATTGTCAGCTATAACATGAGCGGCTGGCGAACTGTTCGAGGCTTGCTGAAGAACCCCAAGAGCGACGTCATTGTGCTCTGCGTAACCTTCTTCCTGACAGTCGTCTTCGACCTCACCATTGCCATCGAGATTGGCCTCATCCTCGCCTGTGCCCTCTTCATGAAGCGCATCATGGAGACGACGGAAATCTCTGTCATCAAGGACGAGATAGACCTTGGCGACGCTTCGGATATGGCTGTGAACGAGGAGCACTTGGTGATTCCCAAGGGCTGTGCCGTCTATGAAATTA
>Ga0265298_10009614_pt1 | contig 11497 bp, 13 predicted proteins | sample AusTroGonzalo_MG_3_FD_193486 | JGI IMG/M metagenome (GOLD analysis project Ga0265298, IMG submission 193486) | Bovine rumen microbial communities from tropical cattle in Woodstock, Queensland, Australia - Gonzalo_01 | ecosystem: Host-associated > Mammals > Digestive system > Stomach > Rumen ...
GGTGTGAATAATTGGTTACAGGGCATCCCTACTGATTCGTTGTCTATATCGAAAGTTTCTAACGGCTTTTCTTCATCCATGAGGGGACCGAGCCGTTATTGACATTAGGAAAATAAATATTTGACAGATAAGAGCGCAGATGATACAGTTAAATTAGCTGAATATTTCAGAGGCGCAGATAAGAGCCATAAGGTTGGAGAAAAGCCAGCCTTGTGGCTTTTTTTATTTGCAAAAACTCAAATGGTGCAAAGCACCGCACCACCGAAGAAAAGGAGAGTATTTATGGCATTATCAAGGAAGTTTCTTACGGGTCTGGGTCTCACCGAGGCACAGGTGGACGCAATCGTAGAAGGCAACGAGGAATCCTTATCAGGTCTCAAAGCCAAGATAGACGATTACAAGACCAAAGAAGCGGAACATGAAAAGAAAATCGCATCACTCCAAAGGGAGCTGGAGGATGCAAAGAACCTTGCTATCGAAAAAGAGGGCAAGAACCCGTGGAAAGTCAAGTATGAAGCGTTAAACGAAGAGTTTGCCACATACAAGACCGAGGAAGAGAAAAAAGCCACAAAGGCGGCCAAGAGAAACGCCTATAAGGCTTTACTTAAAGAAGCGGGCGTATCAGATAAGCGCATCGACACAGTATGCAAAGTAAAGGAATCTGATCTGGATACCCTGGAGATGGGCGAAGATGGCAAGTTCAAAGACAGTGAAAACCTTGTAAAGAACATCAAGGAAGAATGGAGCGATTTCATAACAACGCCGGGCGAGAAGGGAGCGGAAACCGCCACACCACCTGCCAACAACGGCGCAGACCTTGAAAGCGAACATTCAGCGGCGAAGAGAATTGCGGCACAGAGGGCAACTCTGTACGGCGAAACCAAGTAAAAGGAGGAAATAATATGTCTTTCTACATGAGCGACAACAGTGCAAAGTCATATCTTCCCGGATACTTCCTGGATAGAGAAGAGTGCACAAGAAAAACAAGAGAAATTCCCCAGTCCCTTGCTACGACCGTTAACGGTGCCAAGTACGTTAAGATGGGAACACCTTTCCCCGCTAACGATGGCACTTGCTATGGCATAGTTTATGAGGACGTGGATGTAACAAGCGGAAATATGCCCGGTTCAGTGGTCCTTAAGGGTGACGTTATCGAGGACAGATTACCCGTAGCACTTAACGAGGCGGCTAAAACTGCCCTTATTAACGCAGGCTTTAAGTTCGTTACAGAGCCTACCGTTGTAAGACCCTAACGAAAGGAGAGAATGAACATGAGAACATGGGAAGATAACCTTTATGGATTTGTCAAGAAGGATGATTGGCTTGACGTTGGAAACCTTGTACCCACAAGACAGAACGACCCCGCCGACAGGCTTTTTGGCGACAGTAAGACAAATAACCTTACAGCACAGTGGGAATCCATTGCGGCTGAATACGGCGTACCTATGATGGCACAGTTCCATTCATTCGATACCGAGGCAAATACAACCTTTAGAGTACCCGTTGACAATCACCAGATCGAAAAGGGTCTCATCAAGGAGAAAATCAACCAGTCAGAGAGACTGCGTGCCCTTAAGAATAGAGGCATCGTTGGAGATCAGGACCTTTATAACTGGATTCTTGACGATGGTGCAAGGCTGGCAGACCACGTAATCACACGTACCAAGGTAGCAAAGAACGAAGTTCTTGCATACGGCAAAATGACAATCAAGGAAAATAACCTTGACCTCACCGTTGATTACGGCGTACCCGAGGACCAGATCAACTGGACCCTTGACCTCAACGAAGAGGCAGATATCCCTGCACAGATTCAGGCTATCATCGATGCGGCTACAGAGAAGGGCATCACTTTGAGCGGAATCTATACCTCAAAGAAGAACCTCTCCAAGATGAGAAAGAATAAATACTTCCAGACCGCTATCAACGGCGTATATGCACAGGGTCAGTACCTTTCACAGAGTGCCCTTGAAGGACATTTAAGCGAAGAGTACGGCATCGATACAGTTATCATTAACGACCTTAAGTATGGTGCATCATACAGCCTTGTAGACGACCGCCCGGTTATCTCACAGAAAAGATATTATCCCGAGGACAGAGTAACATTTTTCTCTACCAATTTAGGTGGCAAGGTCGGCATCGGTCTCTGGGGTCAGACACCCGAAGAGGATGCGGCAAAGTATTACGATGTAAAGCAGAGCAACGTAAGTCCTTACGTTTACATCATGCAGTGGATGGAGAAAGACCCTACCGTCCTTTGGACAAAGGCAAGCGGTCTCTTTATCCCCGTACTTTACAATCCTAACTCACTGTTTATCGCAACAGTATCATCGAGTGACACCCTCCCGGACATTACCGTTAAGGCAAAGGCACAGAGCGATACCATTTACGGCGTAAACGTATCAGCAATCCAGGAGCCCGAAACCGCAGTTATTGGAAACAATGCAATCACAGGCAAGTCCAAGTACATGAGTGCATCCAACCCGATCACTGACGTATGGGGCAAGGGTAACTTCCTTGCAGTAGACTTTGAGGCTGAAAACTGGGATGCTTACACCTCCGTTAAGGTAGGTCTTGAACCCAGTGCAGGTAGCGGCCCCGCAGAATTAATCGGCGAGGACGAAAAGGACGCAGTGTTCAAAGTAGCTAATCCCAGAGCACAGAAACTCGTTATCACCGCTACTGACGGAAACCATACTGACAGACAGGAGTACAGCCTTAAGGGCGTAACACTTGAAAGCGCAGGTGCGTGAGTATGGCATATAAAGTTATTGAGTTTTTCCTTGACTTACAGGACGATTCATACGCTTACTCTCCGGGGGACAAGTTCCCCCGTGAGGGCGTTATTGTAAAGAAAGAGCGTTACGAAGAGCTTGCAAGCGATAAGAATAAACTTGGAAAGCCTCTTATAGTGGCAGAAACGCCCCAAAAAGCCGTTAAAAAAGATTCGGACGCAGAACAGCCCACCGAACCCAAAAAGGCGGTTAAAAAGGCAAATAAGAAGAAATGATATATGGGCGGTGCAACGACACCGCCTATTTTTGAAAGAGGGGACAATATGCTTTCAGAGATATGCGCTGACATAAAAAACTATTTCACATACAAAGAGGACAAACACCCTGGAAAGTACAAAGTCGAGGGTGGCGTTTTAGTTCCTTCCGTTGCCATCCCCGGCGATTACTATGCAGTGTTTGGGAGCCGTAAGAATAACGGCGTGCATAAATCGACCGATGTTCTGGAGGATGAGGGCGAGTTTAAGGGCAGTGTATGGGCAATGTCAATCCCCAAAGATTTTCTCGATCTGGCAGAGGAAATCGCAGACTGGCAGAAGAAATACGGCGGCGTGGATTCAGAGGCACAAAGTCCTTTTTATTCGGAGAGTTTTGGCGGTTATTCGTACACAAAGAGTGCAGGGTCAACATCTGGCACCAACAATTCGGCCGCATCAACATGGCAGGCAGTGTACGCCGCAAGACTTAACAGATGGAGGAGGTTGAGATTGTATTGAGCTTACTTACTTCTTCCATGGAACCTTTCATCATAATGAACAAGACCGCCATATCAGATGGGTATGGGAGCGTTGTTTACACATACACCGAGGGACCAGAGATACAGGGAGCATTGCCTTATAACAACAGCACGCTTGCAAGGATAGCCAGTGCGGCGGCCTCAAAGACCACGTACACGCTGACAGTGAGGAAAGATATCGACCTTGACTTCCACACAATCCTGAAAAGGAAGAAGGATGGCAAGACGTTCCGTTTAACATCCGGGACAGACGACCATCAGACCCCACCGACCGCAGGCTTGAACATGAGGCAGTATGACGCAGAGGAATACACCATGAAGAAAGGGGATACCAATGGACAAACTACAGGCACTACATGATTTTTGGAGTTCGTTTGGAATCCCTGCTTATGATGAGCTGACGGTCCCGGACGGTGCGGAATTACCTTACATCACGTATGAAGCCGCATCGGACGATTTTGAAAACACTCTGTATCTCACGGCATCGATCTGGTACAGGGATGAATCGTGGGCATCGATAACCGCAAAGGAAAAGCAGATATCCGAAGCTATCGGGCGTGGCGGTTATACAAAGCATTATGACGAAGGAGCGTTCTGGCTTTACAAACGCAGTCCGTGGGCGCAGAGGATGAACGACCCGGACGATGATATGATACGCAGAATCATATTACAGTACAGTATTGAATTTCTCGATTGAAAGGAGAGAAAACATGGGCAAGAAATATACAAAAATCCCGGCTGATACATTCCAGAAAATCCAGCTTAACGCTGGTGTATTGGTTGAAAGTTTCAACCCCGCTACAGGCGAGTATTCAGACCTTTTAGGTGCTACCACGGGCGGCAATGACTTCAAGGCAGAGCCTACCTATTCGGATTTTGGCGATGATATCGACAACTGCCCCAAGAATATGAAGGAATTAAAGAACATTGAATCTTGGGGCGCAGGAATCACAGGCACATTCGTCACTGTTTCCGCAACAGCAGGCAAGAGCCTTATAGGTGCGGCAGACCTTGACAGTCAGGATGAGACCCACGTTATTCCCAGAAATGAGCTTAAGGCAACAGACTTTAAGGATATCTGGTGGGTAGGTGACTATTCGGATGAGAATACCGGGGCAAGCGCAGGATTTATCGCAATCCACATGATGAACGTACTCAATACCGCAGGCTTTGAGATTAAGTCCACCGACAGGGCAAAAGGACAGTTTGCATTTGAGTACACCGCACACTATTCGATGGAAGATCAGGACAAGGTGCCTTTTGAGCTTTATATCAAGCAGGGCAGTTCGTCACAGACACCCAGCATCCTCTTGAATAAGCACTCTATGACCCTTGCGACAGAGGCAAGCGAGACCTTGACGGTTGAGAAGTACCCCGCTGACGCAACAGTAACATGGAGTTCAGGAAATACAAGTGTTGCATCGGTATCCAGTGGCGTTGTAACGGCTGGCGCATCGGCTGGCAACACAATCATAACGGCGGCTATCACAGTTAGCGGCGTTACATATAACGACACCTGCACGGTTGTTGTAGCGGAAGGAGCATGACATGAAGAGACTATCTGATTATAAGGGCGAGGATGCGATAGAGCTTTGGGCAGATTTATTAGACCCGATCACGGACATTTTCAAGGACCCGGAGGTCCTGAATGGGATTAAGGAAGGCAAGAACACCATAGAAAAAGCGCAGTATATCCTAAAAAAGCATAAAAAGAACGCAGTCAAGATGATACTTGCCATCGACCCTACACCCATAAACGGCTTAAACCTTATCGTAAGGTTGGTTGATGTGCTTATGGAAATCGAAAATTCGGAGGAATTTGGCGATTTTTTCGGCTCACCACGTCCGGGGACCATGGAAAACGTATCTTCTGGCTCTGTTATGGAGAGTACCGGGGCAGAAGGGAAATAAAACAATTCATGCGGTATGTGATGGCACGTCTTGATGATGATATACGTGGGGTCACATACCGCTATTATGTTACAGAGGCAATATTCGCTACAGGAATAATGAACGCAAGGTACGTGGATATCGTCAACGGAAAGTGGAAACCCCAGGACAAGAGATCGGGCGATGAGATAGCGGCTGACGTTATCGCAAAAGCCGGGTTGATATTAAAGGAGTAGTTATGGCATCGGATGTATTCGACCTCTTTGCGAGGCTTTCAATAGACATATCGGATTATTCGTCAGGCTTGAACAAAGCAAAAGGCATGGCTGGCAAGATGGGCGGTGCCATTACAAGCGGTATAGGAAAGGCGGCCAAACTTGCCACGGCGGCATTGGCGGCCACATCAACCGCAGTAACGGCATTTACCAAGGGCGCAGTACAGACAGGTCTTTCTTTCGATGCGGCCATGGGTCAGGTTGCGGCTACCGCAGGCAAGTCGGCAGAGGAATTGGCAGAAACGACCGGGCACGTGAATACGGCTTATGGCGAGTTTAACGGCACGTTAAGGGATTTTGCCAAGTTCATGGGCAAGAACACCGCATTTACGGCTACAGAGGCGGCACAGGCGTTAAATTACATGGCGTTAGCTGGTTATAATACGCAACAGTCCATGGAGATGTTGCCTATCGTTCTGGACATGGCGGCCGCAGGCTCTATGGATTTGGCACGTGCATCGGACATGATAACCGACACGCAGAGCGCATTGGGGCTATCCTCGGAACGTACTGCATTGATGGTCGATGAGTTCGCAAAAGCGGCATCAACGGGTAATACATCGGTTGAGCAATTAGGCGAGGCGTTCTTAACGGTCGGCGGTTTAGGAAAAGAATTAAATAGTGGTTTCGTACAGTTGTCAGATGGTACAGCGGCTGAAATCGATAATATAGAACAATTAGAAATCGCATTTACGGCGATGGCAAATGCGGGTATCAAGGGCAGTGAAGCTGGTACCCACATGAGAAATATGTTGTTAAAGCTCTCCAACCCCACGAAACAGGGCGCAGAGGCTTTAGAGGCTATGGGCATAACCATATTCGATGCAGAGGGCAGAATGAAGTCCCTTGACACGGTATTCTCACAGTTGGGCGATAAGTTCAAGCAAATGACCCAGCAAGAGAAATTGAGCGTGATCGGGGATTTGTTCAATGCACGTGATACGGCATCAGCAGAGGCGTTGCTTGCGGCTGTAGAGCAGGACTGGGATAGAATCGGCGAATCCATCCTCCAGGCGAAAGGTTCCGCTACCCAGATGGCTGAAACAAAGCTCGATAACCTACAGGGTCAGTTAACCAAGATGAAATCGGCGTTAGAGGGTGCCAAGATAGCGTTATCGGACAAGATAGTACCATCTCTTAAGAACCTTGCGGGATGGGCTACAAAAGCCATAAGCGACCTTACAACGTCATTTGAAGAGGGCGGCGTTGGCGGTCTGATGGACAAGTTCGGAGAATTGTTAAGTGAGGGTCTTAACAAAGCCATTGAGAAACTGCCAGCTCTTTCAGGCATCGCAAGGAATCTCTTAAGCACTTTAGGGCGTGGTTTACTTGACAATATGGATGTAGTGGCAGAGGCGGCCACACAGGTCTTAACGGACATATTCGGGATAGTTCTGGACAGTGCGCCCGGTGTTTTTACATTCATAGGCGAGTTCTTTAAGAAGATAGGCACATGGGTCACAGAAAACACCGACATGATATTGACTGGGATAGAAAACCTGGTGAACATCATCGTTGACTTTATAGCGAACAATGCAGGAACATTTGTGAGCGGAATCGTTCAGTTGATAACGAAGATAACCCAAAAATGGCCCGATATCATCAAATCCCTATTGAAAGCACTGCCCAAGATAATAAAAGACATTACGAAAGCGTTAATAGATAACTTACCATTGCTTATAGCGGCACTGGTCCAGCTTGTGACAGAGCTGGTTCCCTATCTTCCAGAGGTTCTTTCCGCAATCGTAGTAGCACTCCCGCAGGTTCTGACGGCGGTATTTAATGCGATAGTTGACAGCTTGCCGCAGTTGATAGCGGCCGTATGGGATTTGATTAAAGGCTTGGTAGCGCATTTACCCGAAATGCTGGGTGCGATATTAGAAGCAGTCTGGGAAGTATTCAAGGGCATTGTCAATCTGTTTGTACCGTTTGGAGAGTTATGGACGGGCGCAGTCGAAGGGATAGGTACTACGTTCAAGGAAGTCTTTGAAGGCTTTGATTTGCTTGGATTTGTCGGTGGCGTATTAGAAGAGGTAGTCGGTATCGCAAAAGGTATATTTGACTTCTTTGGCACGCTTATGGACGACCCTGCACAGGCAATCAAGGATGCGATAAGTGGAATCTTAAGCTACGCACAAAATGTATTCCAGTCCATTAAACAGATTATCATGGGAATATTTGACCTGATCGAAGCCGAGGAAGAAGCCAAAGAGGCAGAGGACAGAGCGGAATGGATGAAGGGACACCGTGAGCGTCTGATGGCGACAGGCAATTACTATACGCCCGAAGAGATGGAACAAATGAGGAAAGATGATGAGTTTGTCAAGAGCCTTAACAAGACCTCCGAGGTTGACATTAAGGTTGGCGGCACGATTACACACGAGGGCGTTAACAGCGAGGGCGAGCTTATCGGTTCGGTTGACAGTACAATGGATGCTCTTACAGATGAGTTAATCAAAGATTCAAGACTTGGTTACGGAGGCTGACATGGTATATAACGGAAACACCGTATTAGGTGAGGCTTTACTCTGTAAAAGGAAATATGAAGCAAGGAAAATCAACAATTTTGCCTTGGATGGGACCCCTTATCAGCAGACCACGGGAGATGCGACACACAGACGTGAGGTAAAACTCTTCTCTGCGACATACTCCGAAAGGGATGCGGCCGATCGGGCATCTAATAAAGGTGCCCTTATATCGGTTGAATGGAGAGGTGCGACATACAAGGGTTACATAGAGAACAACATAACATGGAGAGAGGCAAAGGATGAACACGGCGTAGGTTCATTTGACCTGATCGTGAAAGAGGTGGTGGAGGATGCGTAATGTTGACAGCATATTAGAGGAAAGACTAAATTCCACGCAACAGACTGCGGCCAACAACGCAAACCCCTCGACATGGTTAAGGGTTCGGCGGCATGATATCCCTTTAAGGGACGGGGCGTTTATCGACAGGTTCAGGATAGTTAACCGGGAAGGCTTGACCGATTCGGACATAGCAGTATGCCACCCACGTTTCGGGATGGAAAACTCTGCGATGTGGGTAGCATATGTAAGAAACGGAACACTGCATATCAAGCACGCCAGCACGCACGAAGTCGTTACAAGGGCAGAATGGAGCGATTATTGGTTCACGGATGATGCGGTCTCCTGCTCGATTGCCTTTAATTCGGTTGCAAAGCATAACGCCAACGATATCTGGGAATTTGTTACCGAGGAAATCCCCTGGGTGTTCTGGGTTACGCCAGACGGTGCCCTGAAAGCAAAGCTCTGTACCCCGTTAGGGCAGTATGAGGAAGAATTGGCACAGGCAAATGTCACCGATGTTTCCGCAGTTCGTGGTCCCTCTGGGGAATGGGGAAACTGGGACATGGGCTTGACCGTGTTCTTTGTGATGAACGGGTCGATATACTACCGCCAGTACATCAATAAGACATGGTACGATGCCGAATTGATACAGTTCACGGGTTTGTCAAACATCAATATATCAAAGATAAAAGCCTTTAACACATGGGACCACAGGGCAGGCGTTCAAATCCTTGCGACAGATGGCAAGCTGTACGAGCTTTTCTCCTATACCGAGGGCATCGGTACGAGGGGTACGGAACATCTTGAGATAAGCGATATCCGAGCAAACGTGAGCATGAACGATATTACATACTACGATTCAGCGTTTGCCGAGAATGTGGGTATCAGTGATATACAGGCTTATGTGAGGATGATTTTAGGCAATTCAGCTACACCTATAAGCGTAGTAAATACATCCTCAACTACGGTCAAGATTACATTTGATCTGGAGCAGACAGATGATAATGTTGATACGTCAATGTTTGAATTGTGGGACACCAGCGGAAACTACTACTTATGTTCAAACGTAAGCGTAGATGATGAGTATGTCACTCTTGGATTTGATGATTTTTCAAGGTCAAAGAATGACGTACTGACAGTGAGATACACCAAGCCAGACGAGGGCGGTTTAATGTCACCATCCTGCCAGACAGAATCATTTACCGAGACATTTGAGCCTACCAATCTCAACATACCGTCAACACCTCAACCTACGTTTTCTAACGGGGCAAATTCGGACGATATGACGATTACCCTAACATTATCCCAGTCACTGATTAATTCGTCCTTAATTGACGATATAGAGAGCCATTTCAGTATCGAAGTACAAGAGTTTAATTATGTACCGGGCGGTCATATCGAGACTACCTACCGCACACTGGATTCAGTTATAAGGACAGGCGGTACTACGTTAGAACTGACGATAAATGCTCCTAACTTTTCAAGTGCAGTTGGGAATGGCAGTATCACGATAGTGTATGACGGAAGAGGCGGCTTGAAGGGTGCAGGCGGTATGGTGAAAGCCTTTAGAGGTTCGTTCACACCTGCCGACCTTACATGGAAAGGGCATCAGAACGATATCGAGCATATCAAGATATCCAATATCACAGCAAGCGTAACATTGAGGAACGCTGAATATATAAACGGCTACGAATGGGAGCATTTGAACATCTCCGATGTAGTAGCAAGCGTTACACTGATTAACGTACATGACCTATAGGAGGGCAAAATGAAAAATAATGTTAATTTAGGAATCCATAACAGATTTGACATTGAGGTTATTAGGGCAGGAAAGACCATCCAAAAGGCGGTCGGGTATAACAGGGTACTTGATAACCTCTGGAGCTATCTTATAGGCTCAAACAATGCGTTTGGAACGTATATACAGTATGGTTCGGGCGAGGGTACACCTGCGGCAAGCGATACTTCACTGTTTACCAGAGAGGGTGCGGCAAGCGTAACAGAGGTCAGCATAGATGTAGACCATGCAAGAAGCGTAATCACAAGAGTTTGTAACATCACTTTAGGCTTATCAGAAGCGGTCGGAGTAACCTTGACCGAGATAGGACTTGCAGGCGGTTCGGGTAATGGCGCACTCACCACTCATGCTATGCTACAGGATATGAACGGAAACCCAATCACCATCGAAAAGACCGATACGGACATTATAAATGTTTATGCTACCATATACTGCCATTGGAACGTAGACGGCGAGAACGTCATATTCTATCCCGAGGTGGCGCAGTATAATTCAAGTGGAACGGTTAAACAGAATTATTATATCTGCCAAACTTTGACAGGCAAACAGAATTATTTTAACCATGTCAGCTTTGGATGTGGTATGGGGAATTGTATCTCTTGGAGCGTAAAGGTATGGAGCAAGACTGGGAATGTAGCGCAAAAGACTATTACTTTAACACCTTCAAGATATACCGAGAGTGAGGGCAATATCAGTGGTATCAACTATTTTATCATGGGTGGAAAATCAGGCAGTGATTCTAACATGATGGGACTTTCCATAAAGAGTGGCACAAAGGCTTGGAGCAAATTCAGAGTTACGGGCGAAGCGGTCGGCACTGGCGATGGCGAGACCAAGGGATTCAAGACCAAGATGGCAATGCCAGAGAACGCTACAGTCAAGGTCAACGGAACGGCTGTATCAAGCTCTGTAGTGACCGTCAAGAAGATACCAGTAAGCAATTTAAGAGTAATGCGAATTGATGCAGATTTATCTACAGATGGGCATTTGGTTTATGCAAGCTATATGCCAAGATTCATGGGGACTACGGTTCTTTACAATCCCGATTATGCTGATGTTGGCATCGTAAAGTTCCACACGGCGGCTTACTATTCAACGTCAGATGTAACCATCTGGGTATCAAATGACCTTGAAGAATGGACAAAAGTAAGGGACTGGAGTGGTTCAAGCGGAAATGTACAGGCAGAGATACCATCCGAGT
>Ga0265298_10009615_pt1 | contig 11497 bp, 8 predicted proteins | sample AusTroGonzalo_MG_3_FD_193486 | JGI IMG/M metagenome (GOLD analysis project Ga0265298, IMG submission 193486) | Bovine rumen microbial communities from tropical cattle in Woodstock, Queensland, Australia - Gonzalo_01 | ecosystem: Host-associated > Mammals > Digestive system > Stomach > Rumen ...
CCACCACCTTGGAAGGTATGGAAACCGTCACCTGTCCTTACGGCCGTGATCCGAAGATCATGGGACACACCATGCGCCTCACCGAGATGCTGGCCCAGCTGCCCGGCACCTATTTCGTGACCCGTCAGGCTGTCTATACACCCGCTCTGGCACGCAAGTGCAAGAAAGCCATCCGCATGGCCTTCGAAAACCAGAAGCTCAACAAGGGCGTTTCCTTCGTGGAAGTGACCTCCAACTGTAACTCCGGTTGGAAGATGACCCCGGTGCAAGCCAACCAATGGATGGAAGAGAACACCCTCAAATACTTCCCGCTGGGCGACATGAAGGTTGACGGCAAGTTCGATCCCAAATTCATCGAGAGAGTCGGCACATTCGACCAACCGAATGAGACCATCTTCTCATTGAGAAAAAAATAATAACCTTAAATTCACAAAGACATGACAGAAGAAATAATTATAGCAGGCTTCGGCGGTCAAGGTGTGCTCTCAATGGGTAAGATCCTGGCATACGCCGGCATTATGCAAGACAAGGAGGTCAGCTGGCTTCCTTCCTACGGTCCTGAAATGCGTGGTGGTACATCCAACGTGACGGTTATCTTAAGCGACGAGCGTATCTGCTCCCCTTATCTTAACCAGTTCGACACCGCCATCATCCTGAACCAACAGTCCATGGACAAGTTCGAGTCCGCCGTGAAACCTGGCGGTCTGTTGATTTATGACCCAAACGGCATCACCAACCATCCCACCCGCAAAGACATCAACATCTATCAGGTGGCAGCAGCCGACAAGGCCAACGAGTTGGGTATCGCCAAATTGTTCAACATGATCGTGTTAGGCGGCTTCCTCGCAGTGAAACCGCTCGTGACACCGGAAATGTTGCACAAGGGCTTGCAGAAATCCCTGCCTGAACGTCACCACCACCTCATTCCCAAGAACGAGGAAGCAGTGGAGATCGGCAAGGGTATTCTCAAACCGTATCACACATTATAATCGGTTTTCCGGTTATGGAAAGCGGCGGCCCGAAAGGGTCGCCGCTTTTGTATTTGGTTATCAACCTCCCTACTCCTTCCCTGTCTCATTCTGCTTTTTATCCTTTTCAGAGCCTTCTTCTGTGAGAGTGTGCTTGCTGTATTTATATCGGCGGATCTTCTGCGTAGCCGTCTTTTCAAACGGATCCTTCATGGCCTCCACCTTGTCAATCTTGGAATTCTTGCCCACCGCTTTGTTGACAAACTCCTGTACCGACTTCTTCAGTTCATCCAGCTTCTCGAAGAACTGGTCTTCTGACTCCTGGTTCCAGTTGAGCACATTGTCGTCAAACTTCACCAACGCCACCAGAGAGCCATGATCTTCCATCACGAGCGATTCATTCACGCCTTCCATGTTGTTGATTACCATCTCGATCTCCTCCGGATAGATATTCTCGCCTGAAGCGCCCAAGATGGTATTGTTCAAGCGGCCTTTGATGTAATAATAGCCATTCTTGTCCATAGTGGCTATGTCACCCGTGCGGAACCAGCCATCCTCGTCAAGGACCTTGATCGTACGCTCCGGATCTTTGTAATAGCCCATCATCACATTGTCGCCACGACAAACGATTTCGCCTTCTCCAGTCCTGTGGTCCACATTGTCGAGACGGACCTCCACCTTGTAGGAGGCCACACCTATGGAGCCGAGACGTTTGCGCTTGTTCACCAGCACATTGCACACAAGAGGAGCCGTTTCGGTAAGGCCGTAGCCCACCGCATACGGGAAGCGGCTTTTGATGAGAAACTCTTCCACCTTGGGATCGAGTTTGGACCCGCCGACCCCAAAGAAACGCAACTTGCCGCCGAAGGTATTGACCAACTTCCTACCTATCATCCAAAACAGAATCCTGGGTGTGTGTTGTTCCATCCATTTCAGCAGACGGCTTTTCGCGATGGTCGGCACCACACTGTTATGGTAAATCTTCTCAATGATAAGCGGCACTGACAGCACGATAGTGGGTTTCACTTTGCGCATTGCCGGCAGCAGCAACGAAGGTGTAGGCGGCTTGGACAGGTAATAGCAGCAAGCCCCTACATACATGGAATAGAGGCTCGAGACGCACATCTCGTATGCATGGGCCATCGGCAAGATGGAGAGGAACCTGTCATTTTTGAAAGCGGGTTGCGCCTTGAACGAGGCGACCAGATTATGACAGATATTGCGATGGCTGAGCATCACGCCTTTGGCCTTACCCGTAGTGCCCGACGTATAGATGATGGTAGCCAAGTCCTCCGGCTGCGGATCCTTCACCCAGCCGTTGCACTGGAAGTCCTCCTTCCGGCACTTGATGAACTCCAGCGACTCGATGTCCACCACGAGAGTAAGCCTATCGATACACTCCTGGCTGAGTTTGTGGATCAGTTTCTTGGAAACGAAAATCACTTTGCTTTCCGAGTGGGTCAGAATGTTGGTCACCTCATTCTCAGAGCTGTCAGGGAGAATGGGGATGGCCACGCGCCCGAAAGCGGCCGCTGCGAAGAATGCCAGCGTCCAGTTGGGCATGTTCTGTGAGAATATAGCCACTTTGTCGCCAGCACTGATACCGAAGCGCGACATTCTCATGGAAAGCAAGTTGCACTTCTCTCCAAAGCTAGCGTATGTGTATTTCTGACCGCCATCCACAAACTGCGACATGGTACGATCCCAATAATGGGAAGTGGTGTATTCGAGCACTTTGTGCAAAGTGGTACAGTAGTTCTCGCGGAATTTCTTGCGTTCTTTATAGGGGGATTTGATTGTTTTTGCCATATTATTTCTTTTTGTTGAGACGCACGGCAGTGCGTCTTTACATAATTAGTCGTAGCAGTAGCCACTGCGATTGCGGCCTTTGAGGCCCAGAGGCTTGTAATGTTCCTGTATGCGCTGGATGTCGGCATTGGCATCGTCGGTAAGTTGCCATTCTTGTCCCACGGTGATTTCCTTGCGGCCCCAGTCGTAATAGCCCACATAGACCTTAGCGCCGGTCTGGCGGGCGATGAGATGGAAACCTGTTTTCCATTTCTTCACGGCCTTGCGGGTGCCTTCGGGGGCGATGGCCAGATGGAAATGGTCGTTTTCGTTGAATGTATGGATAATGCTGCGAATGGACGCTGCGGCGTTACTACGGTCAACAGGCACGCCTCCCAAAGCGCGCAAGATGGGGCCGAGCGGCCAGAAGAAGAACTCCTTCTTGATCATGATGTGCGCCATTTGCCCGAACTGGGCATAGAAAAGATAGCATATAGGGAAATCCATCACCGAGGTGTGCGGCACACCCAACACAATGGCCTTATCGCCTTCCATAGGGCCACCGACGCTCGTCCATCCCAATTTTCGCAGCAACCATCCGCAAAAACGTGCCCATCTCCGGCCCACTGTATTCTTTACTTTAGTCATTCAATATCAATTTGTTAATGAACTGAATAGCCCCTGAACCAAAGACATATCCGTCTATAATTTGGGGCGGCAAAAGTAGCATTTTTTTAACTCAATGCAGACTGAAACTGATATGCTGGTTTTTATTATTTTTGCAAAGAAAAATTCTTACAACACAACAGATATATGATAACATGTTGAGAATAAATGTATCAGAACAAAATCTTACGAGCAGTCACAATACTATGTTCGGGTTCATCTTAGCGCTGATGACACTCCTTTCCGTATATGTTTCTTCACACGCTCAAGTTCAAGCAAAGGATTACAACCTTCGGAAGGAAAACAACATGAATCATCATGATTCCGTAGTGGAGGTGAAGCTATTCCGTCTCTCGGTGGAACATCAGGACGGCTCGCAGCCATTAGCCACCGCACAGCCGCGTTTCAGCTGGAACTACGCCAGCGGGAAAGAGAACGTGCGGCAGACTTCATACCGCATCATTGTGGCCTCCACCGAAGAGAATGCCCGCAACAACATCGGGGACTTATGGGACAGCAAAACAGTTCTCTCCGACCAGATGCTTTTCATTCCCTATCAAGGGAAAGCACTGCACAGTCGCGACAAGGCGTACTGGAAAGTGATAACTTCAGTCAAATACAAAGAGACGGGGGAAGTAAAAATCTATCGAGATATGGAATACGTAAAGACGGAGTCAAGGCCCGTAACTCGTATTCAATTCCTCGAAAGTGATGTCAATTCTTTTGAAATCAGCTTGTTGAATCAGGATGACTGGACCGCCCAGTGGATCGGCTACAATTTCGGCGACGACAGTTTAGTGCAGAAAACCCGGCTGCCGGCACGCTATCTCCGCAAAGAGTTCACACTCGACGGCGACATCCAAAAAGCGCGCCTCTACATCAGCGGTTTAGGTGTGTACAGTGCTTATATCAACTACGACATCAACGCTGGAGAAGTCGCGCCGAAAGAGATCCTCAAGCCGGCTCTCTCCGACTACACGAAACGGATCTATTTCAATGCCTACGATGTAACCGACATGCTGAACAAGGGCGAAAACGCCATCGGGGTCATTCTTGAGGGCGGTCGCTATATGACCATGCGCTACAACAAAAAGGAAGAGGATTGGGGCGGCCAATATCATGTGCAGCACTACGGTGCACCGCGATTGATCCTGCAACTGGAAGTCACCTACCAAGATGGCCGCCAGGAACGGATTGTCAGCGACGGCAGCTGGCGCATCACCAACCAAGGTCCCATCCGCACCGCCAACGAATTCGATGGTGAGACGTACGATGAGAACTACGACCTTGGCCTTTGGACTACTGCCGGTTACGAAAAAAGCTGGAAGTACGATGATTCCAAATGGAAATGGGCAAGGAGCGTTTACCCTCCCGGAGGTGCGTTAATGCCGCAGCCCAATCCCAATATTCAAGTACAGGACATTGTGCATCCCATCGCAATGTTCCGCAAGGGCGATGCCTGGATCATTGACATGGGACAGAACATGGTCGGTTGTCTGGACTTGCTGATGCGGAATTTGAATCCGCGTGACACCGTGACACTGCGTTTTGCCGAAACCCTCAATCCCGACAGCACACTTTACACCGAGAACCTGCGCGATGCGGAGGTCACCGACCGTTTTATCCCGGCATTCCAACATGGGTTTCAAGTATGGAAATGGCACCCGATGTTCGTCTATCACGGTTTCCGGTATGTTGAAATCAATGGTTTACAAAACGATCCTAAACTAAGTGATTTTGAAGGTCTTGTGTTCTATGATAAGATGATTAACACCGGTCATTTTTATACCGACAACGAAATCATCAATGCGGTACACAAGAATGCCTACTGGGGCATTCGGGGCAACTACCGATCAATGCCCACCGACTGTCCGCAACGCGACGAGCGCATGGGTTGGACGGGCGACAGAACCACCGGTAACTACGGCGAGTCCTACATCTTCGACAACTACCAGCTCTACAGCAAGTGGCTCACCGACATCGAGGACAGCCAGTGGCCAAGCGGCTCGCTGTCGGATGTTTGCCCTGCTTACTGGCGACGCTACACCGACAATATGACCTGGCCAGGCGCGTTCATCACCGTGGCCGACATGCTGCACACTCGTTTCGGCGACGAGAAGCCCATCCGCGAGCACTATCCCGCCATGAAAAAGTGGATGCTGCACATGAAAGCACATTATATGGTGGACGGCATCCTAACCCGCGACTGCTATGGCGACTGGTGCATGCCACCGGAATCACCGGAGTTGGTACACTCCAAAGACACCACGCGCATTACGCATGCGGCAGCCATTTCCACCCCGTTCTACTGCTACCTTGCCGGTAAGATGGCCCAATTTGCCGAACTTATTGGCATCCCTGAGGACGCAACCTATTTCCGTCAGGAGATTGCCACCACCACAGAAGCTTACAATCGCAAATATCTTGATCCTAAGACAGGTCGTTATGATAACAATACTGTGACCGCCAACCTTTTGCCATTGGCCTTCGGAATGGTGCCCAAAGAGCTGGAAGACAAGGTGTTTTCTAACATCATTGACAAGACGGAAAATGAGTTTGGCGGGCATGTTTCCACCGGTGTAGTAGGCATACAGCAACTGATGCGCACGCTCACGGAGCACGGGCGCGGCGACCTCGCATTCAAACTCGCCAGCAATGACACATATCCGAGCTGGGGCTATATGGTACGCAACGGCGCGACCACCATCTGGGAACTATGGAACGGCAATACCGCCGCGCCTTACATGAACTCGGGCAACCACGTGATGCTCCTCGGCGACCTTATTCTCTGGGATTACGAGTATCTCGGCGGCATCCGTGCCTTGGAACCGGGCTACCGCAAAATCCAGCTAAAGCCCTATCCCATCGACGGCCTGAATCGCGTGGTATGTACCTATGAGTCGGCGTCCGGGGTAATTGAAAGCTCGTGGAAGCGCATCGGCGACACCTTTGAGTGGAGCATCCTCATACCTGACAACACGACCGCGGAAGTGTGGTTGCCCACGGCAAAAGGTTATGAAGTAAAGACTTACGGCAGCGGCTGGTGGCAGCTGAAGTCTGGGCTCAAGTAGCACAACCAGCCCGGAAATTATTCCGTGAAAAAATGTATCTTTGTGCTCGTCAAACTGCATATCTTTATGCGGCGATATCAACTTGCTGAACAATGACTTTAGAAGAGATACTCCATAAAGAAATTCTTGAAAAAGAAGACCTTGTACGGTTGCTTGCCACAGAAGGTGAAGGGATGCATCTGCTGCTGAAACGGGCGCTGGAGGTAAAATTCGCCCGGTTGGACAACCATGTGCACCTTCGCGGGCTGATCGAGTTCAGCAACATCTGCCGCAAGTCGTGCCTCTATTGCGGCGTGCGCAGCGGCAACACCAAGGTGGAACGCTACACGCTGACGGACGACGAAGTGGTGGAGTGCGCCAAATTGGCCCACCAGTTAGGCTACGGCTCCGTGGCCATCCAGAGCGGTGAGCGCAGCGACAAAGAGTTCACGGACCGCATTACTCGTTTACTGCACCGTATCAAGGCCATAGACAACGGTTCGTTGGGCATCACACTCTCATTAGGCGAACAGAGCGAGGAGGTGTATCGCCAGTGGTTCGAGGCGGGCGCGCACCGCTATCTGCTGCGCATCGAGTCGTCCAACGAAGAACTGTACTACAAGATTCACCCGCACGACGATCGGCACGACTTCCGCAAGCGGTTGGCCTGCATCGACAGTCTGCTCAGCATTGGCTACCAGACCGGCACCGGCGTGATGGTGGGACTTCCGTTCCAGACTTTGGAGAATCTTGCCGATGATCTCCTGTTTTTCAAGAAAAAAGACGTGGCCATGGTGGGCATGGGACCTTATATCCCCCACCCCGACACGCCGCTGTACCAATTTGCAGACCAGATTCCGTCTGTTGAAGACCGGATGAACCTTACGCTCAAGATGATTGCCATCCTGCGGTTGATGATGCCCGAAATCAACATGGTGGCCGCCACCGCCAACCAGACCATCGATCCTATGGGGCGCGAGAAGGCCATCATGGCCGGCGCCAACGTCATCATGCCCAACCTGACGCCCAACGAATACCGCGAGGATTACCTCATATACCCCGACAAGGCCTGCGTGGGTGACAAGCCCGAGGAGTGCTTCTCCTGCCTCGACATCCGCATGAAGGCCATCGGGCACAAAATCCTCTACAACGCCTGGGGCGACTCCGTGGCGTTCACGAAAAAGAGATAATAAGGATTATCTACATCTTAAAAACAATCATATATGAAAAAAATCGCCTTCCTCATCCTTACCGTTTGCATCACGCTGTTCAGCGTATGCACCACACAAGCCCAGACGCTCTCCGAATTGAAGACGCTCGTCAATTTAATAGCAGCAGATTGCCCCACTGGGAATGGGGATCTGGACATCTATTCTGCCACGATAGACGACCATTATGTCGTTTTATCCTTCTATCTGACCGAAAATCCCAAAGACGATAGTTTTACCATTAAAAAGCTGAAGAAAGACAAAGATTTCACCAATCTGCTTCAGACCATACTAACCATGGAATTCCTTGAAAATGAAGAAACCACCCTATTGATCACGGGCTGTGCTTCAAATCAACGTGGAATCAAATATACTTTCAGAAGTCTGAAGACGAAGAAAGAGTACACTATGACAACATCAAATAAAGAGCTTCAGGAGATTGTCCGCGACTTCGAGAAGACTACAGAAGAATAGCCATACAAAAGGTTACATCGCCACATTAATAATTTATAGCAAGCATATTATGAGAAAAACAGTTTTCATCTCTGCGCTTCTTGCACTCCTGCTATTTCAATCAGGTTGTATTAGACATAGCAAGTGTGATTGTGTAGATAAATCCATCACTCTTTCTGGCGTTTTAATAATTTATGAAGATCCCCTTATTTTTGGGGTTAAGGGTCAATATAAAGTCCCTGCTTTACTATTGCCGGGAAATCCTTCTCAAGAAGAAATAGAAAAAGCGTTAAATAGGGACATCAACCCATTTACTGGCAACTTTTATCTTATAAGAGGAAATCGCACTATAAACAAAAAATATCATTTGCAAAATGTTAATCTAGCAGTAATTGCGAATTATCATAATTGCTTTGATGAGCCTGAAACTTATAGAATTCTGTGCATCGAAAAAAAGTGACAGCATAATCAAAGGCCTCGTTAATTCTATTTATCCCGAGTGTGTGCACCATTCCGTGATACGCGACAGCGTTGAACGGAATCTAAAACTAAGGTCATCTTCTATATCATTGCCGAATATTATGTATTTTGCGAGCACATTTGCACGATTTCAATGATTAGACAAATAGTATTTGCCATACTTCTGCTTCTGCCCTTCACCATTTCAGCGCAATTTTCGGAACAGGATGCCAGCGATACCTGTTGGGCTATGACCGAAAAACCGAAAGATGTGTATAGTCGCGTCGTGCTTTACCGCCCGGGCGATTACAGTTCCAAGAATTACCGTATCCCAGCCATCATCACTGCCAGCGATGGTTCATTAGTAGCGGCGTGCGACAAGCGCAAATACAACGACCGTGACTTGCCGGAGGATATCGACATCCTCGTCAACCGGAGCACTGACGGCGGAAGAACCTGGAGCCAGCCGCTGACCTTGGCCGAGGGCACAGGTGTGGGACATGGTTTCGGCGACTGCGCCTTGGTACGCACCAACGAGGAGGGCGGGCTCATTGCCGTATTCGTGGGCGGCGTGGGCTTCTGGCAGTCGCGACCCGACAACCCGCTGCGCACCTACCTCTGCCGCAGCCACGACTACGGCCGCACCTGGAGCAAGCCAAAGGACATCACCCACTTCATCCTCGGCCCCGACTGTGTGATTCCAGAGCACCGCAGCTGGTGGTCCTCATTCTTCGCCTCGGGCGCGGGTCTGCGCACCTCCACGGGACGACTGATGTTCGTGGCCGCCGTGCGCGAGGACTCCCTCTGGATGGCCTGCAACTACGTCTTCTACTCCGACGACGACGGAGAGACGTGGCAGTGCTCCCAAAAGGCATCGCCAAAGGGCGACGAGGCCAAATTGGTGGATCTCTCCGACGGGCGCATCCTGATGAGCATCCGCGCCGATGGACACCGATTATACAACATTTCCGAAGATGGGGGCATCACCTGGCGCGACACCACCTCTGTGTGGCCCGAACTGGAGGCGCCCGCCTGCAACGGGGACATCCTCCGTTGCACCGCTCCTAACGGACGGACATTGCTGCTACACTCGCTGCCATACGGCCAGGAGCGCAAAGACGTCACCGTCTTCGTCAGCTTCGACGAGGGGAAGACCTGGCCCGTGCACCGCACCATCGTCCCCTACCCTTCGGCCTACTCCTCGCTCTGCCAGCTCCCCGACGGCACCATCGGCCTCTACGTGGAGGAGGCCCTCAACGACGGTGTGAACTACTCCATGGTGTTCTACAACTTCAGCCTTGAGTGGCTGCTGGAAGGAATTTTCAACTATCTGTCCAAATACCAGCCAACAAGCCCTAACTACACTCTGGCACTGGAAAGTATGAGACACAGCGACTATGCCGCTGCCTACGACTACTTGGGAAAAGAGTTGGCCGAGCACCCTAAAAACGGTTATGCCTGGTTTTACAAAGGATGGCTGGACATGTACTATAGAAAGGCTATGGCTGGATCCCTGGATGCTTTCAAACGATCCGTCAAACTGATTCCCCGCAAGGACAAGTGTTTCCGGTCGACGGCCTATTCCGGTCGTGGAGTGGCCCAGCGAAATGCCGGAAATCTCAAAGCCGCCTACGCGGACTTCTCCCAAGCCATCAAACTTTATCCAAACTCCCAAGACTACATCAACCGCGGGGAATGGTACTACAGTCTCGGGAAATATACAGAGGCGGGGGATGACTTCTTTGCCGCCCTGAAGTTGGATTCCAACAACATGGATGCTTGGTACAGTGTGGGGAAATACTATTACGGCACTAAAGACTATGGGAAATGTCTTGAGTGGCTCGCGGACTGTATCGCACGGCATCCTGACTATTCAGACTACTATGTGCTTCGGGCATTTTGTTATCGGGATATGCACAACTTCGATGCCGAGGCCAAGGAGGTGGTCCGTGCTCTGGCTGTTGATGAAAACAAAACAGCATTCGCGATGCTGCTAAAAGAGTTGGCAGACAGCGCATACCTTCAGACCATCGCGGAACTGGAGACGCAACCCCAGGCCGCCGACAATACGAGGTTGATTTATGCTCTCGCAGCTGTCCACGAAACAGCCGGCGAATATGGCAAAGCATTGCCCTTCTACAAGAATCTTTACGATATGGGCGGCGATAGCAGCCGCTCGAGATCAGCCATAGCCGAGCGGATGGCCGTCTGCTGGTGGCAGCTGGGCGACAACGACAACGCCATCCGGTTCCTGGAGGAGGCCATCGCATTGGAGGAAGATGAAACCGAGAAAGCCAACCTGACTTCCTATTTGGAATACTTCCGGAAGCACTTGCAACAGAACGATCAGAAGAAGCCCGATTGATGGCAGTGACTAAGGCACAAAAGAATCGTGTAAACGTCAGCGCCAGCCGCAATCTGAAAAAATACAACAAAGGACAATGACAATGATAAAAAGAACCATCACCCGATTGAGCATCCTGATTATTATGGTGCTGATACCGTGGAACTACCGACTTGCCGCACAACACACCGACGACATTTCTCAACAGGAAATGCAGCAAGCTCGCGACAACATCCGACAGAAACTGATTTTAGATAACAAGGAGTTTCGAGAAGAAACTGAGAAATATGCAAGACTTGACGACCTGGACTTTCTCCTCATCGATTCCGCAACAGTGGAGGGTGATTGGGTAGTTTACTATTTCTATCCTGTCTCCGATCACAAATTCAAACAGCTGGAGGAAAAAGAAGATGCATACATCTCTGCCATGAAATTGTATTATATCAACAATCCCGACGAACTATATGAATATGTAACTGCTGGATATGGCTTCCGTTTTTTCATTGAGAACGAGAAAAGGACCGTCCAAGAAACGACAGATTTTCCTCTATTATTATTGAA
>Ga0265298_10009616_pt1 | contig 11496 bp, 9 predicted proteins | sample AusTroGonzalo_MG_3_FD_193486 | JGI IMG/M metagenome (GOLD analysis project Ga0265298, IMG submission 193486) | Bovine rumen microbial communities from tropical cattle in Woodstock, Queensland, Australia - Gonzalo_01 | ecosystem: Host-associated > Mammals > Digestive system > Stomach > Rumen ...
TGCTCACAAGAATGCCATGACGGTGCGCATGAAGAGATTAGGAATTAAAAATTAGGAATTAGAAATTATGATTAGCTTAGAGCAACTCGTAAGACCAAATATCTGGAGCCTGGCACCATACAGCAGTGCCCGTGATGAATATTCCGGCAAGGAGGCCCACGTCTTTCTCGATGCCAACGAGAATCCATATAACGGTCCATACAACCGTTATCCCGATCCCTTGCAGCGCGAACTGAAAAGCTTGCTGAAGAAGGTAAAGGGTGTACCCGAGGAGATGATATTCCTGGGCAACGGCAGTGACGAGGCTATTGACTTGGCCTATCGCGTATTCTGCAATCCCGGTCATGACAATGTGGTGGCCATCGCACCTACCTACGGCATGTATCAGGTGTGTGCCGACATCAACGATATAGAATACCGTCAAGTTCAGCTTGACGAAAACTTCGACTTCAAGGCCGCAGACTTGCTGGCTGCCTGTGACGCACATACCAAGATTATCTGGCTATGCTCACCCAACAATCCCACAGGTAACTCGCTGAACCGTGACGAGATACTGAAGGTCGTCGAAGGCTTTGAGGGTATCGTCATTGTTGACGAGGCCTATATCGACTTCTCGCAGCAGATGTCTATGCGCCAGGAACTGCCCGCTCACCCCAACCTTATCATTCTTCAGACCATGTCAAAGGCTTGGGGCTCGGCAGCCATCCGTCTGGGCATGGCCTTTGCCTCGAAAGATATTATCGCCATATATAATAAGGTGAAGTATCCCTATAATGTCAATCAGCTGACTCAGGAACAGGCTCTGACGATGCTGAAAGATCCCTTCGAAGTGGATAAGTGGGTCAAGATTCTGATGGCAGAACGTTCACGACTGATGCAGGCCTTCATGGAATTGCCTATCTGCGAAAGGATTTACAAGACGGATGCCAACTTCTTCCTGGCAAAGATGACTGATGCCAATGCCATATACAACTATCTGGTAGACAAAGGTATTATCGTTCGCAATCGCAACAAGGTTCAACTTTGTCAGAACTGTCTGCGTATCACTATCGGCAATCGTACGGAGAACAACGAGCTGCTCAGTGCTTTGCGCCAGTATTAATGGAACGTCTCTGGAACAGCAACTACTGTAAGGTGATGATAGCGAACTTCTCGCTATTCACCGCCTTTTATTTGTTGACGCCACTACTTCCATTGTACCTACACGAAACATTCGGGGCCACCAAGGACGTCATTGGCTTAGTGCTCTCCGGATACACCATTACCGCCCTCTTGTTCCGTCCTTTTAGCGGATACTTTGTGGACTCCTTCCCACGAAAGACGGTGCTGATGGTATGCTTTACGGCTTTTGCCATCTTCTTTGCAGGCTATCTGGCAGCTTCAACACTGCTGCTCTTTACCATCGTAAGAACCCTGCACGGCGGGCCTTTCGGAGCATTAACCGTAGCCAACTCGACAGTGGCTATTGACGTGTTGCCCTCTTCACGACGTAACGAGGGTATCGGCTATTATGGACTGAGCAACAACCTGGCAATGGCTATTGCACCATCGTTTGCCATCTTCATCTATGCGCAGACTCACAATTTCCACCTGCTGTTTTGGCTGGCTTTATGCGTGGCAACCTTTGGTCTTATTATCGATTCAACCGTCAAGCTCAAACATCAGCCATCCGACGTCAGACCTTGCAAGCTGTCGCTTGACCGTTTCTTCCTGAAGCATGGCTGGCTTATAGGCGTCAACATGGTGTTCTTTGGTTTCTGCTTCGGTGTGCTCAGCAACTATCTGGCCATTTACGGCAAACAGGTCATGGGCATCACAGGAGGTACAGGCACCTGGTTTATGCTTTGCTCCATTGGTCTGATACTCTCACGACTGCAAGGAGGAAAAGCATTACGCCAAGGACGACTGACACATAATGCCGCTGAGGGCATGGTTATCTCGTTGGTCGGCTATACGCTGTTTATTGCCTGTCCCAACTATATCGGCTACTATGGTTCGGCCATCCTCATCGGACTTGGCAACGGTCACATGTGGCCCGCCTTCCAGAATATGATGATATGCATGGCTCACCACAACCAACGTGGTACTGCCAACTCAACCATTCTTATCTCGTGGGACATTGGCATGGGACTGGGCATCTTGGTTGGTGGAATCTTAGCAGAAACATTTGGCTACGCCACAGCTTTTTGGACCGTGGCATTCGTCAATCTTGTCGGTGTTCTCCTTTATTTTTTGCGTTCGCAACGCTTCTTTTTGGAACGCCAAATTGCATCATAAAAAGGGCAAAAAATAAAGATTGGTTGTCTCCCGACAACCAATCTTCAAATTAACCTTAATAATCTAATACCATGAAAAACACACTGCAAAAATACGAATAATTATTCATTCAGCAATGTTTTTCTATTTTTCATAAGCAACATTTAATACACTTTAAACATTTCTCCGTCCCATTTAAACAGATTTAACGTTTTGTCTGTCTGCTTTTGTTCATCATTTGCAGGAATATCCAAACTGATTTCGCGCTCAACGGTCAATTCAGGAGCCTTTGAACTGAGTTCGATATGATGCATATAAACAGGCAAGGTAATTCGTGTCTCTGTTGGAAGTGGTCGCCATGTGACGGAATAGAATCCGAGAGTACTCTCACGCATGCTCTCACCAAAGGTGCGTACCATACAGATAATCTGTCGTGCATCGTCGATAGTCTCATTTACATCAAGCAAACGCAACTGGATTTGTGAAGCAGAATTCAGCATAAACGATGCATAATCATCGGTAAGCTCAGTCAACTGACTCTTACCTCCCAGATCGTTGCTGACCTCAGCCTTCATGCCCGAATCAACGAAATCGATGAAGTCAAGACGGGCATTCTGCTTGAGATAAGGTACCAACGAATCGGGCATCTGCTTGATGACATCACGCATGGTCTGCGCCCCTACAGGGCTAAATAAAAAATAAAGAATTAAAAATATAAGGTTACGCATACTATATTTTCTTTCTTATTTATTATTTAGGCCAAAGGCCGCATCATCCTCTACCCGGACGGAGGTCCTTTACACGTACAGCCTTACCCTCGCTAACGGGCAGAGAACCCTTCTTGACCAGTTTCACCTTTGGTGTCAGCAGAATCTCATCCTTCAGGGCACGTTGGATATCACGTGTCATCTTCTGCAGTTCGGGATAGACATCCGTATTCAGGCCATCGAGTTCAACCTCAACAGTCATGATATCGTTGTCGTCCTCAGTATCGAGCGTGATGAGGTAGTTGCTGCCCAGGCCAGGATACTGAACGAGAATCTTCTCGACCTGCATCGGGAATACGTTGACACCCTTGATGATAAACATATCATCGGTACGACCCTTGATGCGGTCAATACGACGATGGGTACGTCCACACTTACACTCGCCGGGAATGATACGGGTGAGGTCACGGGTGCGGTAACGCAGGATAGGCATCATAGTACGGTCAAGCGTTGTCAGCACCATCTCGCCAATCTCACCATCGGGCACTGGCTCCAAGGTATCGGGGTCGACAATCTCGATGATGTAGTTGTCTTCCCACAAGTGCATACCACACTGGTACTTACACTCGAAAGCCACACCAGGACCATTCATCTCCGTCATACCAAACGAGTTATAGGCCTTGACACCAAGCAAGCGCTCAATGCGCTGGCGTTGTTCCTCAGTATGAGGCTCAGCACCGATGAAGAGTGTACGAAGCTTGGTGCTGCGCGGGTCAACGCCTTCCTCTTGGAACACCTCGGCCAAACGGATGGCGTATGAAGGAATGGCGTGCAGACAAGTAGTACCGAAGTCCTTGATGAACATGATCTGACGCTTCGAGTTGCCAGCAGCAGCAGGCACAGTCGTCGCACCCAGCCACTCGGCACCATGCTGGAAACCAAGACCGCCGGTAAACATGCCATAGCCGCTGGAGTTCTGGAACACGTCGCTCTTACGGCATCCGACCATATACATGTCGCGGGCAATCATGTTGGCCCACGAACAAATGTCGTGCTCAGAGTATGTCACGACTGTAGGATGTCCCGTGGTACCACTGGTAGAGTGGATACGGATGGCATCGTCCATATTACCGCCAACAAGTCCGAAAGGATAGTTCTCGCGCAAGTCCTGCTTGGTGGTAAACGGAATCTTACGGATATCCTCTGGTGTCTGGATGGAATCAGCGGTAATGCCTAAGTCACCCAGACGTTTCTTGTAGAACGGTGACTTCAAGGCAACGTTGATACTCTCTTTCAGTTTCTTTACTTGCAGCTCTCTGAGCTGTTCACGAGGCATTTTCTCGATTTCCGGCTGCCAGCACTCCCCATCGGGTTTGATGGTAGCCATAATTTTCTCATCAGTCATATCTAATTTGATTTATTAATAATCATTGTCTGTTTATTACTTTTCCTTAGCCAATTGCATCATCATCACTGCTGAAAGGCCTGCCGTCTCTGTACGCAGACGGCTCTTCCCCAAGTGTACTGAGATATAGCCTGCATCAACCGCCTTCCTTACTTCGTCTATCGAGAAGTCGCCTTCAGGACCAATCAATACGGTAGTCTCATCGGATAATGAAGACTTTTGCAGTTCATCAAAGAGATAGGTTCGTGGCACTTCTTCGTAGCAATGAGCAATATATTTGCGACCTTCACGAGGCTGCTGGATGAATGTATCGAAGGTAACAATCTCATTCAGCTGTGTGGCCCAAGCCTTATGGCTCTGCTTGACAGCAGAAATCATAATCTTCTCCAAACGGGGAATCTTAATCAGTCGACGCTCAGAGAACTGGCAGTTGAGGAATGATATTTCATCAACTCCCACCTCTACGGCCTTCTCTGTCATCCACTCAATACGATCCATCATCTTCGTCGGTGCAATAGCCAGATGAATATGTCCCTGCCACTGTCGTTCTTGAGGCATCTGTTCCTTGATTTCATACATGCAGCGCTTGGTATGAGCCAAGGTCACCTCAGCACGATAGTAGTTGCCCTGACCGTCCATCAACACCATCTCGTCACCCATCTTCATGCGTAGCACGCGCAAGGCATGCATGGCTTCGTCTGGTGGCAGCTCGGTAGCTGTCAAGGCGTCAGGAACATAGAAGGAACGAACCTCTTTCATCTTTTAGTGCTTAATATCCGTGACAGGTTTCTTTTCGGGTTTGAATACGATGGCAAAGGTGATGCCGACTACCAATGCAAAGGCAGCAAAGGTGAACCAACAGGTCTGCCAGTCACCTACGAGGAAGCCTCCTTCCCACTGACAATAAGCATTCACTATCTCGCCAGCAGCCAACGTTCCGATGGTAGCGCCTAAGCCGTTGGTCATCATCATGAACAAGCCTTGTGCAGATGCCTTGATATCGGGTGCACACTCCTGATCGACAAAGATACCGCCCGACACGTTGAAGAAGTCGAAGGCTACGCCATAGACGATGCAAGAGAGGATGAAGAAGATGACGCCAGGCATGGCAGGATCGCCGATACCGAAGAAGCCAAAGCGGAATACCCAAGCAAAGAGCGACATCATCATCACGATTTTAATGCCAAAGCGCTTCAAGAAGAACGGTATCATCAAGATACACAGAGCCTCGCTGATCTGTGAGATAGAAGTCAGCATCGTTGCATTATTCGCAGCAAAGGTATCAGCAAATTCCGGGGTACCCTTGAAGCTTGTCAAGAAAGGACCTGCAAAGCCGTTGGTCACCTGCAGACACATGCCCAGCAATGCCGAGAAGATGAAGAACAGAGCCATCTGGCGACGCTTGAACAACTTGAAGGCATCAAGTCCGAGGGTCTCCACCAGTGACACTTTGCCTTCCTTCTTCTCCAGCTTGCACTCAGGCAACGTGAAGCAGTAGGCAAAGAGCACGATGCTCAGAATGCCTGACACTAAGAACTGCAAGTAGGTATACTGGAACTTATGAGCATTCTCACCCAGTGTAAATCCAAAGCCGCTGTCATCAATAAAAGCACAGTTGACAAACCACATCGTAGCAATGAAGCCTACAGTTCCCAGCACACGAATAGGCGGGAAGTCCTTGACGGTATCCATGCCGTTATTCTTCAGGATGGTAAATGCTGCGGTATTGGTCAACGCAATAGTAGGCATATAGAACGCCACACTCAGCGTATAGAGTGCAATGAACAGCGACTTGTCAGCCAATTCATTGCCGAAACCAGCCTGTTCACCCATCCACCAGCAACTGATCATAAAGGCACCAGCCACCAAATGGCAAAGGCCCAACAAGCGCTGTGGCTGAATATACTTATCGGCCACAATACCCATCAGTGTAGGCATAAAGATACTCACAATACCCTGAATGGCATAGAACCATGAGATTTTGTCACCCAATCCGGCTATTCCCAGATAGTTGCCCATACACGTGAGGTAAGCTCCCCACACGGCGAACTCCAAGAAGTTCATGACCGCTAAACGTACTTTTAAGTTCATAGTTGTCTGTATTTAATTAATTATTGGTTATACATATTTTACGAGTCTATTATTATAATACACGCGCCTGCATCCGTTCTCATCTCTTATCTCGAGCCGGCCCTGCATCCACTCGGTGAACGCTGTTTCTTGTGTCAATGGGTATAGGTCGCAAACCGTGCTGTCCTCCGCTAACTCTACGACGTAGCGTATCAGGCTTTGGCCCTGGGGTGTCGTCACCTCGTTGGATGCTATCCTTCGCGGGCGTTTCCGTACTTGATTCGTCATTTGTTATTTCTTCGTTTTCTGCCGTCTTATCGTGGAATCGTATCAGCTGTATCTGACTGATAAACAACATCTTTCGGTTATTACTATCATCACCGCCATCGTTCAGATAGATAAAGCCGCGCATTTCCGTCAACTTATTCTTGCGATTGGCAGGTACACGAACCTGAGACGTACCAGCCACAGAGATATGGTTGGCGGTCTGGATGATGCTGTCGCCTTCATACTTGCATACAAAGCATACCGTCACATCCTTCGACCCGCTCTGCCAGATATATTCAGACATGAACTGGAACATGAACGAGTCGCCTTTCTTGAACGTCGAATCCACCTTCACCGTAAAATCATAGCGGTTCATAGTAGGACAAGGAATAAGCAGCAAGTCAGTCTGCTGGTTCCAGATGTTAGCCGTATCGCCAGTTGTACTGTACTGCGAATAGCGGTTGATGTCACCAACAGCCACACCTAAGCTGGTAGCCTCGTCGCTCAATCGCTGGTTGACTTCAGAATAGATGTCCTTCAAACGGTAGACATGTGAATAGTAGTAAACCAGAGAGGAATCGAATTCAGCCTCCGTCACCCCGTGCTTCTTCAACACCGACTGAAAATAAAGCGACCTGTTAAAGTCCGACTCATGGCTATTCTTCTGTCTTGACATAGCCAGAGCCAGATGATAGTCGTACAGGATATCCTCCATATCACCAGGTTGGATATACTCCGATGGTACGGTAGGCTTACATGCCACGACGAGCATCAGCACCAGCAGGTATGTCAGACTACGCCTCATCCTTTTTCTTTAATGTAATCTCGCTGATTTCCTTACGGTAGAACAGCAGCAACAATGCAACACCAACAGAAATGCTTGAATCGGCAAAGTTGAAGATGGGTGAGAAGAACACGTATGGATTGCCGCCAACAAACGGTACCCAGTCAGGCCACGTGGTGACAATGAGCGGGAAGTAGAACATATCAACCACCTTACCCATCAGGAATGGTGCATAACCCGTACCAAATGGTACAAAGTAGCTGGTATAGAACTCCGAGCTGGCGTTGAAGATTAGACCGTAGAACATCGAGTCGAAGATGTTACCGGCAGCACCGGCCATAATCATGGCCAGACAGACGATGTATCCCCAACGTGCCTGTTTCTTGACTTGCTGTGCTATATACCAGCCTAAAAAACCGATGGCCACAATGCGGAAGATGCTCAACACCAGCTTTGAACCGATTTCCATGCCGTAGGCCATACCGTTGTTCTCGATGAACACAATCTTAAACCACGACAGCACCTCAATCTGCTCGTGCAGCATCATGTGGGTCTTTACCCAAATCTTAATGATTTGGTCAATGACGAGGACGGCCACGACTATTAAAACCGCCAGCCATCCTCGTTTTGCTATTCCAAAGTTGTCTCTCACTTCTTACTTCTAAACTCTTACTTCTTGCCAGCCATCTTTGACTCAACGCTCAGTGTGGCGTGTGGCACAGCCTTCAGTCGTTCTTTAGGTATCAGCTTGCCCGTGATACGGTCAATACCATAGGTCTTGTTCTGGATACGCACCAAGGCAGCCTTCAGTCCTTGAATGAACTTCTGTTGACGGGCAGCCAACGAGATGATTTCTTCTTTCGACTGCGTAACACTACCCTCTTCCAGAGCTTTGTACGTGGGTGACGTATCGTCTACATCATTCGAGTCCTTATTCATCAGGGCACTCATCATCTGATCGTAGTCACGCTTGGCCAATACCAACTTCTCTTCAATAATCACGCGGAACTCTTCAAGTTCTTCGTCCGTGTAACGTGTTTTTTCTGCCATATTACTTTAGATTTTTGTTATTTTAATATTCAGATTAAAGTCATCAAATTCTACTGCCTGACCATCGTTGGCCTCCAGCTTCAGGTCATCAGCCAGCACCTGACGGGCAATATAGTCGCCAAAGGCCTCGACAGCCTTCGTTGATGCCTCGTTGGGCTCAATGCTGACACGGATGTGGTCGGTGATTTCCAAACCGCTCTTCTTGCGGATGTTCTGAATGCGGTTCACCAATTCACGGGCCATACCCTCGGCACGAAGTTCGTCGGTCAGGGTGATATCGAGGGCTACGGTCAGGTTGCCTTCGTTACCTACCAGCCATCCTGGAATGTCCTCGCTGATAATCTCAACGTCCTCAGCCAGAATCTCGTAGCTATCCAACTGCAGTTTTCCGTTAGCCTCCAATTCAGCAATCTGCTCCTGAGACATAGCGGCAACAGCGGCAGCCACAGCCTTCATATCCTTACCGAACTTCTTACCCATAGTACGGAAGTTACACTTCACCTTCTTCACCAGGATGCCGGCACCTTCCACGAACTTCACGTCCTTCACGTTCACCTCCTGCAAGAATATCTCCTTCACGGTCTCGATGGCCTCACGCTGGGCATTGTCAACGGGAGGAATCATCAGGGTCTGCAGGGGCTGCTTCACCTTAATGCTCTCCTTGCGGCGCAGAGCGAGTACGATGGTGGTGATACGCTGGGCTATGGCCATACGTTCTTCGAGGTCCTTATTGACAAGGGCACCATTGAATTCAGGGAATTGATCCAGATGGACGCTATCCAAAGCACCACCGAGGTCCTTATACAACTGGTCGGCAAAGAACGGGGCAAACGGAGCCAACAGCTTGGCAACGGTCATCAGACACTCGTACAGGGTCTGATAGGCAGCCAACTTGTCGTTGTCCATCTCCTTACCCCAGAAGCGCTTCTTATTCAGACGGACATACCAGTTCGACAGGTCTTCATCCACGAATGCGTCGATGAGTCGGCCAGCACGTGTGGGATCATAGCCGTCCATTTCCTGCTGAACACCCTGAACCAGCGAGTTCAGACAAGAGAGAATCCAACGGTCGAACTCAGGACGCTCGCTGACGGGAATCTGAGGTGCCTGCGGGTCGAAGTTGTCAACGTTGGCATACATCGCAAAGAGCGAGTAACTATTATATAAGGTGCCAAAGAACTTACGGCTGATTTCGGCCACACCTTCGGGGTCGAACTTCAGGTTGTCCCAAGGCTCGCTATTCGTCATCATATACAGGCGCACTGCGTCAGAACCATACTTGCCAATCATATCAAAAGGATTGACCACGTTACCGACGTGCTTCGACATCTTGTTGCCTTTGGCATCGAGCACAAGACCCGAAGAAATGACGTTCTTGAACGCTACGCTATCGAAAATCATCGTAGCGATGGCGTGCAACGTGAAGAACCAGCCACGGGTTTGGTCAACACCCTCGTTAATGAAGTCACAGGGGAAGGCAATGCGCTTGTCGATGAGTTCGGCATTCTCGAACGGATAGTGTACCTGAGCGTATGGCATGGAACCAGAATCGAACCAAACGTCAATCAGGTCTGACTCGCGCTTCATGGGTTTGCCCGAAGCTGAACACAGCACGATATAGTCCACGTATGGACGGTGCAGGTCAATTTTATCGTAGTTCTCCTTGCTCATGTCGCCAGGCACGAAGCCCTGGTCTTTCAGCAGATTGCTCTTCATGAAGCCTGCTGCGACAGCCTTTTCCATCTCGTTATACAGCTCCTCAACGCTGCCAATACAGATTTCCTCACCATCCTCTGAGCGCCAGATAGGCAGCGGTGTACCCCAGAAGCGGCTGCGTGAAAGGTTCCAGTCGTTCAGGTTGTCGAGCCAGTTGCCAAAACGGCCCGTACCTGTTGACTCAGGCTGCCAGTTGATGGTCTTGTTCAGCTCTGACATGCGCTCCTTGCAAGCCGATGACTTGATGAACCATGAATCCAAAGGATAGTACAATACGGGCTTGTCGGTACGCCAACAGTGGGGATAGTTGTGTACGTGCTTCTCAATCTTGAAGACCTTGTTCTGAGCCTTCAGGTCCATGCAGATACTGATATCCAGCGTCTCGTCCTTGTCGGTCAGTGTCTCGTCGTAGGCATTCTTCACGTAACGGCCTGCAAACTTGTTCCACTCGTCAACATTCACATATTGCTTGACGAAATTCTCATCAAGATCCTCAATCACGAAGTACTTACCTTGCAAGTCAACCACGGGACGCTCAGCACCCTTCTTGTCTATCAGCACGATAGGACAGATGCCGGCTTTCTTGGCTACGAAGGCATCGTCAGCACCAAAGTTTGGAGCAATATGTACGATACCGGCACCGTCGTCGGTTGTTACGTAGTCACCGGGAATCACCTTGAAAGCATCACCCATAGGCTTGATAGCGGGCATCAGCTGCTCGTACTCCATGCCGACGAGGTCAGTACCCTTGTAACGGGCTACGATACGGTAGGGAATCAGCTTGTCACCACGTTCATACTTAGGCAGTTCACCACCATCCGTGATGGCTCCCTCAGCGGGCAGATAGGCATTCAGACGGGCCTCGGCCATCACAATGGTAATGGGTTCAGCAGTGTATGGATTGTAGGTCTGCACAGCTACGTAGTCAATCTTCGGACCCACACAGAGGGCTGAGTTGGCAGCCAGTGTCCAAGGGGTTGTCGTCCATGCCAGGAAGTACGGAGTACCCCACTCTGCCATCTCGGGCTTCGGATTCTTCATCTTAAACTGGGCGGTACATGTGGTATCCTTCACGTCACGATAGCAACCAGGCTGGTTCAGCTCGTGGCTCGAAAGGCCAGTACCAGCAGCGGGTGAATATGGCTGGATAGTGTAACCCTTGTAGAGCAGGCCCTTCTTGTAGAACTGCTTCAGCAGCCACCACAGCGTCTCGATATACTTGTTGTCGTAGGTAATGTAGG
>Ga0265298_10009617_pt1 | contig 11496 bp, 13 predicted proteins | sample AusTroGonzalo_MG_3_FD_193486 | JGI IMG/M metagenome (GOLD analysis project Ga0265298, IMG submission 193486) | Bovine rumen microbial communities from tropical cattle in Woodstock, Queensland, Australia - Gonzalo_01 | ecosystem: Host-associated > Mammals > Digestive system > Stomach > Rumen ...
CCGACGTATGCTTTCCATCACCTCGCGCGTCCCGTTTTCCAGATGGCAGATTGCACTTGCCGTCATATCCACCGCTTGCGCAAATTCCACCTGGTTCATTCCCTTTGCCAGGCGGATCAAACGAATCCGATCCCCTTCTGTCATACCGTAACTCCTCCCCGAATCATTCAGACTTCCGTTTTTCTGCACCCGGTATTCCATTCGTCTTCCCCGGCACATACTCATCCTACCAAACGAAATGTTGCAAAAATCGCTCATTTTTGCTAAAATGCAAAAAAGCGAAAAAAAGAGGCCGAACATGACCAACGAAAAGAAATACCTTCACTTTGAGCTCGTACGTATTTTAAAGGAAGAAACCGATCCAAAGCACCCCATGAGCCAGGCGGAGCTGACAAGGCGTCTCGGCGTCAACCGTTCCACCGTCAGCCGGGCTCTCGGTGACCTGCTGAACGATTCGAAACACAGTCATGTCTATTCCGTACATGTGGACCAGGAACTGGATGAAGAAGGCAACGAAATCAATCCGGACAAGCGTTCCTATCACGGAAAAGTTTATTACAAACACGACTTCTCCACCGCCGAACTCCGTTTCCTGATGGACGGCATTCTGTTCAGCCGGCACGTCCCCGCAGAGCAGCGGGATCAGATTATAAAAAAGCTGCTGGCCCTCGGCGACAGGCAGTTCCGAAAAACACGTTCCATGGCCAATGTCCGCCGTCTGGCCGTCGACGAGCCCATGAACGAAGATCTGTTCTATAATATCGATACAATCAACCAGGCGATTGAGGAAGGTAAAAAGATATCAACCGTTTATGCGTACATGGGTCCGGACTTCACCTTTGAACCCTCCCGCGGCGGCAAAACACAGATTCTGAACCCATACGCCATGGTCGTCCGCAACGGATACTATTTCCTGATCTGCAACAACGACCATTACAGCAACCTCACCCATTACCGCATCGACCGAATGACAAAGGTAAAGATTGAGGAAGAAACCGTCAAACCCATCCGGCAGCTGGACGGGTTTGCAGGCGGCCTGAACCTGCAGGATTACATGAGCCATAACATCAACATGGCCTTCGGAGACCCTGTTCGCATCACCTTCATCGCCAAACCGAAAGCCGTAAGGGAGATCATCGACGCCTTCGGAAAAAGCGTCGAATTCACCCGCCGGGAAGACGGCGATCTCGACTGCGTCGTCCGCGTACCGGAATACGACATGGAGCGCTGGGTGCTCATGTGGGGCGACCTGGTTACCGTCACCGGCCCGGACACCTTGATGGAGAAACTGAAAGGCTATGCCGAAATTCTGGCAGAAAAATATGCCGGAGCAAAATGACGCCCCGGCACTGATCCACATAGCTATTCGCAGTACAAAACCAGTAATCAAAACAACCCTCTTGCTACCTTCCTCTCCAAGGCAAGTGAGCGAATAGCACCTTGTCAGCCTTATCACGTCACAATTTCCCAGTATCCGCCCCGTGCCGCACCATGTCTGACAAGTACGCCGTCCTCCCGTAATTCCTGAATATAGCGTTCTACGGTTCTCTGTGTAACAGATATTTCCTCTGCCAGCGCAGCTGCTGAAATTTGGGGATTATCTTTTATCCTTTCTATAATCGCCTGCCTTGTATCTCCGACAGCATTGACCATATCGTCATGGTTTTCTCCGACATCCCCCGACGTTTCTCCGACATTTTTCGGCGTTTCTCCGACATTCTCCGACATTTCTCCGACATTTTCCAGTGTTTCTCCGACACCAGCAACCGCATTTAAAGTATCATTTGTTTCATCTGATCCGTTTTCACCCGTTTCCTTCAAAGGAACGATGATCGTAAAAATGTCCTTCTCCTGCATGACCGGATCTTTCCCGGAGTAATACTTGCTGTATCCGAAATCGCACCCGATCTCGACGGATAAAGAAATTCCTGAGCAGACATCCGGGAACGTTGAAAGGACAATCTCACAGCGAAACCTGGAGCCTTATCGAAAAAGAAACTAACTCACTGCAGCAATATACTAACCTAAATTTGCTGTTTGAAATGCCAATAGAAGACTTCCTTGATGCAGAATGATTGTGTTCACCGGCAAACGATTTTATCAGAACGGTAATTTCTCATCATCCATCGGTACCGGCGGTATAATCGAAACCCGTGAAGTCTTCCTAAATTTGTCAAATCTATATATTTCTTCCACAGAAACGGGCTCTTTACCGTACTTAGCACCATCTAAACCGCAATCCAGTTCTTTGCAACGGACAGCACCATCATGGAGAATATCTATATTCATTGACTTACAAGCCGGACAGAATCTCTGAGAGGCATATTCCTTTGCCCCGCCGCAATGCATACAAATCCACATACCAGTATTTGTTTCCGGTTTTGTTTTTCGAACACATTCTCTGGAATCAATCGTATACATTCCTCTTTGTTCTTTTGCACAGGCATAACAATAATTCAAATAAGCTCGATAATTGTGGTCCTTCTCATTACCGATATAATTCTTGCATGTGAACTTCGTCAATGTATAAACTTCAGAGGCATTTTTGTACTCAAAATCCGGGAATAGCGGATCTCCGCACTTATTACAGGTAAGATATCTCCAAACGACATTCAGGCGTTTGACGAACGCAGACAATCTATAAGGATAGGCATAAGAATCAAGATTATCAGATATGGGATAACGAAGAATCTTATTCAGATCAAAATGTATATGACCAAGCAAAACTCTTAGATCCGGATCTGCATCATGATTTCGTAATCTTTCGAAATACGGTTTATTAAAATCATCCTTTATACTCTTATTCTGATTATTGCCATATCCCATGCATTTGGGAATAGAACCATAATCTTTTTGCGTGCAAGTTATATATGTATCATCTGTCTTCCAGTCTGTTTGACTGTATGCGTCACAGAACACTTTCAAATTTTCCGAACACATTGGAAGCATAACACGTAGAATTGGGAGAATATCTTCTTTCTTACCGTTTCTATAAGCCAAGGAAATTGATGTAAGCAATGTTTCATGCGCTTCGCGCCAAGTTGAAATCTTCGCCTTATCTTCTTTTCCTTTAATTGTGGACAGAAACAGTAGCAAGGCATAAATGATCTTATGCTCCCTACCGTTTTCATAGGCAATAACATCCGCAAGTGAAGGAATTACCTCGTCTCTTTTTTCTTTCGTAACCATTGATGCACAAAAGATGATCCTTGCCTTGAGTTCATCTGTGCTATTCTTCCACAGATCCAGGCAAAATGCTTGCTCATTATATATTCTCTCAAAACACAAATTAATCTCAGGATTCTTATATCTAGTTCTCTTTATTCCGGTCTCGCTTTCTCTTTCTTTCCGGACTATACCAGAAGAACTTTCCAATGCAGTCTTTATCGATTCGTTTCTCTTCACAGTCGAACAATACTTCTGAACAATATTGTCAACATCAGATCCCGTATGATTATTTTCATTAATCAACCGCCATAAAGACTCTGGCTTGATCTCATTTATCGTTGCCACCAGATTAGGAAGCATTTTGACCTTTTCAGGCGGATTCCCCTTCAAGTTAAAAACCACATACGAACCCAACCTAATTATTTGGGGTTTTTTCAGTAAAGCACTATGCTCATAAATCTCGTTTTTTGAAATATATAGTTCCTGCCCACGAAATGGGCTGATAAGTCTTACCCGTCCAACTACGGGATTTTCATGCGGTCCCCTATATTCAATTAATTTTCCGATACTAAACATGTCACACAATCCCCTTTCTACCAGTCAAAACAGTTGTCAACGTCCTTCTAACTATCAAACTCACGCCCAAATTATATCATCATTTACCATTTTTTCAACCACAATTACTCTACTTACATTCAACCTTACTCCTCTATCCCCTTGCCCGCCTTTCAGTTACACTATTCCTACTACTGCCGAATGAACAGGAGTCACAAGGCAGGAAGGAAGCCGCTATGTAGAACGCTGAAGAGAGGATCCCAATCCACACCAACAGAGAAATCATGACGGTATACCGGTAGACGGAAATAAACTACTGAGAATACAATAAACTCGAGAAAATCAAGCCGGAAGACGGCGACTAATCAATTATTATATTCTTGAAAGTCATCAATATTCGGAAAAATAATAGACAACAGAATCTTATCAACCTTTACCAGAGCGTTCATCGCGACATTAGCATCAGAAAATGATTGTATAAAGCCCGCATGTGCACTGTCATTTCGAAGGCGAACAATCGACTCCAAATTTTTCGTTAATCCGCAAATCCATTTCAAAACTACAATATCATCGTTTTCTTCATTGAAGACTCGTTGCTTATAAAACTGTATTGCAGTTGCATCACATGCTTCTACAGAGATATTATCCATTCCAACAGTATATTGGTAATTCCCCAGCGTAAATTCAACTTTTCCATCTGGATTTGTGTCCCTGCAGTATCTATAACGACCATTCCTGTTTTTATACACCACTTTTTTTCTAGCAACTTCCGGTGGCAATAGCTGATCAAACAATTGATTTACATCTATATAGTCAGTAACCGTTCTGTAATTCTCCCGTAAAAATTGCTTATACGGCAAATAAAATCGATTAATCAATTCATTTTCAAGCACTTTCATTAAAGGCATGACTGCTGCCGAAAAATCCACGTTATAATCTGAAACATCAAGCGATCGCAAGCACATCTCAGAAGTAAGCACACCTGCCTGAACACCCGGTTCCAATGATTCCCAGACCTGTTTATCAACAATTTCTTCCAAGCATTTCCGGCTTTCAATAGCCAATTCTCGCAACTCACTCATCTGTTTCACCCACTTCAAATCCTAATTCTTTAATCCGATCATCGACTTTCCCAAAAGCATTTAAAACGCTATTGTTGCTGCCGTCAAACTCCATATATTCCAAATCGTCCCATGCACTTGCATCCAAAGCAGCCACCAAACAACTTCTAGCAAGGAAAAGCTCGTCTTTCTTGCTGCTTAAACGATAATACAACCCCAATACCATGCCTGCTTCAATAATGTCATTTCTGTAAATCATCTCATTTTCCCAATCAAGATCTGCTGAATCATGAACACAATCAGATCTATCATTCTGTTCTGGACTATACTTTTCTCCAAGACAGGCAACCAAATTTTGAATTTGGGGCGTATTGAAAAAAGCTTTATACCAATAAATACAGTCGTTGAGAGCAGAATCACCAAAGGCACCTGCCTTGCACAATTTAGCCATGATAAATATGCTATGGGGATCACCTTGATCTGCAGCTTCCCAAACATCCTCAAATTCTTCATTCATTATTTCAATCACTCCCTACTAAGTCAATCGGCTGTACTGATATTTCTTTAGGCGTTCAACATCATAATAGCGAATTTCTTATCATCAAAAAGGCAAATCTATTTCATCAACCGCCACAACCGGTTCCTTTGATCCATCATAACGAAAATACTTCGTTCTATCGATTATTTTCTTCCCTTTATTATTAATAGGTACAATTTGTTTTACTTCTGGATTTTGTTTGTTTAAGAATTGCATTTTTTCAAGCAAACCAGAAACCCTATCAATCTCTTCTTCTCTCCTTTTTATACGCACTTTTGTATCATCATCGATATCTTCACCTGGTATAAACAAATCTACATCGTAATGCAATTCTTTTTCCAAACAATAGTATGCAGCATATAATTCACTAATAGGTGTATAGTCTCTCTTTTCTATTATAATCCTACCGAATGGCAGTGATTTTGCCCAATCAATCGCTTCATCCATTGTCATATAATATGAATGACATCCTTTACTCAGGAGAATTAGAAGACCATTCTCCGAACAATATGTTTCTTCTGAATTGTCAACCATATACTCAATATAATCATATTCATGACTATATATAATTCCTTTATGATCTAATAGATTGCAAAGTTGTTTGGCATGTATATTATCATATTCCGAGAAAATCAATATCATTTCCCGAGGATTGAATACATTATCGCACTGGAATTTGATGCTTTTTGTTATAATTCTATGCATATTATCCTCCCTTGTTTACCGACTTTTGACAAAATTGTTTTTTTGCATCGAACAATACAGATTTGTTCCGTAGATCTTACTCGTATCATATGTTTGAATCAAATCAATTTCTAAAGCATTATTTGCGCTTCTATCTGTTCCATAGGCTTTTTCCGCTCTCGGTACTATACTTTTTAAAAAACGAGAAAAATCATGACCATTGATTACTTTCCATTTTTCAAATTCATCCACTTTAGAATAATCATTTTTCCATTTGCCATCTGATAAAATCTTATCTTTAAGAATAGCTGTTGACATCAAGTGTGTCTTAATCCTTACAAGTGACTCGTCATTCTTTTGATCTCTATACTGCAGGAGACTATTAAGCTGACGTAAATACGTCAATATATCAAAATTTCCGTGATCATTCAATAAGCCATAATCCAGTCCGCTTTGTTTCCCTTTTCTTTGAGAAAGATACAACCACATCCTTTCTTCCTTATTTTGAAGTCTATTACACGCCTTTCGAATCCAACCCATTTGTAACGAAAGCCTTTTTGCTAATTCAATTTTCTCGTCAGCTATTGTGATATTATACTCTTTTGCTGTCTTAAGTCTTTTAAATATGTCCGAATCAGAATATATCATTAATGTTTCCAAATCGTGAGTATCTGTAACATGTATATATCCAACAGCGTCGTATCCGCCATCATCAAAATCACGATCAATAACGCCATTAATTATCCATGTCTGAAAATATTTGTTACGTTTAAGACTGCTCTTCTCAGGTGTATTTATCGCATTACATACTTCAATAACTGTAGCTTTATTATTTTCATTTTTCATATTCAAGATACTACATACTGATGCAACAAACGGGTTAACAGCATGTATATGAATTGTATTATCATTAAGAATTCTTTTCCAAAAATCTGTATCAGTTTTCCCTTCAACAAATAGTACCTTCTCTTCTTTTGAATCGTTTTCAGAATTACATGCATTGTGGTTCACTGTTCTTGCATAATCTTTTCTTTGACATAACTCGCTTATGACCAGATTCACGATCTCTTCCTGTGTATGACTACTCATAGTACTTATCCACCCTTTCCGCAATGAGATCGATATTCCCATTAATAATGCTTGGCGAATGGGTAGCAATAATAGTTTGAAAATGATTTCTTTTCCAAATCTGTTGTATTTTTTCTATAAAAGTCATTTGCCATTCTATGTGCCAAGATATTTCAGGTTCATCAATAAGAACTATATCTGTCTTCTCAGTTGCAAAAATAAGATCATAAAACAGGAAAAGATCGTTCTTTTCGCCTGAGGAAAGAACGGATAACGGCAGACTCTTCCGTGATCCTTTGGTGTTGACAACAAGTTTTCCTTCATTATTCAGTATGATTACCTTTTCCGTTACTTCTAATCGCTCATTAATTATTTTTAGAAGTAAATCAAGTCTTTCAAAGAACTCATCTATTGGCTTCATTGCATCCAATATACAAGTAAGAATCTCAACGATTTCAGTCAATACAATATTGGAACAATCAGATTCTATTTTTTCGAACATATTTTCATCTAATAATACCCCATCATATGGAAGACTTTTATAATACTCTGTCAATATATTCTGTTTTTTATAATTGTTTACTTTTTCAGAATATTCCTTCCAAATCTCTTGCAATTTATCTTTTATTTCTATCCATTCTTCCGTTGTTTCATCATAATAATAATCATAATATTCTTTGCTACGGTTTTTTATTGCAAGCTCATATATATATCTGTTTACTTTATTAATATATTCCAGTTCATATTTTCTTTTAACCTGTAGAATCTGTTTTGAAATAGTTTCATTCATATTATTCAGATTTAAATCAGAATAAATACTTTTCTGTCTTTCTTCAGATGCAAATAAGCGATCAGCAGGAATGAACTTAACAGAGAGTTTTGAAGCTTTTTGATTCAAAGCTGAAAATAACTCATCGAGTATGAATACCGAATCGCTACAGTTATTTGGCAGCTCATCACGATATATATCCAATTCCTTTTTATACAAGGATAAATTGTCCTTCAAAATTTTATCCAAACTCCATTTATGAACTACATTATTCTCTTTATGCCAATATAGCAGGTGAGTGTCTTTCGAAGAAAGAATTTCCTGGACTTCAACAGAAGTATCTTCAGGTTTACATTTTCCCTGAGCAACCCCATATTCACTACCATCTTTCATTATACATACTATACGTCTAAAAGGCACACCTAAAATGTCTAAATAACTCTCATACGATGGATCTAACAAAAATCGAACAAAATGGAACAGTGTTGTTTTACCATAACCATTTGGGGCTATCATTATAGAAACAGACTCAGCTGAATCAAAAGTCAATTCGAAAGAATACCTGGAAAAGAGTTTATCCACTTTGATGGTTTCAATAATATTACTGACCGGGGTAATCCACGTTGCTTCTTGCCCGCACTTACTACATTTATCATCGTGAAGAAAATGCTTGCACTTCTCACACCAATACATTATTTAGCTCCTTTCACTCTACATCAAAAGGTAATGCATCAGAATCATCAATGGTAGCTCTTTGAGGAGGCTTATCGTTCTCGACAAAAACAAGATCCATTGATTCTACTACATCATCCTCTATACTACTCTTTAACATGATTGATTCTGAACATATATAAGGTAAATCAACAAAATACAATTCAAACCCATTATATTTAGGGTTCCCTTGTTCCTGATCTGCAATCCATTTTAATGCTTCTTCAGCTTTTAGAATTTCTCTTGTCAATCCATCTGAAATCACAAGAAACGGAAATGCATATCGATTATCTTCCTGCATTAAAGTAACACTCTTGTACTCATCAAGTGTAACATCCTGAAAACAAATCAATTTTTTAGCAAACGCATGCTTGATTCTCTGGTATACTTCAGTCTTCTTATTGTTACTATCTGTCACCAATGCTATCGATTCATTTATGCCATAATCTTGTGGAATTGACGTCTCAAACATTTTGCCACCTCCGGTCTGTCTTTTAATATTTAGTCTTTGTTTCTCAAGTGTTCTTCATTATAATACACCAGGAAGTTCACGCCAATGACCGTCTTCATCAATCCAATAACCCTCTGTCCTAGCAATATCATCATCTGATTCATTTTCATAGACATCTTCAAAACGTTTATTCTTTTCCTTTTTATGCTTTTTATTTATTTGTGTTTCTTTATACTTACAGGCTTGTTGCAATCTAATATCAAGCAGCAAATCAAACAATTCTTTTTTTTGACCTTCCTTATTCTCCTTCCCCGGAAGATCCATGTCAGCATAAACTAATGCCAAATAAGCATTCTGAACTCTTACATATACCTCTGAAATATAAAAACCATAATCATTTAAATACCGGGTATCCCGTAAATCCCCACACGCTTCATCAAATTCCTCATAGTTTGTAAATGTAAAGCTTTTTCCATTAATTGCATCATGTATTAAAATCATGCTTTCAGTTATTGGCAGTTCTGGCGTGGAAGCAAGACCAACTATGTGGTGATTGACAAAATCATTAATCATTCTCTCTGAAAGTTCCATTGCTTTCGCATCAGGCGATGAATACCGATCTTTAGGGAAGACAACACAGTAGGTATAATCTATTTTATCACTCCAACCGAATTCGTACGGATTGCCAGATTCACCCATCTTCAATACCCTCCTTCATATACTATTCGTCAAAGTTGTTCCACAACGGATCGAGCAAACGCGTTTCAACCCCTGTCGGCATTTTTCGGCACTCTTGCGTTAACCATTTATACTCCGGAACAAACGTTGCAGGCATTACTTTTCCTCCATCTGCTATACATCACTTGGCATTTTATATTATTCTCCCAACCACGCTCAAAGTATAGCATCAACAGCCCTCCCAACGCAACAAAAATTTCTCTACTTTCATTCAACCTTTCCCCTCTGTCCCCTTCCCCGCCCTTCGGTTACACTATCCCTGCCGCCGGGGCAGGAACCCTAAGGCAGAAAGGAAGCCGCTATGGAAAACGCCGAAAAGAGAATCCACATCCGCCCCAACGGGGAAATCGTACCGGAAGATCAGTGGACGGAAATAGACCGCTGGGAATACGAGGAACTCGAGAAAATCCGGCAGGAAGACGGCGACTACGAAGAGGAGTACGTCTCCATTGACGACATTGCCAGGGGCGAAGGCTTCTGGATCGACGACGACGGCCACTGGCAGGAACTGCCCGACGATTACGACTGGTAAAGGAGGATTGCCCATGAAAAAAACGGTCATCTGCACCCCGATGGCACCGGCGCTGACCCTTTCTGAGGGGTCCGCGCTTTCGCTGCTGGACTCCGGGAACGACATCCGGATTCTCCAGGGCGGATATTCCGCCCTGGTGCTTTCGTCCCTGACGGGCGAAGAGTGGAACCGGATCCTGCGGGACTATCCGCAGCTCCTGGACATCACGGACGACCGGGGAGAGCCCGTGTTCGGCATTGAGTTTGACAACGAAGGTCCCGGCTCCGTGCTGGACGACCGGGTTGTTTTCGGGAACGTGGTGACCGATGACGGGTACGCCACGGCCACGGTTCTGCTGCAGCCGGAGGCGGACACGAACCCGGGGCAGCTGCTGATGGACAAGCTGGGGACGGGACTCAACCGCCTGGCCGAGGCAGAGCAGATGGCGCTGGCCGTGCTTTACGGGCCGGGAAAAATCCCGCGGAGCATCCGTCACCGGATCGTCCGCCTGTGACGGAGGCGCGCCATGAAACTTTACTACCGCATCGCAGTGATTATCGGGGCGTTTTGGATCTACGCCGGGCTGATTACCCGGAAAATCCTGCAAATCCGCAGCTGTTCCCGTCGGGAGGGATTCAGATGCCGGAATTCGGAGCGTCTCCGGAACCTCCGGACAGAACTAATCCGTACCTGCGCCGACTTCCTGATCCTGGTTCTCATCTGCATCCATCCGCTGGAGCACGGGATCTTCAGCTTTGATGAGAAGGAAAGCTATGCCGGGTTTGTTGCCGTATTCTCGACCTTTACGGTGACTTCTCTGGCCGTATCCCTGTTCGTCGACCGGGTGCTGCGCCAAAGATTCTACCGGGAACACAATACCGATATGAACACCCGGCTGAATGACTTTTCCCGGAATGCCGTCAGCGTCCTCTTCATCGCCTCCGGGGCTCTCGTCTTCGATTTCATTACTTACCTGGTCGCCAAAGCCGGCGCGACAATCCCCTGGCAGGTGATTCTGCCAGTACTGGCCCTGCTGTATTACTTCGGAACCTTCCGGATCATTCTCTATTTCCGGAACCGGCGCAACCGGAATTCAGCTGAAAAGCCGCTAAAGGACCGGATACGGGAGCAGCGGATCCCCTGGCTGATCCGGGCCCTGCAGGGTGGATGCGTCCTCTTTTTCTGGATCCGGATTGTCCTTCACATCGAACAGGACGGTTTCCCACCAATCGAAGGGGTTCC
>Ga0265298_10009618_pt1 | contig 11495 bp, 8 predicted proteins | sample AusTroGonzalo_MG_3_FD_193486 | JGI IMG/M metagenome (GOLD analysis project Ga0265298, IMG submission 193486) | Bovine rumen microbial communities from tropical cattle in Woodstock, Queensland, Australia - Gonzalo_01 | ecosystem: Host-associated > Mammals > Digestive system > Stomach > Rumen ...
GGATAAGCAAAACCAGGGGCAGCAGCCCCAGCCGGTAGAGCTTTCTCCCCAGCAGGCCCAGCAGATTCTGCAGGCTATACAGGAAAAGGAACGTCAGACCCAGGATAAGGTGGACAAGGAGAAGGCGGCAGCCCTCAAGTCCCGCCAGAAGGAAAAGAATTGGTAAAGATGAAAAGGACTCTTGCTATTATTTGCGCACTGATTACGGCTGCTGCCGCCTGGGCGCAATCGACCATAAAGGTGGAGGTTCACAATATTGTGGAGCTCTCCGAGCGCTTCAACGTGGTGTTTGTAGTGGAGGGGGAACACTCCCCTTCCGATTTCACGTGGACGCCCGGTGACGATTTCTCCCTTGTCTGGGGCCCTCAGAAGGGCACTTCCACCAGCATCAGCATGGTCAACGGCAAGACTACCAGAAGCACGCAGGTATCGTACACATACATCCTCCAGGCAAAGCGTACCGGTAGTTTCACCCTCCCTGCGGCCAGTGCCAAGGTCAAGGGGAAAGACATATCGTCACAGCCGGTAACGGTAAGGGTGGTGGACAACGGCAGCAAGGGCGGGCAGCAGCCGCAGGCATCGGCCGGAAACAACTCCTCCGGGCAGCAGAGGCAACAAAACCAGCAGGCTCAGACTCAGGAGGCCGATATTTTCATGCGCCTTACCCTCTCCCGTAACTCCGTGGTTGTGGGAGAGCCCGTAACTGCCACGCTGAAGATCTACCACCGCGCTAACCTTGTGGGCTTTGAGAACGCCAAATTCCCTTCATTCAAGGGCTTCTGGAGCCAGGAGGTGGAGGCTCCAACCAATGTGGATTTCCAGAGGGAAGAGGTTAACGGAACCGTCTATAATTCAGCCCTTTTGCGCCGATGGGTAATCATCCCCCAGAAGGCAGGCGACGTCACCATAGACCCGGCGGAAATAGTGTGTCTGGTCAATGTCCAGCGCCGCCGCTCCACCGGCTCCATCTTTGACGATTTCTTCGGCTCTGATTACGCAACTGTCCGCCAGAGGGTGTATACTTCTTCCCCCACACTTCATGTGGCAGCGCTTCCTGAAGGGGCTCCGGCCTCCTTCGGCGGAGGCGTTGGAGACTTCTCGGTCAAGGCCCACGTGAGCAAGGACACCCTTTCCACGCACGACGCAGCGTCCCTTGTGGTGACGGTTTCCGGCAAAGGCAACATAGCCCTTCTGGAGGCCCCAAAGGTGAATTTCCCGCCGGATTTTGAGGTGTACGACGTAAAGAGCACCACCTCCGGCAGCGCCACATCGGGCAGCAAGACGTTCGAGTATCCGTTCATCCCCCGCAGCCATGGTGACTTTACCATCGCTCCGGTGAAATACTCCTATTACGATGTCAAGGCGCGCCACTACCGCACCGTGCAGACGGACTCCCTGCGGCTTTCTGTGAAAAAGGCCGCCGGAAGCGCTGCCGTGCAGGACAGCGGCACCACCCTTGTGGTTGAGCGAAAGGGCGTAAAGAACCTTGGAGAGGACATCCGTTTCATCCGGACAAAAACATCCCTTGGAAGCGCACGGAAGTTCTTTGTCGACGGCGTCGGCTATATTGTCGCCGTGGTGTTCATGATTCTTTCCGCTCTGGGCTTCTGGCTTGGTTTCCGCAAGGTGGCAGAACGCCGGGCCGATGTTGCCGGAACCCTGAGCCGCAAGGCAACCAAACAGGCTTTGCGCCGGCTTTCACAGGCCAGGGAGTTCCTGCAGAAAGACCTTTACACGGCCTTCTACGAGGAGCTTCACCGTTCCCTGCTGGGCTTTGTGAGCGACAAGCTGTCCATGGATATGGCGCAGCTCTCAAAGGAAAATATATCGTCCTCACTGATTGCCAAGGCTGTACCGGAGAATGTGGTTGCGGACTTTGTGGACCTGCTTGACCAGTGCGAGTACGCACGCTACTCCCCAGACTCCGGCCACGAGGCAATGAACGCCCATTATGAGAAGGCCGTATCTACAATTACCGCCATCGACTCTTATATGAAAAAAGGCCCTTCACATCCTTATGTGGCCGTTCTGGCTCTGCTTCTGATGCTTGCGCCGATGGGGCTCCACGCCCAGCAGTCATACCCTGATTCCCTGTGGAATGCAGGTGTGCAGGCATACACTGACGGGGACTTTGCCACAGCATTGAGCAACTGGGAGGAAGTGCGTTCCGCAGGACTAACCTCTCCGGAACTGATGTACAATCTTGGCAACGCTTACTTCAAGACCGGAGAACTTGGGCACGCCATTCTTTGGTATGAGAGAACGCTGAAGGCCAACCCTTCGGATGCGGATGCAAAGTACAATCTGGAATACGCCAGGGCCCTGACTCAGGACCGCATTGACTCTGTTCCGGAGTTCTTCCTGAAGACCTGGGGCAGAAATGCCTGCCATGCTCTGTCATCTGATGTCTGGGCGGCGCTGTCGCTGGTATTTCTCGCATTGACCCTGGCACTTGCGCTGCTGTTTCTTCTTGGCTCCACATCGGGCCGCCGCAGGCTGGGCTTCTTTGCGGGGATTATCGCCCTGCTGGTGACACTGGTTTGCTGGGGCTTTGCAGGGTGGCAGGCCCGTGACGCACGGGACCAGAGTTACGCCATCGTCTTGAAGCCCGTCTCCTCCGTTGGCAGCTCCCCTTCCGCAGACTCCGCCAAGGACCTTTTCATCCTTCACGAAGGCACCCGCGTCAAGATCCTTGACAACGTCTCCGGCTTCTCCCTCGTCGAAATCCCCGACGGCCGCCAGGGATGGATTGCAACACGCGACATTGAGGTGATTTAGGCCCTTTTGGACAGCCTCGCATCCAGCGCAATCACAACAATTTAACACACAAGCACTTAGCACTTCTTCCCCCGGTGTTTTAACCGGAGGAAGGTTGCTCAATTTGCTGATTGTTAATCATTTATAATTGCGCGCATTTGGATATAACAATGCGGATTGTTATCTTTGCGAATGGAGCATGTCTTCAATGATTATGAAAACACGTTTTACATATATAGCCTTTTTGCTTCTTGCGATAGCGTTTGGAGCAACGTCTTGCCAGAAGGACTCTAAAGAAGTCTATTTCTTCGAAGAAGTCCTCGGTTGCAGGAAGGCTGCTGTGTCTGTGGTTTTGCCAAGCGATAATGTTGTGACGGATGATTCCTTGAGCATCAAGCTCTCCGTTTACAAGACAATGAATAAATCCATCAACGGCAGTACGACCAAAGTGACAGACAACAGAGTGATGTCCATAGTCATTAATTCTTTGAGCCCTGATCAAACGTATTATTATACTGCAAGGTATACTAAGGACGGCGTTGATTACGACTCCCCTGTCCGTTCATTCAAAACCATGGATTTGCCTTCGGGCTCCATTGACATGGGACTGAGCGTCAAATGGGCATCATCCAATATTGGCGCCAATAATAATGATGAAAACGGGAATAACTACACTTGGGAAGAGCTGAATAATGATGCCCTGACAACCACATTAGGCAACGACTGGCGAATACCAACAAGAGCCGAGGTGGAAGAGCTTATTGAACAATGCTCCTGGGAATGGGGTGCATATCACCTGGTTTGGGGACAGTTTGCAACCAGCACAAAAACCGACAATACCATCTTCTTCCCTTCACCTTTGTTTACATCATTACCGCTTTGTTATTATTGGACAAGCACTCCGGGGGATGATAATTCTGCTTTTGCACTCAGGACAGACAACTCTGGTGGCTATTCCCTCCAAATACCATGTTCTGAGGAAGCCTATATCCGCCCTGTTCAATAATAGGGTTTTTTCCAAAAAAAATGCTTAAATTTGCAGTTTGATATGGACTACGTCCATGTTGAACTGCTTTTTGATTATAATAAAAACTCAATAGTATGATTTTCAACCTTTTACAAGCAGACACCCTGGAGCAGGTGGTGGAGAACGTTGTGGCGGCTCCCGCAGCAGCACCCGCACAGCCTGTGGAAATGTCGGAAAGCCTCTTCTCCCTGTTCAGGATGGGCGGCCCCCTCATGTGGGTCCTCCTGGCACTGAGCATCCTGGCAATTTACCTCATCGGCCGCAAGTGGTGGACCATCAACCACGCCTCCAAGATTGACCCTAACTTCATCAACGACATCCGCGACTACATGCAGCAGGGCAAGGTCAAGAGCGCACTCACCCTGTGCTCCAAGTATGACAACCCTGTAGCCCGCATGGTGGAAACCGGCATCGTCCGCAAGGACCGTCCCGCCGCAGACATCCAGTCCGCAGTTGAGAACGTGGGCAACGTGGAGGTGGCACGCCTTGAGAAAGGCCTGCCCATCCTGGCCACCATCGCCGGCGGCGCTCCCATGATCGGATTCCTGGGCACCGTGCTGGGTATGGTGAAGGCTTTCTTTAACATGTCCAAGGCAGGCAACAACATTGACATCACCCTCCTGAGCGACGGTATCTACACCGCAATGCTCACCACCGTGGGTGGTCTCATCGTTGGCATCATCGCCTACTTCGGCTACAACTGGCTCACTTCCCAGATTTCCAACCTGGTGTACAAGATGGAGAGCTCTACCATCCAGTTCATCGACATCGTCATCAATAACCAGGAGGAAGAGAAATAAGCCATGGCCCTCAAGAGAAAAACAAAGGTGGATGCGTCCTTCGCGGTGTCGTCAATGACGGACATCGTCTTCCTCCTGCTGATTTTCTTCCTGGTCACCTCAACGCTCATCAACCCCAACGCCCTGAAGCTTCTGCTTCCCAAGAGCACCGGGCAGGTGAACGCCAAGGCAACAGTGAGTGTCAGCATCAAGGACTGGGGGGACGATTCCTACACCTACCACGTCAACGGAGCGCAGGATCCCGTCTCCTACGCGGAAGTGGAGGACCAGCTCATCGGCCTCCTTTCCCAGGAAGAGGATCCCACCTTCTCCATCTACAGTGACCAGACCGTCCCTGTGGGAGAGGTCGTACAAATCATGAACATCGCCAAGAGAAACCACTACAAGGTTATCCTGGCAACACAGCCTGAATAGCCCCATGCAGCCGTACCAGAGAACAAGGGAAAAGCGTGAGAAAACAGCCAACGTCACCGGCATACTGGCGACGCTGGCCATCCATGCCCTTGTCCTGGTAATCTGTCTCACAAGCGGCCTCACCTACCTTGATCCCCCGCCGCCGGAAAGGGCGCCCCTGGTAATCGAGTTCCAGGAAGACATCGCTGTAGAGAAGCCGGTTGAAACCCAGATAGGCCAGCAGCCCCAGGCAGAGGAAATCGACACAGAGCGGGAGGTGGAACTGGTACAGAAGAGCGAATCGCCCCACGTGAGTGACATTCCCAACGTGACTCCTGCCACCAGGCCCGACGCCCACGGAGACGTGGAGGTGCCGGAGCCCAAGGTGGAAGAGCCCGTGCTTGACCCGCGAGCCTCTTTCCCCGGAATGGGCAGGAAAGACAACAGCGCCACCACTCCGCACAGCGCCTCAGAAGCTTCAGAGGGCTTCAAAGCCGGTCAGGCCGATGGCAACACCAAGGAAGGCAAGACCGAGGGCAGCGCCAACGCCCACCTCAAAGGCCGCACCGTGATGGGAACCCTCCCCAAGCCGGACTACGCCAGCCAGATGTCAGGCACCGTGGTAGTCACAATCAAGGTGGACCAGTACGGCAATGTCACTGAGGCAATCCCCGGCGCGGAAGGCACCACTGTTACGGAAAAGAGCCTCTGGAACGCCGCCCGCAACGCTGCAATGAAGGCACACTTTAACATGGCCGCAGATGCCCCGGCCTTACAAACGGGCACGATTACCTACATATTCAAACTCAAGTAAAGCGACGTGATGTCGCGTAGAACCATTATGGAAAACAGCAAAAGAGGTACGAGAAAACGCATCGTACGTACAGGCGGCCAGGAAGGCCGTTCAGAAAAGGTGGATTATTCCACTTCACGCAGCTATTCATCCGGACGCCCCGCAGCATCCGGCGAAAAGAAAACCTACGGAGAACGTAAATCTTACGGAGACCGCAAACCTTCAGGAGACCGCAAGCCATACGGCGCAGCCCCCCGCAAGAGCGGTTACGGCAAACCGGCATTCGGCACAAAGCCCGCTTACGGCAAGCCCGGCGCATCCAAGCGCAAGCCTGCCGACGAAGGCATGAGCCAGATGCTCAGCCGCAAGCCTCAGGTTTCCGGCAGCAAATATTCTGACAACGACAACGTCAAGACCGAGATCCAGGAAGTAGTACGCCTGAACAAGTTCATCGCCAACTCCGGCGTTTGCTCACGCAGGGAGGCCGACACCCTCATCCAGAGCGGTGTTGTCACCGTGAACGGCCAGGTGGTAACCGAACTCGGCACCAAAGTCAATATCCTCACTGACGATATCCGCTTCAACGGAGAACGCCTCAAGGGAGAGGAGAAGGTCTATATCCTCATGAACAAGCCCAAGGGCTTCGTGACCACGGCAAGCGACCCTCACGCAGAGAAGACCGTCATGGAACTGCTGAAGGGCTGCCCCACCAGGGTATTCCCCGTGGGCCGTCTGGACAAGAACACCACCGGCGTGCTCATGTTCACCAACGACGGTGAAATGGCCGAGCGCCTCACCCACCCTTCCTACAACAAGAAGAAGATCTATCAGGTGGTACTTGACGCCCCCCTCACCGAGGAAGACAAGGCCAAGGTCATTGCCGGTGTAGAGCTCAGCGACGGCGTTGCAGCCGCAGACGAACTGGAGTTCATCGACGCACACGACCACAGGCAGCTTGGCATAGAGATTCACTCCGGCAAGAACCGCATTGTCCGCCGCATCTTCGAGTCCCTTGGCTACGAAGTCCGCGCACTGGACCGCGTCTACTTTGCCGGCCTCACCAAGAAAGGCCTCAAGAAAGGTGACTGGCGTTACCTCACCGAGGGCGAAGTCAACATCCTTAAGATGGGTGCCTACGTTTAACCTGATTGTTATTCTGAGCGCAGCGAAGAATCTATGCATAGAGCAGGATTTGTAAATATCATCGGCAATCCCAACGTGGGTAAGTCCACGCTGATGAATGCCCTTGTGGGTGAAAAACTCTCCATTGTCACGGCAAAGGCGCAGACAACGCGCCACCGCATCATGGGAATAGTGAGCGGCGAGGATTTCCAGATTGTCTATTCGGACACTCCGGGCATCCTCAAGCCCAACTACCGTCTCCAGCAGAGCATGATGAATTTTGTGGACACCGCAATTGGCGACGCAGACATCATCCTCTACGTGACGGACACCGTGGAAAAAGGCGACAAGAACGAAGCCTACATCCAGAAGCTCCAGAAGGTGGACTGCCCCGTGGTGGTTGTCATCAACAAGATTGACATCTCCACCCAGGAAAAGGTAGTGGAGTTGATGCAGTGGTGGAAGGAGCAACTCCCGGAGGCCGATATCATCCCGGCATCGGCCCAGGAAAAATTCAACCTGGAGAGCATCCTGGAGGCCGTGCGCAGCAAACTGCCGGAGGCGCCGGCGTGGTTCGACAAGGACCAGTTCACGGACAAGAACCTCCGCTTCTTTGCCTCCGAGATTATCCGTGAGAAGATCTTCCTCAACTACGGAGAGGAAATCCCCTACTCCTGCCAGGTTGAGATTGAAGCCTTCCACGAGGGCGATGAGCGCTACGAAATAAGCGCCGTCATTTACGTCATGCGTGACTCCCAGAAGGGAATAATCATCGGCAAGGGCGGAAGCGCCCTAAAAAAGGTTGGCACTGAGGCCCGCCTTGAAATGGAAGACTTCTTCCAGAAGAAGGTTTACCTGCAGACGTTTGTAAAAGTAGATCCCGACTGGCGAGAATCCAGAAAGGAACTTAGAAGATTTGGTTACGAATATTGATTTGTATGGCAGAAGATTGGGAAGAAATTGAAGGACAGGAAGAAGAACTGGCGGAAGACGCTGTAGCTTCTGGAAAATTTGAGAAGCTGCTGGGGGCGGATATCCACAAGTTCAAGCTGTCCGGCATGTTCAAGGACTGGTATCTAGACTATGCTTCATATACCATTCTGGACAGGGCCGTTCCGCACATTGTGGACGGCTTCAAGCCTGTGCAGCGAAGGGTGCTCCACACCATGGCCCAGATGGACGACGGCCGCTACACCAAGGTGGCCAACATCGTGGGCCAGGCCATGCAGTACCACCCCCACGGTGACCAGTCAATCCTGGGCGCTCTGGTGACGCTTGGCCAGAAGGGCCTCCTCATCGACTGCCAGGGAAACTGGGGCAACATCCTCACAGGCGACTCCAACGCCGCTCCTCGTTACATTGAAGCGCGCCTTTCAAAGTTTGCCAAGGAGGTAGTCTTTGACAAGAACGTCACCCCCTGGATGACCTCCTACGACGGCCGCAACCAGGAGCCTACTGAACTTCCCGTGCGCTTTCCTCTGCTGCTTGCACAGGGTACGGAAGGCATCGCCGCCGGCCTCAGCTCCAAGATTCTCCCGCACAACTTCAACGAACTCATAGACGCCTCCATCGCCATCCTTAAGGGAGAGCCGTACGAGCTTTTGCCGGATTTCCCTACCGGCGGCATCGCAGACTGCTCCAAGTACAACAAGGGCAAACGCGGCGGCATGGTGAAGGTGCGTGCACGCATCAACAAGGTGGACAAGTCCACCATCACCATCACGGAGATTCCTTACGGAAAAACATCCCACGCCATAATCGACTCCATCATCAAGGCAAAGGACAAGAAGAAGATCAACATCAAGAAAATCGAGGACATGACCACCGACAAGGTGGAAATAGTCATCCATCTTCCTGCCGATGTTTCGCCGGACAAGACCATCGACGCCCTTTACGCTTTCACGGACTGCGAAAGCAAGATAAGCCCCAATGCCTGCGTAATCCGGGATAACAAGCCCGTGTTCCTCACTGTGGATGACATCCTGGAGTACGACACTTACCATACCCGCGACATACTCCAGGCCCAGCTTCAGTACAAGCTGGACCAGTTGGAAAACGACTGGCACTACTCCTCCCTGGAACGCATCTTCTTTGAAAACCGCATCTACAAAGTCCTTGAGCAGAACCAGATGACCTGGGAGGAGCAGCTTGACGACATCCTGTCCCAGATGCTTCAGTACCAGGACCTCCTGCACAGGCCCATCGTCATGGAAGATATCCTGAAACTGGTGGAGAAGCCTGTGCGCAAGATTTCCAAGTTCGACACCAAGGCCCTGGACGAAAAGATTTACGAAATCGAGGACCAGATGCGCGAGGTGAAGGACAATCTGGAAAACATAACCCGCTACACCATCGACTGGTTCCGGGGCCTCAAGAAGAAGTACGGCGCCCAGTGGCCCAGGCTGACGGAAATATCGTCCCTGGAGAATATCACCGTCACCAAGGTGGTGTCCAACAATGCAAAGCTTTACGCCAACCTGGCGGAGGGATTTGTGGGTATCGGCCTCAAGAAGGACGATGGCGGCGAGTTCGTGAGCGAGTGCTCAGACCTGAGCGAAATCATCACCATCGGCAGGGACGGAACTTACCGCGTCACCAAGGTTACGGACAAGGCCTTCTTCGGGAAGGACCTTCTGTACGCCGGCGTGTTTAACCGCGGTGACGAGCGTACCATCTACAACGTCATCTACCGCGACGGCAAGGGCCCCAACCACTACGCCAAGCGCTTCGCCATCACTTCCATCACCCGTGATACAAAGTACGATATCACCACCGGCGAGGAAGGCTCCAAGATCCTCTGGTTCACCGTGAACCACAACGGAGAGGCGGAGACTGTGCGCATAGGCCTGCGCCCGCGTAAGGGCCTCAAGAAGACTCAACTGGAGTGGGACTTCTCCAACCTTGCCATCAAGGGCCGCGCCTCCCGCGGTAATCTTGTCACCAAGTACGCGATAGCGCGGATCAGCCTCAAGTCCAAGGGCGTCACCACCCTGGAGGGCAAGGATATCTGGTACGATCCGGACATCCAGCGCCTGAACGAAGACGGCCGCGGAGAGCATCTGGGCAAGTTCGCCGGAGAAGACAAGGTACTTGCCATCTTTGCCGACGGCTCATATTACACCACCTCCTACGATCTGGTGAACAAGTACCAGGGCGATGTTATCAGGATCGAGAAGCTTGATCCAGGCCGCGTTTACACAGTCCTATACTGGGATAACGCAGCCAAGGCCTTCTACGTGAAGCGTTTCAGTTTTACGGAAAGCAACAATACGCCCGTTCTGTTCATCTCCGACGCAAAGGGCTCCAAGCTGGTGGACATTTCTTCCGACCTTCACCCCCAGGTGCTCCTCACCTACGGCAAGAAGTTCGAACACAAGGAGCCCGATGTGCTTGATGCTGAAGAGTTCATCGCAAAGAAGGGCGTGACTGCAAAGGGCAAGAAGTGCTCCCCGCTGGACCTTAAGAGCGTGGAGTTTACTGAACCGCTCCATAAGCCGGAGGACGATATAGTCCCTTCTGACGAGGACCTTCCGGAGGACGAGGAACCCATGGACGTTGTAATTGACGAGGACATCCCTCCCGTGGATGATGCCCCCGCGGCAGACACCACTCCCGATGAACCCGGCGATGCCGTTGATTTCACGGACTGGGAACCCACGCTGTTTTGATAATCAGGGGGAATTTCCTATATTTGTAAGACTATGGGCATTTCGGATAAAAAATGGTCTCTGAAAGATTCTGCGGCACCGGAAACGGTGGCGCAGCTGTCTGCCGAGCTGGGTATCGACGGAGTCCTTGCGGAACTCCTTGTCCAGCGCGGTGTCAAGACCTTTGAAGATGCCCGCAGTTTCTTCCGTCCCCGCCTTGAAGACCTGCATGACCCCTTCCTGATGAAGGACATGGACAAGGCCGTGGAAAGGCTCCATCAGGCAATCACTTCCGATGAACGCATCCTGGTATATGGAGACTACGATGTTGACGGCACCACCGCTGTCGCTCAGGTGTACTCCTTTGTGAAGAAGTTCACGCCCAACGTGTCCTTCTACATTCCGGACCGCTACGACGAAGGCTACGGCCTCTCCTACAAAGCCCTTGACTGGGCGGGCGACAACGCAATCGACCTTGTAATAACCCTGGACTGCGGAATTAAAGCCATCGACAAGGTGGAGTACGCGCGTACCAAGGGGATTGAGGTCATTATTTGCGACCACCATCTTCCGGAGGACGAACTCCCCGCTGCCGTTGCCATTCTGGACCCCAAGCGCGAGGACTGCCACTATCCGTACGATGACCTCTGCGGCTGCGGCGTGGGCTTCAAGTTGGTTCAAGGCTACGTGCAGAAATACAAGCTGGACCCGTCCGTACTGGAGCCGCTTTTGGACCTGCAGGTGGTTTCAATCGCATCGGACCTTGTGTCAATGACGGGGGAAAACCGCATTCTGGCTCACTTTGGCTTGAAGCGGCTCAATGAGAATCCACGTCAGGGCCTCCTTGCCATGATCAACCTTTCCAAGCTGGAGCCGGGGCATGTGACAATTGACGATATTGTCTTCAAGATCGGCCCCCGCATCAACGCGGCAGGACGAATGGAGAGCGGCCGCCT
>Ga0265298_10009619_pt1 | contig 11495 bp, 6 predicted proteins | sample AusTroGonzalo_MG_3_FD_193486 | JGI IMG/M metagenome (GOLD analysis project Ga0265298, IMG submission 193486) | Bovine rumen microbial communities from tropical cattle in Woodstock, Queensland, Australia - Gonzalo_01 | ecosystem: Host-associated > Mammals > Digestive system > Stomach > Rumen ...
GCAGGGTGGTTAGGCATAGACAGATATGCCGGATGGTTTTCATAAGCGGGTGTTGGCTTTGATGTGATAATTCCATATGCAACCTACGACGAGGCTGATCTGATTGCGGACGAAATGGAGGTCCGCAGTGCCATAGCGTACGTATTCATGCTCGGCACCGAGCCGCCAGGTGGAGTGCGGGAACTGGAAGTCCAGCGCCAGTTCGTGCTTCAGGGTGTGGTGGTTCCAGTGTCCGGAGCAGCGCGCCATGCCCGGAACGCCTTCCGTTATCTCATAGTAGGACTGCCAGTAGTCGGGCATGTAGTCAAAGCCGATGAGGTTCGTCCGAACCAGATAATGGAGCCGGTAACTGGTCTTGGTGCCGTAGAAAGACCAACTCAGTCCGGCCATCGCCATCACTTCGGCGCTGAGGTCAAAAGAGTAGGGTTTGTTCACATTCGATGCGATGTTGCGCACCCCGAGTCCGGCCTCCAAATAAGGGCCTGCCAGCAGTTGGAGGCGGTTGTCTATCCACCGCCAGCGGTAGAAAGCACCCCATCCGCCCTCAATGGCGAAACCGCTAATCCGGTTCGAGCGCGCGGCACTGGTTTGCCTGCCGAGGCGGATATCCACGCGTCCCACATGCGCCCAGTTGGCAAGGCGTCCGGTTCTGCCCAAACGGGTGTCCTGACGGAAAGGCTGCCACCACCCGTTGCACAAACCGCCCTGTAGTCCCGTGTAGGCGAACGGACTGAGGTACGTGTCCATCTGGTAGCAGCCACCGAACTTGAGTTTGAGCACGTTGGTATGTACAATGCTGTCTTCGGCCGACACCACGGATGTCAGGCAGAGCAGTCCGAAGAGGAGGATGATACGGTTACGTCTCATGAGGTGCATATATAGGTGTTTCTATTCGTCAAAAGAGAGGTACGGGGCGATACGGAGCAGCAGGGAGTCGGGGAATTCCGGGATTCCGCGCAGTTCGTCTATGGTGTGGAGGCGTGCCTGTCGGCGACGGAGGTCGTATATGGCTTTGGCCTGGTTGTAGCGTAAGTACGGGTGCCGCTGCAAACGTTCAATAGAACAAGAGTTTACAGGAATAGTCTGCACGTCGTTCCCATCTGCTGTGAAATGGTGCAGAAGGGTGTCTAAATGACATCTGGCGAGTGGCTCATCGGTCAGTTGGACCGGACTGTAGAAACCTCCCAGGGCCTCACGGTATCGCACGATCCGCGTGGCGGCATAGGGCCCGATGCCCCGGATAAGGAGCAGTTCGGTGGTGTCGCATCGGTTGAGGTCGAGGACGGTATCTTTCTTGATCCGCCGCGGGCCTGTCAGGCCGAGCGAGTCGCGCCAGAGGGAATCGGCACGGCGGAAGGAGTCGTAGCGCAGTTGGCGCACTCTCGTCCATTCGGCAAAACGAAGCGAGTCGGCGGTGTGGAAAGAGTCTTTCTTATGCTGCCATCGCGCCTCGCGCAGACTGTCACGCTGCGCCCTGACATAGGCGAGACTGTCTTTCCGCAGGCTGTCTTGTACGGCCCGCAGACTGTCCATCTGTGCCAGACGTGCCTCATGGATGTGCGCCTGGGGCCAGAGGGCGATGAAGACCCATACGGCGAGGGCTATGCCGAAGAGTACGGCGGCACCGATATATTGTTCTTTAGCTAACATAGGATTCTACTGCTCCGTCGGCGAGGTGTGTGGTGATGCGGTCGCCGGGTTGCAGTTCGTGGATGGAGCGGACGATATGTCCGTCCTTGGTGAGCAAGCTGTATCCGCGCCGGTAGATGCGCTCGGGGTTGGCAGCAGCGAGTCGTTGCTCCAGTATCTCGACCTTATGCCGGCGGATAAGAATCTGTCGTTCGGCGGTTCGTCGGAGGCGTACCAGCAGGTCATTGATGCGCACCGCCTGCTCGTCCATGCGGTGGATGAGCCATTCGGCGACGGCGGTAGGTGTCTTGAGCGCTTCGTGCGCCACGAGGTCGAGGATGGAGATGTCCCGGGTGTGACCGATGCCGGTGATAATCGGCAGTTCGAACTGCGCACAGACAGCGCAGAGGGTGTAGCGGTCGAAGCAGGAAAGGTCCGAAGTGGCGCCACCGCCACGGATGATCACGACGATGTCGAAATGGCTGGCTTCACTGATCTCCTCCAGGGCGGCGAGGATGGAAGGTTCGGCGGTGTCGCCTTGCATGGTGGCACCGAAGAGACGTGTCTCAAAGCGGTACCCGCTGGCATCCAGCTGATGCTTGAAGTCTTCGTATCCGGCGGCGTTGGCGGATGAGATTACGGCGATGCGGCGGATGAGGGTAGGCAGCGGGAGAAGCTGCTGGGCGTCTAGCAGTCCGTCGGCTTTAAGCTGTGCGATAGTCTGCTGCCGTTGGCGGGCGATATCACCCAACGTGAACTTGGGGTCTATGCCGACGATGGAGAGGCTGAGTCCGTACACGGCGTGCCATTGGATTTCCACCTCCACGAGCACTGCCATGCCTACCTGCAGCCGTTGGCCTGTCTCAGCCTCGAAATAAGCCATCAGCAGTTCTTTGTTACCCGCCCAGCAGGTGGCGCGCAGTTTGGCTTTCGGCATCTGACCGTTGCTTCCCGACTCCACCAGGTCGAGGTACATGTGTCCGCCTCGTTCGCTGAGGCTGCTGATCTCCGCCTTGACCCAATACGAAGGCTCAAGCGAGGCGTCCAGCGCTTCGCCGATCAGGGTACATAATTCGGTGAGGGTTAGTGTCGCCATGGATTACAGAGAATACATTTCTCTTCGTTCTCGAATCCGAAGAGGACGGTGAATCGCAGTCCGGCATTAAGGTTCCGCAGCCAGTAAGCCTTGGCATCGGTGGTGGAGAAGACGTGCTCCATGCGGTAGGTGGGGAAATCATAGATGGTCTCCATGGGGGTGCCATAGAAATCATTGTTTGTCTTCGGACATATATCCAGTATGCTGCACTCTGCGTATCCGGATATGCGGAAACGGAGGTCTTTGTTCGCGGCACCTTTGCGTTTGCGGTAATTGAGCGGTCCGCGATAGGTAGTGTGCTCGTATCCCAGTTCGAAGTGCGCCAGGATGTCGAATTTGAGTTGGAGCTGCTTGCCGTGGCGCTCGATAGGCACATCTTGCCGGAAACCGTTATTATCCATCTGCTCCCAGACGCCGATATATTTCTCGTACAGTCCGGTGGTGGTGCCTCTCAGCTTTTGGGTGGTGTTGCCCCAGAAGGCATAGTTGAACTTCGCGCCGACGAGGAAATAGCCGACGCCGGAGTTGCCGCTGATGTAGTGACCGATATAGAGAGGCAGTTGTCCGTAGATCTGGCGGGTGAAGTCATGACGGTCGTAGAACTGGTGTCGGAGCGTAAACTCGGCATCGTTGATGGTGGACCAGGTGTCCCGCATATGCTCATGGTAGATCACGGTGTCGGCGATGTCGGAATAGACATGCTGGTATCCGGCGCCGAGGCCTGTCTGGAAAATAATACCACTGAACTGGTATTCATAGACGAAATGTATGCCTCCTGTCGCACCTCCGGGTGTGAATGAGACGCCGGGCATGTTATGCAGGAAAGCGGACCAACCGCCTTCGGCCGAGACACCGATGAGGTGATGGCTGCCCGTATATTGCGTGGTATGCAGTCCCCAGAAAGCGTCGGTCTTTCCGTTGACCTGCTTACCGGAGAACCCGCTGACCTGCTGCAAGCGGTATTCCCACCGCTCGGCAGTCATGAAGCGTCTCTGTGCCCACAGCATATGCGGGCAAAGGAAACACATTATCAGAAGGATGTACTGCAGCTTGCGCATTTGTCACTAACTATTACTTTGATTGCTCTATAGGGTTCTTCCGGCGTGTCGTTGGACCATAGCTGGAAGATATACATGCCTGCCACGGTGGGCATCGTCACCTCGGTCACGTCGGCGCGGAACGTACCTTCCTGAACAAGGATACCTTCTATATTCGTTATGCGGTAGGTTCCGTCTTTGCGCGAGAGGATATGCGCCACCGGATTGGCGGTGATGATGCAGGTCGGCACGACGGAGAGGTAACCCATGGCCGGTGCATAATCGTTGACGATAGGGTTCGCGATGGCCACTATCGGACAGGTGTAATACGAGACGGTGTCACCCTCTATCGTGAGGCGCACCGAGTACTCCGCGCCGGGTGTCAGACCGGACGGTATATGGAGGTATGGCTGGTTCTGACCGACCAGCAGCGAGTCGTTCTCATACCACTGGTATCCGGTCCATGTATAGCCGCCGTTGTAATCGGCGTTGAGGAGGGCGATGACGTCGCCGTGTCGCTGCTCAGTAATCCATCCCGGATAATTGACGGTGAAGGAGAAGGGCACGGTCATCAGGTCGTAGCCGTCGCATATACCGTTGTCAAAGCTGATGACGGCGTTGTAGTGCCCGGGCTTCGGGTACTGGGTGTAGTGTCCGAAGTCGGGTATCTCCACATCAAGGGTGTGCGTCATGTTCGGTTTGTGTTCGCCGGCAGGAATGGTAATCGGTATATCTTCGATATCTTCGAATCCGACCTCTTTGGCCTCGTCACTATAGGTGATGCGGTACATGAGCGGTGCGAACTCGCCGTCGTAGATATAATGCAGGCTGTAAGTGTTATCCGTGGCAGACTTGCTGACGCAGACAGGCTCTGTGCTGACCTCGAACTGCGTAGGCGGCAGCACGTCAAGGGTGAGGATATTCGCCACGACGCACTCCCATTCGTTGGGCAGCGAGTCCACATAGACACCGGATTCGGTGAGCGTGTGGCTGAAGAACTGATACGTCTCGCCGATGCAGATGGTATCCCTCCAGACGGAGTCTTTGCCCGGCAGGATGGTGAGGTGGAGGAACATGATGGAGTCGCATCCCGCGCCAAGGGTCTTGGTGCGTAGCGTGTCGTAGTATTCTTTCGGCGCGTACCATGTGCGGGCGTCGTTCAGCTCGCTGTCGTACGACTTGCCGTTCCAGCTGAAATGCATTTCATCCGGACAGAGCGTTACCTCGACGGGTATCTCGTAAGATTGGTCAATATGGATATGCAGGTAATAGCTGGAGTCACATCCATAGATGGCTGTCTCGCCATGGATGGTGTCGTATATGTCTCCCACCGCGTCCGCATAATAGGTCTTCTTGAGTTCGCCGTCGATAATCCACTCGAATACATCGTTGGTACAGATGTTGGTGTCGGTGTAGGAGCGGTAGATGGTATCCACGCAGTAATGGAGCGTGAAGATAGAGTCACACTCGCAGCCGACCGTCTTGAGGCTGTCATAGATGGTGAACCAGCCGGTCCGGTCTGTCGGAATGGTGGTGAGACGCTTGCCGGTGGTGTCGCGCAGGTTCTCAATATGCTCCTTGCCGTCTTGGTCGTACCAGTGGAAATCATCGTATTGGCATACATGGATGGTCTCTACCCAGTTGTCGTATTTCACGTCTCCCTGATATCCGTACGAGGGGTTGAACTTGAGGTTCATGGTGATGTTACGTCCGCACGGACTGCTGGGGTCCTGGAAATAGTGCTCGACGGTGGTAATCAATGCGTCCGGATCGTACTTGAGTTCGATACCGTGCCACTGGACGGTGTCGTTATAGCACATGGATTTTTCCATTGTGTATATCTCACCCGGGTAGATGGTCAGCGCAAGCACATAGACGGAGTCCACTTTGCCGTCGTGTGTCAGCAGACTGTCATAGACATTAACGACACCGGTCTCGTTATCGCCGACAAGCATATGGAGACCCGTCTTGCCGTGCCAACTGTAGGGGATGTTATGGCATGTCTCATCTGACTCGTCGAAGCGGTAGGTCGGGAAGATACGGAGCGTCATGTGGACGATAGAGTCGCAGTCGTTGGCGGTGCGCATGGTGTCCGTGTAATAACGTTCGCGCATGACGCGTCCCTTGCTCGTGTAATCAATGGGATTACCGCCATCGTCGAAGTTGAAGTCTTGACCTTTAATCAACGACTGCGTGTGTTCGCGTTTGCCGTATTCGTCGGGTGTTGTGTTGCCGCCGAAGGTCCAGGTGGAGTCGTTGTCACCAATGGTGTCCGTCTGCCAAATCTCCATCAGCTGGCATACATGAATCTGCAGGAAGGAGGTACTATCGCACCCGAACTCGGAGAGGGCTTTCTTGGCGTATAGCGAATCAAATTCCACCACATCCACTTTCTCGGCACCGGCTTCGATACGCAACTGTTCGGCCGTTTTGATGCCCTCTTTGTAGTCATGGAAATCGTATCCGATGAAAAGGGTTTTGGGGCTGAAGAACGTCATCGTGTCATTCGATTTGAGGACGGTGTACGTCTCCAGATAGGTGTAGTCCTGATTATAGACCTCGTTGACCGTCAGTGCGAGCGTCCAGATACTGTCGCACATGATGGAGTCCTGAATAAGCGTATCTACTATCGGGTGCTTGAACGGCAGCGGAACTGTTTTGAGTGAATCAACCACGATATAGTGGCCCACAAAATCAATAGGTATGGAATCCCAATTCCATAGGGAGTCAATGACTTGCGTCGCGCCGGTCTCCACATTCGTAAGGTACAGTTGATGGCGAACGCCTGTATGCCCCGGCCATTGGTAACCCATCGAGTCCTGGCAGATGGATACAAAGTCCGTGTCCGAATAGGCAGGGAAGACGGTGACTGATATGATAAAGATGGAGTCGATACCGGACACGAAATTGTGTGGACGGGCGGTGATGAGACTGTCGTAGTAATAAATAGGTGTTACACTTGTCACCTCCGGCACAACCTCTGTCTTGCCGCGCCATTGGAAAGTCTTCTCGCTCGAAGAAATATATACATATTCTACGGTGTCGTGGATAATCGGCGCCATACGCAGAACCAAACGTACGGTGGAGTCGCACACATAGCCGTTGATGGCTTGCGTCTTCAGGTCCTTGGTGAAGGTGAATTCAATGTAGTTGTCGTATTGTCTGAAAGGCAGGTTTTTCGGATTGGAAATCGTATCCGTCTTCACTTTTTTGCCAATATAAATAGTGTCAGCCCATTCGAACCACTGCTCATCGCTGAACTCTTTTTCTGTCAGCATATCCGAGTAGTCGGGCATAAAGATGACGGTCTGGTAATATACATCGTCGCATCCGCCTTCAGTGGCCTGGAGGGTGTCGCATAACTCATAGACGATACGCTCTTGTCCGGCAGCCGGGAAATTGGCAGTGAAGGACGGACCTACACTGCGTTGCTTGATGCCGCTGCCTTTGATGTTGTACCAGAAGCGGTTGTGTCCCACCCATTCGTGCAGTTTGCTGCCGCCTTCATAGCAATAGACAACCGTATCGTAGTGGATAGGCAGGGTATCGACGATGAACACGGGATGGAAGTCATAATCGCATCCGTCTGCGGTTCGGAAGGGTCTTTCTGCTTCGTCAATAGGTGTGCGGGTAGGCTTGTTGGCGGGATCGAACGTCCAGCTTTGTCCCAAGTGGGTATAGGTATATACGCCTGCGTTCTGACATACATGGATGGTGTCGGTGGCTTCTTCCCCGCGCACAAAGAGCAGTTCCAGTTCGTAGCGCACCGAGTCGCAACCCTCCGCCGGACAGCCGGTGCAGGATTTGTACTTGATGGCCTTCGTATATGGTTTGGGTGTGGTGGGATAGATCGTCTCTATCAGGTTTCCGTTCTCATCCAACCAGTTGTAGCTGGCCCCGCAGTGGGACGTCTCAGTCTTGATGACTTTGGTCGGCATGACGCGCAGTTGGAGCGCCAAGGTGGAGTCACAACCGTTATACTCGGCTCCGCGGCTGACGTACACATCCAGCAGCGAGTCACGGCAACTCAGCGTTTTCAAACTACTTGTGTCTTGGATGACCCACGCCCCGTTGATCTTCTCCCACGGACTGTTGACCTTACCGGTGTCGCTGGCGTACGAACTCTCGAAATTACGCTCGCCGGACTGGGTGAAGAAATAACCCAAAGCGCGCCTTAGGTCCTTGAGCCCGCTCTCGCAGATGGTGGTATCTTTCGTCTGCTCGACACTCTGGCATACATAGAGAAGCAGGGTGCTGACGGAGTCGCAACCGCCGACGGAGGTATAGGTGCGGGAAATGGTGTCAATGCCCACCTCGTACTTGTGTTTTTGCTCGGCAGGCAGGGCGTCGATCTCCGGCGTGGAGGTGTAGTAGAACGTGGTGTTGTATCGCTCGGAGGGTTCGGTGAGGGTGGTGTCGCTAAAAAACTCAAACACCTCTCCGGCGCAGACGATTTTCCAGACCGTATCCCGGTATTGGGCATGCACACGCACCATCGCCTGCAGGGTGTCCAGATGGATGCTGTCGCATATGAGCGGAGTGCGGTACACCAGTGCCTGCACATGGTAGTCCAGATATTGGGTACGCTCTTTTTTCACTTTCTCCGGCAGGATAAACTGATGCTCCCATTTATGCTTTGCCTCTCCGGCTATGATAACCGTATCCAGCGAGTCAACCAGTGAATCGACAATCATCACCATCCATCGGATGGAATCCACCTGGAAGAGCGGGTCTTTCGGACTCTCAATAGCCCATGTGACAGTCGTGCTGTCGCATATCAGAGCTGTATCCATCCGGTTGGAACCGTCCACCCAGTCTTTGCGCTGACGCTGGTACCAACCCTGATTTTCCATGAAAGGCAGGTTGTATGAAGGCAGCATCGCCACGTCGGAAGTGTTGGTGATGAAGAGCGAGTCGCTATGCGGGATAGGCTCAAAACCCAAAGTGTACTGATAGGCACGCGCCTCGGAAGAGATGCCGTACACGAATCCGACGAAGCCGGCGCCTGTCGTCTGCAGGGTGTATTGTCCGGTAGCCGGCAGTTCGATATTGGCGATGGCCATTGATGCGTCCGAACGCACTTTGGTGAATAACGAGGCATCAACTGCAGTGCTTGTACCGTCCTCCGCGGTGAGCGTGAACGTACCCGCGTCCGCGTATGCGGTTACTACCTGTATATAGGTGCGCACAACGCCGTCCGTGCTCTGCTTGCTGATGGTGTCCGCGAAGAAAGACATCTCTTTCACGCGCATCTCCCATGCCGGCATCATCGCCATCGTCGGGTTACCCCAGATGAGGGTGACAGGTTCGCCTTCCGTGTCAAACACAGTCTCGGAGTTCACCGCACCGCAGGAAAGGAACGTGTTGACCATCACCGGCTTGTTCGAAACGAGTTTCACATCCGGGTTGACTAATGAAGGCGGGTCGTTGGTCAGGGACCGCGGGGCGGTGAAGGTCTTGCCGGCATCCAATGTCACCTTGGTGCCGCCGTTGATAGTTATCTCGGTATTGTCGTATGCCGCCACTACGTTGTAGAAATTCCATTTGGCATGGTCCGTGATGCCGATATAGAACTCTTTTCCCCATTGGGCAACAGGCAGAGTCTGCTCGAACAGGTGGTTGGCGGAGTATCCGCCCGCCTGACCGCTCGCTATCTTGGATGCTTCGTTACCCTGGAATACCGCCACGGGTTTGTCGGCGCAGACGGATGTACCGGACAGGTTGGTGCTCTCGGCTTCCGCGCCGCTCCGGTCTTCGTTACGCATCAGATAGACCTGCCCGGCATTCAGTTTTAGCTCGGTGGCAGGGTTGTCACCCGGCTGGCTGATCATCACAGTCGTGTTATCCTCCGTGGCGATGACGGCTATCTCCGGCGCACCGGTGGGATAGGTCTGTACGATATACTCCTTACCTAAGATACGCGAAGGGAAAACCAGTGCGGCGTCACGCATCGAACCGTCGCCGGTACCTACTTCCGCTAACGCGTAGCAGGAGAACATGTCCGTTTTCTTTTTTGCATATACGCGTACGCCTGCATTCTTGGCGGTACCTACATCGGCACCCGACATATAGACGGACTGGGGATCCAACTCCTGCGACCGTACCATGCCGCCGCCCACAGGGACATGTATCTCCTCCAGTGTCGATCCTCCCTGCTCAATGATGACGTCCATTGTGTCCGGCGCCACCACATAGACATACAGATGCAGGGTGGTGTTATCCACCTCGGCTTTGTTGATTGACATGAAGGTCAGCCAGAAGTCATTACCTGCCGTACTTGCCACCGCCCATCGGGACAGCAGCAGGAGGCAAACTAATACTATGTAGCGCAGCTTTTTAATCACTTTTTTCTTTATCTTTCGGGTGCGCGTAAACCCGCACACACGAAAATTGCGTGCAAAGGTACGAAGATTTTTCGGATTGTGCAAATAATTAGGTGTTTTTTTTGAAAAATCTGCAAAAGTTTGCATATATGAAAAAAAAATAGTAATTTTGCATCCGTTTTTGAAAAATGAATAATTTATCGGACATACGTCGCCCCATAGAGGCCGCATGGAAGCGCTATGAACAGTTCTTCGCGGACTCGATGCATTCGGATGAACCTACCCAGCAGAAAGTGCTCGATTATATCGCAGCGCGCTGCGGTAAACAGTTGCGTCCGCTGCTGGTGCTGCTCAGTGCGCAGATCTGCAATCCCGTGACGGACAAGACCTTACGCTCGGCGGTGGCGGTGGAGATGCTGCATAACGCCACGCTCGTGCATGACGATGTGGTGGATGCATCGGATACGCGCCGCGGTGCGCCTGCCGTTCACGCGCAGTGGACCAACAAAGTGGCGGTGCTTGTGGGGGATTTCATGCTGGCGAAAGTGATTGGTCTGGTGGCGGAGGTGCGTAATATACGGGTTATCGAAATCATCTCCTCTTTGGGCCGTAACCTCAGCAGCGGTGAGATACTCCAGTTGCATGTGGGCCAGTCGATGTGGATAGACGAGGAGCGATACCTGCGTGTCATTGACCAGAAGACGGCGCAGCTGTTTCAGGCTTGTGCGGAGATAGGCGCCGAGTCGGCAGGATGTACCCCGCGTCAGCGTGCCGCGCTGCGTGCCTATGGCAACTGCCTCGGTCTGTGCTTCCAGATCAAAGATGATATATTCGATTACAGCGACCTGGAGGATATCGGCAAACCGACGATGAGCGACCTGCGGGACGGCAAAGTGACGCTCCCGCTCATCATAGCCTTGCGTCGCGCGCCGCAACCGGAAGCGGAGGAGATCATGGCGAAAGGTGAGAAACTGCTGGCGAAGGAATATACGGCGGAGGAAGAGGCGCGCGTGCTGGAGGAAATCAAGTCCTTCGTGCTGCGTTTCCAGGGGGACGAATACGCCGTGCAGCGCATGCTGGCCTATAAAAAGCAAGCCACGGAAGCGCTGTCCGCTTTCCGTGACTGTCCTGAGAAACAAAGCCTTGTGCGATTACTCGACTACGCCATCAATCGTGTCCAGTAACTGGCTTTTGAGGGCTGATTCAGTTCCGGCCTCACCGATAGAATCGATAACTTCCCGCATAAACGCGCCGACTAACAGTTGGCGCGCTTTTTGTTCGCTCAGTCCGCGCTGGCGCATATAGAAAAGAGCGGACTCGTCCAGCTGTCCGGTACTGGCGCCGTGGGTGGCTTTCACATCGTCGGCATAAATTTCCAGCTGCGGCTGGGTGCGCATCTCTGCCGTCTCG
>Ga0265298_10009620_pt1 | contig 11495 bp, 16 predicted proteins | sample AusTroGonzalo_MG_3_FD_193486 | JGI IMG/M metagenome (GOLD analysis project Ga0265298, IMG submission 193486) | Bovine rumen microbial communities from tropical cattle in Woodstock, Queensland, Australia - Gonzalo_01 | ecosystem: Host-associated > Mammals > Digestive system > Stomach > Rumen ...
GCGATTTCCTGGGCGGTCTTCTTCGCGCCGTCCTTCTGGTCGTCGCCGATGTCCAGCAGGGGGATGATCGGGGCGGCCTTGGCAATGACAAGCCGCGCCAGCTTCAGTCCGGTCATCGCATCAAACTTACGAATCACGTATTCCTGATCGTTGATGGTCACAGTTTTCCAGATGTTGGCAGCCATGGTATAATCCTCCTATATTCTCATGGGAAAGACCGAGGGCAATTAGCCCTCGATCTTGGTGGCCATCAGATTCCAGGTGACCTGCTGGCCAGCCTGCTGATACGCAGCGTCGGCGGCCTTCTGCGGGCTGATACCGCTGATCTTGATGGTCTCGCCGTTGCTCGGCAGATTCAGGACGGCGCTGGTCTCGGCCCACTGATTCGTCGCAGCAGTCAGCAGGTAGGAGTACCACTTCTTCAGCCACTTGTGCGCGGAGCTGGTCTGCTGCAGCGCCAGGGCGATGGTGCCGTTCTTGGTGACGATCTTGGAGACCATCACGCTGCCGTCGGCGGCCACGTCGTGCTGGGTGACGTCGTTGGCGCGGGCGATGCTGATGGAGCCGACGCCCTTGCCGGTGATGGTGCACTTGCCGACCTTCTTGTGGGAAATGACGAAAGAGACATCGTCAAAGCTGTAGGTAGACTTTTCCATGATGGTACCTCCTTACTCCACGTTGACCTTGATGGTCGCGGAATGGATCGCGCCAGCCAGCCGCACACAGACGTAGATGGGCGGGCAGATGCGCAGGGAACGCTGTGCGGAAGACTGATCGGCAACGGGCTCAGCCTGGCACAGGAAGCCGGATTCCAGCGTGTCGCCGGTTTCCAGATCGAGAACGGTATTGCCGTTCCAGATGCCGGGGGCCAGGAAGCCGCGGGACAGCGCGTCCTCACAGGCTTCGTTGCAGGCCAAGACGAACTGCATCGCGCCGGCGTCGGTGTACGGCACCTTCGTGCGGGTGTTGGTCAGCACGTCCATGCAGGCCAGCTGAATGTCGGACGAAAGCTGATCGAGACCGATCACTTCGTCGAACCACACGCCGCTGGCGGTCTTGCCCTGCTCCAGCACGGTGTAGGTGCCGCGGGTGACGTAGTAGTTGGCGTTCTTGTCCTGCAGATAGCCGACCTCCGTGGGGGTCAGATCGTCGGGGGTCACGCCTGCCAGGGTCTTGTAGGCCATGGTGTAGGCGCTGCCGGCAGTGCCGTCGTTGGCGCCCATGGCAAAGCCCAGCGCGGCCGCGCCCGCGTACTTCGTCGCGGAGTACAGGCCGAACGTGCGCTTATAGGACTGGCCCTTCAGCACAGAGAAGATGTCGGTGGTCGCGCTGGTGATGTCAGCAGCGGTGGAATCCTCGAAGAAGAACGCCGCCACGATGGTCTCCGCATACGCAGCGATCGCGGAGATGTCAGCAGTGGACAGCGCCGCGGAATCGGCCACATACAGGCCATACCAGGTGCCGTTCTTCTGCTTGCAGGCGGTGATCGCTTCCACCCAAGTCTCAGCGGGAGTGCCGCTGTTCAAGGTCGCGTCCCTGCGGCCAACGACGACCTTGGAGGGTGCGGGATCCTGAGAGAAGTACAGGGCAGCGGCCTTGTACTCGGGATCGGTGGTCAGGAAGCCATCATCCACCATGCCCGCCAAATCGGTGTAGACCTTGCAGCGGTCGGTGGTCGTGATGTGGCTGGACGAACCGATGATCAGGCCGATGTTGAAGCCCTCACGGGGAGTGGCGACGCCGGCCGTGGATACGACGACATTCACGACATCGTCAATCTTGAGCTTGGACATATTGGTTTACCTCCTTATCCGTTTTGGATATTGATGTTGGGTGCGGTTTCGATGAAGTCTTCCGGGTATTCCCTGGTTACGAGCTGATAGAAATCGGCTTCGAGGTCGCAACGTTCCCACCATTCGCCGGTCTCGTCCTGCTCCGGGACGCGGACCGGATCGCGCAGGTGCGGCAGTATGGCCACATTATGGGCTTTCAGCATCGAATGCACGGCGTCGCGCACGATGCCGATTCTGATGGTGTCCGCGTCGTCATCCGAATCAGGACCGTAACATACCCACACGATGCGATGGCTGCGGTGATACCGCACGACCTCCTTCTGTGTGTCCGTTTCGGGGTCGTATACATGATCGATGTCATGCAACGAGCCGTAGGAATCAGTGCCAGGGGAAATCCGAAGGAACACAACGTTCTCGTCGCGCCCCCAGTTGCTGTTTCCGGTTTCGCTGGTGGGCCAGCTTATCCGGACGCGCTTGTGTACGGCCTCATCCTTGCTGTCAGGGTCGAGACCCAGGCAAATGACGGTTGCCCGCCAGAACAGATCCTCCAGCTGTCTTTGCGTCATGGCCATCACCTCTTCTGTGCGTAGGCAACGCAATAGCCGTAATCATCCCAGCGGTCCACCCGGATGATCTTGTAGGCTTCGCCGTGCCACGTTACATCGTCGGCGATGTCCTCGCCCTCGGTCAGATGGAGCATGGTTTGGGTGTAGATGGCGACCATGCCTTTGCGACGTTCGCCCTCCGGGAAGAACTGAAGCTCCTCCGAGGACGGCGGCTGGATGACACCTATGGCCGTAAAGGTCGCGTCCTCGACCACTTCCATGCGGCCGCCCTGCCATTTGCCTTTCCTGCGGCGTACAGTGTATTCCTGGGCGCCAAGGTCAGGATCAACCAGCAGCTCGGTCACGTCTGGAGACAGAGCCATTCAAATCACTTCCCTTCGATAACATGGGTGATGGAAGAGCGCAGGCTGCCGGTATCGATCAAAGGTTGGGAACTGCCCTTGCCCTTCGCCTTGAATGGCTTACCGGATATCCGATTGCGCATCCAGCCGCCCTCCACGGTAATCGGGGCATTGGGAGCGAAATGGCCGCCGGTGAAGTACTCCTTGACGGCGTTCTCGCCATACATGCCGGCCTTGTCCAGCTCTCCCATAGCTGCACCGATGTCGCCGCTTATGGCTGCTTCGGCAGACGCTTTCATGCGGCCCTCGATCTTGTCCTTTGCTTCCTCAATGGCCGGTTCCAAAAACGGACGCGGAGGAATCCGCAGGCGCGGGCTGCCGTTTGTATGGATGAACGCCAGCTCGACGTTAGTGACCTCGCCATGGCTGCCGCCGCTGGCTCCGGGGATACCGACCAGGACACGGTTGTTTTTCAGAAAGCTGATGGCGTCTTTGAGACCGTCCAGCCCCTCGCCGCTGATCTTGACGTACATACCCACGCAGATCACCCCTTAAGGAATGAACATGCTGCCCTTGCCGATCATCCGGGCATAGGTTGCAAACTGTACGCCGTAGGTGGTCAGCTTCCATGCCGCCCATCCTTCAAGGTCCTGTGTCGCCTGGCTGCCGTTGTCGTAGCCGACGGACACCTGCCCGACGGACTTGTTTGTCTTGTTCCCCTGCAGCCGTCCGGCGGTGATGAGCTGTTGCCGCGTTGCGCCCTCCGGAGGCGCTTCAATGAACAGCGTCACAAAGTGGGCGATATAGAGCCGCATGCCCTCCTTCCAGAGCGACAGCCAGCGGGCCTCTTTCACCGCGGCGTTTGCCATGTCGATGAAGTGCTGGAGCTGTGTGTCAGGAATGATCTCCGCTGTGAACGCGGGCATCAGGGCGCGGAAATCGGCGCAGGTGAACGGGGGATTGTCGCCTTCAACGATGTTCGAAGCGACTTTGAAGGCCTGCTGCGGATTGAATCCGATCACTTGGCATCATCACCCTTGGGGGCCTTGTCCTTCTTGGCGTTCGCCTTCTTCTCGATGGCGTCGCCCTGCCTGGCGGTCTCGAAGGGCTCAAGAGCACCGGCGGCCACGGCCATCTTATAGGTCGGGTCGGAGGTGAACTTCTCCGGGATGTCGTTGAAGTCGTTGGGACGGGTCTTCATCTGGGAGCCGTCCATGGCGACCAGCAGGAACGTCTGATTTTTGCAGTATGCGCGCATACGAAATACCTCCAATGCAAAAATACAGCCCCGGCCTTTACGCTCTTTGCAAAGGCTGGGGCCTGGGGGTAATCTGCATCTTACGCGGAAAGACGCAGATTAGATGCCGTCCATGTAGATGGCGTGCTGACGGTACGGCCACTGCAGCTCGGAGAACTGGGTGACGTAGGGCGTCAGGTAGGCCAGGTGCTCGGCGCTGGCCTGGGTCAGCATCCTCTGCAGCGGCACGGTGATGTCGAAGCGGACGCGGTCCTCGTTGTTGCAGTACGCGACCAGGCGGTCGGCGCTGCCGGTGCCCGCGCCGTCGCACCACACAGAGGGCGCGATGAACAGCTCGTTGCCCTGGTTCTTGCCCAGGTTGTTCTCCAGCAGGAACTGCAGGATGGACTTGTCGCCGGTCACGCCGACCTTGGTGGACACCAGCAGCGTGTACTGCTCCGGGGGAATCAGGATGTGATTTGCCATGCCGGACAGGTCGTACTCGGACGCCTGCCAGGTCGCCAGCAGCACACGGTTGATGTCGGCCAGGATCTCGTCCGGGGTCTTCTTGGACCACTCGGTGTCGGAGCCGCCCTGGGTGTGGGGCGCGGCGGTGACGGTGGTGATCAGCGGATCGTTGACCAGACCGTAGCTGCCGGCCTTGGCGATGCCGGTGTAGACGTTCTTGTCCAGCATCTTGTCATGGACGAGATGCAGGCCGCGATTCAGAATGTCGTCCAGGCTCCGGCCGATCTTCTGCAGCTTCTGCTGGTCGATCAGCGGCACGGAGATGATGTGGCCCCACTGGAACACCTTGTAGGTGTCCTTGCCGATGTCAGCCTGGATCATGGGCAGGTCGTTGGACTCGTTGCCGATCAGACCGTCGTTGGAGCCCTCGCCGGAGGCGTAGGAGACGTCCATCACGGAAACGCTGTCAACCCAGCCGCCGCCGGTCTTCACCGGCATGTCGCGCGGCCAGGTGATGGAAGTGAGGGGCTCGTGCAGCTTTTCGTCGCGCTTCTCCAGCTCGCCGACAAGGAAAGCCAGGCCGCCGCTGACGGAGGCTGCGTCCATCATGAAGTTGCCCGGCAGGCCGTCATTGACGGGAACCTTCACGACCGGGTACTGAGCATTTTTCTTGGCCATTGTCGTGTACCTCCCTTACATGGACCGCTCGAGGATGGTGATCTCGGCGATCTTGTTGCTGTCGTAGTTGCCGGTGGCAAACTTAGCGTTCGGCACCGCCAGATTGCTGGTGGAAACGCTGGTCAGCTCGCCGTCGGTGGGATCGGCGTACACCTGGCCGCGGGCCGCGATGCCGGTGGTAGCCTTCAGCTCCACGGCGATGCTGCCGCGGACCAGCACGTCCACGGTGTCGCCGGGCTTGTAATACCAGCCGTCCGCGCTGTCGGCGTAGGGCTGGCCCATGCGCCGAACGGCGATGCCGATGATGTCGGAAGCGGTGCTGTCCGTGCTCTTCAGTGCGCGGACGCCGCCGTTGGTGACGTCATACACCACGGGCGCGCCGAACTGGATGTTGCCGGTGCCAACGTTGGTATAGGACTGGATCAGGGTGTCAGGCTGCCGGGACACAGCGCCGCGGAAGCCATAGGGGAGAGTCTTTCCATAAGCCTTGCCAGCCATAGTTCTGTACCTCCTTTATGGATTAGGCCTTCTTGTAATGGGGATTACGAGCGGCCATGATGTTCTTGCCGATCTGACTCTGATCGACGCGGGCCTTGGAGTCCTTCGCCTTGGCCTTCTGCCGCATCGTCTGATTGATGGCGGCATAGCCATTGGTGCGGGCCTTGGCGTCGCGACCGATAGCCTTGCGAATCTGCTTCGCGGCAGCGTCGGAAGCGGCCTTGCGCTTTTCGGCGGGGAGCTGGGCGATGATGGGCTTGATCGCCTTGATCGCGGCCAGCGCCACAGCGCGGTCGGCGCCGGGGATGGGATTGTCCGGCAGAGAACTGGCGGGGGCTTCGGGGCCGTCCTCGTCGGCGGTCACCTCGTCCTCATCGGTCTGCTCGGGCAGCTCGTCGGTGGGGACGGTGTGGGATTCCTCCTGGTCCTCCAGGGTGCCGGGATCCTCGTCGCCCTTGACCTCCTCTTCCAACTCGTCCAGCGCGTCCTCATCGGCGGCGGGCGCGGGAGCGGGTTCCTCGTCGTGGGCGGCAGAAAGCGCCTCAACCTTCTGGGTCAGCGCGGTCACGGCAGCCATGAGCTGCTGCAGCATGTCCTCGCCGCCATCCTTCTTCTCGCCCGCGCCGCAATCGGAGGCAGCGGGGGCAGGAGCGGCTTCGGGCTCGTTGTCGGAAGAACCGGTGATCTCCTCAATCGCGTCGGCCACTTCCTGGGGGTCGGCGTCCTTTGCCCAGCCGGCGAACATGCGGCTGAACAGGGAATTGGTTTTCTTAGCCATGGTCTTATTGCCCCTTTCTGTAGGTGTGTTGAATTCCACATCGGAATCCTTTATAGCAACGCGGGGTCCTGCGCGGCCGGCCGATACAACCGCGACATGGTTCCCGCGTATGCCGCATTGAAACAGGCGGCCCTGCTCGTCCATTCGGTACTCGCAGTCATAGCCGCAGGAGACTTCACGCAACCGTCCGCTCTTGATCGCCTCGATCAACGGCGGCGACGTGATGTAGAGATCGGCGATCAGAAGATCGCTTTCCTCGCCAGTGCCCCGGTGCACGTTCTGAACGTGGCCTTTGTCATAGGCCGCGATGTTGTCCGGGTTGACCTCGAAAGGCGGGTGATCCTCCGTGGCAGGCTTGCCCTCGAACGAGGCAATCGTGGCCGCGGAGAACACCTCATCCTCGGTGCGAATGACATCGACCAGGCCGGTGGGGTCATCCTCAAAGCCCAGCTCCGAGCGCAGATAGGTCTGTGTGCCCGTCCGCGCAATCGGCACGTTAAGGCAGATCAGGAAGCCCTCCGGGGTCTCCGTCTGGTTTGGGCTCAGCCTGGAGCCGTAGTACGCTCTCACGGTGCATCACCGCCTGCCATTACAAATACAGGACGTACACGTCCAGCGCCACATCCGGCGTGGTGGTGCAACCGAAGGTCAGCTTGCCGGTGCCAACAGAGGACAGAACCAGCACGGCGGTGGTCGCCGCAGTCTGGGACGCCTGATCGACGATATAGCCGACATATGCACCCTCGGTGAATGCGACCTCGGCGGCCTTGTTGCTCCAGTCCGACGCCTTGATGGTCTTCTTGATTGCCCGCAGTACATTGTCAGCATGCGCGGCATGCGGAGAATTACCGGTACCGTCAAGGTATCCGCTCATGGCCATAGGCTTGCTCATGTATTATCCCTCCTTGTTTTCGTTCTGCTTGAAGATGGTGATGCCCGTCAGTCCCTGTCCATGAAACAGCAGGCGATTGCCCGCGATAACGCTGACCGTCTCGGACGGCAGCACATCAAAGGCTTCCGCTGCAACGGCCTTTTCAGCCGTTTCAGTGTCAGGGGCCATATTTTCATTGACCGTCTTCTTCATTTCCTGATATCCTCCTTTACGCTGCGATTCCGAACCGCTCCTTGAACTTGGCCAGGGAGCCGATCGTTTCAATGTGCCCGGAAATGTGAACCTTCGCCGGGAACTTGATATCCTCAAGGGCGATGATTGGGAGCGCAATGCAGCGGCAGTTGAATATGCCGCCGGGATGGTATCGGCCATAGCTCCTCTCACCGGCCATTGATTCGGGGTCTGGCGGATCGCTCCACCGGCAGATAACGCCGTCCATCTTCTCGTGCTGTGCACGGACACGGGAATCGTGGGCGGTTCGCCAGATGTAGAAATCCAGGTGCAGCGCCTCCGCCCTGGACTGCACCAGTGCCGTGGATGCCTTCGCGGATTCGGTTCGTGCGATTCGCCGCGCCTCATACTCGCGCAGGTGCTTGGCCTCCTGCATGATCTCCCTTGTGATCTGATCAGGGCGCACACCTTCGAACTCGCGCTGCCTTGCCAGCTTGGAAAAGCGAAGCGCCATGTCGTGGGGACACGTCTTTATCAGCTTGGAGTTCTCGGTGACAATGGCGCTGATGGACTGGCCCAGCACTGTGTTGGTGGTCTCCTTCATGAGCGCCTGGTAGATCAGACGCCCCTGACCGGACGCTTCGGCTGCCACCCTCCAGGACCGCTTCATGCCCACGGCCAGCATCGACACCGTCTGCCGGGCTGCTTCCTCGCACATGCGCTCGAACTGCGGAGAAGCGGCGATCTGCAACAGTTTGTTGATGATCTGTTCCGGCGTAGGGTCGACCAGTTTTGCGACCTCGCCCTCCGCCTTTTTCAGAATCCTGTTGATCAGGCGTTGGTACTTACGCTCCGCTTTCCGTCGCTCGGCGATGAAGTAGGTGCGCGGCGCTTCCTTTGCTGCGCCTGTCTTGACAGCTATCTGACGCGCCAGCTCCACGTATTCGGGGGAGTTCGGAGGCGGCAGCACGTCGGGCAGCTTCGGGTACGCCATCATGTCACCTCTTTTCGGGCATGAAAAATGCAGCCCGCGTTACGCGAACTGCCTGTTGCTGGTTGTAATTATCCCCATGGCCGTGGTATCATGATCACGGAAAGGGGGTGATTACATGGAGTACTTGAAAGCATTTGATGCAAGGCCGATTGTCGCCGCTGTCGATGCGGATAAATACAATATGGCGTCATGGCAGTATGAGAAGTTGGCAGAGCAGATTACCGAATTCCAGAATGCCCTTGACGACAGCCAGGAGATCGGGTTGATGTTCGCATCTTTCGGACAGCCGATAATGATGCTGGTTGAATCTATCGGCTACCAGAATCCAAATCTCCTGTACTTTTATGGCTATGTGAACGGCCGGGAAGCACAGCTGATCCAGCACATGAACCAGCTGAATTTCCTTTTAACAGTACAGAAGGTGGAAGCCGGCCGGAAGCCACGTCGGATAGGGTTTGATCGATCTGATCCTCCAACGTCATCGGGGGATAAGGAGTGAAATACACACGCCCCATAATCACCGGCGCACCTGAATTGCGGTCAGGTGCGCTGTCTTTTCCAACGTTTGCGCACATCATCTTCCTCCATGCTGCAAAAGAAAAAGCAGCCCGAATTCACGGACTGCTTTTCATGCAGAATTCAGAATTACGCGGACTGTGCTTCGGGCAGTTTGTCCCGAACGATCACATCTGCGATCTCCTCAGGATCACCAAGGATTTTCTCTCCGCGCTTGGCACCGTATCCATCATCATCCTGATCGATGATCACACAGTATTCATCACCAGACAACCAAACTGGTATGCAATCCAGTCTATAATCGTCTTCGAATACCAACGTAATCGGGGTATGCTCGAAGCACATTTCACCAAACTGCGATTGATGCGCCGCAGAATCAAACCAACGCGCCATAGCAATCACTCCTTTTCTGGAACAGGGAAAAAGTGGTATCCATCACTCTTTGAATAAACGACACGCAAAACCTTTGTGTTCTGTTGTTCGATCTCGCCTTTATTGCTTAAAACGAACGCCAATCCAATAGAGTGACTAAACTTCATCGTTGCTCTGGCATCTCCACGTCGCGCTGTCATTGTTTCAAAGTCGCCTGTTTTCAGCCTGTTGCTGACGACGCTGCGAATCTTCTTCTCGCTGACTGATAATCCGCTTCTCGGAAGCTTACCTTTCTCAAGAGCTTCATCCCTCTGCTTGACCCAGGCGTCATCCATAACATGTCGTCTGATGCCGCTCACATTCTCCTTGGGAGAGCTCATAAGGGCCGTCCGAAGCTCTTTTTCGGTCATGTTGCCTCCGGGATTCTTTTGTGAAGATGCATGCTGTTCACTCTCAGCCGTATTGCTATTATACGACGCGCTTTGGTTTTTTCCTCTATTCTGGCTGTTACTTTTTTTCGTATTTTTCTTCGAGAGAGCCTTTTTCAGACCGGGAGGTCCAGACACAGGCTTGCCGCCTTCACCGACCTTGATGTGTGTGCCGTTGACGGTGATCCACTTCTCATCAGCGTCTTTCATCGAATCGGACATGCGAAGAGCCACTCGCGCCATGCCGCGCTCGTCAGATCGCCCATCCAGCGCCGTCTGCCGCATCTTCCAGCGGCTCGTCCGCGCTATCCGCAGGAACAGCTTGTCCAGCCTGTTCATCGGCTCCACCTCCCTGATCGGACCCCGGAGGCGTCATGCCGCCCATGCCCAGCTCGTCCATGCCGGCATCCGACTGATCGTCCGCATTGTCGATGTCCTCGTCAGTGATGTTCGACCACATGCCATAGGTTGCGCCGCTCTGCCGCAGCTCTTTGAGCGCCGTCCTCTGGGAGATCAGGCCGCTCTGGAACACGGACACGATGGCCGCGCTGCCCTGCTGGATGAGATCGGCGCGTTCCTGTTCGGAGGTGTCGCGCACGGGGTTGAAGTCGAAATCCAGGTCATCGGGCACCATGCCCCACACGCTGATGCACAGTATCGGCAGAAGCTTTTCTAACACAGGCCGCAGGACGCTTTCCTGGCTCTGCTTGATCTTGTCGTAGTAGTTGGTCAGATCGCTCTCACCAGTGGAGTTGAGACCGCCAGGGGAACGTCCAAACAGCCGCGTGACAGGAATCTCGGCGGCACCGGCGATGTCCAGCATGAACGATTCGTAGATGTCATTAAGCCCGGAGAACGTGTACTGGTGCGTTTCCAGCGCGTCCTCTTTGTCCATCACGTTCATGCCCATGTTGGACAGCAGGAAGTTCTGCATGGCCATGACCTGATACAGCCGCTTCTGAATCTCCGGCTGCGTCGCCGCCAGCATCTGGCCGAGGTCGGCCATCTTGTAGGTGCGGATGTTCGCCTGGAAGATGAGCTGCGCGATGTTCTCGCTGGTGGTGTTGCGCTTGTTCAGCTCTGTGTAGACGTGCTCCAACTCCGACATGCCCCAGTAGTTCTCTGCTGTGCGTTCGATATAGGGAAGGTCGCGGCCCATGAAGCGAATGACGCGACTGTGATGAACGCGCACACCGAAAGCCAGATCCGTCTCCGACATGGAGAAGGTGTAGAATTCCGGGGTACCGAAATCGGGATCGCCGAGATCCTGCACCAGTCCGCTGTCAGGATAGACGCCGCTCCACCGATCAGCGATGATCAGACCCTTATACTGGTCAGGCATAATCGTGTCCAGATCGATGGGCTCGGCAAGCATGTCCTCCTGCCCTTCTATCACGATGATGCCGGCGGCCCCGCCGAACAGCCTGCCCCAGCGCAGCCCTTCCAGTAGTTGCCGTTTAAGGTGGGTCTTGCGCACGAGCGTCTCAAACTGGCCGATCTGCTCCGGCGTGAGTTGGCTCTGCAGGTCAAACCAGTTTTTCAGCATGTCCTCGGGGATCGTGTCGATCACGCGCCGGGCGATCCAGTCGTTGCGGTAGAGGCTGTTCAGCAGCGGATAGTTCTGCGTCAGCCTGGTCAGCGGATATTCCGCAGCTTCCAGCAGATTGGTCTGGCCAACGCCCAGGCGGGCGAATGGATTGGTGAAGCTGTCCAGGGTGATGCCGCTGGGCTTTGTCTCGGTGGTGGGATTCCTCGCCACGGGC
>Ga0265298_10009622_pt1 | contig 11493 bp, 3 predicted proteins | sample AusTroGonzalo_MG_3_FD_193486 | JGI IMG/M metagenome (GOLD analysis project Ga0265298, IMG submission 193486) | Bovine rumen microbial communities from tropical cattle in Woodstock, Queensland, Australia - Gonzalo_01 | ecosystem: Host-associated > Mammals > Digestive system > Stomach > Rumen ...
AGAGCTCGCCCTGGAGCTGGTGGTGGAGGGAGCCGCCGACCTGCTCCTGCGGGCAGTTCATGACGACGCCGAGCATGCGGACGGAGAGGAGGGTCTGCTGATATTCGTGCACGAGGCCGACGATGTGGACCAGCGGTCCGGTGACGCGGCCGGAAAGCATCTGGAAGGCGATGAGCTTGCCGACGGTGAGGTCGCCGGAGAAGACCGCGAGTGCGCCGATCCAGATGATGGCGATGAACATGAGCTTTTCGATGAGGCCGGACAGGGTCCTGGCCGTGATGGAGATCTGCGCGACGCGGAAATAGCGCGTGATCGCGAAGGCCGCCGTGTCGTTCCATTTGCGCTGCTGCGTGGGCTCGAGCGCGAGGGACTTCACGGTGCGGATGCCGTGGATGGTCTCCACCAGCATCGCCTGCCGTTTGCCTTCCGCCATGTACAGTTCCTCGAGGCGGTGCTGGAACGGCTTGATGAGGATCGCGATGACCAGCGCCATCATGAACGTGAACAGCAGCACGACGCCGGTCAGGATCGGGCTGTAGAGGAAGAGGAACGGCAGGAAGACCACCAGGGAGAGGAGCTCCAGGGCGGTGTAGAACAGGCTGCCGGACAGGAACGAACGGATGCGTTCGGTCTGCTGCATGTGCTTGATGAGCACGCCGGACGAGATGCGTTCGTAGAAATCGACGGGGAGGCTGAGCAGACGTGCGAACGTCTTCACGGCCAGCCGGATGTCGATGCGGTTCGTGGCGTAGAGGAGGAAATACTTTTCGAGGTATTCCAGGATGGCGTTGATGCAGAGCATGATCGTGACGCCGATGCCGATGGTCATGAGCGTCATCTTGCCTTCGTTCACGAGCACTTTGTCGACGACGATCTGGAAGAACAGCGGGACGACCAGGCCGATGGCGCTGATGGCCAGGATGGCGATGGCGACCTGCGCCAGAAGCGTCCTCTGGCGGAAGAATTCCGGAATGAACCAGCGGAGGCCGAACTTCTGGTTTTCGTCGACGATGGAGTAGTGTTTCTTCACGAGGACGACGCGCCCGGAGTACTTCTCGTTCCACTCTTCCTCGTTCATGAACGTGACGGCGGGGCGGTGCCCGTCGGTCACATAGGGATCCCAGACGGCAGCCTGCTGGACGAGCTTCGGGCCGTTGTCGACGGGTTTTTCCTCCTGCGCGTCGGCGGGGTCGGGGTCGGCGCCGGGCACGACTTCGTCGGACTGCTTGATGAGCGCCTCGGTCGTGAGCTTCGGCTTGTCGTCCTTTTCCTCGGGGTAGGCGACGCTTTCGGGGACATCGCGCACGCCGCAGAGGACGACGAAACGACCGTCCTTCTTGATGGCCATGCAGGGGAATGCCGCGCCGATCTTCGGGAGTTTCGACCATTTGACGCGGATTTCCTTTGTCTTGTACTCCAGGTCGTCGGCGATTTTCCCGAGAAGGCGGATGGACGGCTCGTCCTCGGAAATCGCGTATTCGTGCATGAGGCGTCCGACGTCCGTGTCGTCGCCGTAATGCTTCACGATGGATGCGAGGCAGTAGAGGGAGGTCTGTCTGCCGTCGACCGAGCAGCCGCGCATCTCCATGCGGATGAAGACGGCCTTGCCGGACCAGGATTTGAGGAGCTGGTCCTTCTGGAGGAAGAGCATCTTGCCCTGGACTTTGGTCAGCGGATCGAAGACGGCATAGCGTTCCTGCTGGACGCCGCCCTGCAGAAGTTTGCGGATGCCGAGATAGAGCACCCAGTTTCCGTTGTTGAGTTGGAGGAAGATCGGTGCGCCGAAGAAGGAGGCGAGTTCCTCGATGGTCACGTCGCCGCGGCTTTCGGGCGCGAGCCGTAATTTGTTTGCGAGCTTCAGGCAGAGTTCCAGGGGGTCATCGACGCCTTCCAGCGCGGACAGGAAGGCATTGAGGTCGCCCGCTTGCGGCATCATCTTGATGATTTCCTGGAAACACAGCAGAAGTGAGTTTCTGTTGTTGGGATTTTGACTCATGGGATTTCCATATTTGTTTTTTTGGATCGTGCAGAAAAAATGGCTCCGAATTGCACTAATATAGCATCATAATGCGGGGTTGTCAAGTTTGCAGGAGCAAAGAAATACCACAACTTTTTAAAAGCGCTCTGAAAAAGCGGGTGTGCAGGCGGGATTTTCCGTCGGAGGGCAGGGATGGCAGAAGCGCATGAAGATAAAATAATTAGAAAATTTATGCGTGCCTCTTGAAAACTTGGCGTCTTGCATATATATTACTGACAAGACAAATCCCCGACGGCAGGGATATCCTGCCGCGCAGATGAACCCGCAATGTACGACCGTCGGCATCCCAGGAGGACATAATGAGCTCTCAAGACAGACAGAACCCGGTTCAAAAGTTCGTTTTCGCGGCAGTTTCGCTGATCTTCGTTTTCACCTGCGCATATCTCTATACGGCCTGTTCCCTGGTCTCGCCAGCCGAGGAGCCGACGGAAAAGCCTGAGGATGTCTCCGCGGCATCCGATGGCCCGGCGGAAACGCCCGTTGCGGGCAGCGCCGCGGCATCCGACGAACCGGCGGAAACGCCCGTGCCCTATGTCCCGGTTTACGTCAGGCCGGCGAGGTTCCTGACGGACGTCTGCCTGACGCGCACGGGAGACCTGTGGGTCACCGCGGAGACGGGCGGCGTCTACCGTCTGCACGACCCGGAGAAGGAGAAGGAATGGGAGGACATGCGGAAGGCGCCCGGGTTCCCGGATACGGCGAACTGCACGGCGGTGTGCGAGGATTCGCAGGGGCGGATCTGGGTCGGCACGGCGAGCATGGGCGTGCAGGTGTTCACCGGCGGGAAATGGAAACGGTACGACCGGGACACGGTCTTGAGCGGGAGCCACGTCCATGACGTGGCAAGCTCGGCGAGCGGGCTGACGGCAGTGGCGCATGAACAGGGCGTGAGCATATACGATTCGCAGGCCGACAGCTGGCGCGACTACACGGTCCTGAACGGGCTTCCGCCCGGCGGCGTGCGCGGCGTGGGCTTCGGGGACGATGACAAGCTGTACTGCGCGATGGAAAGCGGCGGACACATCCAGATCGACCTCCGCGGAGCCCGGCGGCGGGCATGGCGGGTTTCTGCGCCCGACACCTGGGGGAAGGACCGCGCGGTGCTTTATCCGCTGACCGTGGAAGGCAGCGGACTGAGCTCGAATTTCTGCAACGGGATCAGCATCGGCAGTTCGGGGCAGGTCTGCATCGCGGGCCTGAACGGAATCAGCTACGGCAAGGGCCGGAGTTTCCGGTTCCTGCAGGGAAGCGACCTGAAGGATAAGATCGAGGGCGCCGCGCGGAAAGAGCTGATCGCAGACGACCTGAAGGCGGCCGGTATGGTCGGCCGGAACGACGGGGTCGTCTATGACGGCGAGGACGAGGAGGATGAGGAAGATGAGGAGGAGGAAGAAGATTTCTATTTGGACGAGGACCTTTTCGATGGGGCGCTGAAGGAAAGCTATGTGAACAGCGTCTACTACGGCAGGAACGGCCTGTGGATCGGCTACCGCACCCAGGGGGTCGAATTGCGGCACCCGGACGACCCGAAGCATGTGGTCCAGGGGATCGAATGGAAGGACCCGGACACCCCGACGGTCGTCGAGATCGTTTATCACATGCCGGAGATCAGGCAGCCCGTGCGCGGGTTCGTGGAGCTCCCCGACGGACGCGTGTTCGCGGCGACGTACGGCGCCGGACTGGTGAAGCTTTGCCGCGGCGCCGCGTTCAAGCTGCCGGAGCCCGGCCCGGAAACGGCGGCCGCCGCCCATCCTTCGCACAAGGGTGTCGACCCGGCTTCGGTCCTTCAGGACTTCCAGCGGTACGACTTCCTGCCTGACGACCGGCCGGAGATCTGGGCACAATACCTCGGAGAAGACTGGTGCACGAAGGGCGACTGGTGCGGCCGCTACGGCGCACGGAGGCAGGTGCTTTGCGCGATGAACACGCCCCTGTCGACCCGCGGCGGCTGGAATGGCGGCGTGACCAACGAACCGATCACGGTCAACGGCGGAATCGGCCCGCACAAGAACCGGAGCGACTCCATGCGGTGCTGGGTGGACTGGGAGGAGGCGGACAACAACCGCGACGTCCTGCTCCAGATGGAATACGGCCACCGGACGCAGTCGGAATGGAACGACAACGGCGAAGAGTATCCGCGGTTGTTCGAGGGGCCGGACCTGTGGCTCACGCTCATCATGGCGCCGGAGACCGTCTACCGTCTTTCGCTGTATTTCTTCAATTCGAACGGCAGGATCGGGAACAACGTCGAGCGCGACTACATCATCGAGGTCTACGAGTCCACGCAGGGGGAAAACCCCGCCGACTGCCTGAAGAAAAAGCCGCTCTGCACGGCGCGCGTGGCGGATTTCGCCAGCGGCGGCGTGTACAAGTCTTTCGTCCTCCACAGCGGGATGATGCTGCCGGGGGCAGGCGGCGCATGCTTCCGGGTGCGGCTCGTCCGCTACGGATCCCTGAACGTGATCCTGAACGGGATCTTCCTGGACCGCCTGTTCGATCCGCAGGACCTCCGGGATCTCCCGGAAGAGGAGCGGGTCGCGGAGCAGGGGAACTACCGCGCTCCGCGGTGGTATGACTGCGGACTGGACGAGCTCGACGGTGTTGCCGGGAGTTTTTCCGCGTGGTATCTCTCCGCGGCGGATACGTCCTACGGGATCAGCGCGATGGCGCAGCTGCGGCTCGCGTTCTACCGGTATGTCCGGGACAATCTGCCGACGAACCGCAACCTCGCGGAACGCCTGCGGTGGGATTCGGCGATCTGGACCGATGCCGACCGGGCGGAGTTCGACGCCGCCATGCAGGAATACTGGGCGGAGATCCTGAAAGAGCATCCCGAGCGCCGCGAACGCAAGTGAGCCTCCCGCATGGCGCGGCGGACGATCCTCCGGCGCGGGATATTATCCGTTTCCTTTGCAAAGCCGCGGCAGCCCCGAAACGCGGTCGATATGATGCGCGACGGCGTCGCAGAACGCCTCGCGCCCGGCGGCGATCACGGCCTGGTCCTTTGCACGGGTCAGTCCGGTGTAGACGGTCTCGCGGGTCAGGATGCCGCTTCCGTGCGGCGCACGGGAGGGCGGCAGGAACATCAGGATCCTGTCGTAGTCGCTTCCCTGGGACTTGTGGATGGTGAACGCATAGGCCGGGGCATGCGGAGGCAGGGACTCCGGCGGGATCCCGCGCCATTTGCTTTCGGACGCGGGGTCGGGGAAGAAGACCAGGAGGCGTTTCGTACCATTTCCCGCTTCCGCTTCCGAGCGAAGGAGCGGCCGTCCGTCTTCGCCTGCGAACCACAGGATCCCGGTATCGCCGTTGAACACGTTTACGGTGTAGTCGTTATGAAGGACGAGGAAGGTCTCGCCGGCTTCGGGGGATCCTGATTCGGGGAAGCCGAGGATGGAGCGGGCGAGCCTGTTGAGCGCGTTTGCGCCGTACGGCCCGACATTGAACGGTGTCAGGATGCGGAAGCGTTCGAACCGGATCCAGGCGTCGTCGATGGAGTTTTCATCGAAATAGCGGACAGCCGGGGCGTCTTCCCTGATCCACGCTGTTTCCGCGTCATCCCGGTACTGTTCCCGGATGCGGTCATGCAGGAATTGGCGGAGCGCCTTTTTCTGCGGGATATCGTAGGAGACGACCGACTTGCGGCCGGGCTGCACCATGTAATCCCAGGCTTTTTCCGCCTCGCCTTCATTGATCGCGTCCTTCATGGTGCAGATTTCGCCGCCCTGCGGGAACCGGCGGCTGACGGTGAGTTCCGCCAGGCCGGATGGCGCGGATTCCCGCAGGATGCTGCAGAAATCCCCGAAGACCGACCCCGGTTCCACGGATGACAGCTGGTGCCGGTCGCCCAGCAGGATGACCGATGCGCCGTCCGGGACGGCTTTCAGGAGGCTGACCATGAGCGACTGCGCGATCATGGAGCATTCGTCGACGATGAAGAGCTTGTAGCGGAGCGGGTTTTCCCGGTTGTGGCGGAACGTTCCGTCCTGCTGGCTCCACGAGAGCAGGCGGTGGATGGTGGACGACTGGATCTGCGCGATTTGCGACCGGCGCGTTTCATTGAGCAGATTGTCCAGCTGCTGGTCCAGCGCCTGTTTCATGCGCATCTGCGCCTTTCCGGTCGGGGCGCACAGGATGATCTCGGAGGGGGACTCCCCGCGGAGTGCGAGGATGATGGACACGATGGTCGTTTTGCCGGTCCCCGGGCCGCCGCTGATGACAAGGAATTTCGAGTTGACGGCAGCCGCCACGGCGGACTTCTGTTCCTCGCCCAGCCGGAGGCTCGTGACTGCGTCGACCGAAACGGGGGCCGCGGCGCGTGCTGTGTCCGTATGGGAATGCAGGTAGTCCCGCAGAAAGAGTTCGTTTTGAAGCGCCCGCCCGAGGTAGTAAAGCCCGTTTGCCAGGATCAGCGGGGCGGGACGGAACGTTTCGTCCGAGGCTGGATGCCACTCCCGGAAGATCTGCGGGAAAGCACCCGGTTCCGGCGGCCATTGTTCCAGCCGGCCGGCAAAATCGAAGTCGACCGGCCCACCGGGATCCTGTTCGTCGCCACGGGCGGCGGAGAGATGCCGCAGGTATGACCGGAGGGATTCGCGGGTGCCGATCCGATCCGCGGGCAGGGCGATCTCCCCGTGCACGGATGAGGCATTGGAGACGAGCGCGGCAAGAAGCGCAAGGGCCGGATCGTTGCCCGTGTATTTGCCGATGAACTGCGCGAATGCGAGGTCGATATCCGCGAGCAGGTTGTGTCCGCGCAACATTTTCAGAAACTCAAAAGCTGCTGTCATTTCCCGTGTCCTTTCTGAAACAGTGCCAGAAGGTTTTCCAGGCATTCCCGCGGCGGGACGTCGAACCAGATGCCGTTTCGCGTCCCGCGTTTCAGCCCGCGCAGGAAGAGGTAGTAGACGCCTCCGAACGCATCGTAGTCCAGCCCCCTCTGCCGGAGGATCTGGAGGAGGGCGGTTGCATAAAGGTGCGATTGCAGGATATACCCGGCGTTTCCCATCGCCGTGCGGATGCTGTCGGGCGTGTAATCCGCATCGGAATCGCCCAGCCAGTTGGTTTTCCAGTCCACGATGTAGTATTTCTCGTTGTGTTCGAAGATCAGGTCGATGATGCCGTTGAGGATGCCCTTCTTGTCGGATGCGGCGTCCTGCCGGCCGACAAGCGGCCGTGCCTGAGGTGACGCCGACTTCGTCAGGATGGACAGGATGCTTCTGATGTCGAGGCTGGCCGGGGCGTCCAGGAAGAATTCCATTTCCGGGACCATCCTGTCCTGTCTGAGCTCGGAAAGGGAACAGCCGATGCCCCCTTCCGTCGAGCCGGGCAGTTGGAGCTGGAGCGTGCGGGAAACGCCGTCGAGGAGCTGGCGCCGCATCGTCTCGTCTTCCGGATCGTAGCCGAAATCCCGGAGGACGCCGGCGATCCGGTCCATGACCGCCTCATTGTCCGCGGGATCGTCCGGCTGTTCCGGGTTGAACATGTCGAAATGCCTGGCGCAAAGCTCCAGGAGTTTATGCGTCATGCTGCCGACGGTCGCGCCGTGCGGGAAGTCCCGGAATAGGTTCCGGTCGAATGAAGCGTTTTCAGGAGCTTCGGCGTCCGCTTCGTTTCCGGTCCTGTCCTCGATGGCCTCGTTCTGGTCGTCCAGGTCGGCGGGTGTTTCCCGTTCCACGTCCGCCCTGTTGTTCAGGATATTGTGGAACGCGGAGAAGCTCATGATGCTCCAGTCGTCGCTGACCACCCGGGCGAATGCCGCGGTCTCCATTTTTTCCGGCGTGTCCTCCGGGCGGAGCGGGCCGATATCGCGGCGTTTCCCGAAATGACGTTCGAAGACGTCGTGCCGGATCACATGGAACGCGGCATCATCGCCATCCTTTTCCTCGATCGCCGTCCACCATCCGGCAAGCGGCTGCGGCAACAGGTCCTTCGAGCCGGAGAAATATCCCTCGTCCCATTTCCGTTCCACGATGGTCGGCGCTTCCCGGTTTTCCGCCTGTGCGTCCTCATCCGGTTCCGTCCGTTCGTGGGACATCAGGAGGATGCCCTGCGCGGAGCACGTGAAGTTGATCGCGTTCGAGGAAGTCCTTTTTCCCGGCTTCGGCGGGGCGAGCTGCCGGGTATACAGGTAGGTGACGACGGATGCCCGGGTGAGCGCCACATAGAGAAGCCGCAGCCCGTTCCGGATTTCTTCCTGCCGGGCGGTCGTCTGGTTCGTTTCGCTCAGTCCGAAGTCCAGGACGATGCCCGGTATCCCGTTGTTCCGTTCCGCTTTGTTGATACGGAACGCGGTTTCACTTTTCGCTCCGGTGTTTTTCTGCATGTGCTGCCAGTCGGTCTTTGCCGGATACGGGACGAAGACGATGGGGAATTCCAGGCCCTTCGCCGTGAACATGGTCATGATCTGGACGGACGCGGAGTCCCGGTCCAGGCGCAGCTGGTCGGGATTGTCTTCGGATCCGCCTGCGTTGTCCTCGTCCGCTTTCCCGTTGACGATCAGGTTCAGGCTGGTGAAAACGTCCTCCGGCAGGAGGTGCTCTTCCGACTCCTTCCGGTAAAGGAGCTCCATCAGCTGGATCAGGTTTGTGATCGCGCGTTCGCCGTTGAACCCGGAAAGGATGTGCATGCGTGGCGAGACGTTGCTGTTGAAGGCGGGCGTGTCCAGGAATTGCAGGAATGCGGCCGGAAGCCCGGACTGCGACCAGATCCTGCCGTACTCCGCCATTTCCCGCATCAGCTGTTCGGCCCATGCGGAGTTGTGCATGACGTCGTCGCAGGAGGCGTGGAAAAACGGAGAAAGCATCAGGCCACGGACGGACGGCAGGTCGGGATGCAGGATGCAGCGGAGCAGAAGGAGCAGGAGTTTCGCCTCGCCCGTGTTGTAGATCCTCCCGGATTTGCATGCGGATGCGGCAATCCCCTTCGCATTCAGCAGTCCCACAAAATCGGCGGCCTGGGCATTGGTCTGCACCAGGATGGCGATGTCCGAGGCGCGCGGCGGCCTGGTTTTCGGGGCATCGCCGTCCCCGGGGATTTGAGCGTTTCCGCCATTCTTTTTCTTGCCGGCGGGGATCCGCAGGGGACAGTCTGCGGACAGGAGATATTCGATCTCGCGGATCACGTCCTCGCGGATCTGTCCCTCGCAGACGGCCTGCGTCCCGGTATAATGCCTGAGCCGCAGGCTGCCCTCGGGAGCGTCCGGGAAGTCTTCTGCGTTTTTCCCGGACTCGATCGAGATGAACGGGATGTCTTTTTGCAGGAAGACGCCGGATGTCTCGTGCCCCTCGTCCAGTTCGCCGTCGCTGAACATGCGGTTGACCGCGCGGATCATACGGGGGGAGCTTCTGAAGTTCTTCGTCAGGGTGAACTGGGCGTCCGCGGTGTTTTTCGCCTGGAGATAGGTATAGATGTCCGCGCCGCGGAACCTGTAGATGGCCTGCTTCGGGTCGCCGATCATGTAGAAAAGGCTGGGGCCTCCTTTCGGGAAGCATTTGTCGAAGATACGGTACTGGACCTGGTCGGTGTCCTGGAATTCGTCCACGAATACGGCCTGATACCGCGCCCGGATCAGCTCGGCAAGACCGTTGTCCGACTGAAGTGCCGCATCCAGGTCGCGGATCATGTCGTTGAACGACATCACGCCGTCCCGGTCCTTTTCGGCCTGGAGCCGGTCCTTGACATAGCGGTACGCGTCATGGTAAAGGTTCTGTTCGATCCGTCTTTTTTCATCCCGGATCCCATTTCCGTCAATGACCTCGTCGACCGGCCCCGAGGCAAAATTCGCCGCCTCCACGAGCCGGGAAAAAGTCCCCGCGGCCTTTGCGTCGCCGTGATAGAACCGCTCCCTGCAGAACGCCCTGACCAGACGGCCTACGTACAGGGTTTCGTCCGGCGCGAGTTCGGTCCCGAATCCCTTGCCGGATTTTATGGCGAATTCTCCGAGCATCTTCTGGCAGAAACCGTGGATCGTGCTGACCGTCATTTCGTCGATCGAACTGACGGCAAGCTGGAGCAGGAGCCTGTTTTTCCGGTCCTCGGGGGACAGTTTCTCTTCGTTTTCCCGTTCCGCATCCCGGTCTGTCCATTCGAAGAGGCCCGGCTGATCCGTCCCGGCACTGGCCCCCCTCGACTCCGCGGTGTTTTCCCGTTTCGGAAGCAGCTTGAACAGTTCCTCGTTCAGAAGTTCCAGGATGCGGCTTTTCAGCTCGTCCGCGGCTGCTTTGGAGAATGTCGTGACGAGGATCCCCCGTACCGGCATGCCTGTCAGGACCAGGCGCAGCACCAGATGCGTGATCGTATAGGTCTTGCCGGTTCCGGCGCTGGCCTCGATCAGGTATCTGCCGCGGTCGATCGGATAATCGGAAATGCCGCAGGTGTTCATGCTTCCCCCTCCTTGTCATCGAGGCGGAAAACCGTTCCGAAAAATGCCCCGGCGATCTCTTCGAAGCATTTGTCGATCGGAGGCTCGCTTCCGAAGAAAGCGCCGAATTTATCGACCTCGCCCCCGGAAAATGAACCGGACCAGGTGTCCCTGGCGTTGTTTTCGTTTCCCGACGTGAAGAAATCATAGGACGTTTTGGGGAAGAACCGCAACGGTTTCCTCATTCCGGCACGCCAGAGGCAGAGGAGGGTTTTCAAGCCTTTTTCCGCATCGGCTTTCTCCATCGCCTCGAGTGTCATCACGCCGGCTTCGGCGCCTTTGCCGGAATACACGATCTGCGTCGTCGTCCTCTGGATGAGGTTCGCCCGGAGGTGGTTCAGGATCGGCCTGACCAGCAGCGCGCCGGAGATTTCCTTCGCGAAACTCCAGTCTGTCCGCACACACGGGGTGTCGGGGCTGCCATCGCGATATACTTTCGTTTCCGGCAGGACCAGCGCAGTCCGGAATTCTCTTTCCGTGCCGGGATCAAACAGGTCTTGTGCCAGATCCCCGATGTCCGTCGCCGAATACTCCATCGCGACTTCCTCCGTCGGGATCTCCTTTTCGGTTCCGTTTCCGGTTAGGCGTTCGATCCTGTCGGCGACCTTGACGACGTCCGCCCAGGTTGCCCAGTTGTCTTCCTCCTGCGTTAGCGGGACGCTCCCGTTGTCTTTCAACCTTTTCAGGCAGATGCGTTTCAACTCCTCCCGATCCGTTTTTTCCGCTTCCATGTAGAGCCGGAACAGTTCGTCCATCATGTTCCAGTCGAACTGGTTTTCGAAGAGTTCCGTGTCCTCCGGAGATGCCGTTTCCCGGACGGATACGCGTGCATCCAGTCTTTTCCTGGTAAATGTTTCGGCGGGATTGGAGAAAAACCGGATCAGATCCTCAAGATCGGTTTTCCGGCAGAAAAGCTCTGCCGCCATGGCGTCGTCGGAGCGGATCCCGTCGCGTATGTCAAATGCCGGCTTCTCCTCCGGCCGGGCCTGGCTTGCGGTTTGCGTCGCGGCCGACAGCATCGTCGAAGAATAGG
>Ga0265298_10009623_pt1 | contig 11492 bp, 10 predicted proteins | sample AusTroGonzalo_MG_3_FD_193486 | JGI IMG/M metagenome (GOLD analysis project Ga0265298, IMG submission 193486) | Bovine rumen microbial communities from tropical cattle in Woodstock, Queensland, Australia - Gonzalo_01 | ecosystem: Host-associated > Mammals > Digestive system > Stomach > Rumen ...
GTGTGCCGGTCGGCTTTAGCCGATGAGCGCAGTGAATGGAGCGAAGCGGAATAATCTTTCTGCCCCTGCCAAAAACAATTTGCTATTTTCCGGCACTCTCTTTCTTGTCTAAAACATTGCGCACCAAATCTATGGTTTTATAGGTCTGCCAGTCGGGATATTTAAGGCTGACATTTGCTTTTTTGACCTTTTGCACAATTTCCTTAGGCAGTTCCAACGGATTTTTTTCCTTCATAAAATCGGTGCTTACTTCTTTTATACTACCGTTTTCAATGTAAGTAATCCTAATTTTCTCGCCCCAGTGAATATATTTTTCATAACCGATTATCGGAAATCCTTGGTAGGTAAAACCTTCATCCCAAAGAGTAAGCAAATCTTTGACGAGAATTTTGAAATTTCTGAATTCCGCACCCACATCGAAAGCAACACCTGCCACCATATAGGCACCGTAATACAAATTGAGAAAATCAATTACAATTCCGCCTAAACCCAAGTACGATTGAAAAGGCTTTTTGTGCTTTAAAATATAATTAAGATTTGCCGCAAACCACTGCCTGTCAATGTTTTTTTGACGTTGGTACAGCTCATTAAAATCGTCTTTTGTAGAGGCAACTTCACAGTCTAATTCATTTTGGGCAAACTTTACTTTATCATACAAATCAGCATACCGCTGACGATATTGTTTTAAATTCATTTTATATCTCCGTTTTAGTTAGTTGTTTTAGGAGGCTAACAAGTTGGCTTAAATAACCTCCGACAACAATTATATATCATAATTGACTTAAAAAAACAAGTCGATTTTTACACGCATGCCACATTTTGACACATCAACAAATATGCACTTGATTTAGAAGGTATTGTATGGTAGCTGTTTAGGTAAAGATACTGACCAAGGAGATTTAGTATGATAAGCGGAATTTTCGGTGCAATCGTCGGTGATATAGTCGGTTCGGTTTATGAGTTTAACAACCTCAAAAGCAAAGATTTTGAGTTTTTTGATAACAGAGCATTTTTTACCGATGATACGGTAATGACCGTTGCAATCGGTACGGCTCTAATCCAATGTAACGGCGATTATAAAAATTTGAGCGAGCTGACAATCAAAGCCATGCAATCACTCGGGCCTCGCTATCCCGATGCGGGATATGGTTGGCATTTCGGACAATGGCTTTGTTCAAACAACCCGAAGCCATACAATTCTTGGGGCAATGGAGCGGCAATGCGGGTGTCGGCAGTGGCGTATTTTGCCAAGTCTTTGGAAGAAGTAAAAGAACTTTCCGAAAAAGTAACCGCGGTTTCTCATAATCACCCTGAAGGTATTAAGGGAGCCGAGGCAACGGCAGTGGCCGTATATTTGGCTCTGCATGGCAAAAACAAGGAAGAAATTAAAGAATATATCACTCAAAACTACTATTCTTTTAATTTTACTCTTGATGAAATCCGCCCGACCTACAAGTTTGAAGTGTCGTGTCAAGAAAGCGTGCCGCAAGCATTGGAAGCCTTTTTTGAATCCGTTGATTTTGAAGATGCCATAAGAAACGCTATATCCATAGGCGGAGATTCCGATACCATCGGGGCAATCTGCGGTGCGGTTGCCGGAGCTTATTACGGCGTACCAAAAAAAATCCTCCAATTCGCGCTAAACAAACTTGATGACAACTTACGCCAAAACTTGGCAGAAATTGAAGAAGCCTGCTCATCAAACGATGATTGAATATGAAGAAAAGACAATAAAAAAAACCGTTGCGATTTCTCACAACGGTACCATTTTTTATACTCTGAAATTTAATTATTCAATTCTAATTTTACGCCGATTACACCTCGTTGTTTCCAACCTCTTAAAATATTGGGATTACTATGCAAATTACCGCTTAAACTTGACCCCAAGCCAAATCCAGAAACATTCCAATCGTAGTATCCTTTTGAACCGTTTTCATAAAACAATGTCACATGGACAACACAATATTGTTCTCGCAAACTATCGGCAAATTTTTCCGCCGAACACTTATTTCCATTTATAACGTATTCTTTCTGGACGCTTGAAACCGGTGCACATTTTCCGAATTTAAATTCCTCAAGTTCATTCTTGACTTTTTCTAATTCTTTTCTCAATTTGGCATTTTCGTCCTTAAGTTCCGCTATTTTATAATCCGTAATATTTCCCCCTTGTTCACCGTATTTATCAAGTATTTTTTCAATAGCTTTTTCTATCTTACCATAAACCCTCTTCATATCCGAAACCACAGATTTATTGGAAGTATATTTGCTTTTATCAAACTGATGTTTTTGAGATTTTTTTTTATTTTTATCGGCAGTTTTAGCTTCACTTGTTCGGTTGGTTAATTGCTCATTATTGGCGGCAACAGTGCTTTTATCCGCAATTGAAGTATTTTCTGAATCGTCTGATACACCGCATAACTTCAAGGCTTCTTTTTCCCAGCCTCTTTTGAATATTATACAAGATTTGCTGGTTTTCGACTGAATAACGTTGTAGCTGTACGGCTGCCCTGTCGTTTTCAAACCGTATTCGGCAATAACTTTTTTTATCACTTCTCTGTTACCGTTATAATTTTGAGCAATAACTTTATAACATGCCACAAAAGTAGATTTTCCTATACCTCTCAAAAGGGTATTAATTGCTAAATAATCCGTACTCATCTTATTCCTCCCCTGTCAAATTTTGATGAATATTATCAAGTTCAATATTACCAAAGTCTTCATCATCTTTTACAATTTCATCCCAAAAAGAACTGCAAGGATTATAAAAATAACAGGCTTTTTTAGCGCGTGTCATTGCCACATAAAATAGGCGTCTTTCTTCCTGAGATGTGTCTACTGTTTGATTATATTTATATGCAAAATATTGCAAAACTACATCCGCTATCATTTCAGACGGATCTATATCAATCAATATAACAACATCAGCTTCTAAACCTTTGGCCCTGTGAATCGTCATAGCATCGGTAGTATTTTCATTATCATCTTCCTTACCGAATTTTTTCCTTAAATCCTCTGTCAATTTACTAAGGCTTCTTCCCAGAATACTCTCCGAAGAAGAATTTCTTCTGGACAACACTTTAACACTTATATCTCCTTCCTTACCATACTCCGATTTAATTTTATCCAGCAATTCATTCCAGCCCCAACTCCACTCTATTATTCTTGTATCAGGAGTAGATTTGTCGGACTTAATATCTTTTTTGTTCTCCGCTTTATTAATGAATTTATCGGAAACATCGGCCAACTTTTGTCCGTATCTGTAAGTTGTAGTAACTTTAAAAGATTCATAATCTTTTTTCTCAATTTCAAAATATTTCTCAAACCCATTAAAAAAGCGCAAATCACTTCCTCTCCAAGAATAAATGGCTTGCCAATCATCACCTACGCACATAATTGAGGCATTACTTCTGTCTTTTAACAGTTTTATCAATTTAAAAGTATCAAAGGCAATATCCTGAAACTCATCAACAAACATGTATTTGTATTTATATGTATCATCCGGTAATACATTATCGTTAATCATTGATACAGATTCGTTAATCATATCATTAAAATCCATAATAGTATCTTCATCGCCGGTTAAAAACTTTTCATATAAATCATAAACCGGTACAATCAGATCAAAAAACGCGTCAATCTTTTTTTCCAGAAATTCCAAGCTATGAGGACGAATATAACCATCCGGCGCACGAAATTTTGGCCTCTTAAGATATGGTAAGGCTTTTTTTATACTTTCCTTAAGTTTTCTAAAATCTTCGTTTTTTGTTTCTTTATGGATTATATTATAAATTTTACACAGAGAGATAAATTGTCTGGCTACTTTTTCAAATTTTGTCATCCGTGCTCTGATAATAGCTATATTATTTTTTTTAAAAATTTCCTCTCTGGTTAATCTTTTCTTCGGTTTAATAGCTTCCTTTAATCGGGAAAAATCTGTATTAAGACCATAATTATCCCAATAAAATTTCTCACTGCCCAACAAAGGTATCTGAACGTACTTTTCTTTTCTGTTAACATTTATATCATCTTCAGTATAACCGTTAAGAATCAAATAATTTAACATTCTCAATTTGCATATATCATCATCACCATGCCTATAATCTCTTCCGTTCAGACAAACGCCAAAATGCCCATCCTCAAAGGACTTATTTTCCAAACTATATATGTATTGTTGCAAATCTATATCCGGAACAAAAACACCATATAATCTTTCACTTTCTCTCGCGTCTTCATTTTCATCTTCACCAAGATTTGTTTCACTCCAGCTGTACAATTTTTTTATCCAATTATCATCTTTTATCCTTCTGACTTCACCAGAATATTGTTCACATTTTTCTATAATAATTTTTCTTCCGCTTTTATTATTATCTTTAGGCCGATAATTTTCATTTTCAAAAAGTTTTAACAAATCACCTAACGGATCATCCTCTTCACCATAACTATTGAACGTACTGTTTACCGTTTTGATAATGGAATATCCTAAACTGTGAAACGTGTGAGCAGAGCTTTCAAATTTTGAAAGTCCGTAGTAACGCAATTTTTCTTTAAAGTCCTCACGGTTTTTTCGATTGAAGGCTACCAATAACAAATCGTCGGACGTTTTAATTTTGCCTTCTTTATATAAATGGCAAATACGCCCCATCAGTGTTCTGGTTTTTCCGCATCCGGCTCCTGCAGTTACCAAAGCCCCTTTACACTCTGCCTCAACTGCTCGTTTTTGTTCCTCATTCAAACCGTTAATTAACTCCGTTCTACGCTCTTCATATTCTTTTTCCGAAACCATTCTTGTTTCATTAAAAGTTAAATTTTTTCTTTCACTCTTGAAATCTAATTTTGCCACAAAATAGTCACTTAATTTATGATAGTCGGATAATATTTCTATGTAATCTTCATCTTTTACATCAATAATTATATCTGATTGTTTTTCATCTTCCTTTTTTGTTCTGTTTCTACCTTTGGTTAGTAAAGTTTCCTTAAAATCTTCTCTTGTCAACTTTTTACCGGGCAGATTAAAAACATATATACCGTAGTCTTTACCATAACATAACCACCAAAAATCTCTTTGTAACTGTACTTTTGTCACGGATGTCCACACATAAGAAGCTACGTCTTCTTTTTTATGATCCTTAAATTCTTCCAAACTACATGCATTTCCTATACGATTACATGCCCCATTGTGACCGATTTCAATGCCGTATTTTGCAAAAAAATCAATAATAACATTTTTCTTTTCATAAGAATTTCTTCTTTTTTCTTCAAAATTTTTTGCTTTTTCCAGTTTTTCCAGTTTTTGTATTAAATCGTTTATATCTTCCCTGCTTACATCTTTTTTTTGTTTTTTAATCTCAATATTATCTGTCATTGACGCTCTCCTTATTCAAAATGATTGCTAATACACTTTCTTAAATTCCCAAAATAGTTTTAGACGGCACAACATTGCGCAGTTTAGCTTCTCCGTTTGGTGCAATATAGGCAATCAACGTCGGTTCCAACTGCAAATCGGCAACGCTTCTTATTTTCATCATATTCATTTCAATGGTTCCGAAAAGCTGTTCGCGTGTCTTATCTATTGCTTCCTGAATTTTATCCGACATAGAATTAACGTTGCTTAAAATCGCATAACCGTGTTGATATTTTCCCTCTTTTTCGGCCACTTTAACCCACAAAAAAGGAATATGGTCGGTTTTCCAATTTTTCTTACCGACCATACCTTTTTCAAACGTAGTCAACGCCCACCCCAAAACATTATACGGATGCGCCGCACATTTTTGCTTCAAATCCTTACTCATATTGGCGTGATCTATTTTTATTTTAATCGCGTGCGTGGGTTTATATTTTTCATCAATAACCTTAACAATAGCCTTGGCAAAACGCCTGACTTTAAGGTCGTTTGCATTTATTGTACTCTCCTCCATTTATACCACCTCCAATATAGAGGTTAACATACCGGGCAATAAAGTCAAATGTATTTTTGAATTTCCGGCGTAAAAATATCACACCGAATATTAGCTTTCATAAAACCACAAATGTTCGCAATTTTTCAACGCATCGGCATATTTCAGGCTATTCTCATTGGCACGGATTGTTTGCATTTTGCCGTGCATTGTGCGTTCAACAATCAAATCCACCGGTTCCTTATATCCGTTCAGCGCTTCAAGCTTAATCACGATATCGGCGATTTCATAATCGGCCTGACTGATATCTTGCATATAAAACACCGGCACTTTTATAAATTCCGCCACTTCTTTTAATTTGGCAACAAACTCATCCTCTTTGGCTGCCCAATGTTTAGGAAGCGAGGTAAAAATCGCCGTCAACTTCTGTTTTTGCAAATGCTTGAATTTTTTTAATTCCAACCAATTGTTAAGACTGTCTTGCAAAATTTTAACATCCACGGCCGTCAGATTGCGTTTCAAAATACGCTTTTTATCAAGCCGCTGACTGACAAGCACATTATCGTCATCTGTCTTAAATTCATCAAAAATCGTGGAGGTTAAAAGACGAAAATCCGGTGCATTATACAACAAAACATAACCGTCATTATTTTTCAAAACGCTTTGCATCAAACTTACGGTAAATTCCTCGGTTTGTTCGCAAACGCCTTTAATCATCGTTAATTCGCCGGCCGCAAAACCGCCGATGTTGTCATCTAAAAAAGAATACCCTGATTTCATCATTTTAACCTCCCTTATATTTTAATTTTTAACTATGTTCTGCGGTTGTGTAAGCTCTTTTATAAAATCAATAAAAGAAATATAGCCGCCTTTTTGCAATTCCTGCCGACCTTCCGGACAAAACAGCTTATACAGAGCCTTGTTTTCTATTTGTGCCACCCTCTCCGGCTTAACTTTGAATTTATTGCAAACATCTTCTAACGTATAAGCCTGCGGTGCACCATAACCGAAGCGCATACGAATAATCCGCTCTTCGCGCGGAGTTAAAGTACTGAACACCTTATTAATCGCCTTGCCCTTAGCCATAATTCTTACTTCGTTTATATCAAGAATTTCTGCCATTTTTTGCTCCTTTTAAGATAGATTGATTTTGCCGAATTCATAATAATTTATTTCCGATTCGTTTTAGTTATAACTCATGCGCACGACAAAACCTGTCGCACAAAAGAACTTTTCTGCACGATTTTTGAACATTATTCAAAAGCAAGCCATTACCTTGCTTATTTTTTTAGCTTATCTATATACTCTTTCAGTAATTCTGCAATTTCAGGATTTTCATTATAACTTGTAGCCCACATCAACGGTGTCATACCACTCTCATCTTTAGCATTAATATCAGCTCCGGCTTCAAGCAGTATTTTAACTACTTCCGGATTTTTAACACAAAATGCTGCACTCATCAATGGTGTAAAACCATCATTAGCTTTAGCATTTACATCAGCTCCGGCTTCAATCAACGTTTTAATTACTTCCGTATTTTCAACATCCCATGCTACATACATTTCAAGTGTTGCCTCCATTAACGGTGTACCACCTCTATTATCCTTTGCATTTACATCAGCTCCGGCTTCAATCAACGTTTTAATTATTTCTGAATTTTCAACATCACATGCTGCATACATTAACGGTGTACTACCTTCTTTATCTCTGGCATTAACATCAGCTCCCGCTTTAATCAACGTTTTAATTACCTCCGGATTTTTGTTATTTTTTGCCGCACACATTAACGATGTCCAACCGTCACTATCTTTAGCATTTATATCTGCCCCTGCCTCAAGTAAAGTCTTAAAAACTTCCGGATTTTGATTTACCCATGCTATAGTCATTAACGGAGTTATTCCTTTATTATCTTTGGCATTAACATATGCCCCTGCCTCAAGTAAAGTCTTAAAAACTTCTGGATTATTGTTGTCATTTATATACATCAACGAAGTCTCACCTTCATTGTCTTTTGCATTAACATCTGCCCCTGCCTCAAGTAAAGTCTTAAAAACTTCCGGATTTTGCTTTCATTTGCACACATCAATGGTGTACTACCTTCTTTATCTCGGGCATTAACATCCGCGCCTTTGGCAATTTCGGCTTTTACGTCTTCAACCGTGACAGTTTCCCACCAATCTGAATTTAAAAAATTTGCGTTGACATCCGTTTTTTCAGTCATAATTAAGCTCCCTGTTAAATTGTTTTATTGTTTATACTCTATTCAAAATATTTGGCAAAAGCAAGCATGTATTTTCCCTATCCCGCTCCACGCCGGACAAGTCTGCCGCGTTTGGCGGCAAACTTGCCCGAACAATGTTCAATGCGGATTATTCGTCCCGATAAACCAACGAAATACAACACGGCCCCATCTCTTCTCTGAGACGATCCCACGCCATTTTGGCATCTTCAATCCAACGATACGGGCGCGGAATAATTACACCGTTTACTTCTAAGTACCACATTTTAGTTCTCCCTTTTGAAAAGTGTTGTTGAATTTATGATTCTTAGCGCTTATTAGCTATCTTCCTGCTTTTTTATTTCTTCTTCTTTGGCGAATTGCCATACGTCTGATAAATTCCGATTTTGTCATTGTTGTATCCTTTCGTTAAAAATTAAAGTTACGAAGTCCATAATAGGCTATTTTAATTATACGTTAGAAAATTATGTTTATGTGAGTTTGATTTTTTTAAGCACATATTCACGATGTTTTATAGCTTGACAGATCTTGCTCTGTCTTCAGATTCGTTTTTTAGCAAATTTTTAATTTAGCGTACGATTATAAAAAACTCTCCCACCCATATATATTTGAGAATCGGTGCATATAAAAATTACAGTTTTTTTATCATTTTTCGTACCGGCGTACCTTGACTTTCGCAGAGCTTATATCACATTTGCAAAAATCAGGCTTAAAACGCCCTTTCTAAATTATCTTTTTGGCACATATTCACGATGTTTTATAGCTTTTACCCGATTCGCAATTTTTATTATTTATAGAACATGGGGGCGACAAAATCTGTCGCATGTATAAAAAATTTTTGCAAAAAAACGATTTTTTTTTACTTTTTAGGTATGTATATTTTATTTTTGCTTGATTCCGGCGCCTTTAGTAATCTTTTTTATCAAAATTATATTACCGTTAACCTCAACTTCGTCATTTTCTTCTCCATCAAGCAATTCCACGGCTAAAGGAGTATTTTTATTTATCAATCCTTTTTCCAAATCACTCACATTTGGGGTGATTTGAACCGTATGTTCGGTATCATCACTTGTTCTAATGTATGTCACGGTATCATACACCTCAACTCTTTTTCTTTTTACCGATTTATCTTGCAAAGGAGCTTTCTCCAGCGTGAACAAATCCCGATTTTCGGTATCGTCAACATGATAGATTTTAGCAGGAATTATATCATAAGATACTACATCATCGTCATCATCAGGGGTTAAAGAAGCGGAATCTTCATCAAACTCATCATCAACTTCCGGAGTATCATCATCTCTTTCTTCGTATATATTCTCGTAGTTGTTATTTGCTTCATACTCTATGGTCGGGGCTGTTTTGGAAACATCTTCAATATAGGCCAATAACTTTTCAATTTCTTTTTGAGTGCTGTAATACCAATCTTTTGACCAAATTCTGTATATCTTCCAGCCCAAGCTTTCCAAGACAGATTGCCTTATGCAATCTCTGTCTCGGGCCGATTTAGTGCTATGATAAGGTGCCCCGTCACATTCAATTCCGACAGCATAATATGATTTGTTCAACGGGTGTTTCACTGCCAAATCAATAAAGAATCCTTTCACACCAACCTGTTTATCAACTTCATACCCTTTGGAAACCAGTATATCATAGACCATTTTCTCAAATTCGCTGTCAAAATCTTTACCGGAAACCTGCGCATAATCAATTTTACCTGTTTCGGCATAAAGTAAATATTTTTTCAATATATTTACCCCTTGCGAACTACTGCCAGTTAGAACAATATCTTCTGACTTCATTGAAGTAAATAATTTTAATCCGTATTTTGCACGCGTGAATAACACATTAAGACGTCTGTGACCGTTTTTATGATTTATCGGCCCAAAACGTTGCATAACTTTACCGCTTTTTTCATCAGGACCATAAACCGTAGAAACAAAAATATAATCACGTTCATCACCCTGAACATTTTCCAAATTTTTAACAAAGAAGGACTCTATCCCGTTTGCCCACTTATCGCAGTATTTTTGGAAAACCTTATCACTTTCTCTCAACTGATCATATTTTGCTTCTACTAATTGTTTTTGCTTATCATTAATAGTGGCAATTCCCAAGCTTCTGTCAGGATGTTCTCTGACAAATTTTTTAACTTCTCTTATAATAGCATCCGCTTCTTCTTCATTTTGACTATTTCCATAAACTCCTCCGACATAATTATAGTGTACCCCTATATTTTCCGAATATATGGTCGGTGATGGGAATATTTTTAACTTTTCATTGTAGAAATTAACATTGGAAAATGTGATTAAAGAACTGTCCTTAGAACGATAGTGCCACAACAACTCTTTGCGAGTGAAGCCACGCTCAACACAAATATCCAAAACAGACTTACCGTTATCATCTTCATATTCTTCCTCATCTTCGTCAAAAGCATCATCTTTTGAGGTATTTTTGAAGAAATTAGATGGAGGTAACTGCTTTTCATCTCCGACAACAACTATTTGCTTGGCTCTGAAAATTCCGCCTAAGGCTTCTTCAAAATACATCTGTGAAGCCTCATCAATTATTAACAAATCAAATTCCGTACTATAAGGAGGAATATATTGCGCGACTGCAATAGGTGACATCAAAAAACAAGGTTTTAATGCCAAAACTGCTTCTCCTGCTTGCTTAATAAAACGTCTCAAAGAAATACGAGGTTTAGAAATTTCACATATATGATTTATCAACTGTAATTGAGTTTTCTCATTGACACGTGTGGAATTTATGCCTCCAGGTACAGCAACTCCGTCAAGTTTTTGCTTTAAAAGTTTGACATTTAGTTTATAAATATCTTCTTCCAAATCCCTTATTTTTTCTACAACTTGTCCCATTTCATCAGGAATATATGCTTCCCAACTTATATCCTTTATATTTTTTACCAAATTATAGCAAACCAAATAATCGTAAATACTGACTAAATTATCCAAGTCATGGCGATTATCACGCAAATAACGAACCACTTCTTCATATCGTTTGCCCTTAATTGCGCCCAAATTATCATAAAACGCACACATATTATAAATAGCATCTCTATTATCCGACAGCGAATTAAAATAATTTAGCAAATCATCAAGCTGCGAGGTTTTATACTTGTCATTATTAAAGCGTTCACCGCCAATTTCAAACAGAACACTGATGCTTTTAATTTGATTATTAAGATCATTAAGTTGTTCATAATATTTTTTTGTATTGGCTATAGTTTCAGGCAACAAATCTTGTGACACTCTCATCAAGAAAACATCAGTCTCTTTAATATGTTTACATTGCTTTACCTTTTGTTTAAATTCCAACAGACTATCTAACTTATTTCCGTCACT
>Ga0265298_10009625_pt1 | contig 11491 bp, 21 predicted proteins | sample AusTroGonzalo_MG_3_FD_193486 | JGI IMG/M metagenome (GOLD analysis project Ga0265298, IMG submission 193486) | Bovine rumen microbial communities from tropical cattle in Woodstock, Queensland, Australia - Gonzalo_01 | ecosystem: Host-associated > Mammals > Digestive system > Stomach > Rumen ...
TTGACTTCTTCCAGCTTTTGAAGCTGCATACAGTTCCCAAGCGCATTATGCCCCGGCCCCGTGCCGTATATCCCGTTGGCTATTGTTGTCCATCGCGGCATCAGGAAAGGACACTCCCTAAAGCCGGACACGCGAAGGAATCCGTCGCGCTGCGCCGTCTCGAAATAGACCGACCGCCACGGGAAATTCCCGACCGCCAGTCTGTCAGGGTCATAGTTCGGGTTATGCTCTATCAACATCTGGACTTCAAAATCGCTGCTTGTGTCGTCCTGCGCTTCCGCGCGCTTGACAGCATCAGACACAACGTCCGGGCCAAATTCTTCAATCAACTGCCACGCCTTAAAGCGCATTTTCCGAGCAAACCGAGAAACACGCCCGCGCGCGTCAACGTCCCCGGCATACTCGCCGCAAGTGAACGGCCTGCACCATACGGCGGTATTGTAGTCCTCAAGCATGAGCGCCGCCGCCGTGCCGAATTGCGATAACTCCGCTTCGATCTGCAAAAGAGTGTTATACACGTTAGACTTTGCGTATATGTCCATCAGCACCTCTTTGCAATCGTCGAGCCATAGCCTAACATTGTGCTTGTCTGCAAGTTCTTCATCGGCAAGGCCCAAGTCAAACCACGGGCGAGAGGGCGAAGTAAGGCCGGAGTGCAGGCCCGCAGCGCATTTCCCGTGCGCCTCCATCGGGTACGGGTCTAACAAAAAGTAGTCCCGCCTGCGTCCCTCCGTCGTGCGGTTGTCTTCGTCGAAGCGTCCCCGTGCGGGGTTGATATACTGCGACAGCTTGCGCCATGTGCTTTCCTGCTGTGCGCGTTCGTCATACATTTGCGCTATGATACGCCGCGCCCGCTTTAGCGCGTCCGTATCACGCAGCGCGTCTTTTGTTGCTTTGTCCATCTCATCACGCCCCAAGCAACTGCTTCTTCATATGCCCCGACGCATCCGGCGAAAGCGCGCCCTGTGTCTTGTCCGTCGTCTGACTGTTAAGGCCCCGACGAAGGCGGCGCTGTGTCTCGTATCGGCTCCCGCCTACGTCCTCCGCTGTCTGCGTTGCCACCGACCCCGGCGCAGCCGTCTTGACAGAAGGCGCGGCAACCTGCGAAGCAGACGACCCGCCGCCGACACCAAACAACGACTTAACAACGCCGCCGAATAACTGCAAGTCCATCATGTATATCACTCCTTCAATACTTTGCTAATGCGTTATAAGGTTCCTCGTCTTCTTCGTACTGCGACACGCCAGCGAAAACGGGCATCGCAAACGTCAGCGCGAGACTGTCGGCAAGGTCAGGGGACTTGCCTATCTTCTCCTTGATTTTCTCCTTCGGCTCAAGGATAATCTTCCCATTCCGGGCGAATTGATATTCAACCACCGACAACTCGCTTTTAAGCGTTGGCTCGTTAGGTATAGCCCCGCCCGCTTCAATCCATGCCCGAAGTTTGAAATACATTTCCGCCCGTAGGTTTGCATATCTGTCTGTATCTTGCGGGCTTCCCGCGAAATTGACTTCCGTCACGGAATAGTGTAGCATCCGCACACGATCGACGACGCCCGCGCCCATCGCGCCCACGTCCACGAAGACCGCAGCCGGGTGGTGGGTGTTTATCGCATTGATAAGAACGTCAGCGGCCTGCATCGTGTCCAGCCCCCTGAATACTTGCTGGCTTTTGCACCAAAGCCCTTGCCGCAGCGTCAACACCGTTGCGTCATCGCCGAACCGTGCAACGTCAAGGCCGATGATAATAGGCGCGCCCGCTATGTCTGCATCCGTGAGAAGTCTCTTTGCCGCCTCCGTTACTAGGTCAATCGGTATCACAACATCCGACGCCGACGCGCTGAAGTCGCAGTACAATTCTTGGCGTATGCTCATAGGCGTCATGTCTTTTTGCATTTCCTCTAGCTCGTCAGGCGGTATGATTCCCGTTTCGTCCACGCGATAAAGACAAGAGAACCACGAAGCGTCATTCACGGCGCGTTGATACATTTCAAAAAATTGATTCTGCCCTTTCGGAGTGCCAATGAAAACCGCCCACCCCTCACGGTCAGAAAGCGCCGGGCGCAATACTTCATCCCAAAGTTCTTTCTTAATCTGCGCAAACTCGTCGAGGATTGCACCATCCCAATACCCGCCACGCAGAGCGTCGGGATGATCTGCGCCAATGATGTATATCCGCGCCCCGCTTCTTCTTTCATGCTGTGAAGGTAACTCAATGTATAACTCGCTTTCGTTCACCTTCCGCCGAGGGATAACGCTTGAATAGTATTTGAGATACTCCCACGCGATCATCTTCGCTTGGTTTCTATACGGCGCAACATAGGCAAAGCGCGGGCTTTCACGCTTGCAAGTTATTGCAGCCTTTATCATGTGATTTATACTGCCGACTGTTTTGCCAAATCTTCTATGACAAACAAGAACGGAAAAACGAAATTTGTCTAAAGCCGGATGTATTTTTTCTTTCCAAATTTTTCTTGGCGTGTATGGAATAATAATTTCATTTTCATTTTGCATTATTTTCTATTTCCTCATTTTCTTCGTTTTCTGTTTTTGCGTTTTTATTATTCCATGCAAAAGATACTTTTCCGTTTCCGCTAAATTCCGTTTCTTTTCTGTCTCTCCAATTTTCATGGGCCATATTTTTGAGCGCAAAAATTAAAGCGGTAGTATCTGGCGGAATGTGTTTGACGTTGTGCTTTTCCGTGACACCTCCACCGCGTTCGGGAAGGAAAACAACTTCTTCAATCTCATAACCCTTCGCTCTTTTGATAAGCGCGTTTTCCAGCTCGCAGACGATAACCTCTCTGCCCTTTTTTATTGCCTCGAAAAACTCAACGTGTTTATCCTTCCAGTTATAAAACGTCTGCTCTGAAATGCCGATATTTTTTGCTATCTGCTCATTTGAAAGCCCATGCCGCTTCCATCGCTCCACCTGCGAAAGATGATCTTCCGATACCCAATCCCTATACGTCATTGTCATTGTTTCACCTTCTTCCGAAGCAAATTAAAAAGGGCGCACATTCTCAAAACAGAACATACGCCCCAAAAATAGGAGGTTTTATTCACTTGTGGATAACTTGTCAAGACTTGTGGATAACTCTTTTATATATATTAAGCTAAAGTAGATATAAGAGACGCGCGCGCCCGCGCGTTTATTTTTGTTTTCGTCTTTAGTTTAGTTTTATTTCTCTCTTTCTTTCTCTCTTTACTTCTTTCTCTTTACTTTACTTCTTTCTCTCTCTTTGCTTCTTTCTCTCTCTTTCTTCCTTTCGTTTCTCTTTCTTCTTTCTCTCTTTCTTTCTCTCTTTGCGCCGCCTCCTATCTTGATTTTACACATTATACCACAAAAATAATGCCCTTATTACTGGAATAATAGCATAGTTTTTCAGTCCTATTTTTTGTTGGCCTCGTAGAACTCCACACACTCCGTCACGTACGCCGTCATGGAAAGCCCGCGCCGCGCTGCATATCCTCGCCATATTTCCCGGACGCCCTTCCTGACTTGCAGCGTCACCTTTTCATAATTCTCCCTGTTGTAATCGTCAATATAGCGCATCTTCGCCTCACTCGCTGTCATTTTTTCACCTCCTCCAATCCCCTTCATTATAATATATAACGCCATATAATTCAAGCACAAAAACTTTTTTCAAAAATTTGCAAAAAAGTGCTTTACAAAAATTATATGACGTGCTATAATAAACACGTCAACAGGAAATGAAAGAAAGGAGGAAAAATCACAAGCCCATAATTATATGACGTGATATATTAAAAGGAGGAAAAAGAAAATGGCAAAAGACATTAAAAAAGAAATCATCGACGCGATCACGGAGGAAATGGAAAAGAGCAACCGTCTGCCTTGGGATTCCGGCCTGCTGAACGGGACTTTCAACGCCGTGAACTGGAAAACTGGTAGCAGCTACCACGGAATTAACGCAATCCTGCTTCACTTCTTCGGCAAGTCCGAAACCGCCGAATATATGACCTTTGTTCAGGCAAAAGACGCGAACGGCAAAGTTATGAAAGGCGCAAAAGGCATCCCCGTTATCAAGTACGCGCTTTGGAATTACACGAAGAAGTGCTACTCCGGCGAGAACGACGAAAAGGGAGACAAAATCCGGCCTTTCATTAAAAGGTACTACGTTTTCCCGGTTCAGTCAGTCGAAGGCGTTGAGCCCAAGCGCGAGATCAAGACGCGGAGCAACGCGAAAATTGAAGACATCGAAAACGCCGTGCAGACCTTCGCAGCCAACACTAACCTGAAAATCACTAACGAAAACGAAGGAACCGCCTACTATATGCCGTTAACGCATAGCGTGAACGTCTCGGAAATCAGCCGCTACAAAGACGCTGCTTCTTATTATGACGCTCTCCTGCACGAACTCGCGCATAGCACGGGAAAAGCCCTTGGGCGGAAGATGGACGGCAACCACGGCGGGAAAGATTACAGCAAGGAAGAAGTCGTCGCGGAAATCACCTGCATGATGCTTTGCGCCTACTTCGGAATCGAATCCAAGCGCGAGAACTCCGCAACGTATGTTGCAGGATGGGCGCAACAGTTAAAGAAAAACCCGACTTGGCTTTTCGAAGGCGCAGCACAAGCGGAAAAGGCTTTCGCTTACATCTTGGAAAAGATGGAGATCACGAAGCCGCAGCCGGAAGCCGACGCCGCATAAACGGAGGGCGAAAGCCCTCCACCACTTCAAAGGGAGGAAGAAACAATGTATAACAATGAAACCACGGAAACCCTGTTCCAAATGCTTATGCAAGCACAAACAGACTATTACAACAGCCGCACGCAAGACAACGAAAACAAGCTGCAAGCAATCACGGCGGAACTGAAAAAGCGCGGAGAAAAGCCGCTTGGATGGTAAGGGAGGAATAAACAATGAAAACGAAAAGACTACCCGTCAAATATCGCCCGCTTTTGGAAGGATACCCGAACGCAGGCCCCCGCCCAAATGTCACGGGAATGAAAAAGCGGTACTATGGCGAAGATAGTATATGCGTTATGTGCGGAAACTTCCTTTACTACTTAGGAAACAGCCTCGACGACACGAAAGCCGCTTTCCTTTATAACAAACTTGCACACTAAGCCGAAACGCCCTCCGGGCGTCCGTGGGAGATGGCCTTCCCACGCTGAAGATGGCAGGCCAAGCAAAAGGAGGAAAAGAAAATGACAAAAGAGGAAATCATCAAGAAGGCACGCGACCTGAAAGACCTCAAAATCATGTTGGAGGAATTGACGGCGGAGATCGGAACCATCGAAGACGAACTCAAGGCCGAAATGACCGCGACGGGCAAGGAGGAAATGACCGTTGACGTTTTCAAAATCCGTTATACGACCGTCACCAGCAGCCGCCTCGACACCACCGCTATCAAGAAGGAACTGCCGGACGTGGCGGCGCGTTACACCAAAACCAACACTTACAAGCGGTTTTCGATAGCATAAAGGAGGAAAAGAAAATGGGGAGAACGGTTTTCGAGCTTGTGTCAAAATCAAACGGTTATGAGGATTCAATCGGATTTTCTTACAACCGCGAAGACATGGGAAAGCTGCGGGAGGAGTGGAAGAAACACAACGCAGACTATAACGCAAAACTCAAAAAAGAGTTTCCGCTTTTCCAGATTGACAAAACCCGATACTACATCAAGAAGCATGAAAACTCCGAACTCTGGACGTGCAAAACGAAGAAGCACGCATAACCCGCACGGGGCGGGGCAAAACCCGCCCTAAAAATACCCCTTGACAATATCATGATTGCATGATATAATGCAACCACAAAGCCCACAACAAAAGGAGGAAAAAGAAAATGGCAAAAATCAAAGCTATCCTTGTATGGAACGGCGACACCAACATGAAAGGCGGAAGCTACAAAGTACGTTTCGAAGATGACGGCACAATCCCGGCGGAATGGGTAACGGTCGGCAGCGGAGCGATTCAAGAGAAGGCGGTCATGCTTGAACTGCCCGAAGGATGGAAGAAGATCGAAACCTCCGCGACGCTTAACGAATACGCGCTTATTCCGCCGGACGGGAAATGCGGCGGCGCCTGCAATATGTATAGCGTTTTTGGTAACGATTGCGAAGTAAAAGACGGATATATCAAAGCAAACTACACAAGCGACGACGACCGCCCGACGTGGGCTAAAATCAAGATCACGGAGGCATGAAATGGACAAACCGAAAAGAAACTATTCGCGGGCGGAACTAGCCGCCCGCAACCGCTACAACGCGAAAACATACGAAGCGTTAACTATTCGCGGGAAAAAAGGCTGGAAGAATATCGTCAAGGCCGAAGCTGAAAGGCAGCACGAAAGCCTGAACGGATATATAATGGCGGCGATAATGGATAGAGTAAACAGCGGAAATTAAGAAAACAAACAAGGCCGGAGGCAATCGCCCCGGCCTTTTCTTATGCCTAGAACACTCTTATCACTTGCACCTGCGCCGCAGCTTGCAGCGCAAACGAACGAATCTCATTCAGGACGAAATAATACGTTGATTCGCTGATATGCGTTGATCTCCGCCCTCTGTTCGGAGAATACCGCCGCCGATACACTTCCCGCCTCAAAGCGTCACCCTCGCACCAATTCGCCACGGCGCTGCAAACCGTCAACCATTGTGCGGGATTTTTCAGTCCACGTAGGCATGACTGATACTGTTTGCACCCCGAAGCGCATCGTGCTTTTTGTCGCCCTCTTGGGCACTCGTACCATTCGACATACGGAACGCCTTCCGCCAGCCGGATTGCCGTCTGCGCCGTCCTGTCGGAAATCCGCGCATGGCCCGAAGGCGCGCCGCCCGTATGCCCGCCGCCCGTCACGGCCTCCATGAGCGCATCACGGATTTCGTTTTCGTGCCATAACACAAACTCAATTTTTTTAATGTTATCGTCTCTCGCCGCCCGAATCAATATCACACCCCCATAAACGGCCTTCACGCCGTCTTTTTTACGTCCCGCGATAGATTTATTGCGCCGACGATAAAAATGGCTAGAAACGCCCTTTCCGACCGCCTGAAAGGATTTTAGCATTTTTGCCCGTCATCACAGCCGCCCACGTTCCATATTCTTGCGATTTACCCGCCGTTGCGCCTCGTCCCGCATCTTTGCGTCGATGCCAAGCGCATGACAAAGCGTCGTGATCGCCGTGATCGTGTCAGCCGCTTCGTCTGCGATTGCGCCGACCAGCTTTGTGGGCAGGCAATCTGACAAATAAACCGCTTGTTTTAGTTCGTTCAATTCCTCGTCTATCTTTGCGAAAAGCCGCTTGACGCTTTGCCCTGCAATATCCCCGCCTTCGTCCCGCACACAAGGCAAGGGCCGCACATACTCATTCGCCATCGTTCGCCGCCTCCACTTCTTTCGACACAATCTCCATATCCCGTTTTAGCTTTGTCCCTGCCGCCGCCTTTGTCAAACTACGCCACTTCCGGCAATCGTTCCCGGCACGATTCCATGAATCAATCGCTTCTTGCCTTGATTCTTTTAGCGCTCCATGCGCACCGCAAATACCGCACAAAACAGTCCACACAGGTATTCCCTGCATTGTGTTTGACTTCATTGTCGCCGCACATACGTTGTCACAAAACGGACACGGTTGCATTTCATCCATTACGTCCATCGTTCACCCTCCTATTCCACGCCTCAACCGCTTCGGCTAAATTTTTAAAAGCCTTTACCATCGCCATACACTCTTTGCAAAAAATCTGAAATACGTCCACATTGTCCATACAAGGAATATGCAATATTTTTGCCTTGCAGCCGCAGAACGGGCAAGGCTTTAATTTCTCATTCGTCATTGTTTACCGCCTCCCTCAACACCGCAAGCAACCTCTCGCCAGCCGCCCGCGCTATATAGTCACCATAACCAAAAGGCCCGCGCGTCTCGCCCGCTTCTTCAAGTTCCCGTATCACTTGCGCCCGCTGGCCTTGCGACATATCCCGCACCTTGCCCGCTATATACTGACATACCAAATCGGGCGCGTATGAATGCCGAGGCAAAGCATACCGAAGCGCAAATATTAGCACCGTCAATTCGTCTCGATCTATCCCGTCATCGTTCATCGTGTCGCCTCCCTAACAATACCAATTCGCCGCGCCTCGTCTGTTATCCACTCGATCATAGCGGCCTCGGCTTTTTCTTTCGTCTCGAAAAAATTGCCATACTTCCAATCTTCGTATGAGCTAATCGTTCCGCCTTCGCTTTTTCCGCACTCAATTTCACACACCCATAGCGGAGATCCCATATCGAAATTGACGCGCCAATATTTCACGCCATCCCTAGGCCATTTGCAAACGCCCTTTCTCCAGCCTTTCATCGTGCCGCCTCCTCTGCGTAGTCATAACCCGGCAACGGGCACCGCGGATTCATTTCGTTCCGCCGCACCAGCCCGCGCACATACTCAAAACCGCATTTCCCGTACATATCGCGCATTTTCGGCGGCTTGTAATATCTGCACTCTCCGCACGTTTTCGGTTTTTCGACGCGCACCAATTTACTCATTATTCGCCCTCCCAACTCTCAACGCGCACCGAAACGCCCGCTTTGTCTCTGTACCGCTTGCCAATAGTACAAAATATAATCTGCGAATCGTCTTTATATACGATTCCATTCATGGCGTCAGTCACCGCTTTATACAAGTTATCAAGGTCAGGCCGTGCCGTATGCGGAAACATACCATTCTGCGCCGCAAATGCCTTCACCGCCCGCCAAGACTTAGGGATAGGGAAATAAAACCCGACGCGCACCTGCACCGCCTCCGTCAGCATTTCTCGCCCTTTCATGGCTTCACGCGCCGCCGCCGCCACTATCGCCTTATACTCCGCGCACGCTTTCGGCGTGTAGGCACGGCCTGTCCTTGTCACTCTTGGTCTTGCCATCGGCACCGGGCGCCCCGGAATAAAAAACTCAATCATGCTTCATCCCCCGCGTCCTCAAAAAATCCTCCAACTCCCACGATTCAGGAAGCCCGCCGTCAATGGCGCACGGTGCTTTGTACTTGTCAAAAAACGGACAGTCCCGGCAGTCTGTCCCGTGAGCCTTGCACCATCTTTCCACCGTCAACGCAGCCTGCACCACATCTTCCCTCGTCATTTCGCCACCTCCGCAATTCTGCGTATCACATAATCGGCACATGGCATCGCCATTCCGTTGCCTAACGCCTTATAACGTGCCGTATCGCTTGCTGGCTTGCCGCTACATGGCACGTCCGTGTACCCGTCCGGCAATCCTTGCAAGCGTTCGCACTCGGTTGGAGTAAGCCGCCGCACGGACTTTCCCATCATGACCGCTTGCTGATCGTGCATACAGTTCAGCGTCCTTGCAACATCACTCAGTTTAACCTGTGCAAGCTGCCCGTTGCCGACAATCACCGGCACCTGATTACCGCCCGTTCCCATCCGTGCATTAAGTGTCGGCGCGCGTCCGTCCGGCACCCGCCGCATGACTTCATCCGCGTGCGTCATGTCATAGACGGCGACAAGATTCGCTTTCGTGCTATCGCCGCCGCATGGCGTTCTAAGTGTTTCCGCTATCGGAGATTCGTTCCACCATCCGCGCCCTGTGTTTTGGAATGTAGCGACAATATTCGGCCCGCAGTCAATGCAAGGCGAACCGTCCATCCTTGCCGTCAGGCTTCGCGCCTTGTCGGGGATATAGACACTTCCCGGCTTTTCCCCGTTATCCGCTGCCGCTTGTAATGTCGGAAATTTGCCATCAATGCCATAAATGCGCTTTATTTGGCAATCCCAAGGTGTCAAACAGCCGTTAAAAAGCACTTGATCGTTACCCGTCGCAAGCGTCAGCGATTTCTCCATGCTGACTAGCGGCCCTTTGCCTCCACCCTCGCAACCTGCCCTCATTCGCAAGACGCTTGCATTTCCAACGCCGCTTTCAACTCCGGCGGCAATTCCTTCCCGCGCTTCTCCGCTCTCCGCAGTATTCCCTGACACGCTTTTCCACTCAAATAATATTTCTCCGGCACATCTTCGCTCGGTTGCAAAATCTGCGACAAGAAAGATCCTTTTTCGACGTTGGGGGACTCCCCAATGTTGAGCGTCAAGTGTTCGCCATGCGATATCACACTTCGGCAATTCCACCAATCCCGACTGCGCCCATCTGACATCAGGAGGAACTGGAATTTCGGCCTCTCCGATTTCTTGTAACACCGCATGAAAATCCCGTCCTCTATTTGACGAAAATGCTCCCGGCACGTTTTCCCACACAAAGAATCGCGGGTATCTTCCTCTGCTGGCTCGTCGCATATCTCGAACAAGTTTAATTGCTCGTAAGAACAAGCCGCTTCTTTCACCACTCAAACCCTCCCTTTTGCCCGCAACGCTTAAATCTTGGCACGGGCTGCCCGCCGTGATAATATCCACGGGCCACAATTTCGCCCCGTCTAGCTTTGTTATATCACCCAACTGCACGACGTTCGGGAAATGATATGCCGTAACCGACGCAGGGAATGGCTCAATCTCACTCGCCCATATCGGCTCAATGCCAGCATGTTTCGCCGCCAGCAACCAGCCGCCGATACCGTCAAACAAACTGCCAAGCGTCAGCACAGCCGCCTCACCTCCGCAATCTGCGCGATCTTCCCCGCCAGCAGCGCCTCCCGCACCTTCGGCAACGCCGTCAGCACCGCCTCATTCTCCGCATCGTCGCGCCGCCGCTTGCAAATCTCGTTATACATCTTGACAAACTGACCGCGATAAACGCCGACTTCGCTTTCCAGCATCATGCACAACTCATACTTGCCCATGCACTCCGCCGCGCGCTTCACTTCCGGGCAAGAATACGTCCATTCTTCATACAAGTGGCACTTATCCACCAGCCGCATCACTTCTTCCCACGCCTCCGCCGCCGTTGGAAGCGCCGTACCGTTGGCGTACTCCGAAACAGACTTTGCCGCCTCGCAAATCTCCGCGATCGTCGGGAAAAACTTCGCTGTCTGCATCAGCTTTGCCATAGCCGCGCTGACGGCCTCGACAGGCAAAGAAGAAAGGGCGCGGGCATAGATAGGCCACGCCTCGGCCTGCATCTTTGAACTGTTCGGGAACACCGAAGCGTAGGGCTTAATAACCCTCAAAATCGCTTCTTCCTTCGTCATTTTCTTCCTCCTCTCTGCGCCTGAAAAACTCAATGGCGCTGTCAATATCGTCCTGTGTACTGCTTTGCGGCTTTGTGGATAACTTTTCCTTCGTTTGAAACTTCTCCCACGTCAAAATCTTCTGCTTCCAATTCCTGACAGGTACGCCGTTCTTGTCTTTCCATTCGCCAACCGTGAAATAGTCATAGAAGTCCTTGGCAACGACATGAAGGCCGCGTTCCATGACGTACTCGTTGACTTCTTCCAACGTCGGCGGAATAAACTTCGCGCGCGCGCCTGCATTGTTTACCTGTTTCTGTTTAGGTTTATTGTTTATAGTTTCTTGTTTAGGATTGCCGCTATCTTTTGCGCTACGTTTTGGACTATGTTTTGCGCTAT
>Ga0265298_10009626_pt1 | contig 11489 bp, 9 predicted proteins | sample AusTroGonzalo_MG_3_FD_193486 | JGI IMG/M metagenome (GOLD analysis project Ga0265298, IMG submission 193486) | Bovine rumen microbial communities from tropical cattle in Woodstock, Queensland, Australia - Gonzalo_01 | ecosystem: Host-associated > Mammals > Digestive system > Stomach > Rumen ...
ATAGCAGGATTGCCCTGGCTATCCTCTTTACTCTCGCCTGCGTGACATCTGCAATGGCCGCAGACAAAATTTCCATCGGTTACCTTTCTTCTACGGGTCAGGGAAAATTCTTCATCGCTAAAGATGCTGGCATTTTTGAGAAAAACGGACTCGACGTAACCTTGGTGGAGTTCTCGAATTCCGGAGACGGCATTGCCGCTGTCCGTGCAGGCAAACTCGATGCAGGCGCTTTCGGCTCTCTCGCTCCGCTTATCCATATCGCTCAGGGCGCAGACATTCGCGTCATTGGTGGTATCATGGGTGGCGACCAGGCTGTCATTACCCGCAAGGAAAACGCCGCTTCTGTCAAGAAGTTGAGCGACCTCAAGGGGAAGAAAATCGCGACCATCCGATTGGGAACCGCAGATGCCATCGTCCGCGGAGGGCTCAAGAAAGAGGGCATCGACTGGCGTAAGGATGTTTCCATCGTGGAACTCAAGAACCCGCCTGCCGTCATCGAAGCCGTAAAGAACGGAAGCGTTTATGCCGGTGTCACCTGGGGCCCCCACGACCTCCGCGCCGAAGAAGCCGGACTTTCCGTGGTTCTCCGCAGTAAGGACATCAACCCCGGCCATATCTGCTGCAGGCTTATCGCTTCACTTCGCAAACTTGAAGGACGCGACGACATTTACAAACGCCTGGTCAAGTCGCTGATCGAAGCCGAGGAACTTGTGCAGAACGACCACAAGAAGAGTGTGGAAATTATTGCCAAGTGGATCAAGCTTGACACGGCCCTTGTAAACAAGGCGTTCTACAGTGGACACGTCACACAGGATACCGATCCCAACGTGAAAGGCGTCGAATTCTTCTGGGATTTCTTGAAGGATGCGGAATTCATCAAGTCCGACAAGAAGGTCTCCGAATATGTTCTGACGAAGTACTATCGAGACGCGCTTGCCGAACTTCGCAAGCAAAAGCCTCAGTCCGAATTCTACGCCAAGGCTGAAACAACATTCAAGTCCAGAAATTAAGGGATAAGTAAAATGGATAAAAAGCAAAGTGGTTTTGAAACAACGAATCTCGGTTTTTCTTACGATGGCAAGGCCATCCTGAAAGACATCAACTTGAAAATCAATCAAGGTGAGTTCGTGTGTCTGCTGGGTGAAAGCGGCAGCGGCAAGACCACTTTGCTGAACCTTTTTGCTGGGCTCACCAAGCCAGGCGAGGGTCATATCTATTGGAACGGAAAGGAAATCGAAAAACCTTCCGCCGAAAGGAGCGTTGTCTTTCAGGACTACTCCCTTTTCCCTTGGCTTACTCTTCTCCAGAACGTCACGCTCGCTGTCAAAAAGACTAAAAAGGTCAAAGGAAGCGACGCGAAACATTTGGCCGAAGAATACCTGAACTTGGTAGGGCTTTCGAGAAGCCTCAACAAATATCCCTTTGAACTGTCGGGTGGAATGCGCCAACGCGGGGCTATTGCGAGAGCCTTGAGTGTTGGTGCCGACGCCCTCCTTTTGGACGAACCCTTCGGAGCGCTTGATCCCGTAAACAGGGCGAGCCTTCAGGATTTAATCCTTGAACTTTGCCGCGGAGCCAAAGACCGACCCATTACAACTTTATTTGTCACGCATGACATTCGCGAAGCCGTTTACCTGGGGAGCAGAATCATCGTATTGGGTTCAACACCCGGCCGCATCATCGCCGACATTCCCCTGGATTTTCCGGCAAAGAAAAACCGCAGCGACTGGTTCCGCAACGAACAAGTCCAAAAAACCATCGTAGCAATCGAAGACGCCTACCACAAGGATGTTCTTGAAAAACTTGGACATATTGTACAGGGAGGAGCAAGCATATGAGAATTTTTGTGAAATATCTGTCCAAGTTTTCGGGGATCCTATTCCTTCTGTTTTTACTGGGAATCTGGGCTCTCATCAGTTGCGGCCCGGAATGGAGCAGCCAATACTTGTTTCCATCTCCCAAGGCAATAGCGAACGCTCTCTTCGATTCACGTGAAGAACTTTTACGGAGCGCGGGGGCATCCCTTTTGAAACTAGTGCCCGCTTATTTGGTGGCAGCCATTGTCGGGATTTCCATCGGCATCATTTCTGGATCCGTCCCATGGGTCAGCAACATGCTCAAGCCCATCTCCCGGTTTGCAGCCCCGATTCCGCCCAACGTTTATATTCCCTACGCAATTGCCATTTTACCGACGTTCTACCTGTCATCTACATTTATCATCTTCATCGCTGCTTTTTGGCCCATCTATTTGAATACGGCTGCCGGTGCAGCGGAAATTCCCGAAAAATACAGGCGTAACGCAGCCATTATCGGAATCGGAAAGTTTGAGTACTTGTGGAGAATCGCCCTTGTAGCAAGCCTGCCGTCAATATTCTCGGGGCTTTCCGTAGGCATGGGGCTTTCATTTATCATGCTCACTGTCGCAGAACTCTTCGGTGAAAATACGGGGCTTGGCCACTTCGTGCAGTTTTATGCGGACTACTCCGATTATCCTAACATGGTCGCTGGTATTCTTTGGACAGGTATCGTTGTGTTGGCGATTATGGAGCTTTTTGAATTTGTAAAACGAAAACTCCTATTCTGGACAAAAGCGAATTAGCCATGATTAGCCAAACAGCACTTCTATGCGCCCTTGCCCGCGCTGCATACACCCATGGCTATAACGACAAGAAAAACCGAGAAAAAGTTTTCGAGGATGAATTTGCGTTAGAATTTGTAGGTCTTAAGGATTACCGCAGCGCCCGTAACCTCGCAAAGGAAATATTTCCTGCAAAAAGGTTTCCGACTAAAAATTTGCTGGACGAATATTTTTTGCCCATCATTCTTCCGCGCAATCGATTTGCCGAAGATATCGTCGAAGCAAAGCAGAGAACTGGCGATGTACAATATGTTCTTTTGGGGGCCGGCTTAGATTCTTTTGCACTTAGGAACAAAAGCAAAAATGTAGATGTATTTGAACTTGACCTCTACGAGACACAGGTTTTTAAAATCGAACGGATGCGAAAGCTCTTCGAAAAAAAACGCCCTAGAGTCCATTTTGTAGAAATCGATTTCAATAAGGATAGTATCGCCGAGAGACTGGCGAATTCTGGCTTTAATCCGAAAATACGCTCCGTGTTTTCGATTCTCGGCGTGTCCTACTATATTCCCATTGAAATTTTTTTCAAGACGGTCTCGCTGATTTCGCAGATAGCGGCGCCGGGTAGCGGCCTCGTATTCGACTACTACGAAAAAGAGAATTCGTTTGCTCCGACTCTTACGAAGTTAGCACGCCTTAAGCAAATTGCATCTGACTGTGGCGAACAAATGGCCGATGGTTACGACCCGAGCGAGGTGGCAGAACTTGTGAGAAAAGCGGGCTTCGAAAGTTGCGAGGATCTTTCTCCACAAGACATCGATGAGACATTTTTCAAGGATTCAACGGGACTTTCTGCATTTGAAGGTGTTCACCTGGTATACGGCAGAAAGTAAATGCTATCCTACAACCCTGCTAGTCCGATTTCGGCGGCGTGGGCGCGCATGCCTTCGATGCAGATTTCGGCGACTTCTTTCACGTCCATGCCGAGCAGGGCGCAACCTTTGAGAATATAGTCGCGATTGCACTTGGCGGCAAATTTCTTGTCCTTGAATTTCTTCGCGAAGCTTTTCACTTCCAAGTCCAGGATTCCATTGGGGCGCATTCTCGCGCAGGCTTGGATGATTCCCGTGAGTTCATCGACGGTAAACAGGCTCTTTTCCATATTCGTCTTGGGCTCCACATCGTTTACGATTTCAAAACCGTGTGCCAAGATCGCGCGCACGTCTTCCTCGGAAACGCCTTCGGCAAGCAATTCCTTTTCTGTATGCTGCAGGTGTTCTTCCGGGAATTCCTGGTAATCAAAATCGTGCAGGTAGCCCACGCCTTCCCAGTGGTCAACGTCTTCGCCAAAATGCTTTGCCATGGCACCCATGGCGTAAGCGACGTTGAGTGAATGGATGATGAGCGTTTCTTCGGTGACGTGGTTCTTGTTGATTTCTTTTGCGCGTTCAAGAGTCAAGTTCATTTTAAGCCTCTTTGGGTTTCGTTGAAAATTTACAAATCGATTCCCTTTATGGCTTGCTCGAAATCTTCCTTAAGGTCTTCGATGTCCTCGATTCCGATACTCACGCGGATGGTACCTTCGAATACGCCGGCGTTTTCTTTTTGTTCCTTGGTGCCGTGCGTAAAGATGGTGCTGTCCGGGTGAATTACGAGCGTGCGCAAGTCGCCGATGTTGGTCGCGATGGTCGCGTACTTCAAATTGTTGATGAGCTTAAAAGCCTTTTCCTTGCTCCCTGCGTCAATCGTGAGGATGGCGCCGCCTTTGCCGCCGAACTGGCTCTGCACTAAATCGTAATAAGGACTCTGCTTGAGAGCGGGGTAGTTGACGGTGATGCCTTCGAAGCCTTGCAGGAACTCTGCCAACTGGAGTGCGTTGCTGCAAAGGCGATCCATACGCAGCCCGAGCGTTTCGAGGCCGAGCGAGTTGAGGAACGCCGTTGCCGGTGCCACGCAACAACCTACGTTACGCCAGATGCCGTTGCGGAGCTTGGCGATGTAGGCGAACTTGCCGAAGCGCTTGTATTCTTCCAGGCCCTTGTACCTTGCGAAATCCCATTTGAATTTTCCGCTGTCGACGATGATGCCGCTGATGGCGCTCCCGTTCCCGTTGATGTACTTGGAAGAGGAATGCACCACGATGTCGGCGCCAAAATCAGAGGGACGCACAAGGTAAGGGGTCGCTGTCGTGCTGTCGACAATGAACGGGACGCCTCCCTGATGCGCCACGTCCGCGACACTCTTCAAATCGACCACATTCAGTTTTGGGTTACCGATAAGCTCGGTGAACACTGCCTTCGTTTTTTCGTTCAGCTGGGAGCGCACCGTTTCGGCCGTGACTTCCGTGACAAAGCGTGTCTTGATTCCGAACGCTTCCAGATCGTGGAACAAGTCGATGGTCCCGCCGAAAAGTCCGGCACTTGCGATTACTTCATCGCCCGCTTGCAGAATATTCAAGAGCGAGATGGTCACCGCGGCCATGCCCGAAGAACACGCCACCGCACCGACGCCCTTTTCGAGCGATGCGATGCGGCGTTCAAAAGAATCTGTTGTGGGGTTCCCGATGCGCGTGTAGGCAAAACCGGGCGCCCTGTTGTTAAAGACGGCTTCAAGTTTTTCCGCGGACTCCTGCGAAAAAGCGCTCACCTGGTAAATGGGCGTGAGCGTGGAGCCTGTACTTCGATCACTACCAAAATCCTTATGCAACAAAGTCGTATTAAAATTCATCCAACATTCTCCGCACAATTTTTTTTTCGGCTTTTTGCAGGGATTAGCCGATTTCCGCTATAACAATGGCGTTTCTTGATGCGGCTTGCATCAGTACGCATAGACGTTTGCATTGTCTTTTGACCGTTTTATACAATGGAATCGTTTTCATGGTACCTCCGCGTGAATGGTTTGGTACCGCCAAATATAGAACGCGTTTTTTTGTACGTCCAATACTAAATTTGTATCGCCTTTTATAGAAAAAATTTATTGGAACATAAAAAAATCCCCCATATGGGGGATTTTTTGCTTGTTTTGTTTGTCTTTGTCTTTGTCTTATTTCTTCAGCGCCTTGAACGAAGACGCCTTGGTCTTGACGATGTACATGCCCTGGCGCAGGTTGAGGCGGAGCGTTCCATCGGCATTGAGGGCCTGGCTCCTGAGGCCTGTCCAGACCAGGTTTCCGTTCAGGTTGAAGATTTTTACAGGAGGGTTGCTCTCGTTGACGGCGAGTTTGGGCATCTTCGTGATTCCGGAGGCCGTGCAGCCCGTGGCGACAATCTTTGCGATGTAGATTCCGCTGGCGTCGCTGTTGAAGGTGAGCGCGGTGGATCCGTTTCCGCCTTCCTTATCGAGGTCGACTGTTGTTTCGCTCCATTCGCTTGCCGATGCGGTGCGGCCATACTGGTAGTCGACCCAGCTGCCTCCATTGGCTCCGCCCACGTTCACGTAGGCGTTGGACGTTTCCTGGCTACGCATGGTGATGGTGAGCTCGCTGCAGTTCGCGATGGCTGCTGCCGCTTCGGTGCTGACGTTTAAGAGCTGGTTCTTGTAGCCGCAATCGGCCTGTTCGCAGCCGGCGAGGGGTACGCTGACGTAACCGGTGATGCCGTCAAGTGCGCCTGCGTTGTAGGTGACTGCGCCGAGGTCTTCGCTGATAGCCTGCCAGGTTGAAACGTCGGTTGTCTTGGAGTAGTCGACGATGACAACGTCGGCTGCAGGCGTGACGACCGGTTCGGAGTAGTTGGGGTCGGTCGTTTCGTCCTTGCAGGCGGTGACTGTCGCTGCGCTCGCGGTCTTTGTATAAACGAGGGTTGTCACCGAACGGGCCGGGAGCATGTAGCAGCTGGCGATGGTGATGGCCTTGCTCTTGAATCCGTTTTCCTTGGATTGTACGGCGGTTGCGACGTTCATGCCGTTTACGGCGGGGGCGTCGAGCGAAATGGCTGTCTTTCCGGTGTTGATGACGACAACCGTGACGGAGTCATCCGAACTGCTTGCGAAGGCGGCTGTCTTGAGGTCGTTTTCGGCGGTGGTGGCGGCGATGGCTTTCCAGCCCGGATTGACGAACTTGGAGTAATGGCGCATTGCGTGGTATTCGGGACCGATGACGATTTCGTCTTTCTTGCAGCTGCCCCAGTTTTCGGTGCACACGCCGATCAGCTGGCCAGTTCCGTTTCCCCAGAAGAGTTGCCAGGCGACATAGCCGGCGAGCTGGCCGTCGGTAAAGCCGACCTGCATGATATGGGCGAGGCCGACCATGTCCTCTTCGCGGGTCTTGTCGAGCATGTTGCAGAACTCGGTCATGATGATGGGCTTGCCCTTGCCGCCGTAGGTAGAACCGATGGCCTTCATCGACTCGCGGAAGTTTTCGGGGGCGAGGTAGTTGTTGCCGGAATTGTCGTTGCCGTTGCCCGCATGGTACAGGTGGTAGGCGTAGCCGTCCAGCTTGCTGTCGTCGAGCTCCTTCGCGTACTTTTCAAAATTGCTGTAGCCGATGCCGAGCGGTTCGGGGCCGAGAATCTTGGTGGTGCCCTTCACGGCGTCGTACACGGCGTTCAAGGCTTCCTTGTAACCGGCCTTTTCGTTTGTTTCGGTGGGCTCGAACAAGGTTTCTTCGTAGTCGGCGTTCATGTCCGGCTCGTTCTGCAGACTGATATAGTCCGGCGTGATGCCGGCGGCTGTGTATGCCTGGAGGCTCGTTTTCCACCAGTTGGCGAAATCGCTATAGGCGTATTTGCCGTAGGGGTCGCTCGAGGCGGGCTTGAGCGAGTTGGCAGATTCGGAAGACCCGTCCTTACCGTTCACGCTTCCGCTGGGCTTGAGTTTCCCCGGTGCAGACCAGCTGGACATCTCGATTTTCAGGTGGTTGCCGAGGCGTTGCTTGGCCGCCTGCACGATGGCGATGTCGTCGGGGCTTACTTTGGCTGTGTCAGCCTGCAGCCAGTTGCCAATGCGCAGCAGCGAGAGGTTCAGGCCTGTGAAGGCAGTGTCGAAAAGGGCTTCCTTGTTCTGGTCGGCGAGTGCCGTAATCCAGCTCTGGTAATAAACGGATCCGCCTCCGAATCCGACGATTTCTTGTTTTTTTGTGGAGGGGTCCACGGTGATGCTTGCGGCGGCGGCGATGGATGCGGCCGTGAGCGCCATAGTCGTAAATTTCCTAATCATATACACTTCCTTTTTTGGAAGGGAAAATAGCTTTTTCTGTGTGGCCGATACTGCAAATGTATGACGTTTTATGAAAAAATCGGTTAGGGAGTATCAACGAGGCTTGACTTCGCTGAGATGCGAGTGTATATTATATGTTATTATATGTTAACGCATCTGCACAGGTTCGGATGATTGACAAAATAAAAAAGTTCTGGAGCGCACAAGATACCCTAGAAAAGACTCTTTTCTGGGTCATTATGGCTTTGTGCCTTGTCGTGGGAATTTGCTCTACAATTCTTTCCGCTTACGAACGTGTCGGCACGGTTTCCGTAGTTGTCGGCTCGGTTTGCTGTATCTTGTTTGTCGTGCTGAGCATCTTTGCCTATAATACTCATATGTATGCCTCCTGCCATCTGGTGATGTGCGGCATCGTCTGCATGTTCTTGCAACCGATGTTGTTCTTTGCCTGTGGCGGTTTTGCCAGTGCAATGCCGCTATACTTTGTGGCTGGTATCCTCCTTTTGTCTATGGGCCCGACAGGCTTGGCGAAGAGAATTTTGTTCGTGCTTTCGCTGTCGGTTTTCCTCGCCACGTTCCTGGTTGCCAGTTTGTATCCGCAGGTTGTGCTTCCCATTTCGTCCGAGATGATTTTTGTGGACATGACGGTTTCCCTTGTGGTCCTGGGTTCGGGCGTGTTTGCCCTCGGCAGCTATGTGCTTAGGGCTTACGAGAGGGAGGTCGTGGAGAAAAAGAACCTGGTGGCAAAACTCGATTTTCTTGCAAATCACGATTCCCTTACGGGGCTCAGCAACCGCCGTCACCTGTTGGATTATTTGGGCAATATCGTGTGGCTACAGCGGAATAACTTTTACATCGTGATGTACCGTATAAACAACATAGAACAGCTTCGTGAGACTTACGGCCCGTTCTTTTGCGATGGAATCATTTGTGACGTGGGCCGTTTGATTGGCCAGATGGAACTGGTTGATGGAGGCGAGTGCGTTGCCTATTTCGGCAATCACGACTTTGTACATGTGATGCAGGTGGAATCGGAGGCGGAGGCCTTGACTCGTGCCGAGAAATTCCGCGAAGATGTGACTCACCTTTCGTGGGCGGAGCACAAGGACGTGCACATAACCGTGAGCGGCATTGTGGCGGCGTGCAATAGCCACGGATTCACGAATACGACGCAGCTGTTGCAGACCGTGTATGGGCAATTGTCCCACTTCAACGTAACCGACAAGAATACGATAAGGAAGATTTAGAGGACGAGGCTGTAGCTCGTGCTCCGTCCGCCCTTCTTGCTGGGCTCGACGAGTTTTTGCGCGATGAGTTTTTGGATGTCTCGCAGGGCGCTGTCGTGGCTTGTGCCGGTGAAACCAGCGACGTCCTTGACCTTGAATGGATGCGGAATTTTTCCGGCGATGACGGCGTCCACGATTTTCTGGGCGCGGGGCTGTAAACCCTCGGCACTTTTCTTGCCCTTGAACTTGACCATGTCCGCACGCATTTTGATGGCGGCGAGTCCATTTTGGATTGCCTTGCGTAACGTTTGCAGGAACCACAGTATCCATTCCGTGAGGTCGCCGTTGCCGCACTGTGCCGCACCCAGGATTCTAAAGTAGCTGTCGGAATCGCCAAGGACTTGTTCGTTGATCGAGTATTGCAGGCGTCCTGCCGATTCGGCGCGGGCGAGAAGCAGGTTCGTGATGAGACGGGCGATTTTCCCGTTCGCCTCGTCGAAGGGGCGGATGGTGAGGAACCAGAACTGTGCGATGGCCGCCTTGAGGACGGGATCCAGCTGCGCGGTGTTGAGCCACGTTATGAAGTTTCCCATTTCGTGCTGGAGTCGTTCCGGGCCGGGGCCTGCGAACACGACCGAGTTGTCGGTGCGCGAATGAATTTGTCCCGGACCGTTGCGGTATTGGCGTTGCGGCTTGCCGGTAATCGAAGCGTGCCAGCCCAAGATCCGTGCCTCGTCGATTTCGTCGCGGAAGTTCCTGACGGCTCCTACCAGGCTCCGGAATGCGGCCTTGTCGGCCTTCTCCTTTTTGTTGACTTGCTCCTGCACCAGTTCGCTATCCAGTTGTTGCCCGTCGATGGCGTATGTCGCAACGATGTCACGCACGATTGTTTCGGCTTCGAGGGTGTCGTCGTCGAGCATTTCCGAAATGCCCAAAAGCCGCCCTTCTTCGAGGCGGACTTGGCCGAGCTCGTTGATGATGGCCTTGGAATCGAACCGGAAACGGGTCCAGTCGGGGAACTGGTGGATGTACAGCATGTTATCAATATAACATTTTCTACGCAAAAAGTGCGTTATATGTTGCAATGCCGCCAGACTCGCTTAATTTTTTCGTAAATTTACGGTATGCAGAAAGTCGATACATGGTACAAGGCGGAGGGCTACTGCCCTGCCGAAGAATTTGAACTGGCTAGCTACCTGCTTTTCGAGGCAGGCGTGGCGACGCTCGAGGAACTGGACCCCAAGGCAGAAGGCCGTACTGACTTCTGTTTTTATACGGGCGACAAGGCTGAACGCGACCGTATCGTGGCCGAGTTCCCGCAGTACCATTTTACGTTGAGCGACGAACCCGCGAAGGATTGGGACAAGTGGTGGCGCGACCGTGCGCAGCCGGTGTCTGTTTCTCCGCATCTCTGGGTGCGCCCGCCTTGGGTGGAATTCACGCCCGACGACCCGAAGGCCGTGGTACTTGAACTCGAGGCGAAGACCGCCTTTGGTACCGGCGAGCACGACACGACAAGCAGTTGTGCGACACTCATGGAAAATATTGATTTCAACGGCAAGACGGTGCTCGACATCGGTACGGGTACGGGCATCCTCGCGATGTACGCCCGCCGCTTGGGGGCAAAGCTTGCCGTGGGCACGGAAATCGACCCGCTCACCATTCCCTGCATTGCCGAAAACTTCGAACGCAACGGCTTCGACAAGAGCGACTGCATTCTCGGATTCCTGGACGCGTTCAAGGACGGCGCCAAATTCGACGTCATCCTCTGCAACATGATCCGTAGTGAACTCTGGCCGTTGCGCGACGACATCGAGGATTTGCTTGCCGCTGGCGGCGAACTCATCATCTCCGGGCAGCTCATTACCGAGAAGGACTATATCCTCCGCTGGTTCGAAGAAGCCGGCTTCAAGGTGAAAGTCGAGCGCGAAAGTGGCGAGTGGTGGAGCGTGCTTGCCGTGAACGGCGCTACTGCTGGCTAGAAAAATTTATTCCGAAAGATTTGGGAATGACGATTTCCTTGTATGTATTCATCAGGAAGTCGTCCGTCATTCCGGCGACGTAATCGGCAACGATGCGTAGTTTTGGACATGCCCTGTAATTTTCGCCCAGCGAATCGCGCCAATGAATGATTCCGGTGCGCGACTTGCCGGATTCCAGTTCTTCTAGGCATTCTTCCAGAACGGTCTGGAACATCATCCTGATTTTTGCATCCTGCGAGGATTTTTTCGGGTTGAGGTAGATGTTCTTGTAGTTCCAGTCCTTCAAGGCGTCTAGTGCGTTGAATATGTCTGGCGAGAAAGAAAGCGTTTCCTTGTCGAAGCTGTTGTTCACGAGGTCGGTGATGAGCGTGTTGACGATGCTGCTGTTCGTGTTGCCGAGAATTTCCGTAATCTCGTGCGGGATACTTTCGCGCTCGACGAGCTTGAGCGTGATGGCGTCCTCGATGTCGCGGCCGATATAGGCGATGACGTCCGAGATTCTCATGACGCAGCCTTCCAAAGTCATCGGGACCATTGCCCTCGATTTGA
>Ga0265298_10009627_pt1 | contig 11488 bp, 12 predicted proteins | sample AusTroGonzalo_MG_3_FD_193486 | JGI IMG/M metagenome (GOLD analysis project Ga0265298, IMG submission 193486) | Bovine rumen microbial communities from tropical cattle in Woodstock, Queensland, Australia - Gonzalo_01 | ecosystem: Host-associated > Mammals > Digestive system > Stomach > Rumen ...
CAATAATCAAATGGAAAAAGCAGAGAGAGACAAGCTTCGCGCCTACCTGATGGGCATTGTCGGCAGCCTTCCCGAATGCCCAGGCTGCTACCAGTACCTCGACGAAACAGGCACCATCATCTATGTAGGCAAGGCAAAGAACCTGAAGCGTCGTGTCTATTCCTACTTTTCCAAAGACCACGACAGCCGCAAGACCGCTATCCTCGTCTCCAAAATACGCGACATTAAGTATATCGTCGTCAAGACCGAAGAGGACGCACTCCTGTTAGAGAACAACCTCATCAAGCAATGGTCGCCCCGCTACAACATCCTATTGAAGGACGGGAAAACGTATCCAAGCATCGTGGTCACAAACGAATACCTGCCCCGAATCTTCCAAACGCGCAAGATAGACAAGCATTTCGGCACTTACTTCGGTCCCTACAGCCACGTCCCGACGATGTATCTCTTGCTCGAACTCATCAGGAAGCTCTATCCGCTACGCAGGTGCCGCAAGTCTATAACAGCCGATTCCATCGCGAAAGGCAAGCATAAAGAGTGCCTGGAATATCATATCAAAAACTGCAAGGCACCCTGTACGCTTCGCCAAAGCCGTGAAGAGTATATGGAAAACATCGCCGAGGCAAAGGAGATACTGAAGGGAAACACGGCACAATTGGAGCGGAAAATGCTCGCGCAAATGCAGGAACACGCAGCAAAGCTTGAGTTCGAGGAAGCAGAAGCTATCAAACGGAAGTACCTGCTTCTGGAAAACTATCGCAGCAAGAGTGAGGTCGTGAGCAACACTCTCCATAACATTGATGTCTTCAACATAGAGAACGACGAAAAGGTGGCATATATCAACTACCTTCACGTCACAAATGGCTGCATCACGCAGGCTTTTACTTTCGAGTACGCAAAACGCCTCGACGAGACAGACGAAGAGCTTCTTGCTGCAGGAATCATTGAGATGCGAGGACGCTACAGCAGTGAAAGTAAAGAAGTTATCATTCCGTTCCCCGTGGAACATTTAAGCAAAGATTTAATCATTACCATACCACAGAAAGGAGATAAGAAGAAGCTGCTGGAGCTTTCAAAGCTGAATGTCCTGCAATACAAAAAGGACAGAATAAGCCAGAGCGACAAGCTGAACCCCGAGCAAAAACAGGTGAGGTTGATGAAGGAATTGCAAGATGCCCTGCAACTCCCCACCCTACCGATGCAAATAGAGTGCTTCGACAATTCGAACATCAGTGGAACAGATGCTGTAGCTGGTTGTGTGGTGTTCAAGAAGTGCAAGCCAAGCAAGCAGGATTACCGCAAGTACAACATCAAAACGGTTGAGGGGCCAGACGATTATGCCAGTATGCAGGAGGTGGTAAGGCGACGATACAGCCGCATGATGGAAGAAGGCTCTCCCCTACCCGACTTGATTATCACCGACGGAGGAAAGGGACAGATGGAAGTCGTGCGCGAGGTTGTGGAAGATGACCTACACCTCTCTATTCCTATAGCAGGTCTTGCAAAGGATGACAAGCACAGAACCAACGAACTTCTCTTTGGCTTTCCTCCCCAAATAATCGCGATGAAAACGGACTCTTTGCTGTTCCGCCTGCTCACACAGATACAGGATGAAGTGCATCGCTTCGCTATCACATTCCATCGCGACAAACGCAGCAAGCGTCAGGTGGCAAGCGTCTTGGACAACGTGCCTGGTATCGGACCAAAGACAAAAGAGGCGCTTCTACGCAAATGGCACAGCGTGAAACGCATTCGTGAGGCAGAAGAAAGCGAACTGGCATCAGTTATAGGAGCATCAAAAGCGAAGATTCTAAAGGAAAAGCTTGCAGAAAACATCTAAAATTAGTAGCTTTGCAGAGAATATAAGAGGCAAACAAGGAGGTGCGAGAGATGAGAACAGTTATCCAAAGAGTACAGCATGCCAGCGTAACCATCAATGGTTCAACGGTTTCCGCGATAGGGCAGGGGTTACTACTACTACTTGGCATAGAGGCAGCAGACACAGAGGAGGACATCCAATGGCTGTGTCGTAAAGTTCTGGGATTGCGCATCTTCGACGATGAAGAGGGGGTAATGAATCGCAGTATAATAGACGTTGGTGGCGACATCATCGTTGTGAGCCAGTTTACGCTTCATGCAAGCTACAAGAAAGGGAACCGCCCCAGCTGGATTCGCGCCGCAGGACACGAACATGCCGTACCCATGTACGAACGCTTCGTTGTGGTGCTTAGTGAAGGCCTCGGCAAGCCTGTCGGCACAGGAGTTTTCGGTGCAGAAATGCAAGTGGAACTCATCAACGACGGCCCCGTTACCATCTGCATGGATACTAAGAACAAGGAATAGGGAATAGGGAATAGGGATTAGGGAATAGGGATTAGAGATTAGGGATTAAGGAGATGACGATACAAGAAGCACAAGAGAAAGTAGATCAGTGGATTAAGACCTATGGTGTCCGCTACTTCAACGAGCTGACAAATTTGGCGGTGCTCACAGAAGAAGTAGGGGAGTTGGCACGCATCATGGCGCGTAAATATGGGGAGCAATCGTTCAAAGAGGGTGAAAATCAAGACCCTGCGGAGGAAATGGCAGACATCCTTTGGGTGCTTATCTGCCTTGCGAACCAGACAGGAGTGGATTTAACAAAGGCACTTGAAGCAAGCTTCGAGAAGAAAACCCGTCGCGATAAGGACAGACACAAAAACAACACAAAACTAAAATAATATGGAAACAATCGAAAGAAGCAAGTACGAGCAGATGCTCGAGCAGTACAAAACGGACATCAAGGACAGCGATGTAGCAGCAAAAGTGGCAGAAATCATCGAGAAAAAAGTGCCTGAGAACGACACGCTCGAAGTGAAAAAGTTCCTCATGGGCAGCGTGGAGCTGACCACCCTGAAGACGACCGACAGCGAGGAGAGCGTGCTGGCCTTCACGGAAAAGGTCAACAAGTTCGAGGACGCATACCCCGAACTGCCGCATGTGGCTACGATATGCGTCTATCCCTGCTACGCCAAGATTGTGAGTCAAAGCCTTGAAGTAGAAGGCGTTGAAGTGGCTTGCGTGAGCGGGAGCTTCCCTTCGTCGCAGGCTTTGATTGAGATAAAGACCGTGGAGACGGCATTGGCCTTGAAGGATGGTGCCACAGAGATTGACATCGTGATGAGTGTCGGCAAGTTCCTAAGCGGTGATTACGACACCGTTATCGATGAAATCAGCGAATTGAAGGCGATTTGCGGCGAACGGAAGATGAAGGTCATCCTCGAAACAGGCCTTTTGCCAAGTGCCTCCGACATCAAGAAAGCCAGCCTCCTCGCCATGTACGCCGGAGCCGACTACATCAAGACGAGCACCGGCAAGGAGAAACCCGCTGCAACACCCGAGGTAGCATACGTCATGTGCCAAGCCATCAAGGAATACTATGACAAGACCGGCATACAGATTGGCTTCAAACCTGCCGGCGGGTTGAACACCGTTCACGATGCGCTCGTCTATTACACCATCGTCAAGGAAGTACTTGGCGAGAAGTGGCTCACCAACCAATGGCTCCGTCTCGGCACAAGCCGTCTTGCCAACCTCTTGCTGAGTGAAGTGGTAGGGGAGGAAGTGAAGTTCTTCTAAAAGGTGAAAGATTGAAAAGGTAAAAAGGTGAAAAGAACAACATGGTGCGAATGAACGGAACATTTTGACCTGTTAAATTGCGCATTTGACCTCGCGAGAATCGTTTCTTTTCAGCCGCAGGGTAGGGCGAACAAAAAGAAACGATTCTCAGAGGCATGTTTTGAGCTTAAACATTTGATGCTAAGCTGATTTAACCATAAAACAGAGAAGGCAAAAAACCTTAAAATAGAAATAGAATGGACTATGGGCATCGGTATGTCGGAAAAATGTCGTATCTTTGTCGCCAAAAGCTTAAACATACTATATAATATGAAGAGACTATCCTTTGCTGTGGCTGCTCTGCTCATGGGCATGAGCTTGTCGGCACAGCTTCGGTTCGGCAATACGCCGGTAAATAACGAACCTGCCAACAAACTGGAGCGGAACATCCAGAAACTTGTGGATGCAAGCGTGATGATAAACAACTACTACGTTGATAGCGTGGACAGCAAGAAACTTGTGGAGGATGCCATCTGCGGCATCCTGTCGAAACTTGACCCGCACTCGGCCTACACCAACGCGAAGGACACGAAGAAGTTCACAGAGCCGTTGGAAGGCTCGTTCGAGGGCATCGGCGTGCAGTTCAACATGCTGGAGGACACGTTGCTCGTCATCCAGCCTGTGCCGAAGGGACCCAGCGAGCGCGTCGGCATCCTGGCTGGCGACCGCATCGTCAGCGTGGGAGACACCGCCATCGCCGGTGTGAAGATGAGCAAGGAGGAAATCATGCTACGGCTGCGCGGGCCGAAGGGAACCATTGCCCGCCTCGGCGTGGTGAGACGCGGCATCAAGGACACGCTGCGCTTCAACGTCACTCGCGACAAGATTCCCGTCAACTCGGTGGATGCCGCTTACATGGTGACGCCAACCATCGGCCTCATCCGCTTCAACAACTTCGCCCAGACGACGCACGACGAGGTGGTCAGCGCCATCAAGAAGCTCAAGGAGGAAGGCATGAAGGATCTCATCATCGACCTCCAGCAGAATTCGGGCGGCTACCTCCAGGCTGCAGCCGACATCGCCAGCGAGTTCCTGCCCAAAGGCGATATGATTGTCTATACCAAGGGACGCAGTGTGCCAAGCCAGGAGTTCAAAAGCACCGGCGGCAGTGCCTTCCAAGAGGGTAGGGTAGCGGTGCTCATCGACGAGTACAGCGCGTCGGCTGCCGAGATACTCTCCGGCGCAATCCAAGACCAGGACAGAGGCGTCGTGGTTGGTCGCCGCTCTTTCGGCAAGGGTTTGGTGCAGCGTCCGTTCAACATGTTGGACGGCAGCATGATACGCCTCACTACGGCTCGCTACTACACGCCCAGCGGACGCAGCATCCAGAAGCCTTACGAAAAGGGAAAAATGCTTGACTATGCCAAGGATGTCATCAACCGCTATAACAAGGGCGAGCTGACCAACGAAGACAGCATCCACTTCCCCGACTCGCTGCGCTATCAGACGCTCCGCAAGGGACGCACCGTCTATGGCGGCGGCGGCATCATGCCCGACTGCTTCGTGCCCCTCGACACCACACGCTATGCCAAGTGCTACCGCGAGCTGTCGGCCAAGAGCATCATCATCAATGCCAACCTCCACTACATGGACAAGAACCGCGAGGACCTGAAACAAATCTATCCTTCCTTCCAGCTGTTCAAGGAAGAGTTCCAGGTGCCGCAAGAAGTCATCGACGGCATTTTTTCCGAAGGCGAGAAGCAGGACATCCGTCCGAAGGATGACGAAGAGCGGCAGAAGACCATCGGGAACATCCGCCTCATCGTCAAGGCGCTGGTGGCACGCGACCTCTGGGACATGAGCGAATACTTCGCCATCATCTACGAGAACGACGATGTGGTCAGGAAAGCTGTGGAGCTGTTAAGCACCGACGACCCACAACCCTCGAAGAAAGAGAAAAAAAGAAAAGGGTGAGTCCCCAATGATAACCTATAATACAATAAATGTGTCGATGTCCGACATCAGCGAGGCAGAGGTCTCGGCCTGGGTCAGGCAAGTGGCGGCGAAATATAATAAGGTAATAGGCGACATCAACTACATCTTCGTGGACGATGAAACCATCCTCGACATCAACCGCCGCTTCATCGGCCACGACTACTACACCGACCACATCGGCTTCGACTACTCGCAGGGCAATGCCCTGAGCGGCGACATCTACATCAGCCTCGACACCGTACGCTCGAATGCCAAACTGTTCGGCGCGACATTCGACGAGGAGCTGCACCGCATCATCATCCACGGCCTGCTGCACCTCTGCGGCCTCCGCGACAAGACAGACGAGGAAAGAGCCGAGATGCAACAAGCCGAAGACCAAGCCCTAAGCCTCCCCCTTCCCTTCCAAAGGAGGGGAGACAACTATGAACTATGAATTATGAACTATGAACTGATTTTACAGTGGAAAATTTCGACATAAGACAAGAAGGACGGCAGAAGGAAAAGGACTTCGAGAATGCCCTGAGGCCGCTTTGCTTCGAGGACTTCAGCGGACAGCAGAAGGTCGTGGAGAACCTGCGCATCTTCGTTGAGGCAGCCAAGTACAGAGGCGAACCCCTCGACCACACGCTCCTGCACGGCCCTCCCGGATTGGGCAAAACAACCCTCTCCAACATCATCGCCAACGAGCTGGGCGTGGGCTTCAAGCTCACCAGTGGCCCTGTGCTCGACAAGCCCGGCGACCTTGCTGGCATCCTCACATCCCTTGAGCCGAACGATGTGCTCTTCATCGACGAGATACACCGCCTCTCGCCCATTGTGGAGGAGTACCTCTACAGTGCAATGGAGGACTACCGCATCGACATCATGATAGACAAAGGCCCGTCGGCTCGCAGCATACAGATTGACCTCGCGCCCTTCACGCTGGTGGGTGCCACGACCCGTAGCGGCTTGCTCACGGCTCCCCTTCGCGCACGCTTTGGCATCAATATGCATCTGGAATACTACGATGCCGAGACGCTCCGCAAAATCATCATGCGCTCCAGCGACATCCTCGGCGTGCCTATCGACACAGAAGCCGCCGGCGAGATAGCCAGCCGCAGCCGTGGCACGCCACGAATAGCCAACGCCCTGCTGCGCCGCGTCCGCGACTTTGCACAGGTCAAGGGCAACGGCCGCATCGACCTCGGCATTGCCCGCATCGCCCTCGAAGCTCTCAACATCGACCGATACGGCCTCGACGAGATAGACAACAAGATACTGCTCACCATCATTGACAAGTTCAAGGGCGGTCCTGTAGGTATCAGCACCATCGCCACCGCCGTCGGTGAAGACGCAGGCACCGTCGAAGAAGTCTATGAGCCGTTCCTCATCAAGGAGGGTTTCATCAAGCGCACCCCACGAGGCCGCGAAGTGACGGAACTCGCCTACAAACACCTTGGACGAAGCAGCCTCACGCCCTCAAAAGACGGCTACATACAAGGCGACCTCTTCTCATAAACCCAAATCGGTCATTAGGTGCTTCGCACCTGACTATTACACAAATTGTAACAAATTCATCCACTAATTATGATAAATTTCTCATAATTGGTGATTCATGTTTATCCTAATTTTTGAGACGCAATAGACACAAATGTCTAATGACCGATTTGAGTTAAAAGAGGATTGTAATTCTTGCAAAGTGTGTCTTTTCTAAAGAAGGGTCGGTGAACTTCATGTTGTAACCAATAGCAATTCTTTTGTAAACTTGAACGCCGATACTAAGGTCAACGCCTAAACGATGGTTTGTGTCTAATTCTGTTTCTTCTTCGTAAAAATAATAGTTGTTGTAGGGGTAACGAAGATGTATTATTCTTTCATACGAAAGTGAATAGCCAACATTTAATTCGACATAGCCTCTAAGATACTTATAAGAGGGAGTATAACCTCTTAGCCCCATGAGTTTAATATCAAGTAATCCGTCATCTGCTGGACTTTTGAAGCCAGAAACATATGATATGCCCACAATGTTCCATCCTATGTAAGGATTAAACTCTCTTCTTAATTGATAGCCTATACCCCAACCATTTGCTATGTAAAAATCGAGTTCATGGGTAAACCTCCCTTTCCCATTATTATCATAATATGAGGAGGTGTCTTTTCCTTTCTCTAATCTGTCGTTGATTCTCTGTGCCTCACCAAATTGGTTCTTCACAGATATTAAATTCGTGTTTTCTTCGCTTAATACATGGTCTTTAGTTTCAGAAACTTTCTTTTCCATGTCCTTTTGAGATGTTTTTTTGCCTGCTTTATTGAAAAGCAGCACTTCACCATTCTTGTACCTCACAGAATAGAGATTTGACCGCTTTTCGATGAAAACAGGGCCATCCTCGTTGTTGGTCTTCTTGTATTTTACCTCTGTCGGAGATACTTCAAGTACCTTTACGCTTTCTATGTCACCTCCTTTTCGGACCAAGATGTCCTGTGCATTCAAGGATAGAGTGCTTGTGACAAAGATTGCTGCGAAAAGAATCTTATTCATATAATTCATGTTTATCAATTGCTTTGAAAAGGACAACAAAAAACGTGGACTTCATTCGTCTACGTATTCCAAGGTATCGGCAAACACCCAATGCACTTAACGAGTAAAAAGCCCACGCCTTACGACGTGAGCATCCTGGCTTTGTTACTCTCGTGCATTCTAAATTTTGCCGATTTCGGAATACAAGAATATAAGTTGGACGCTTTTGTCTATTATGTCTAATTTCTATTATTTATGCCATAGGCGTTATCTTATTGAACATTGAAAGTTGAACTATGCTTCTAAAAGCTCCTTTATCTTGCTGATAAGATTTCGTGCAGGCTCCAGTCTTTCTTTCAGTACCTCCGGCTCAACCTCAAAGACACAATTGTAGTCACTTTCTTCACGCATTGTCTGTAGTTGATTGTATAGGCGGCCATATTCAATCGGAAAAATGCCAGTCTTGATATAATGGAGATTGAAGATGGCATGTGAGCCTTTGTGGGTGTTCTTAAGCTCCAATGAAACAAGGGTCGTACGTTCGTCATTCGTCAAACTCATTGCAATACGTATTTGTCTCGTTCCACATTCTTATAGTAAGGAAGGAAAGTCCAAGAGTCCCATTGTTGCTTGGCATATATAGCAGGATTGATTTCTTCACCGATATCCCAACCAAGCTCTCGGAAAGGATAGGTGACATCGTAGTCACTTGCCTCCAGCTTGGGCTTGTTCAGAAGAATCAATATGTCCCAGTCCGAACCTTCGTGAGCATCGCCACGGGCACGGGAACCGTATAGCCAGACTTGTCCGTCAAGCGGAACCACCTTCCGGCTTGTTTCTTTTATCTTCTGGATTATTTCCTCCTCTTTTGCCGTCATAATCCCGTTTTATCATGCAATCTGTCTGCAAAGTTACGCTTTTTTCTTTGCATTCCAAGAAGAACTGAAGGAAAAAGTCACAAAAGGATACAAAACCACGAATTGCACAACTTCACATGCTTCATCCGCCCACTTAATACGCGAAGTGGCCTGACTTCACAGGGGAGGTCAGGCCACTTCTTTCTTATTCTCTTATTTTCTAAATTTATTATTTTCCTATTCTGTCTTGAACAGATCCTTGATGCCGCCGATGGAGCCGAGCAGGTTGGTGGCTTCGTAGGGCAGATAGACGGTCTTCGTCTTGTCGCCTTCGGCCAGTTCCTGCATCATCTGGATGTACTTCTGAGCCAAGAGGTAGTTGGCGGGGTTCGTGGATTTGCCCACTGCTTCGGTGATGAGCTCGATGGCCTTTGCCTCTGCCTCTGCCACACGGATGCGAGCCTGTGCTGCACCTTCGGCCTGCAGAATAGCCTCTTGCTTGGCTGCCTCGGCCTTGTTCACGATTGCTGTGCGCTCACCTTCGGAAGCCAGAATCTCGGCAGCCTTCTGACCCTCGGAGGTCAGGATTTGAGCACGCTTGTTACGCTCGGCCTGCATCTGCTTCTCCATAGCTGTGAGCACGCTGGCTGGAGGTGTGATGTCCTGCAGTTCCACGCGGTTCACCTTCACGCCCCACTTGTCGGTTGCATCGTCCAGAACGAGGCGCAGCTTGTTGTTGATGGTATCACGGCTGGTCAGTGTCTCGTCCAGCTCCAGTTCGCCGATGATGTTACGCAGGGTGGTCTGCGTCAGCTTCTCGATAGCGTTGGGCAGGTTGATGATTTCATAAGCGGCCTTGAAGGGGTCCATGATTTGGAAGTAGAGCAGAGCATCAATTTCCATCTGGATGTTGTCCTTCGTAATCACATTCTGCTTAGGGAAGTCATAGACCTGTTCGCGCAGGTCGATGGTGCTGGTATAAACATAGCGTCCGTTCTTCAGAACCACAATGTTCTTGCCATTGTCGATGAAGGGGAAAATGATATTGAAGCCAGGCTTTAAGATGGTTCTGAACTTACCCAGGCGTTCAATAATCTTTGTCTCTGACTGTGGAATGATGAGCACAGCTTTTTTTAGGACAGTAACAACTAAGATTACAACAGCAATTGAAACACAAATAAATGTACTCATAGTTTTTTTGTTTAAATGGTTATAGTTAATTGATTGGTTATAAATTATTGCTTATTGGTTATTGGGCTTCTTCGTCCTTTTCTACGGTGATGATGATGCTTTCGCGCCCAATTACCTTGACACGTGTGCCAACGGATATCTCCTCGTCGCCTGGAGTAACAGCCCTCCACTGGTCACCGTCTATGGCCACATAACCGAAGCCGCTGGCAGGTATGGTCTCGCTGACACGCCCCTTGCGTCCCAAAAGGGCATCGGCATTGCTCACACGATTTTCATCGTTGCGATGCAGGTAGCGTAGCACGGGAGGACGTACCATCAACAGACTGAACAGCGAAACGACTGCGAAGACGCCCAGCTGCCAGTAGATATTGGCGAAGGGTGCTATCAGCGCAGCCCCGGCTGCTCCGATGGCAAGACAGATGATGAAGAAATCGCCTGAAGTCAGTTCGAGAATTAGGCCCAATACGGCTAATACAGCCCATAATTGCCACATGTTGGAAGTAAGATACTCAACCATATTCATTTACAATTTAAAGGTTTACAATTTACTATTTATTATTCACTTTTTCACCTTTTCACCTTTCTCACAAAGTGAGAATGAAGTCGTCCCAGTCCTTCGATGAGCCTTTCTTTCCGAACACCTTCGAGTATAGGCGGCTGCGGGTGGTGGCGATGCTCTCCTTCGAGTGTGCCGTCAGCATGGCGATGTCCTTGGGCTGGAGGTGCGCCTTGGTGAGCAGGCTGACGTGCAACTCGTGTTCGCTCATGCGGTAGAGGCTGTAGAGCTTCTCCGTGAAGCCTGTGTAGATGCTGTTCAAGAGTTGGGTCAGCTCGCTCCAGTCCTGATAGTTCAGGCTTCGGCCTGAGTTCAAGCACTCCTGGATGCGGCGATAGATGTCGGAAGAGAAGATGACCGTCTCGGCCTGCTCGCGCTTGGCATTCTCGATGATGGCTACCTTATTATTATAGTCCAGCGCCAGCTTCTTCTCCTCCAACTCCAGTTTGAGCATCGAGTTCTCGTCGCCCAGCTTTTTGATGAGGTTCTCCAGCTCCGCCATCTTCTGCTCGTTCCCCTCTATGTCGAACTGCTCCTGCATCGCGCGTACCTTATCTAATCTTTCCTGCAGGGAGAGAATCTTGCGGCGGCTGTTCTGCACCGTCACGATGAAGAGCACGATGTAGATGGCTGTTCCAAAGATGATGAGGAACAATTCCCGAGAGGTCATTATGGTCAGCAGTTCGTTCATGTTTTTGAGCTTTCGAGTGCAAAGTTAAGACAAAAAGATAAATGCTGCAAGTTTTTCGGTTTGCAATAATTTGCAGTTACTCTCGCAGTTTGCAAAAGTTAACT
>Ga0265298_10009628_pt1 | contig 11488 bp, 2 predicted proteins | sample AusTroGonzalo_MG_3_FD_193486 | JGI IMG/M metagenome (GOLD analysis project Ga0265298, IMG submission 193486) | Bovine rumen microbial communities from tropical cattle in Woodstock, Queensland, Australia - Gonzalo_01 | ecosystem: Host-associated > Mammals > Digestive system > Stomach > Rumen ...
TCATATTTGAATAATTAATGTATAAAATCGCACTAACTACTCATATTTTGTTACTTAAATTTGCATATATCAAATATTTTTTGTACCTTTGCAGCGGATTTTGAATAGTAAATGGCAAATGATAATATGGTAAATGTTTTTGAGACACCGAAATCGGTAGCGCTGGCGGTGGCAGAGCGCGCAAAGCAACGCCGTACAGCGATGCGGCTTACGCAGGCAGAATTGGCGCAAAAGGCGGGATTGTCGTTGTCCACATACCGTCGCTTTGAGCAGCAAGGACAAATTGCTTTGTCCGGATTATTACAAATCGCCTTTGCCTTGGACTGCATGGGTGATTTCGATAGCCTCTTTGCATCGCAGTCTTGGGCTACGATGGATGATATGTTAGCACAAACCAAACCAGCCAAACGTGTTCGCCATGATTGATGTAAAGCAGATAGAAGTATGGATGCATGGTCGTCAGGTTGGGCGTCTGGCACTCACGCCGCAACGTCCGCAGACCTGTGCATTCGAATACACCGCGGAGTGGCTGCAAGAAGGATTCAGCATCTCGCCTTTTGAGATACCGTTAACGCCCGGGCTGAAGATTGCACCTTATAAGCCTTTTGACGGACATTTCGGCGTCTTCACCGATAGTTTGCCTGATGGTTGGGGACAACTGATTTTGCATCGTCATTTGGCGCAGCAGGGTATCAATAGCCTTGCGCTTAACCCGTTGCAACAGTTATGTCTGGTAGGCAGCAACGGTCGTGGAGCATTGGAATACCGCCCTGATGAGAGTATTCAGGCTACGCAGGAGTATTTGGACTTGGCGCAGATAGCCGCTGAATCGTTTGCCATCCTCGAAGATGACAACTATGCCGGCAAGCATATAGCGGAATTGGTACAACGAGGTGGCTCTCCGGGTGGAGCACGACCGAAGATTTTCTTGAAGCAAGGCGACGATGAGTGGCTCATCAAGTTCCGCGCTAAAGGAGATAAGAAATCCGTCGGGCGCGAAGAATACCGCTATTCGCAATTAGCCAAGCAATGCGGTGTCGAAATGCCGGAAACGAAGCTTTTTGAAAACCAATGGTTTGGCGTGAAGCGCTTTGACAGAGTGGATGGGCGAAAACTGCATGTAGTCAGCGCATCCGGTCTTCTACAGGCAGACTACCGGATTCCAAGTATTGACTACTTACACCTGTTTAACATCTCCGCGCGCCTGTCGCACTCGATAGAAGAGTTTTGGAAGATATACCGTTTGATGTGCTTTAATGTGCTTATCGGTAACCGTGATGACCATGCCAAGAACTTCGCTTTTATCTATGATAAAGCATGGCGTTTTGCGCCGGCATTCGATTTACTGCCTTGCGGTGCTATAGGCGATTACCATACTACATCTGTCAACGACAACCCGCTTCCCGAGCGAACCGATGTGCTCCGCTTGGCAGAACGGGTAGGCTTGGATGGAACACAGGCAGCCGCTATTTTCGACGGAATGAAAATGCTTCTATAATATGGTCATTCCTGAACACGATAAACCTCCGAAATACCTCCGATAAGCCTCCGATAAACCCCCGACATACTTCCGAGGAGTGTTGGCAAAATGTAATGTTAACTTAGCAAAAATGTGCATTTTTTAAGAAAATTTGCATTTTTATTTGGTCAATTCAAAAAATAGTAGTACCTTTGCGGCGCTTTTTGTGTTGCGTGTATGTAAGTGCGTACGTATATATGCGAGAAAATGCGGGGCGCGGAAAGCCGAAACAACGTAAATAGATTTTACAACAATGAATACATTCAATTTCAAGTTCAAAACTTTGATTATCGCCCTGATGGGTGTGTTGTTCTTCAGTATCGGTGAAGCGTATGCGGCGGGAACCTGCTATACGCGCGCCAGTGCATACCTTCGTCCCGGGTCGCCGGACGGCGCCGGTAAAGTGTATATTGCTACTACCAGTGCTGCCCCGGATGCCAGTGCGTATAGGGACTGTAAAAGTTCTACCAACCCGGCATACCAACTGACGGTAGCAGGTGGTCAGACCTACCATTTCCGTGCGCTGGTCAATGCCGGATATAAGTTTACCGGTTGGTACGATGCGAATGGTGACCAAGTAACGACGGACAAGTATACTGCGCAATGGGTTGCTGCCGGTTCGATGGCTTTGGGTTCCGCTACCTATGCCGACAGGAATATGTACGCCGGTTTCATCAAGATAGTGCAGCTGAGTTTTGTGACGCCGGAGAACGGTTCCTTTACCATTAAGAATGGTGATGAGACGGTGTCTAATTATGCGACCTTTACGGTGAACGGTTTGGTGAAACTATCTGCCACTCCTGCCGTCGGATATAAACTCCGCGGCTGGTACACGACGACGGACGGCGGTATCACCAAAACATACTTTGCTTTTTGCAATACCTGCGAGCCGAATTTCACCTCCAATGTAACGATTGGTGCGGAGTTCGTGCCGGATGACGGAAAGGCAACGTTCTGGGTAAAGGGAACGAATCAGTTATACAACAACCTCAGCGATGCTAATGCAGCAGCCGTTTCGTCCAGTTCGAATACTATCGTTGTCGTCAGCGATGGTGTAGTTGGTGCCGGAACACATATTATCAGCTCCGGTGTAACGCTGCTTATTCCGAGTGAAGACAAGCTGTGGGGCGAGAAATACGAAGTTGCGACCTCGCCGCGTATAGCAACGAAAACTTCCGGTCCGATGCCGATGACAACGACCACATTCCGCAGGCTGAGTATGGTGCCGGGTGCTGGGATTGAATGCAATGGCGCTATATGTATCGGCGGTTCGTTGGCATCTAACTCCGGCGGTAATGCATCTTCATACCCGACCGGTTCGGTAGGTATGCTGGATATGTCGCGTGGCGGTACAGTTTCGCTGAACTCGGGTAGTGTGCTCTATGCGTGGGGTTATGTCAAAGGTATGGATATGAATCAGGGGAATAATGCTCCCGGCTCCGGTTGCGGTACTATTGTGGCAAAGAACGGCTCGGTAGTATGGGAGTTCTTCCAGGTCGGCGACTGGCGTGGAGGTACGGCATCGTCATCCATCTATAGTAGTAGCAGCCGGTGGAAATTCTTCCCCTTCCAGAGTTATACGGTACAGAATATTGAGGCCCCGATTACGCTTGAGTACGGTTCTCGCGAGCGGTGTCAGTGGTCTATCTTCGGTAATGGTCAGGTAAATACCATTCCATTTGATCTTATTGCCAATTCCGGCGCGGTCTTCACTCTCAATGAATCCACCAGTACGGTTACCAAATGGTACGACCCGACGACGGACAGGCTTTGCGTTGAGCTGGGCGGTGTATCCAACTTGGGAGCTATTGTGCTTGATGTATTGGGCCAGACGATGAATTCCGGTAGTTTTAACCTGCCGCTTCCGTCTCAAATGAAAGTGTCGGTAAAAGGTACCACAACCATCTCCAAGCCTGTAGTGATGCACGCCGGTGCAATTATAGATGTGCAAAGCGGCGGTACACTGAATATCAATAATCAGATGTACCTGTATGACAAGGACGATTGGGGTAAGTACTGTATGTACGATTACTACTACCATACTTTCAGCAGTCCGTCTATTCACTACAACCGCGGTGATGGCAAATCGAAAGACAATCTCGAAGACGCGACTCTCGTTGTGGACGGGTCGGTGGTAGTAGGTCAGGGCGAGTACCTGTATGCAACGCAGCACGGCGCGAATATTATGGGTCATGGTGGTGGTACATTCCAGTACAAACAGCTCGCCGGAAACACAACGATGGTGCAGTGTACGAACTTGTCCGACGACGTCAGTGTGTCGGTACGCTCGGCGAACCTGCATAATGAGAACGACACCTATACCAAAGCGAGTGTAACTACCTACAAGAATGTAAACGGCCGTTGGTTCACGTCGTCCGCGAGCACTCCGAAATCCAACCACACCTATGACTTTACCTACATCGTCTCCGGCGATGTGTATGGTTCCGGCGGTAAGAACGAAAAGGTAAGCGCTATTTGGACCAAGAAGAAATCAGGTTTGGAAATTATGGACCAATGGGCGAATGTCAAAGCCGATGCCTGCGATGACTGGTGGGCAGGTATAAATGACGGGCATCTCTATAGTTACGAAATGTCCACTCCCAAAGCATGGCATCAGTTTGTCAAGACTGCGCTGAGTTACGAAGACGGCGACGGACTCGTATGGAATGTCTATTCCGGCACGAACGGCAAACTTTATGCGATGACCGAGGAATGCGATATAGAGGAATATGCAGCTTCTGACAACTGTCTCTATACGATGGAGGGCGTCACGAAGGCCTTGGTGGGCAGCGACTTCATCCGCGTGGAGAAGAATAATGACGATGCCGCTTACCATAAATACGGCGCCGCTACTACCTATTACATCTGTCTCGAGGATTGTAACTGGCAACCGGCTACGCGTGTAGCCGGCCAGCATAATGCCTACACGGCGAGCGGAGCTACCTATATATGGTATAATAGCCACTGGCAGGCCGTAAAATGGGATGCCGTTATTCAACTCTATTACTCGATTTCGGGCGATAACGTACAGATTTGCTATGACTATGTGAATGGCGAATGGGTATTGGCAACGGCCGTAGCAGAGGTGGTGGATGAGAGCGAGATTGTACATCCGGCGTATAGTCTGGCTTCCGCCGTGAACCAAGCGGAGGACGGCGGTGCTACGGTAACCATCCGTCTCCTCAAGGACTTCAATGATGTCATTCATTATGCCGGCGGCAACACCTGTAGTCTGGATCTGAACGGTTTCACCCTCTCGGGCACGGCTTCGGGCATCGTGACGCTGGATAACAATACCGGAAAACTGATTATCAAGGACCAGAGCGCCTCCGGTCAAGGTAAGATACAGCTTAGTTATAACGCGAATGAGCGTCGTCAGGCTGTTATTGTCAAGCAAGGTCTGTGCATCCTCAATAGCGGTACGATTTCTGCGACCAATACGCATGGTTCAGCCGGCGTTACGGCTGTGGTGGTGCAGAATGGTGCTTCCTTCCAGCTGAACGGCGATACGGTCAAGGCGACCTCTGCCGGCGAGACTTGGGGTATTCAGACGGAATCGTCCACTACCTCTTCCGTGCTGATTAACGGCGGTAAGGTGGATGTGAAATCCACTTCGACGTCTGCGGCTCCGATAGCTGTGTATAGCGAAGGCGGTCTGACGACCATCAGCGCCGGTACGGTCAGCGCGACAACCACTACTTCTACTTCCGCTATCGGTGTCAAACTTGCCACCAATAACGCGCGGTTGGCGATGGATGGCGGTACGCTTACGGTTTCCGCCAAGAGCAACGCTATTGGTATCTCGGGCGTTTCCGGCGTGACAAGCGCCGCGGCGACCGTTTCCGGCGGTACTGTCAATGTAACCGCCACTACGGACGGTCCGGCTAAAGCCATCCTCTCGTACGGAACCACTACGGTTTCCGGCGGTGCGCTCAATGCGACCGCGCCTTCCGGCGCGTACGGCGTGGAGGTTCAAGGCGGAACAACGACTGTCAACAGCGGTACTATCACCGCTATCACGACCTCGTCTTCTACGGCATACGGACTCTATACCGCAGGCGGAACCACAAACGTCAACGATGGTAACTTCGCCGTGACGACTAAGACGAGCGATGCATACGGCGTGTACGTGAATACCACTTCGCCGACGTGTAACATCAACGGCGGTATGTTCATGATTAAGACCAATGCAGGTGCAAGCACTTCCGGCGCACACGTCAACGGATATTCTTCGACATCGGTTAATCTGAAATTCGATGGAGGTTATTTCAATATTGCTCCGGATATCGCCGTTTCATCTTTCTTGGTTTCCGGCAAAATAGTGAAGCTTGTCGATGAGACGAAAGAGCCGACTATCTATGCCGCAGGCTATCTGTATAAAGTTTCGGGTGCTGAATTTACGGTTTCCTGGAAGAACTACGACGGTTCTGACTTGACTCCTCCTTCCACCACTGTGGAGAGCGGCAAGAGACCGACTTGGATTGGCGAGACGCCTACGTATAGTGCAGCGGATGGTACATACGTCTTTGACGGCTGGTGTACCGGTGCATCGAATACCGGAGATTCCTACCTCAACGGCAATCCTCTGCCGCCAATAAGTGGCTCGGACAAGACCTACTATGCGCATTATCAGATTATCGTAGCGGAGGTGACGGCGAATGGCATTATTACGCCTTACACCGTTGCTAAAGACGCTTGGGATGCCGCGATGGCTTATTCGGAGGCTACTATCCGACTGCTGGCGGATAATACCGATATGCCGCAGCTGGAATTCAGTCCGACTACAGCCAATTCTGTTATCATCCTTGACCTCAACGGACATCACTGGGATATGACCAGTGCCAAGAAATCTCCGTTCCTGAAGGTGAACTCTTCCAACGGCAGTCAGCTTGTGGTGACCGATAACGGGAGTGGCACCGGCTACCTGCTCAACCAATGGGAGTCGAGTTCCAGTAGTATCTATGGAGCGCAAGTAACGAACGGTGAGTTGGTTCTGGAGAGCGGTGCTATCAAATGTACGAATCCGGCTGCTGGCGGACATGCCATGGGTGTCGGGATAAAAAGCGGCGCTTTATTTACAATGATTGGCGGTACGGTAGAGACGCTTAGATCGAATACAACGCCCGAAGCAAAAAAGTCGTATGGCGTATATATTGAAAGTGGCGGTTCGGCGGACCTTACAGGAGGAACCGTTAAATCGACCCAAGTAGCGCGTGAAGCGACTGGTATAATGGTCAGTGGTTCGCTCACTACAGGGGAAAACCTGAAAGTGGAAGTAACCGGAACGAAGAACTGTTATGCGATTGAAGGCGTCGGTACGGTTACCGTGAATGGAGGCGAATTCGAAGTTACTGCTTCCGGGACGGTTACCTCAAATGCGTTGTTCTATCCTCAGACTTCCGCGAACTACGTGATTAACGGTAATCCGGTGGGTACTCTCTCGGCGGATAAGAATGCGTATGCAATCTATACCAAATCCGGTCAATCGGATGCGATTACCATGACCGTCAATGGCGGTACGTATAGTTCGAATACGTATATTCTCTGTGTACCGGTAGGTGCGGTGGAAATCAATAATGGTAAGTTCCATGCGCCGAGCAATAAACTTATTACCGGCTCTAATACAAGTAGCCTTAAGATTCGCGGCGGTTGGTACACTGACTTTACCAAATCTACCCTCGAAAGTTATGTCCAGGAACCGGGTACTGTCAAGTCGTTGACTTCGGCAGACCAGCCGGAATATGATGAGGACTATAGATATCATGTGACTACCCAATATACCATCACATGGGCAGATGGCGTGGGTGGCACGCTTCGTACGGATTACGTGGACCGCTTCGTGACGCCGTCGTATGGTGCTGATCCGGTACGCTCTGACGCAAATGGCGTATATAACTTCACCGGTTGGACTCCGGAAATCGTTCCGGCAACCGAAAATGCCACCTATACAGCCCATTGGCAGAAGGTAGAGGCGGAGCTTATCGTGCAGGAGCATACGAAACGCTTCATTCACTTCTATGAGGCCTTCGATTATATCAAGACTAACGAACTCTCCGAAGCTACCATCCGTCTGCTCAGCAGCGTGGGTACAACTTCGACTTATACCTTCGATAGGCCGTACCACACGACTATCGACCTCAATCATAAATTCCTTATCTATTCTGCTTCAGGCACGGGAGACAAGTTCCTCGTGGTCGATAATGACAACGCCGTGGTGACCATTACCGATAATTCCGGTAGTGAGGGTACGATTCGTAAGCGGCATTCCTGCAGCGGTACGTTATGCCCGCTTACCGTGGAGCACGGCAGTCTGATTTTGGAGAAAGGTAAGGTCATCGCTTCCAACTTATCCACAGGTACAAGTGATAAGGCCTATGGCGTTCAAGTGAACGGAGGCTCGTTTACCATGACCGGCGGTTCGATTATTGATACTGCATATGTGGGTGCTCGAGGCGTCTCCGCGGATGGTGCCAATGCGCAATTCCTTATAGAAGGCGGGCAAATCAAATCTGTTGCACGCAATACCGCCACCACCACGTCGAATGCAGTCTATGGTATCCATGCAATCAATAATGCAGAGGGAGTTGTTCGTGGTACGACTCAGGTCAATCTGTTTACAAACCACCATGAATCCGTAGCGGTATTTGCGAATACTAATAGTAAGATTACCGTGGAGAACGGTACATTCAACAACCACGCTGAGTCAACAACTTCGTCATATATTGTTAATATATGCGGCGTGAAGACGGCGGTAGGTTCCGAACTGAACATCTCCGGCGGTACGTTCTCCTGTACGTCTGGCTCGTCCAATGACAAGACCGGTCTCGGTATGCGTATTCTGGGTGGTAAGGTGACTGTAGAAGGCAGTCCGATTTTCAATGCGGCTACCGGTGTGCGTGTGATTGATGCTGCATCCACTACGCATACAGCTACTGTTCTCATCAAAGGCGGTACCTTCAATTGTAAAACGTACGGTTTACGTGTCGATGGTAAGCATGGTACCACTTATGATGCCAATGCGGATGTTAAGGTGACCGGCGGTTATTTCAATGCTACAGGAACAGCCATCGCCTCTTTGACAAACAGTACAGGCATAAACCCTGCTTCTACGTTAGTACTATACGGCGGTTATTACAATGAGAAATCAAGTCCGTCATGGTACAACCAGATTAACAACCTTAAAGACGAGAACACCCAAATAACCCCCATCACGGAGACTATTGGTGACGTCACGTACAAATACAAGTTAACGACCTCCTATACGGTTACTTGGGAAGCCGGTTCTTCCTACTCGAAGAATGAATTGTGCGCGGCAGGTGCGATGCCGTCCAATGACGAGGTGACAACCTTCGTAAGTGGCGGCAAGACGTATGTCTTCGACCATTGGACGCCGGACCTTGCCCCCGTCTATGGCGACATCACCTACACTGCCGTAGGTGCGCTCTACGAGGCGAAAGTGAAGGTCGGTTCAGGAGATTGGACGGTATATGAGCATTTTGATGATGCGTGGAACGAGGTGCAGAACTATGAAGAAGCTACGATTACATTGCTCAATGACGTAGAGTTGGATCATAAGATTCTCTATAAACCGCAAGTGGCGAATGCGCGTACGGAGTTTGATTTGAATGGTTATACGCTTTCTGCGGATGGTGCGGTTGTGGAGCGACTGATGGAAATCAGCAAGGCGGACGCCGTCCTGACTATTACGTCTCATCACGGCGTCGGAGAAATAGTAGCTTCCGGCAACTGCCTTGAGTCCTTCACTACGGTATATATCCATAAGGGTGAATTGGTCGTAGAGAACGGCTCTGTCCGCGCAGAGAATTTCATGGATAATGCGAATTGCAAGGGCATCTATGGCGTATATCTGGCGTACGACCCGAATTCCAAACTGACGGTAAAAGAAGATGGTACAGTCGGGGCGGATGCGTACTATAAGGCGTATGGTATTTATTCCTACGGTACGGTCAATGTGACCGGAAATAGTTATGTTTGGGCTACGGCATCGAAATCATCGGCTTGTTGTGTGGAGGCAATGCACGGCACGGCAACCATCAGTGGCGGTACGCTGGAAGCTACGGCGGAAAGCGGCGCAAGCGGTTGTACGGCGGATGCATGGGTAAGCGCAGACGGACAGTCGATTCGTCAAGGTACGGTTACCATCGAGAGCAACGCGGAGATTATCGTTACCGCATCGAAGAACGGTTCTTCGCTCTCGCAAGGCGCGTATGCCGGTGCGGCAGCGAAAGAAGTAGGAGGAGTGGTCTATACCGCGCATGGTACGGTGAATATCAACGGCGGTACGATTACTGTAACGAATAGTGCCGAGAATGCCAGCTCGCTTTACGGCGTGAATGTCGAGGGCGACCGCGTCTTCAATAGCGCCACGCCGCATAGCCTCTTGGGCGAGAGTAAGGGTGTATGTACTATCACCAATGGTACAATCCTCGTTCAGACCAAGTCCGGCTCTACGCTGGTCGGAAACGGCGGTGTGGATGCCATCCACGTGTTGGGTTCGGCTACGGTAACCGGTGGTACCTTTACCGTCAACTCGCTCAAGCGCCCGTATGGCGTGCGTATATTAAGAGGAGACATATCCATCAGCGGCAACCCGACCTTTACCATCACCGGTAGCGAAAGCGTACGTGGTATATGCGTGGCGGATTATACTACGCCTACGCTCTGCGATGACGAAATAGCCAATAACAGAGTGAATGTAAGCGTGAGCGGCGGTACCTTTACCCTGACGGCTACGGGAAGCAGTAAGTACGCCGAAGGATGCTTCGTGGGCGGTGATGTCGATGACGACGGCAAGTATGCGATGGAAGGTCATGTGACCGTCAGCGGAGGTGTGTTTGACATCACTGCGCCGACAGGACGGGCGTTCAATGTGGCGAACTCCGCTACGGCTACGTATATGACGACTTCTCCGCACCTGACGGTTACAGGCGGTAAGTTTAAGTTAACCAATTCTACTTCACGCAGGAATTTCTATCAGGTAACCAAAGATGTATCGCAGGTTGATTTGCAGGGCGGTTATTACAGCCATCAGGCGGATTTGGACAACTATTGTGTATCGCCGTACGGGAAAGTGGCTCTGACGAATGAGCAGTGTACCGCCGCCGGTATGCCGAATGGCTCTTATAGGGTTGAGCAGACGGATTTCGGACGGGAACTCACTATCGTGGACTGGACGAGCAATACGCTGACAATCGATGTATCCGACTGGTATTACGACGGATGGCCCTATAATGTTAACGGTGAGGTATATACCGTAGAGCAACGTGGTTCCGACCGTACATTGACGATTCCTTATACCGGCTCGGCAGGTACGAAACTGACCATTACGGTGCTGAATAAAGATGACGACTTATTCAGCAAACATTCGTATGTCATCCCGAAGACGGTAACGACAGCGACGACACTTACTACAACCCAGACGCAAAACATCTACGTCCATGGTACTACATTGACCATTAATGGAAACATTCCGGCGAAGAATATCTATCTGAACCCGGGTGCCAAACTGGTTATCAATAGCAGTAAGACGCTGACGGCGGATTCTATCTTCTTTAGAACGAATATAGACCAGGCTGCGGAACTCGTTAATAACGGAACTATCGCAAGCGCTACGAAGATTATCTACACGCGCATCATCGCGAAGAAGGATAATTACTACCAGTTCGGTTTGCCGTGGACTACATCGTCCATCAGCGTCAAGGATGTACGCCTGGCGAACGGCAAAGACCCGAAATACGGCGCTACGGGCGGTTGGGTGCTCCGTAAATACAATGAGGCGACTCGTGCTGCAAATGGAGTAGGCAATAACTGGGTAACCGTGGGCGAGAACGAGATTGTCACCGGCGGTGTAGGTTATGAGATGTTCTCGGATGTGAACTACTATCGTGAGTTCTATTTCCCGGTTACTATCCCATCGCCGCTGCCTACCTCGGTGCCGGTAACGCATAC
>Ga0265298_10009629_pt1 | contig 11488 bp, 7 predicted proteins | sample AusTroGonzalo_MG_3_FD_193486 | JGI IMG/M metagenome (GOLD analysis project Ga0265298, IMG submission 193486) | Bovine rumen microbial communities from tropical cattle in Woodstock, Queensland, Australia - Gonzalo_01 | ecosystem: Host-associated > Mammals > Digestive system > Stomach > Rumen ...
AAGAATGTCCGTATCGGTATTGGTTTTCATTGGGATAGAAAAGAAGATCAGGAGTTCGCAGGGCAGTTGGAGATAAGGGACAATGCGGATGGGACACAAACAGCGATCAACACCATTGATTTGGAGGAGTATTTGTGTTCGGTTATTTCGTCGGAGATGAACGCCAATAGTCCGATGGAATTGCTCAAAGCCCATGCAGTCATCAGTCGCAGTTGGGCGATTCGAGCCATGCAGAAACCGAATCACGAGGGTTTTCATGTGTGCGGTGACGACCATTGTCAGCGGTATGAGGGACTCAAACGAATGAATGAACGGGCGGTGGAAGCAGTACGTGCGACAGCAGGGCAAGTGCTGATGTACGGGGATGAAATCTGCGACTGCAGGTACTACAAGTGTTGCGGTGGTAAGACGGAAATATGGCGTACTTGTTGGGAAGATATCGATGTGCCATATATTCAATCGGTGCAATGCAATTGGTGTAAGAATCCATCACCAAAGGTACTGCGTCTTGTGCTGAATGACTATGATCAGGAGACGAAGGATTTTCGGGAATGGAAAGTGAGCTATACAGATGAGGAGTTAAGCGAAATTATTCGCGCCAAGTCCGGTATCGACTTCGGAGAGATTGTTGACCTTATTCCGCTTCATCGCGGAGCAAGCGGACGAATTGACCAATTAAAAATCGTCGGGACTAAACGTACGGAGGTCATCGGCAAGGAATTGAAGATCCGCTTATGGCTTTCGAAATCCTGTCTTTATAGTTCATGGTTTGATGTGCGCCACGAAAAAGGTATATGGACATTGAGCGGTCACGGCTGGGGGCATGGCGCAGGGCTTTGCCAGATAGGAGCGGCGGTGATGGCAAGTGAGGGACACCATTATGAAGATATTTTAAGTTACTATTATGTCGGTAGCCGACTTAGCGTTACAACGCTCTAAATACAAGCACCTCAGCGACGACGAATGGCGTTGGTTTTTGCAGCAGGTAGAGGGTCGTGAACGGACAGCAGATAAGTTGCCCTCGTTTGCGGCGATAGAGAATTGGTGGTATCCCGTACGGCTTAGTTGCGAGCAGTGTAGCAGTGAATTGGCGGCACGGTATAAAGCGAGCCTTGTCAGCGGAGAGACGATGGCTGATCTGACAGGAGGGTACGGAGTCGATACGTATTTTATCAGCGAACAATTCGAGCGCGCCGACTATGTGGAGCGAAACGAAGAGTTATGCCGAATTGCGACACATAATTTTGCCGACAAGCCTATTACGATTCATAATAGTACCGCAGAAGATTTCTTGAAGACAGCAGGGCAGTATGACTTGATTTTTATGGATCCCGCGCGACGGGATAGTCATGGAGGAAAGGTATTCCGGCTTGAAGATTGTACACCGAATGTAGTGGAGTTGTTAACTACTCTGCTTTCGCACGGGAAGCGGTTAATGATCAAACTATCGCCTATGCTGGATCTGACACAAGCGGTAACGAGTCTTTCACCAGTAACATGGGATATTTATGTCGTCGCGATTAAGAACGAAGTCAAAGAAGTATTGTTGGTAAGCGGAGGTGCGGGACAAATCACGGCGATTGATTTGGAGAAAAAGGACCAAGCTTTTGTGTTTACCAAAGAGGAAGAAAGCAAAGCCAATTTCAAGTTTCAAGTTTCAAATTTCAAATTTATATACGAGCCGAATGCAGCGATTTTGAAAGCGGGGGCATATAAATTGGTAGGAGAACGATTCGGATTGCAAAAGTTGGATGTCAATACACATCTATATGTTTCGGACATTCTTGTGCTTGATTTTCCGGGCAGAGTTTGGCGTATTGTTGAAAAGCAAGATCTCAAGCAGGCGAATGTCTTGACGCGCAATTATCCGCTAACGGCAGAACAGTTAAAAAAGAAAATGCACCTTCGAGACGGAGGTACAGATTTCGTTATCGGGTGCAGGGTGAATGGCAAGCCTACTCTATTTTTCGCCGAGCGGGTTGAAGATATCCATTGAGAAAGCAGACGTGAAAGCGTTTGCTTTTTTTAGGTTCTCAGCAGTGTCAAGTTGGATACCCTTACCAGGAGTCATTAATAATATTCTGTCGCTGAGCGCTAAAGCCAAATCTAACTCGTGCGTGGAAATCAATATCGTTTTGCCTTGTTCGTGGGCTAAGTTACGGAGAAGACGCAAGATCAATATCCGATGAGGGAGATCAAGATGAGCCGTGGGTTCATCGAGCAAGATGATCGGTGTCTGTTGGGCGAGCGCCTTGGCGATAAGGATTCTTTGTTTCTCGCCGTCAGAGTGCGCATTGAAGAAAGTTCTTGAGACTTCAAGATTCGAAAAGCCTACTTGCCGTAAAGAATCCTCTATAATTTTTTCATCTTCTTTTTTGAGGCCATCCAAGAACGATGAATAGGGATAACGACCGAGTGCGACGACATCATGAACGGTGGTATTGTCCATTGAGAGCCGTTCGGTAAGCACAAGTGCTATATTCTTTGCGTTTCCATGCGTATATTCGCCGGATAAAGCGGGTTGAAGTCCGGCAAGTGTGCGGAGGAGAGTGGATTTGCCGCAGCCGTTTGGTCCTAACATGCAGACCATCTCGCCGGCATTGAGCGAGAAAATGAGGTCACGTTGGATGACAGCAGTGCCGTAACCAATAGACAAGTTATTCGTAGAAATAGACACGTTGGACACGACGGGAAACGGATGTTAGGATTTCGTATGTGATTGTACCGAGTTTGTCAGCCAGTTCTTCAAGCGGCATCTGTTCGCCAAATACCTGCACGGGATCTCCGGGTCGGGCATCGGCGCCCGTGACATCTATCATCGCTTGATCCATGCAGACATTTCCTACGACCGGACAGCGTTTACCGCGCACAAAGACTTCCCCACCATAGTTCGAGAAGCGGCGGTCGAAGCCGTCGGCGTAGCCGATAGGAATCACAGCGATAGTGCGGTCTTCGGTAAGTTTGGTATGGCGTCCGTAGCCGATTGTCTCGCCGGCTTTGACAGTCTTGACGGATAGAATGGTCGTTTCGAGGGTGCAGACATTGCGGAGTTTGGCACCGGCAAACGAGAAGCCGTAGAGACCGATACCGAGGCGGCACATGTCGAATTGGAAGTCGGAGAAGCGCTCTATTCCTGCGGAATTACAGATGTGTTTGATGATCGGATAGTTCAGTCCTGCTTTGAGTTCCTCGGCGCAGGCATCGAAATAACGAATCTGCGAAAGGGTGAAGTCATCGAATTGCGCTTCGTCGGAGCCTGCCAGATGCGAGAAGACCGAACGAACGGAAACGGCTTTCTGATGGGTAAGACGGTCAATGAGCCAAGGCATGTCTTCTTTATAGAAGCCGAGTCGGTGCATACCGGAATCGATCTTGATGTGTATCGGGTAGTGCTCAAGTCCTTTCGCTTCACAAGCAGCAATGACGGTCTTAAGGGATTGATGAGAATAGACATTCGGTTCGAGGTTATTCTCCAGAATCAAGTCCATTGATGCCACCTCCGGATCCATGATGATGATAGGCAGCGTTATACCGGCACGACGTAGTTCGACGCCTTCGTCTGCGACGGCTACTGCAAGGTAATCCACTAATCCGGAGGCTTGGAGCGCTTTGCTGACTTCGACACTTCCTGCGCCATACGCAAAGGCTTTGACCATACAGGTCAGTTTGGTGGAAGGTTTGAGAAGTGAACGGAAATAACGGACATTATCGACAAGTGCGGAGAGGTTCACTTTGAGCACCGTCTCATGCGTCTGCTGCAGGATTCGTGCGGCAATCGTCTCTTCGTCGTATCCCAGCGCCCGCAGGACAGCGGCACAGGTACGGACATTTTGATGTGTGGGATCTTCGACGACAACAGACGAGTGGGCAAAGAGTTTCATTTTCTCTTCGCGTTTCGCCTCTAAGGACGCAAAGCCCTCGTCGTGCTCGTGACCGATATACGTAATGACACCTATCGTTGGGCGGATGATTCGTTCGAGTTTCTCCATCTCGCCGGGTTGACTGATTCCTGCCTCGAAAATAGCCAAGTTCGCTTGACTGTCCGCTAATTGCCACACAGACAGGGGGACACCGATTTGTGAGTTATAGGATTTCGGGGAGCGGATGACGGTGTAGTCATCTTTGAGGAGTTGGTATAGCCATTCCTTGACGACCGTTTTTCCGTTGGAGCCGGTAATACCGATGACCGTTCCGGTGAATTGCGAACGGACATAGGCAGCGAGTGCCTGGAGGGCAGCGAGGGAGTCGCCCGTCACAAAAGCCTGTACGCCTTTGGATTGCAATTCAGGGATATAGTTGGCACCGTCGTTCTTGTCGGTTTTGAGGGCAAAAAAGAGTGTCTGCTCCGGATATGCACCGAGTTGGCGGCTGTCCGTGAGCAGATATCGGATATTGAGTTGGTCATCGCCTGTGACGGTGGCAATAGAACCGATTGCTTGTTTTATTTCAGATAGTTTCATTGTGTGGTTGTATTGTTGTTCGAATCTGCAAAGGCTTCTTTCCGATTCCTTTCCGATCCATTTCCGCCCCCATTCCGTTTGCGTGTCGTTAGCGTCTCGTTAGCGTGTTTTGGATCATATCCTCATGCAAAGGAGCGGAAAATCCATATTTTGCAAAAACGATGCAAAGGTACGAAGAAATTTCGATATATGCAAATAATTGCATATTTTTTCATAAATATTTGCACATATCAAAAAAAAGCAGTATCTTTGTGCGCTAAATTGCGATGTTGTGCGCATATGCGCGTGAAAAATATGGACTACAAGTACATCAATCATATCGATTCGCCGGCGGATCTGAAGCGAGTGCCGCTGGAGGAATTGCCGGAAGTGTGCGCAGAATTGCGGCAGTTCATTATCGAGGCGCTGAGTAAGAACCCCGGCCATCTGGGTTCATCGTTGGGTACGATAGAGTTGACGGTGGCGTTGCACTATGTATTCGATACGCCGAATGACAAGCTCATTTGGGATGTGGGGCATCAGGCTTATGCGCATAAGATTCTGACGGGAAGGCGGGATCGTTTCCATACGAACCGGCAGTTCAAGGGGTTGAGTCCGTTTACGAATCCGAAAGAGAGCGAGTACGATGCGTTCATTGCCGGACATGCCTCCAACTCAATTTCCGCTGCTCTCGGCATTGAGATCGGCAGTAGTCGCAAGCAGAATGTTGTAGCTATTATTGGAGACGGAGCGATGACGGGCGGTTTGGCGTTTGAGGGGTTGAATAATACGTCGATGGACAAGAACAATCTGCTGATTGTGCTGAACGACAACAACATGGCGATTGATCCGTTGAAAGGCGGTTTTACGCAGTACTTGGTAGATTTGACGACGAGTGCGGCGTACAATAAATGGCGTTGGCGTTTCTATCGTCTGGCGGCGAAGTTGCACTTGATAGACGAGCATAAACGGCAAGTCATGCTACGGCGCAACAACAACCTGAAAGCCGTGCTGAGCAAGCAGGTGAACAATATCTTCACGGGACTCAATATCCGCTATTTCGGTCCGACAGACGGACATGATGTAGTGGGTTTGGTACGTATTCTGAGCGAGATCAAGAACCACCGTGGTCCGAAAGTGCTGCACATCATCACGAAGAAGGGAAAGGGCTACGCGCCGGCAGAGAACGACCAGACTGTTTGGCATGCGCCGGGAGAGTTTGATGTAGCCTCCGGCGAGCGGTTACAGGTTACGGGTGACGGGTTACGGGTTCCGCCGTTATGGCAAGAGGTGTTCGGCGAGACGCTGCTGGAGTTGGCGAAGAAGAACGAGAAGATAGTAGGTATCACACCTGCGATGCCGTCGGGTTGCTCGATGAGTATCATGCAGAAAGAGTTACCGGATCGGGTGTTCGATGTGGGTATCGCCGAAGGGCATGCGGTAACGTTCAGCGCCGGTTTGGCGAAAGCAGGAATGCTGCCTTACTGCAATATCTACTCTACTTTCATGCAACGGGCGTACGACAATATTGTCCATGACGTGGCGCTGCAGAACTTGCATGTCGTTTTCTGTATTGACCGCGCAGGCATCGTGGGTAACGACGGTGCGACACACCACGGATTGCTGGATCTGGCCTATCTCCGCCCGATACCGAACATGCAGATCTGTGCGCCGATGACAGGTGAAGACTTGAAGCAGATGATGACGTTGGCGGAGAAGCTGGAAGGGCCGGTGGCTATTCGATATCCGAGGGGAAGGGTTACAGGTTACGGGTTACAGGTTACGGGAGTCGAATACGGGAAAGGCGTCAAATTGCGTGACGGAAAAGACATCGCTGTACTCTCAATCGGATCAATAGGAAATACGGTTGTTGAGGCGATTGAAGATGTAAGATTGAAGAATGAAGATTTGAGTATTGCACACTACGACATGCGGTGGTTGAAACCGCTGGATGAGGAGATACTGCACGAAGCAGGTAAGCGGTTCAAGACCATTGTGACGGTGGAGGACGGTGTTATAGCCGGCGGCTTGGGCAGTGCGGTACTGGAGTGGATGGCCGATCACGGGTATAATCCGCATGTGATCCGTCTGGGAGTGAATGATCAGTTTGTGGAACACGGTTCTACAAAAGAATTATATCATATGCTTAAATTAGACAAGGAGGGCTTATGCGAATCGTTATTGCGGGTGCAGGAGAAGTAGGCACACACTTAGCCAAATTGCTGAGTCGCGAGGATATGGAGATTAGTCTGCTGGACGAGAGTCCGGAGCGTTTGGGTGACTTGAGCGCCAACTACGACTTGTTGACGAAGGTCGGCAATCCGACTTCTATCCATGACCAGCGCGATGTTGGTGTCAACGGCTGTGATCTGTTCATATCCGTTACGCCGCACGAGACAGAGAACATGACAGCCTGTCTGATTGCGAACAGTCTGGGAGCCAAACGTACCTTAGCGCGTATCGACAACTACGAATACCTACTGCCGGAGAACAAGAAATTCTTCGAGAAAATGGGTTTGAACCACCTCATTTATCCGGAAGTGTTGGCGGCGAACGAGATCGAAGAGAGTTTGCGTACCAACTGGATGCGGTATCACTTGCATCTGTGCCAAGGGGCGTTGGAATTGTGTATCATCAAAGTGCGTAGCGCGGCAAAGATATTAGGAAAGACGTTCGCTTCGGGTGTCTATAACCACGGCAAGTACCGTATTGTAGCCATCAAGCGCGAGCAGGAGACGATCATTCCGCGCGGCGGAGATGTGGTGTTGGAGAACGATATGGTATATTGCGTGTGTCCGAAAGAGAACATGGAGTTTATGCGCGAGGAGTTGGGCAAGTCGAAACGCGAGCTCAAGAACGTCATCTTCTTCGGCGGCGATCGCATCACACGCAAGGCTGCGACCGAGTTGACCGAGCAGATGAACGTCAAAGTGATTGAGAAAGACCGCGAACTGTGCAATATTCTGAGCGAGAAAGTGCCAAAAGCGCTCATTATCAATGCCGACGGCTCGGACATGGATGTTCTCAAAGAGGAAGGAATCCAGGATGCAGATGCTTTTGTGGCTGTAACGGACAGCAGCGAGGCGAACATCTTCGCTTGTCTTGCCGCCAAACGATTCGGCGTACGCAAAACGATTGCCGAGGTAGAGAACCTGGATTATATCCCGATGGCGGAAGGTTTGGATATCGGTACAGTACTCAACAAAAAGACGATTGCAGCCAGTTACATCTACCAGATGTTGTTGGATGCAAGTGTGCGAGGCGTGCATAACTTGACAAGTGCCGACGCGGAGATTGTGGAGTTCTATGCGAAAGAAGGCAGTATTATTACGCGCCGCAAAGTAAAAGACATGGATCTGCCCGCAGAAGCAAATATCGGCGGTATCGTGCGCGCAGGCGAGGGTGTGCTGGTGAACGGCGATACGCAGATTATTGCCGGCGATTTGGTGGTAGTGTTCTGCAAGAGCCATGTAATACGTAACTTAGAGCGATTCTTCAAATGACACGAACGTTTAACTGGCGCATAGTATTCAAGACGATGGGCGTGCTGACGATGCTGGAGGCACAGTTCATGCTGATTCCTACGTTCGCTGCATGGTGGTATAACGAAGCGGATTTCGGTGCATGGGTCGTGTCGTCTGCTATAACGTGGCTCAGTTGCTGGTGGATGTTACTCGCCGGCCGTAGGGCGGAGAAACGTGTAGGCGAACGCGAAGGATATGTGATCGTGGCGGCTGTGTGGGTAGTGTATTCGGCGTTCGGCATGTTACCTTTCTGGCTGAGCGGTGCATTGCCCAATATCACCGATGCCTGGTACGAGACGATGGCAGGATTCACGACAACGGGTTCGACCGTGTTCACCGATGTAGCGGCACAATCGCACTCGATACTGCTGTGGCGGGCACTGATGCAGTGGCTCGGAGGTATGGGAATTATTGTGCTGAGTGTAGCTATTTTGCCGATGTTCGGCTTGGGAGGCATGCAGTTATACAGTGCCGAGGTAACGGGTGTCAGTTATGACAAATTAAGCCCTCGAATTGCCGATACTGCCAAGCATATGTGGCTAACGTATATCGGTCTGACCGTGGCGGAAGGTGTGGTATTGTGGCTGTTGGGTATGGGTCGTTTTGATGCTATTTGCCACTCGATGGCGACGATCTCGACGGGCGGTTTCTCGACCAACAACAGCAGTGTTATTTTGTACAGTCCGCAGATACAATGGACGATAGCGTTCTTTATGTTGCTGTCCGGTATCAACTTCACACAGTTGATTTATATGTTCCGCGGCAAGCCTCAGCGTCTATTCCAAGACGAAGAGACACGGTGGTACTTGTGCGCATGTCTGATCATGGGCGCAATAATTGCCGTCGGGTTGTATGTTCATTCAGGGATGTGGAGCAGTATCCGTCTCGGTTTCTTCACTTCAATCGCCACTATCACGAGCACGGGATTTGTGGCTGCCGATTATATGATCTGGCCACCGGTTCTTTGGATGATTGTGTTCTTCTTGATGTTCACCGGCGGTGCGTCGGGTTCGACCTCCGGAGGTATGAAATGGGTTCGTCTGGCTATCTTTGCCAAGTCGGCTTTGGCGGAAATCAAACGCCGTATTCATCCCAACGCCGTCATTCCCGTGCGTTTCAACGGAAGTACCTTGCGCGAACAGACGACGAGTAATGTGGTGGCGTTCATGTTCTTCTATATCGTCATTATTGTGCTGGCGTCGCTGTGTTTCTGCGGATGCGGCATCGGCTTCGACGAATCCATCGGTGTCGCTGTTTCGATGATCGGCAACGTAGGTGTTTCCATCGGTCAGTGGGGATCAAGCGGTTGCTATGCAGCGTTTCCTGCCACCGCTAAATGGATCGCTACTTTGGTGATGCTCATTGGTCGTTTGGAGATCTTCACCGTCTTGTTATTATTCAGCCGCGCGCTGTGGAAGAAATAATATGCGGCCGTATCAAGTTCTGATTTTTATTGCCTGCGTGATGGCTTGTCTGGCAGCCCTTTGTCTGGTGTTGCCCGGGCATGTTGCGTGGGGAGAGAAAGAACTGCGGTGGCCGACATTCGCGGAGGTGTTTGAGCGTACAGACCACTCTGCTGACATCGTACAGGACATAGACCTTCCGGAGATACCGGAAGAAGCACCCGAAGAGACGGTGACAGATACCATTGTGCCGGAGAAACCCAAGCCCGTTATACCGAAAGTAGTAGTGGACTCGACGACGGACAGCAGGATTTTCCTAAAGTCTTTCTATGCTTCGTTGGCAGAGGCAGGCGAACATGTTGTGCGTGTGCTCCATTACGGTGACAGCCAGATTGAGGAGGATCGTATGAGCCAGCAAATTCGCGAGGCGTTGCAAAAGCGGTACGGTGGCAGCGGTGCAGGTTTGATGCCGTTGGCACAGACCATACCAAGCCGTACGGTGCGGCAAGAGCTGCTGATGAACGGTCGTATGGTGACACCGCAACAGGGTCCTCGGCGTTATTTTGTCTATGGTCTCAGGCGTGATCAGCGGCGTGACGGCCGGTACGGTGTCATGGGGCAAGTGGCGATGATGAACGACAGTCTGGTGAGCGGCAGCGAAGAGATCACCGCAATCTGTACGCCGCAGGATAACGGACCGCGCTATACGACTTGGCGGGTGTTTGCGGACAGTTCGATACATTATACGTTCACCGGCGATACCGTGCAGTTGAACGGCAGTGGAGCGGTGTATGGTCTTTCGCAGGAGAGCGAGACAGGTGTGATCGTGGATAATATCCCCATGCGCGGCAGCTTGGGATTAGTGTTCACCAAAATGGATTCCATGCAGTTAGCCACTTTCTACCGAGAAGAGAATGTCCGGCTGATCATTATGCAGTTCGGCGGCAATGCGATACCGTCCAACGAGACACCCGGTACGATCCAGAGCATCGTCAAGGGGCTTCGGCAACAAGTGCGCTGCCTTCGTGCGTTGGCCCCGGAAGCAAGTATTCTGTTCATCGGACCGAGCGATATGCTGACGCAAATCGATGGCGAGTGGCAGACTTATCCGATGATTCCCTATATGGATCAATTATTACGCAAAATGGCGTTGGAAGAGGAAATTGCTTATTTCAGTCTGTTCCGCTGGATGGGCGGCGCGGGCAGTATGGCGCATTGGCAGGAAGTGGGACTTGCCGGCAGCGACGGTATTCATTTTATGCGCAGCGGTGCACGAAAAGCCGGGAGGGCCGTGGCTGAATGGATGATGGACAGTGAAGAGTTAAAAGTGAAGAGTGAAGGGTAATGAGTTTTTGGGAGCACATATTTGCCTTTAATCCGGATTCGCCGCTGCTGTTCACGCAGTTCTATTTCTGGGCGTTCTTCGCACTGGTCTATGCGTTGCTGGCGGTGATACTGGAAGCCATACCGGACAGACTTGGCAACAAGAAACTTCATCTGCGCAACATCTATCTGCTGTTCGTAAGTTGGTTCTTTTACTATAAGACCAGCGGATTGTTCCTGCTGATTCTGGCGTTCGTGACGCTGAGCGACTGGCTGATTGCGCAACGGATAAAGGCGAATGGCGAAAGGCGAATGGCGAAAGTGTGGCTCTGTGTTTCTGTGGCCATCGACTTGGGGCTGCTGGCGTATTTCAAGTACGCGTACTTCTTCACGAACATGGTGAATGACTTGTTCGGGCTGGAGTTCCGAGTGTTCGATATCTTCGCGTACGTAGGTAACGGGTTTGCACAAGCGGGACGGTTCAGTGTCGATACAATCGTGTTACCGGTGGGTATCTCGTTCTATATTTTTCAGGTCATTTCCTATACTGCGGATGTATTCCGAGGACGGATTCAGCCGGTGAAGAACATACTGGATTTCGGATTCTACGTGAGTTTCTTCCCGCAGCTGGTAGCCGGACCTATCGTGCGGGCGGAGGAGTTTATCCCGCAATTATACAAACCTTTCCGCTTGAGTCGCAGGGTATTCGGTATCGCGGTATTCTGGATCATCAACGGCTTGGCGAAGAAGATCATCATGTCCGACTATTTGGCGGTGAATCTTATTGACCGCGTGTTCG
>Ga0265298_10009630_pt1 | contig 11487 bp, 11 predicted proteins | sample AusTroGonzalo_MG_3_FD_193486 | JGI IMG/M metagenome (GOLD analysis project Ga0265298, IMG submission 193486) | Bovine rumen microbial communities from tropical cattle in Woodstock, Queensland, Australia - Gonzalo_01 | ecosystem: Host-associated > Mammals > Digestive system > Stomach > Rumen ...
ACGATGACTTGGCTGGTCGTATTCTTAATTCCCCAGATGGAAAAAACTGGAAGGTCATCAATATACCTGCCATTTGTACTGTGGAGGATGACGGCGAGTTTCATAGTGGCCGCAAGGTGGGGGATGCGTTGTGGCCTGAGCGACATTCGATAGTGAAGCTGAACACTGAGCGCGAGAAAGACCCTCATAGTTTCGAGTGTCTGTATCAAGGCGACCCAGTGAGCAAAGAGGGACGTTTGTATAGAGAGTTCAAGGTATGGACTGACCCAAGTGAATACGGAACGTATATCAGGAGCGGTGTATATGTGGATGTGGCCGACAAGGGAACCGACTATACTGTGGCTGTTGCGTATGATGTATATAGAGGCTCTGTGCCTATCTATAACGAGAACACCAAACGCATGGAGCCGTTGCTGTTTGCCTTGGTGAAAGATGTGGAGATGAACCCTGCCAACACCGACACGACACGCATCACCGTCCCGGCGATGATCAACAGGCAAGTGCCAGCGGTTGGGTTAGTATGGGTTGAGAGCAACAGCGGCGGTGCGCAGTTCGGGCGCGACATATCCAAAAAGATAAGGGCGCACGTTAATATGTTCCACCAGGGAGCCAACAAAGAGAGCCGCATCATCACCAACGCCCCGATGGTGAACGGACAGGTGATAATGCCGTTCAACTGGGAGCATCGTTGGCCGGAGTTTTATAATCATATCACCCGTTTTGTCAGTGTGTTTAAATCCAATGCGCACGACGATGCCGAAGATGTGATTACAGGTATTTTTGAGCGAGAATTGGCGATTGGAAACGATGTGAATTATGGAAAAAGGAGAGGCTTAAGAAGAAGATAAGAAGAAAAATGAACGCTGAAAGTGCAAAATATAAGCGAGTTAGAAGAAACGGCAAAAATAAATTGTTGCCGTTTCGGAAAAAGTGTGTACTTTTGCAGCGTTCAAATATAGCTACGGTATGGAAACCGTCGGCATTGTTGTCGGCCTTTTTTATACCCGTTTGTTAAATGTCAAGTCAAGGGCTTGGGGTGTGCGGTAGCAGTAATGCCCGCAAGGATTTGTAGCTATTTCCTGAACAACACTTACCAAGCCTTTTTTGTAAACTGTTCAAAAAAAAGCTACAAAAATGAACAAGAATGCAAAGACAGCCGGAGAGACGGCACTGATGTGCGCCACCTATGAAGAGCGCAAGAACTACATGCACAAATGCCTCACCGAAAGCAGCACCGCGATACTGGTGTACTTCAATGAGCGTTGTGAAATCAAGACCTGCGGAATAGCAGAGCGAGGGTTTGAGTCCTCACTTTTGCCAATGCTTGAAGATGCAGCAGAGACCGCCCGCAGGGTAGCAGAGGAGGTAATGTTATGAACGAAGAATGGAAACCGATAGAGGGCTACGAAGGTCTGTATGAGGTAAGCAACCTTGGACGTGTCCGCAGTTTGCCGAGGGAAGTAAAAGGACATAAAGGGACACCATACCTTCGGCCAGGGTGTATATTGAAAAATCATATAGATTATAAGGGCTATGAGTATGTTGTGTTGACAGTGAATGCAAAGGGGATTCAAAAGAAGGTGCATCGTCTTGTAGCGATGGCTTTCATTCCCAATCCCGACAATCTGCCAATGGTGAACCATAAAGACGAGTGCAAGGCGAACAACCATGTTGACAACTTGGAGTGGTGTACGGCATTGTATAACTCCAACTATGGCACAGGCAAATCGAAATGTGCATGGAATAAGAAGGTCGTCGAGCAATACGACCTTAATGGAAACTATATGGCAACATACCCCTCAATAATGGATGCGGCAAAGGCGGTTGGTACGAGCAAGCAGCAAATATCATCGTGCGTTCATAATGGACGGAGCAAAACCGCAGGAGGCTATAAGTGGAGGTATAAGGAGTAGCCTTTTGTAGTTTTTTTTACTTTCATGGAGTCCGTTGGCAATGCCAGCGGACTTTTTTTTTTATGCCAAAATGACAGATAAATCCATACTCTAAATCATAAAAATTGTTAAAAATACAGAAAAATGCAAATATTTGTCTGACATATCTGTAATTATTTGTAATTTTGCATCGCAAAATCAAACGGCGGTGAGGGTAGCCAACGTTTTCAAATAACAGAGTATTAACTTAAAACGTAAAGAAAGATGCTTACAAATTGCTGCCCTGCTGCTGCCGCGTTGCCGACGATCACTCCGGTAACTTGCGCCGAGCGTTTCGGGCAAATCCAAAAAATCATCTTCCAGCGTCTTATGAACGGCTCGACCCGCAACGGTATCGTTGACGGCACTTCGACCGGTCAGGCTGGATTGCTCGCTTCGTGGACGGCATTGAAAGCCGCCAGTAACGACACCAAGATTGCTGTCTCTCCCTTTGTGGAGAATCCCACCCCCGACGGTGGCGATGCCATCACCGTGGGCGGCGGCAACGAGTCGCTGAACGGTGCCGAGCGTGTTATCGGAAGCAACCCTGTGGGGATGTCCGTCAAGTTGAACAACGTTCCGCAGGTCACTATCGCTGACCTCAAGAAACTCATGTGCGAGGCTCTTGGTAACAACCTCGGTGTCTATCTCGTCAACGAGAATGGCCAGATCATGGGTATCAAAGAGACCGTCTCTTCTGGTGGTTCCACCACTACGACCTGGTACCCGATGCCTATCCAGACCCTCTTCGTGGGCGACAAGCAGCTCGGTGGTCTCCAGGCCGACGATTTCAACGACCTTACTTTCAAATTCAAGCCCGGCTACAGCGATAGCTCCGCTATCCTGACGCTCGACGCTTCCGCTTTGGCTCTCTAATCTGAAAGGAGAAGAATCATGGCTAAAGTGACAATGATAGAGCTGGAAATCCCGCAGGGAAGACAGTCGTTTCCCGTGGAGCAGGCCGACGGCATACTCCGCATGAAGTTCAACGGCGGCTGGAACTTGCCGGAAGACAGCGAGTGGTCGTGGACTCCTGAGAATGGCTTTGAGAAAAAGGCCGCAGGAAAGACTGCAAGGAAGCCGCCAGAATCGGCTGAAGAATAAAGGGTTCAGTTTGTCATAATAATTATTGGTTAGACGCGATGGCGATTTCGGAACAAGAGATACGTGAACGGTTGAAGCGCAGGCCGAAGGCTGGTGTGATTTTGAAGGCAATCAGCCACCAAGACCGGCTGAAGTTCCACATCTGCGAGACAGTTCAGATGAGATATTCTGAAGCTGAAAAGGACTTTATGGCTTTTGTCAAGAATCTCTTGACTGACCAGAAGTTCGAGACGTTTCGTACTCTGTTCCGTTATCCTATCGTCAGTTCGCCTGTGTGTGATTTGGTATTCAAGAAACTGAGTCGCGTTCACGACGGTCAGAACCCGATATTTGACTACCTCTTTTATGATTCGAGCGATGCCGCCGACTGGGAGGCTTATCGCTTCAAGAAACTCGACGAGCCGGAGGTATGGGAAGAGAAAGCCTGGGCGTATTTCAAGACTGAAATTAACAGCATCCTCGTCTGTGACCTGCCTGTAGAGCAGGAGGGCGATAAGCCTGAACCTTACTTCTATTGGGTGAGGATTGCGGATGTACTCGATTTTGAGGCCGAGAGTGACGGTCAAATGAAGCATGTCATCTTCAAAAGTTATACTGGAGAGGATGAGTCGGGCCGTCGCCGGTGCAATATCGTGGTGCTCGATGACGAGAGTTATCGTGTGTATGAGGAAGGGCTCGACAGTGGCACTGGCCAACTTGGAAGAATGCTGGTGAAAAACCCGCACGACCTTGGCTATTGCCCTGCGCATTGGTTTTGGAACGATCCCATTGACATTAACGAGCCGGATGTGAAGAAAAGCCCGTTGACGGGCCAGTTGGAGCATCTGGACTGGTTTGCCTTTTTTGCCACGTCGAAGAAGCACCTCGACCTCTACGGCAGCTATCCTATCTATAGCGGCTATGAGGAAGAGTGCGACTATGCCGACCCGAATAACGGTGTGCGCTGCGACCACGGATACCTGAAAGACAAAGACGGTGTGTGGCTTCTTGACCACAACGGCAACAAGGAGAAATGCCCGCAGTGCGGAAAGAACCCCTTGGACGGCGCCGGCAACTTTGTCACGGTGCCTGTTCCCGGCAAAGACTGGGCTGGGAATGAGATTCCCGACATGCGCAACCCGATACAGATGCTGTCGGCTGATGTGAAGAGTTTGCAGTTCAACGTCTCCGAGGAGCGTAGGCTGTGTGACCTCATCATCAACAGCGTTGTCGGAAACGACGAGAGTCTTATCAACGAGGAGGCAGTCAACGAGAAGCAAGTAGATGCAGGATTTGAGTCGCAAACCAATGTACTCTACCGCCTGAAAAAAGGATGGGAGAAGATACAGAGGTGGGCCGACTCGACCTGCTGCCGCTTGCGTTACGGTGCAGGCTTTATCGACTGCAACATCAACTACGGAACCCGATTCTTCCTGCAATCGGTGGCCGACTTGTGGAAAAACTATGAGAACGCCAAGAAGCAGGGAGCATCGGAGGCCGTGTTGGATGCCATCTACGACCAGATCATCGTCACCGAGTATCGCACCAACCCCCAGCAGATGCGCCGTATGCGTATACTGGGCGACTTGGAGCCGTACCGTCATTCGACACGCGAGGAGGTGATGAACCTCTACAAAGAGGGCGTGATAGACGATGCCACACTGAAGATGAAGACCCTTTTCAGCGACTTGGTGAAGCGCTTTGAGCGCGAGAACATCAGCGTCTTGGAGTTTGGCGAGGGAATGCCGTATGACGCCAAGATAGCGAAGATTGCCGAGACGATGAGAGGATATGTTGAAAATGTTTAACTATTAAAAATAAAGGACTTATGTATTACATCAAGAAAGGTAAAAAAGTAGTTCCGACCAGCGATCCGGACGAAGTGACCAAAGAGAACTTCGTGTGTGAGCCTGGTGCAGAAAACCGCGTTTGGTGCAAACTCGAAAAGTACGAGTACGACCGCGAGACGGGTGCCAAGAAAACCGTCACCAATCAGGTGAGGGCAGACAATCCCGGAGACTTCGAGCGTTTCGCCCCGATATGGAAACGTCAGGGCATGATCATCACGATGCTCTACGACCCGCGTGAGGGTATGGAGCGCAACGATGTGGCTGCCAAACTGGCGAAGCTCAATGCAGGCCTCGAAAACGAGGATGAGGACCAGCAGCCTAATGATGCGGAAATGCCTACCAAAGAAGATTGGCAAAAGACTGTTGAAGCCAAGGAGCTGGCTGAGAAAAGAGCCGCTGAGCTTGAGGCTGAGATTGCCGAGATGAAGGCAAGAGCCGAGGCTGAGGCGGAAGCCAAAGCCAAGGCCGTGGAAGAAGCCAAAGTCAAGGCTGAGGCAGAAGCCAAGGCCAAGGCAGAGGCAGAAGCCAAGGCCAAGGCAGAGGTAGAAGCCAAGGCTAGAGCAAAGGCAGAAGCTGAATCCGATAAGGATGGCGAAGGTAAAACTAAAGGTAAAACCAAATAACAAGAGACAGTTATGGCACTTACATTAGATTTGCTGAATGCACAGGAAAACTTGTCGGGATTGACCGACGAGCAGAAGACCGCCCTTGTCGGGCTGTCTGAGCGCGACGAAGAGACTACTTTCAACCGTCGCTTTGGCGAGACCCTTGGCCAGATGGACACCATGATAGCATCTGAGGGTGCTATCGGCAGGAACGAGGGTGAGAAGACCAGCGAGTATATGACTCGCGTCATCCGCACATTGAAATCGTCTGCCGACGAGGGTGCCGGCTACAAGACCGCCAATGAAAGCCTCACCGCCGAGATTGAGAGCTTGAAGCAGAAAATCGCCAGCGGTGCGGGCAACGAAGAAATCAAGAAAGAACTTGACAAACTGCGTGGAGAACTTGCCTCGGCCAAAAAGGTCAACGGCGAGTTGCAGGAGTCGCTGACCAAGAAGGAAGCCGACTATAAGGGTAAGTTGGAAGGCTACCGCATGGAGAGCGAGATTGGTGCCGCCATGACGGGCATAGCCTTGAAGAAGGAGTTGCCCGAAGCCACCAAGCAGGCCCTGCTGACGCTTGCCAAACAGAATGTCATGGCATCGAAGCATGTCTTCGACGAGACCGCCGGGTTGTTCATCTTCCAGGATGCCGACGGAAACCCGCTGAAGGACAAGAGCCTCAATAACCTCACCGTCTCTGCCATGCTTATGGCCGAGTTGGAGAAGATGGGAGTTCTTGAAACAGGACGCAACCAAGGCGGAGCCGGAGGAAACGGCAACGCTGGCGGAAGTGTCAATGGTAGCGGTGCTGGAATCAGCATCACGACCGCCAAGACAAAAGTGGAAGCCGACGAGATTATCGCCCGTGAGCTTATGGCACAGGGACACGCCAAAAGCGACGCCAACTGGTATGAGTTGGTGAAAGAGGCCAAAGACGCTAACCGTGCCTTCTACGACACGCTTCCGCTGTCATAATTAAACCGAAATCAAAAACAGCTCTGAGGGTAGGAACTGTTGAACAAAAACAAAATGTTTAACAAATTTAAACCGTAAAACAATGAGTCTTGTTAACACAATGTTGCAGAATCTCCGTGAGAGAGACCTTGCAATGAGCAAAAATTCACTTCGTATTGGTGAGTACGGTGCCCTCGAACTGTTCCTTGAGCAGAGCCGCATGGCCGGTGGCATCATCACCCCTTCGCTGCGTGACGCGGCCTTCCGCTCGATTGGCCGCACGTTGCAGATTCCCGTGTTCGACCCCAACGGCAATATCGCCGTGACCACCAGCCGCAGCTGCACCGTCAGCGACGCTGAGAACACCTCGAAGCTCTACACCGTGACCTTCGCCAACGTGAGCAGCGGCTTCACTATGGTACCCAACCTGTACCACAACAACGAGTTCTCCTACGAGGACGACTGGATCATGAAGTACCGCACGATGGAAGACAAGCTTGGCGATGCCCTCGACGTGCTTGCCGTCACCGCCCTCGGTCTTGGCCAGAGCCAGGTGTTCGCGCAGCAGCTAGGCTACACCGTCACAGGCAACAGCGTGCAGGTGCCCTACACCAAGCGCGTCAACATCTTCGGCGACGTGAAGGGTATGATGCGTGCCAACCGCTTCCGTGCCGACGGCCTGCATATCGTAGGCAACGCCGGTTGTGAGGCTGTTGTCCGCAACCTTCAGACGCTGGGTGCCAACAACGCCCAGAACTTCAGCCGCGAGTTTGCCGGCAACACCCTCCACTATACCAACAACGTGGCTAACGCCCAGCAGAGCGGCGGCACCACCTACAGCGGTGCTTTCTTCGCCGTCGCTCCCGGTATGGTGGGCTTCCTCAGCCGCGTGAGCCGTCCTGAGCTGGCCAACACCAGAACCCGCGTCGGCCATGAGTGGGGCACCGAGGTGCTTCCCGGCCTTGGTCTGGAGTTCGGCTTCCACTACTACGAGAGTGTGGGCGACATGAGCAGCATCGCCGGCGCAGCTTCTGCCGACATGGGCTGCGACAAGAAGGAGCACTTCGGCTTCTCGCTGGATGTGGCCTTCATCACCGCCTACAACCCCAGCATCAGCACGCTGGCCAACCCGATCATCCACGCCGATATCGCGGAGAGCGCCAACCCGACCATCGCATTCCCGGTGAATACGCTGAGCTAAAACGAAACAGGGTAGAAAAGGAATGGCCTCTGCATAAGTCCTACTTTCCAATTCATCCTTGCCGCGGGGCAGGCGGTCAAACGCCTGCCCTTTTTTAGTAAAATTGAAAAGCTAACGATGGGAAAGCCATCACATTAATAATCATTCAAAAACAACACAAAGATGAAAAAGCTAATTTGCTTGATGAGCCTGATGCTCGTAGCTGCGCTCGCATGGGCTCAACCGGAACCGAAGGTCGAACCGCAAGGTTATGATGTCGGCATTGTGGAAAATGCCGTCGTCGTAGAGATGAACAGCATGACCATCACCGACAACTACCAGTATGTAATCGTGGACTGGCAGGCCCCCGCAATGCTTGAAGGGACGAGCGAAATGGCCGCCCAAGTCGTCAATGCTATTGTGATGCCGACTACGGAATGCGAGATTAGCATGACACTTGTAGCACTCATCTGGCCTAATAGTATGACAGACGCGATTAACTACGACTCCGACATTTCAAAGGCCAATTACAATGACCGATTTAGTCCAGGCGAGTACATGTCTTTTACGCCGGCACTGACAGTCATTTGACGGATAGGAACTCGCCATCGGACAATAAACCGATAGGATGCCGCAGACTCAAAATCTGTCAGTGCTCCTAAAGAGAAAAAGGGGGAGGGAATACAAACCTCCCCCATAACAAAAGAAAAACTGAATAATCATGTATAGAAGCAAAGAAGTTGAAGACGCGCTGCTGCATGTGGTGGGATGGGAGCAGGATGTCAACCCCGACTTGCAGATTTCCGGTGGGCTGACGCAGAGTGAGAGCGGCCTTACGTTCCAATCGGCGCATCCGATGTGTACGCTGGCTATGGTCAACGCGCTGGTGCCGCCGGAGTGGGACAGGAGTATTAAGGCGTGGGCTGCTGGTGATGTCATCCGCAAGGGTGAGATCCGTAAGCACAAGAACTACTACTGGAAGGCAAAAAAGAACAGTCAGGGGCAGGAGCCTCCGTATCAGGACTTCGACGGCGACTTCAATGAAGACTTCGGAAACGAATACTGGCTGGCCACCACCCTGCTCAGTGAAAAGACCGAGCAACTGACCCGTCGGGGCATACAGAACGCCGTGCAGCGTTGGATGAGCACAAAGAAGGTGAACAAGGAGAGCCGCACCCTGCTGGAGAACCGCGCCTTCTTCGACGGAGCTGGCCGTCTTCAGGACACCGTGCCCAATCAAGACAAAATCGTCGGCTTCGAGATTCTGCCCGTGCATGGCCTCGGAGTGACGGTGAAGATTGACAAGGTAGGCTTGCAGTTCAACAGCCCAGGACGGGTGACGGTCTATGTGTTCCACAGCATGAAGAGTGACCCTGTGTATCAGCAGACCTTCGGCTATGATCGCACCAACGGCACCTTCCGCTGGTTTGAGCCGCAGAACTGGTATCTGCCATATCTCAATCCGTGGGGGGCCGGCGGTAGTTGGTATCTGGTCTATGTGCAGCGCGACTGCATCCCCGATGACGGGGTGCTGATGGAGGCTGTTAGGGTGAGCAAGGATTGGAACGCGGAGCCGTGCGGAAGTTGCAACATCGGTAGCGTACAGGCATGGCGCGAGCTGTTGCAGTACGTCAAGATGAGCCCAATGCAGGCTTCCACCCCCGGCAACTGGGATAGAAGCGACCCCCAGCGGTGGAATCTGTCAAACAACTGCTACACACCCGGCACCAACTATGGTCTCAATGTGATGGTCAGTGTGATGTGCGACGTGACGGATATCATCATCAAGAATAAGCAGCAGTTTGCCCCGGTCATCAAGTTGCAGACCGCATACGACATCCTGCGCAATGCCGATATGAACCCCGACGTGGTGGTGAGCCGCTACCAGAGCAATATCAGCCATACCGACGTTCGCTACGAGCTCGACGGAAGCGCGGCCACCAACAAAAAGGGCATGGGTATCGAGCTCGACAAGGCGTATGCCGCCCTTGAGGTCGAGACGCAGGGGATGGATAAGGTGTGTCTTGGGTGCAACAACCGTGGCATACGGTTCCGGACTGCGTAGAAAATTGAAAATTAAAAAATCTTGACAAAATGAAACGAATGACATTAGGCGAGCATAAGGTGACGATGTACGACAGCATCGAGGAACTGCCCATCGAGCGGTTTCAGAAGTACAATAAGATGCTGATGATAGACGCAGGTCTGGGGAGTGATCTCACGGCTCTCGACGCACACCTGGCCAAAGTGAGCGAGTTCATTAAGGCCAACGACCTCACCAACGCCGCCACAGAGATAGACAACCTGCGCACCACCCTTTACAACGTGCAGAACGGCCTCACTCCCCACTTTCTCTCGCTCATTCCACTCATGGCCGAGGTGGACGGAGAGCCGGTGACCGACCTGAGCGACGAGGCCCTCAAAGCCACCTACGAGCGGCTGAAAGACGTAACCTTCGGGCAGCACGAGCAGGTGGCCGCGGAGGTCAAAAAAAAAATCGAAGCCGAACTTAAAGCCTACTTCAACCAAGGAGGAGAGACGGCTGCGAGTAAAGAATACTACGAGCTGATGCGTAGGCGGGCGTTGCTGATGTGCGATGAGATAACCGAGGGAGTCGACCACAGCGAAGAGATAAGGGCCATCGAGAGCCAGATGGTGCGTAGCGACAAGCCGAGGGTTTTCCAAGGCTTGAAAAACGCCGAGGTGCTGTACGACAAAAACTTCGTAGGCTGCTGCATAGCCATAGCGCAGAAACTGAACATGGATGCCAAGCGCATGACCGTCCTCGAATACTACCGCGCCATCGAGGTGCTGGAAGAGCAGCAGAAACAACTGAAGAAACGATAACGAAAACCTTAACGATAACGAAAAATGGCAGACGACCAAGTAAAATATAGCGACCTGATAGCCCAAGACGTGCAGCCGGGGCTGACGATGCTGGCCGAGGCATTGAAAGCCGTGGCCGAGCAGATAGCCGCATTGAAAACCGAGGCCACGGCCCTCAAAGGAGCCATGAGCGCAGCAGGTACTGCCACCCGTGAGCAGCAGCAAGCCACCGCCCAACAAGCCGCCAGCGTCGAAGGACTGAGCAAGAAGGTGAAACAGCTGACTGAAGAGGAGCGCAGGCTGGAGGATGTGCGCAAACGCTACAAGAAACTCACCGACGAGCAGATTGAGCGCGTCAACGCTTTTCAGCAAGCCCTACGTGGAAGCACCCAGCAGCAGATGGCCGCTGTCAATGCCATTGAGATCGAGAAAAAGAGCTACAACGAACTCAACGCCATCTATAACACGTTGAAGGACTCCCTCAATGCCATGACCGTCGCAGAGCGTCAGAACACGGAGGCAGGCAAGGCCATGACCATGCAGGCCAACAACATCCGCAATACCATGAACGAACTCCAGAAGGCTACCGGCAACTACACCCTCCAAGTGGGCAAGTACAGAGCCGCCTTCGACGGTTTGGGTTACTCCTTCCAACAAATTTTGCGTGAGGCACCATCTGCACTTAACATTCAGCAATTCTTCCTCGCCATCTCGAATAATATTCCTATGTTCACAGACCAGCTCAAAGCGTTCCGTGATGAACAGAAGGAAATCAAGGCAAACCTAGCTACGATGACAGAGGGAACGAAAGAATATGCCGAGCAGTTGGGCAAAGTGGAGAGTGTAGGCAAAAAATTAACCAAAACTCTGTTTAGCTGGCAAAGTTTAGTGTTGGTTGGATTACTTGCGCTGAGAAATCTAGAGAAGATAAAAGGTTGGTTGGACAAGATATTTAACTCGATGGGTAATATTTTGTCACGAGAGAAGGTGTTGCAGCAGCGCATATCAGATTTGTCTATTACTGCCATGAAGGCGTATAAGGATGAGGAAACGGAATT
>Ga0265298_10009632_pt1 | contig 11486 bp, 5 predicted proteins | sample AusTroGonzalo_MG_3_FD_193486 | JGI IMG/M metagenome (GOLD analysis project Ga0265298, IMG submission 193486) | Bovine rumen microbial communities from tropical cattle in Woodstock, Queensland, Australia - Gonzalo_01 | ecosystem: Host-associated > Mammals > Digestive system > Stomach > Rumen ...
TGTAACTGCTAACCTTGGTGATGTTAATACTAAGGGTTATGAGATTGAGGTTCGTTTCAACAAGGTTCTTAACAATAAGATGCGTTTCTGGGCTAACATGAGCATGACTCATGCCGAGAATAAGATCAAGGTTAAGGACGATGCTCCTCTGCTGCCAAGTTATCGTAAGCAGGCTGGTTATGCTATTGACCAGGTTCGTACATTCCTGGATAAGGGTATGATGCAGAACTATGATGCTGTATATGGTTCACCAAAGCATGATTCTAATGATAACCTGAAGTTGCCTGGTGACTATTATATCGTAGACTTCAATGGTGATGGTGTTGTGGATAATGTAAACGACCAGGTGCCTTATGGATACTCTGGTTTCCCACAGAACACTTACAACACAACCATCGGCTTCGAATGGAAGGGTTTCAGTTGCTTCGCTCAGTTCTACGGTGTTACAAACGTAACTCGTGACGTAACTATGATCAGCTTTGCCGACGTGATGCTGGCAAACGTATATGATCAGGGTACATGGTGGAGCGTTGATCAGAAGAATGCCAACATTGTTACTCCTCGTTTCAATACACCAATCGGTAACAATGGCATGTATTATGGTACTCAGTATCTTTGTGATGGTTCATACATCCGTCTGAAGAACGTTGAGGTAGCCTATACTTTCACACAGCCTTGGATTCAGAAGATGGGCTTGAAGAACTTGAAGGTATTCCTCAGTGGTAACAACCTCTGGCTCTGGACTCGCATGCCTGATGACCGTGAGTCTAACTTCGGTGGTAACCATACTGCTAGTAACGGTGCTTACCCAACATTCAAGCGTATTAATCTCGGTGTAAGATTCAATCTTTAAAAAAGAGAAATAGCAATGAAAAAGTTTATTAATAAATATATAATAGGTGTAGTTGGACTGACACTCTCGCTTGGAGCTGCGTCTTGTACCGACTATCTTGATAAGTCGCCTGACTCAGATGTAAGTCCTGAGACAGCCTTCAAGAACTTCACCAATTTCCAGGGCTTCGTTGAGGAAATTTATAACTGTATTCCTAACAAGGAGTCTAATATGTGGTGTACCTCTTTCAACTGGGGAGAGGACGAGCTGATGAATACCGGTTTGGGTGATAACCATGTTACGGCCCACTTCGACCTGGGCGACTATCGTAACTGGTATGGAAACAACCAGAGTTTCCTGCATGCAGACAATCCAACTCCAACTTCTACAGACAAGTATTCTCATTCACTGGAGCATGCATGGTATTGCATTCGTAAGGCTAATATCGGACTTGAGAATATTGACAATCTGAAGGACGCTACAAAGGAAGAGAAGAATTTCATCAAGGGTCAGCTGCTCTTCTTCCGTGCTTGGTGGCATCACCAGCAGATGGAATGGTTCGGTGGTATCCCATATATTGACCGTTCTCTTGGCGCTGATGAGGTATTCGACCTTCCACGCCTTTCATTCAAGGAGTGTGCTGAGAAGTGTGCTGCCGACTATCGTGCTGCAGCCGACCTGCTGCCCGACAACTGGGACAATACTACTATCGGTAAGAAGACTCTGGGTAAGAACCAGCTGCGTATCACCAAGGTTTGTGCTTTGGGCTATCTGGGTAAGGTTCTGCTTTGGGCTGCTTCACCTCTGAACGCCGACGGTAATGGTGGCGCACAGATGGGTGCACTGAAGAGTGGTAAGACATATGTTTACGACAAGGCACTTGCTCAGCAGGCTGCTGATGCTCTTGGTGAGGCAATTGCTCATCTTCAGAGTGGCGAGACTCCATATAAACTCGCTGAGTATAATTATGAGAACATTTACGACCATGAGTCGGCTAAGGGTTCTACCAGCAACTTCTCTGATATCTTCCGTACAACCGGTCAGAGTTGGAAGATGCCTGGTACTGTAGAGGCTATCATGTGTGGTCCTATGCCTGATGTTAACGGTTCTAACTGGAACTTCGCTAAGCTGTGGGGTCCAAAGGTTAACAACCTGGTAGAGCACGACGCTCTGATCCACATGCCTTCAGCTAACTATGTTAACTATGCTTATGGTATGGCAAATGGTGAGCCAATTCTGCTCGCCGATGGTTCGCTGAATCCTGAGTCTGGTTTCGATCCTTCACATCCTTTCAAAGATCGTGACCCACGTTTCTATCACGACATCATGTTTGATGGATTCAAGTTCTTGAATACTACACCAGCCGATGAGGATAAGCCTTATCAGTATCTGGAGATGTTCACAGGTGGTAATATGGTTCCAACAGGTAATCCTGAGCGTAATGCCAATGGTAGCCGTACAGGTTATTTCTGTCAGAAGCTCGTTCCTCACCAGTGTAACAAGTACGATGGTATGTATAACTGGGGTGGTGCTCTTCAGTGCTACCTGCCTTACATGCGTGTTGCTGATATCTATCTGCTCTATGCTGAGGCTGGTGCTGCTGTTAGTGGTGCAGACTACAAAGCTAAGTGTGCTCTCACTGCTCTTGATGCAATTAACGTACTTCGTGACCGTGTAGGTGCTGGCCATGTTGCAGACAAGTTCCTGGCTGATAGCAAGAAGTTTATGGATGAGGTTCGTCGTGAGCGCGCTTGTGAGCTTGCTTTCGAGGGATTCCGTTGGCAGGATCTGCAGCGCTGGTTGCTCCTTTCTGAGTATCCTTACAATGTGAAGACTCGTCAGGAGTTCAAGCGTGTAGGAAACTTCGACTTTAAGAAGAATGATCCTCGTGACGCAGAGGTAACAGGTTTTGATCCAACAATCGGTGGTCAGACTGTTCTCGTAGAGCGTAGATTCGGTTCTAAGCACTATCTGTTGCCATTTAAGGAGAGCGAAGTATTCCTGTATTCAGAGTTCCCACAGAACCCAGGATGGTAATCTTTTGAAAAGTAAAAAAGTAAAAAAGTAAAAGAGATTATGAAAAATAATAAATATATCATACTGTCAGCTCTCCTGGCTCTGTCGGCAGCAACTCCTGCCGAGGCTCAGATTGATGCTGCAGACTCAGCCCAGGTCAATGTGGCATTCCGTAAGGTTGCCAAGGAAGACATTATGGGTGGTGTCTCAAGCATTAACTACAGAGAACTGATGGATAAGAACTACAATACCTATAGTCTTGACAATCTACAGGGCTATGTAGCCGGTTATAACGGCAATGGTATGTGGGGTTTTACTGATCAGCTCGTGCTGATTGATGGTGTACCCCGTGAGGCAAATAACGTCTTGCCTTCAGAGATCGAGGAGATCACCTTCCTGAAGGGTGCACAGGCTGTAGTACTTTATGGTAGCCGTGCCGCTAAGGGTGCTATTCTTATCACAACCAAGCGCGGTCGTGTAAACGATGGCCTGAGCGTAGAGGTTCGTGCTAACACCGGTTGGAACGTAGCTAAGTCATATCCAGAGTATATCAGCTCTGCTGAGTATATGACTCTTTATAACGAGGCTCGTGCCAACGATGGTCTTGCAGCACTTTATTCTGCAGAAGATATCTATAATTATGGTAGCAAATTGAATCCATGGCGTTATCCTGATGTAGATTTCTATTCTTCAGATTATATCAAGAAGGCCTACAATCGTAGCGATGTATCAGCTGAGATCGAGGGTGGTAACGACCGCGCCAAGTTCTATGCTAACGTTAGCTACTATCGTGTTGGTGACTATCTGAACTTCGGTGAGGCTAAGAATAATTATACCGACCGTTTCAATGTTCGTGGTAATGTAGATGTTCGCATTAACAACTTCATTACAGCTTATGTAAATGCAAATGCTACTTATTACAATCAGAACACTGCTGTTTCTAACCAGACAGAGCAGCAGAATGGTCAGACTGTAACTCTCGATTATTGGGATATGGCAGCAAGAATGCGTCCAAACCGTTTCAGCCCACTGATTCCTATCTCATATCTGGATCCTAATGCAATCCAGCCACAGAATGCACTGTCATCTACCACAAACATCATCGATGGCAAGTACTTCCTTGGTGCAGGTCAGATTGAGTCGGAGTGGACCAATATCTTTGCCGACTACTATGCTGCTGGTAAGAGCACTTGGACCAGCCGTCAGTTCCAGTTTGATGCTGGTGTAAATGTTGACCTCGCTTCTGTATTGAAGGGTCTTTCATTCCACGCATTGGTTGGTATCGACTATCAGACCAGCTACTCTACATCTTATAATAATAAGTATGCTTCGTTCACACCAGCATGGAGTAACTATAATGGTCCTGACCTGATTCTTTCTCTCAACAACAATGAGAAGGTAGACCAGAAGTCGGGTGTCCAGAACATTGGTGGTTCTGCTAACAACCAGATGATTACTTTCAATGCTCATTTTGACTACAACCGTACATTCGCCGACAAGCACAATGTAAGTGCTATCCTGGTTGCTAACGGTTTCCAGCAGTCAAAGGCTGGTCAGTATCACAAGACAACCAATGCCAACCTTGGCTTGAATCTGTCATACAACTATGCTAAGAAGTATTATGTAGACTTTGCTATCGCTACTCCTTGGTCAGCTAAGCTTCCTGAAGGCAAGCGTGCAGGATTCTCTCCTTCGGCTACTCTTGGTTGGAATATTGCTAAGGAGTCGTTCATGGAGGGCAGCATCTTCGATAACCTGACCATCAGCGCTAGTGCCAGCCAGATCTGCACCGATCTTGATATCAGCGACTATTACATGTACCTTGCTGCTTACCAGAAAGGTGGATGGTGGGACTGGAACGGTGAGAGCGGTCACGACTGTGTACAGTCTAAGCGAGGTGGTAATGACGAGCTTGGCTATATCAAGCGTAAGGAGATTTCTGCTAACATTCATGCAGAGCTGCTCCAGCGCAGCCTGTCTATCGATGCATCGGTATTCAGCAGCCAAATGGATGGTGGTATCATCACAGCTACCAACCAGATGCCTAGCTACTTCAAGGTTTACTATCCTGAGTCTTCGTTCCTTTCTTATCTGAACTACAACAAGGATAACCGTACAGGTTTCGACTTGGCTGTAAAGTATAAGAAGAACTTCGGCGACTTCGGTTTCGAGGGTGGTGCTAATATGACTTATTACACCACTAAGGCTTCAAAGCGTGACGATACAAACTATGCTGATGCTTATCAGTATCGTGAGGGTAAGGCGCTGGATGCTATCTGGGGTTATGAGTGCCTTGGCTTCTTCAAAGACGAGGCCGACATCGCTAACTCTCCTCAGCAGTCACTCGGTGCTACCGTTAAGCCTGGTGACCTGAAGTATAAGGACCAGAACAACGATGGTGTCATCGACAGCAAAGACCAGGTTGACCTTGGTAAGGGCGGCTGGTATGGTGCTCCTATGACTCTGGGCGTAAACCTCACGTTCAAGTACAAGAACTTCTCACTCTTCATGCTGGGTATTGGCGGCTTCGGTGGTCATGGTGTGAAGAACAATAGCTATTGGTGGATTTCAGGTGATAACAAGTACTCTGCAGCTGTTCGCGGTCGTTGGACTTCTGCTACAGCAGAGACAGCCACTTATCCACGCTTGACCACTCAGAGCGGTGCTAACAACAACACCACATCTGACTTCTGGATGTATTCTACTTCACGTTTCGACCTGGCTAAGGTACAGCTTACTTACGATTTCCCAAAGACCATTATCGGCAATGGCATCGTAAAGGGTCTCTCAGTATATGTAAGTGGCAACAGTCTGCTGACATTTGCTAAGGAGCGCAAGCTGTTGGAAATGAACGTAGGTGATGCACCTCAGTCTCGTTTCTACAACATTGGTGCTAAAGTATGTTTCTAATAAGATAAAGGAATATAAATATGAAACTTAAAAATATAATTCTTCTCGGTTCTGTCGCATTTGCACTGACTGCATGTGACGACCTCTTTGAGCCGGCATTGGAGAATAACCAGGACCTGTCGCAGATGGATAACGATCCAATCTTTGCACGTGGTATCATCGATAATGCTTTCCTGGTAATCCCCATTGAGGCTAGTGGTATCGCTAGCGAACAGAATGGTGGTACAACCGATGTTGCTACCGACGATGCTGTATCAAACAATACCAGCAACAACTATAAGAAGATGGCTACAGGTGCATGGACATCCCAGAACAACCCTGTAAATCAGTGGGAGAACCGTTACCATGCCATTCAGTATTGTAACCTCTTCCTCTCTAGATGTGATAATGTTAAGTGGGACTACTCTACAGAGTCTCTGAACATGATGCACAGAGATCTTTATAAGGGTAATGCACTGGCTCTCCGTGGTCTGCACTTCTTCCACCTGCTACGTGCTCACGTTGGTAAGGTGAATGGCGAGATTATGGGTCTTCCTATCCATCTGGAGCCAGAGGATGGTTCTTCTGATTTCGATCAGCCACGTAATACTTTCAAGGAGTGTATCGATCAGATTATGGCCGACTTTGACGAGGCCCTGAAGTATCTCCCAACAGAGTATGGTGATGTAGATGCTTCTGGTGTTCCTGCAAAGTACACTCAGATTGGTGGTAAGGACGAAGAGTACAATAAGGCTTTCGGTGACCTGCAAAAGGGTAAGATCGACGGTCGTAATATTGCTGCCTTCAAGGCTCAGGTTGCTATCTTTGCTGCTTCTCCTGCTTATGCATCTGCAGGTGCTATGACATGGGAGAAGGCTGCTGAGTATGCTGCTAATTCTCTGAAGAATGTAGGTGGTCTGGCTGGTATGGATCCTGATGGTTGGCACTGGTATAACCATACGAGTATGATCGAGTCTTACAAGTTCTCTGATCAAGATCCTTTGGAGGTTTGCTTCCGTGGTAACATCGGTGAGAGCCATTCTCTTGAGCAGGATCAGTATCCTCCATCGTTGAATGGTAACGGCCGTATCAACCCAACTCAGAACCTCGTTGATGCCTTCCCAATGGCAAATGGTTATCCTATCTCTGACGCCAAGTCTGGATACGATGCTAAGAACCCATACGCCAACCGTGACCCACGTCTGAAGACCTATATCTTGGTTAACGGCGAGACTATCGGTGCTAATGGAACTGCTATCAACACTACCGACGACGATAAGACTAACCTCGATGGTATTAACCACGAACTTGGCAAGTCAACCGTTACTGGTTACTATCTGCGTAAGCATCTGCGTGACGACGTGAACCTGAATCCTGCAGCTGATAAGAAGCACTTTGGTGTACGTATCCGTTACACTGAGATCTTCCTCGACTATGCCGAGGCTGCTAACGAGGCTGCTGGTCCAAAGGCTAACGTAGGTGGAGCAAACTACTCTGCGTACGATGTCATCAAGGCTCTGCGTAAGCGTGCTGGTGTAGGTGGCGACAACGATCCATATCTCGAGGAGTGCGCACAGTCGCAGGACAAGATGCGCGAGCTTATCCGCAATGAGCGCCGTCTGGAGCTCTGTTTCGAGGGCCATCGCTTCTGGGATCTCCGTCGTTGGAATGCTAACCTCACAGAGGCAGCAAAGGGTGTCTATATTACTACCGGTGTAAATGGTCTTGTTTATGATGTCAAGAACGTTGAGAGCCGCGATTATAAGGACTATATGATTTACGGACCAATTCCTTACACTGAGGTTCTGAAGTGGAGCAACCTTGTGCAGAATGATGGTTGGCAGTAAACAGAAACAATGTAAAACTAAAAAGAAAAAGATAATTATGAAAAGTAATATATTAAAGTTCATCTGTGGAATCGGACTTGTTTGCGGTCTGTGGAGCTGTAAGAACGGCGGACAGACTTTCGACGACTTCGAGGGCGGAACAGCAGTCTATTTCCCATATCAGTATCCAGTTCGTACTATCGTACTGGGCGATGATGAATACGACACTTCAATGGATCAGGCACACCAGTGCCAGATTATGGCTACCTTCGGTGGTTCATACAATGGTTCTAACGGAAGTGTAACAGTTGCTGTCGACGAGAGTCTGTGCAACAATCTGTATTTCGATGAGGGTGTTACACCTGTTAAGGCTATGCCAAGCAGCTACTACACACTTTCAACAAATACACTGAACTTCAATGGTACTTTTAACGGTGCAACTACTGTTCAGCTTACTGATGCATTCTTTGCTGATCCCGATGCTGTTAAGAATACCTATGTTATTCCTCTGGTAATGACTAGTCAGTCAGGCTTTGGTAAGATTCTTACTGGTACAGCTCTTGAGGGCTTCTCTGGTTCACGTACCGATGCTTCGGTTTGGGATGTTAAGCCAATGGACTATGTTCTGTATTGCGTAAAATTCCAGAACAAGTACTCTGGTTGGTGGCTCACCAACGGTAGCACTTCTACCGATAATATCGAGAAGGCTAACGCTGTAGAGGTTAAGACGTTGTCTTTGGACGACTGTTCTTATTCCGTTTCTTTTCAGGATGGTGGTAAGATTTATAAAGCTGACCTCAAACTGTCGTTTGGTGCTGGTTCAATCAGTTCTCTCACCGATGGCGTAACTGCAACAGGTACCTGCTCTTGGGGTGATAACACTGAGAAGAAGGCTTGGGGCAACAAAGACCGCGATGGAATGGAACTCAACTATACCGTTACATTTGCTGATGGCAAGCAGTTCTCTACACACGAGAAGATGGTTTGGCAGCGTAGTGGTGTAAAGGTTGAAGAGTTCTCACCAGTTTATGTTGTGAAGTAATGCTTAAAAAGTTTATGAAAATGAGAAAGCAATATATCATTTTAGCACTCGGAGCCATGTTTATGGCTTCGTGTGCAGATGAGTTCGATCGCAATTTCGAGGTTACTCGTCCTGAGTTGTCTGCAGAATATGCATACCTCAACGACTATAAGGCCTTGAAGGAATACGTTTCCGATCCGAACTTTAAGTTGGGTATAGGTACCGACGCTGCGGATTATGCCAATCAGGGCGTTACCTATGTGGTTACCAACGTTAACTTTACAGAGACCGTAGCCGGCAATGCCATGAAGATGGGCTCTTGTATTGATGAAAAAGGTAGCACAAACTTTGGAACAGTCGAGGAGTATGTAAATGCTGCTCATGAGGCTGGCCTGAATATCTATGGTCATACACTGGCATGGCATGCTCAGCAGCCTGTTAAGTGGCTTAATACTCTGATTGCTGATAAGCCTGTGCCTGTTACACCTGGTGGTGTAGATCCTTGTATTGTATATCATAATGGCGATGCAGGTGCTAACCAGTGGGATAAGCAGGCTATTTATACTCTTCCAACTCCTATGGTAGCTGGTAAGACCTATGTTGTTAAGATAAGTGTAAAGACTGAAGATGATTATCCTTCTGGAACATTCGGCCTTTGGCCTATTTGGAGCACAAGCCCCAATAAAAACCAGTGGGGTGGCTCTAACGATGTTCAGTATCTGTCTTCTTATGCAACTTCTAAGTCATTTACCGACCTTCAGTGGGAGTTTGAAGCTGCTTTCGATCATGATCAGTTGCAGTTTGTCTTCGGTAAGATTGCTGGAGATGTATGTATTGATAATGTTTCTTGTAAGGAAAAGGGTTCTGATACCGAAATGATCGTAAATGGTACTTTTGATGAGAAATCAACTGATGGTTGGGGTGCAAACTGGGGTGGTCCTTCATTTGCAATAGAAGATCAGGCTACTGGTGGCGCTGCTGCAACCATTAAGTACATGGAGAGTGTTATGAAGAATGGCGACCTCGAAGGCAGTGGCACTAGCAACTTCTATACCAAGGAGGGTAATGGCGCTACAGCTAATTCTGCTATCACTGCAGGTGCTGGTAAGGACGGCTCAAATGGTATTAAGGTCGTTTCTCCAACAGGTGCTGCCGAGGAGTGGGATACTCAGTTCTGGATTGCATTCCCTGAGGCACTTCAGGATGGAACCAAATTCCATATTGAGTTCGATTATAAGGCCAATACTACAGTAAGCTGTGGTACTCAGGCTCATGGCGATCCAGGTGCATACCATCATTGGGATTGTATCGGTGCTGTAAACTTTACTTCTGAGTGGCAGCATTTCTCTAAGGATGTAACAGCTTCTGGTGATATGGTTAAGGATGGCGGTATGAAGACTATTGCCTTTAACCTTTCAAAGAAAGATCAGACAGCGGCTAACGAATACTACTTCGACAACTTTGTTCTCGAGGTTGAAAAGGAGAAGTCTGCCAGTGGTCCTGTTAAGTATATGGCTGATTTGATTACCAATGGTGATATGGAAGGTGATGATGTAAGTTGCTTCTTTACAACAGAGCCTTCAACCGGTGGTCCTCACGCTTCTACTATCTATGATGGTGTAGGTAAGGACGGTTCTAGAGGTATTATGCTTCAGTCTGAGGATAATCCTGCACAGGATTGGGATACTCAGTTCTTTATCCGTCTGCCAGAGACTCTGCCTGCGGGTACTCCTATCCACGTAGAGTTTGATTATCGTTCAGATATCGAAGGTGGTGCTGATACTCAGGCTCATAACGAGCCAGGTGCTTATATGATTTGGCACTGTATCGGTTCTCCAACCTTCAAGCCAGAGTGGCAGCACTTCTCTATCGATGCTACAGTCGAGAGTGATATGGACAATATGCGTACTGTTGCTTTCAACTTGGCTAAGAATAAGAAAAAGACCATGTTCTACTTCGACAATATCGTATTCCAGGTTGAGAAGGAGAACGCAGGTGGTGGTATTCCTCAGACTGCACAGGAGAAGAAGGATACTCTTACCTATGCAATGGATAAGTGGATCCACGGTATCATGGATGCTTGTAAGGATGACGACGGTAACATGCTGGTTAAGGCATGGGAGGTTGTAAATGAGGCTATTGGCGCTAACGGCCAGTTGCAGCATGGTAAGGCCGACGATACCGAGAACTTCTTCTGGCAGGATTATCTGGGCGATTTGGATTATGTTCGCACCGTTGTTAAGCTTGCTCGTCAGTATGGTGGCGATGACCTTAAGCTCTTCGTTAACGATTACAACCTTGAGTATGACTGGGATGCTTCTGGTAACAAGAAACTCGAGTCTCTTATCAGCTGGATTAACAAGTGGGAGTCTGACGGCAAGACCGTTATCGATGGTATCGGTTCACAGATGCACGTTTCTTGCTATGCCGACGCTGATGAGCTGGCCAAGAGAAAGGAACTGATTATCAAGTCATTCAAGATGATGGCCGAGACTGGTAAGCTGATTCGTATCTCTGAGCTCGATATGGGCTATGTAGATGCTAACGGCAACGCTGTTAAGACTGCCGACATGACTGAGGATCAGCATCATCAGATGGCTGAATACTATAAGTGGATTATCCAGCAGTACAAGGCTAATATCCCTGCAGCTCAGCAGTGGGGTATCACCCTGTGGTGCGCTACCGACGCTCCTGCTACTAGCGGATGGCGTCCAGGCGAGCCTGTTGGAATCTGGGATCAGAATTTCTACCGCAAGCATGTATACGCCGGTATTGCCGACGGTCTGAGCGGTGAATGATATTATCCGCCCCTACTGTGGGCGGGTAATTTTAGAACTTTACATTGTTTTGGGGGTCCGGGCTTGTGAAAGTCCGGACTTTTTGTTTGTGTTACGTTTAATAA
>Ga0265298_10009633_pt1 | contig 11486 bp, 9 predicted proteins | sample AusTroGonzalo_MG_3_FD_193486 | JGI IMG/M metagenome (GOLD analysis project Ga0265298, IMG submission 193486) | Bovine rumen microbial communities from tropical cattle in Woodstock, Queensland, Australia - Gonzalo_01 | ecosystem: Host-associated > Mammals > Digestive system > Stomach > Rumen ...
GGCTTCCTGCTCTGCCACTGGGACGGCACCGCCGAGACCGAGGCCAAGATTCAGGAAGAGACCAAGGCGACCATCCGCTGCATCCCCGTGGACAGCTTCGTGGTCGAGGAGGAAGGCAAGTGCGTGTACAGCGGCAAGCCTTCGCACCAGCGCGTCATTTTCGCCAGATCCTATTAATCAGCCGTCTATGAAGAAGTTAATCGTTCTCCTTGCGGCTGCGGCGACCGCCCTGGTCCCGCTGTCCGCGCAGGATGCACAGAAGGCCGCGGCCGAAGCCGCAGCCGCCCTCACCGCGGCGACGGAGATCCCGCAGGCGGCACCCAAGCCGGTGTATTGGACCAACTCCATCCAGAACCAGATCAACTTCGGCCAGACCTCGCTCTGGAACTGGGCCGCCGGCGGCTACAACAACTACACGCTGGCCGTCGCCGTCGACGCGAATGCGAACTTCAAGAAGGACAAGACGATCTGGAACAACCGGCTCCAGCTGGACTACGGTTTCATGTACTCCGCGGACAAGCCGATCCTCCAGAAGACCAAGGACCGGATCTATTTCGAATCCAAGTGGGGTTATGAGACGCCGGTGAAGCACCTGAGTTACTCCGCGAGTTTCGACTTCAAGACGCAGTTCAACGACAACTACAATTACAAGACGCCCACCGACGAGCAGTTCGAGAAGTACCCGGACAATGTCACCGCCGCCTGGAAAGAGGCCGCCAAGGACAACCTCAAGTCCGGCTTCCTGTCCCCGGCGTACACGAACCTGGGTCTCGGTCTCCTGTGGACCCCGAAGCCCTGGTTCTCCCTGAACTTCTCCCCGTTGACCGCCGACCTGGTGATCGTCCAGAATCCCATCCTGCGCAGCACGTACGGCATGCCGCTGAAGGAAGAGGGGCTGGACAAGACCGTGGGCGACAACTACGAGTCGATCCGCTTCGGTCTCGGTGCCCAGCTCAAGGCCGACGCCAAATGGGTGATCAACGACGCCTTCAGCTATACGACCCAGCTCGTGCTGTTCTCCAACTACCTCCAGAAGCCCCAGAACCTCCGGGTCAACTGGGACAACAAGATGTCCTGGAAACTTGCGAAGTACTTCGCCCTCACCCTGTCCACGAACCTCATCTATGATGAGAACGTGCAAGTGAAAACGGTCTCCGACGGCGTGAAGGTGGCAGCCGTCCAGTTCAAGGAGTTCCTGGAATTCGGCTTCACCTACACCATCACGAATCAGAAATAGGCCCATGGTCCTCGTCGCCGTCAGCGGTGGCCGGGATTCGATGGTCTTGGCTGAAAAGGTTCGCCGGGAAGGCGGACCTTTTGCCGTTGCCCATTGCAATTTCCGCCTCCGGGGTGCCGAAAGCGACGCTGACGAGGCCCTGGTCCGGGATTGGGCGGATCGCCACGGGGTGACCTGCCATGTAAGGTCCTTCGATACGGAAGCCTTCGCCGCGCAGGAAGGGCTGAGCATTGAGATGGCAGCCCGCCAGCTGCGCTACCGCTGGTTCGGAGAACTGTGCCGGGAGCACGGTTACGAAGCGGTCCTGACGGCGCACCATGCCGGCGACAACGCTGAGACATTCTTCCTCAATCTCCTCAGGGGCAGCGGAATCAAAGGACTCTGCGGCATGCAGGAGGAAGGTTTCCTTCCGGATCCGGACTATGGGGACATCCCCCTCCGCCGGCCGCTGCTGCACACGACCCGTGCCGAAATCGACACCCTCGCTGCCGAATGGGGCGTTCCCTACCGCGACGACCGGACCAATGCGGAGAACACGGTAAAACGGAACAAACTCCGGAACCAGGTCTTTCCGGTGCTCCGGGAAATCAACCCCTCCTTCGAGAAAACGCTCCTGGAAGACCTGGAGCGGCTCCGCCTGGTGGAAAGGATCGCAGACGATTACTATGCAGAGCACGTCCGGCTGGTCTGGGACGGGCGGCGCATCGATACCACGCTCCTGAAAACCCTGCCGAACTGGGAATACCTCCTGTACCGCATCCTGGAGGGCGAAGGGATGGCACCCGCCCTCATCGCCCAGGCGACGGACATCGTCCGGAGCGGAAAGGGCGGAAGGAAGGTGGGGCTGTTCGTCAGCGCCGCCGGACGGCTGGTCCGGGAAGAGGCCGTCGGGACGCCGGAGATCACGATCGAGGAACTGGAATGGGAGCCGGGCCGCTCCCCCGTCATGCAGGAAGGGGTGCTGGCGGTAGATGCCGACAAGGTCCACGGGGACCTCGTGGCAGACCGCTGGGTCGCCGGCGACTGGATCCGCCCGCTGGGGATGCGCGGCCGGAAGAAACTCCAGGACTGGTTCAAGGACCGCCATTTCTCCCTGGTGGACAAGCGGCGGGCAGTCGTCGTCCGCGACAGCGGGCTGGCCGACGCCCACCACGTCATAGCCATCGCCGGGCACACTATTGACGAGGCCTACAAGATTACCGCCGATACCCGGCGGGTATTCCGAATCCGGACAAAGGGGTTCTGAAAGCCCACTACAGCTTTTTCAGCCAGAGAATCGCATCCGGGCCTTCGTTGAAGAGAAGGTCCAGGACGGACAGGTTCGGCGTGAACCCGAACCGGTCGGAAAAGACCTGGTAATAAGGGCGTTCCAGGCCCAGGTCGGCAAGGACGGTGTCCGGGTGCTTGGGATGGATGGCGGTGCGAAAGTCGTCCGGTCCGGCCGCAGGCGGAGGAAGGAACGACGAGGTGGGGAGCAGATGGCTCGAGACACCCGTCTTATCCAGCAGGAAACGGATCAGCGCAAGGTTCCAGTCCCACAGGGAAGCCGGACGCGCATCCATTACCGCGAACAGTTCGTCCCGGTAATACTCATAATAGGCCGATGTATAGTAGGCCGCATCCAGGGCCCGCTGGGTGCGGATGAGCCAGGGGGTGGAATAATCGACACAGACTTCGGCGATGCGCATCGAACCGGCATGGACAACCGGCACCTGCAGCATCTGGACGCCGTCGCCGGCCAGGATGTAGCAGCGGTTGCGGTAGGACTGCTTCTGATAGGTCTCGCAGGCCTCCAGGAACACCGTAGACGGAGAAACCCTGTCCGGAGACAGGGTCATATCGCGCGCGAGGAGGGCGAACCAGGCCACCGGCGGAAAATATGCGGTGGTCAGGAGCACTTACTTGCGGGGAGCCCGCGGCTTGGAAATGATGCCGCGCTTGGAGTTCCGGATGAAGGTGATGATCGTGTCGCGCTCCTCCGTCCGGGGGAAGTTCTGCTCGATGTACGCGAGGGCGTCGCTCACGTTCATACCCTTGAAGTACAGGGTCTCGTAGATGTCCTTGATCTCGTTGATCTTCTCCTCGGAGAAGCCCCGGCGGGACAGGCCCACGCGGTTCACGCCCTCGAAGCAGACAGGCTCGCGGCCGGCCAGCACATACGGCGGGATGTCCTTGACGATCTTGAAGCCGGCGCCGATCATGGCGTGGGTCCCGATCTGGGTGAACTGGTGCGCCAGGGTGCCGCCGCCCACGATGGCCCAGTCCGCGATCTCCGTCTCCCCCGCGAAGGCGGAGTGGCTCACGAGGATGCAGTGGTTGCCGACGGTGCAGTCATGGGCGATATGGACATAGGACATCACCAGCGTGTCATTTCCCACGCGGGTCACGAACTTGCCGCTGGCCTTGGTGCCGCGGTTGATGGTGGCGCACTCACGGATGGTCACCCGGTCGCCGATTTCGACCCGGGTCACCTCCCCCTCATACTTGAGGTCCTGCGGGATGGCGCCCACGACCGCGCCCGGAAAGACGGTACAGTCCCGGCCCATTTTCACATAGGAGAAGATGACGGCGTGCGGGAGGATCTTGCAGCCGTCGCCGATTTCGACGTCGGCATCGACGAAGGCAAAGGGCCCGATTTCGATGTTATCCCCGAGTTTCGCCTCGGGGCTCACGAAAGCGAGCGGATGGATCTTATTCATAGTCAAATATTTATTTCAGGATGGCACGCAGGGCCTTCGCGGCCTTGGTGTTCAGGGTGTGTCCGGGCTTGTAGGCCGTGACACGGGCGTTCAGGAAGCCGCCGGCCAGGCGCAGGTCGCCGATGAGGTCCAGCAGCTTGTGCCGGCCGCATTCGTCCGGGAACTGGAGTTCCAGGTTGTTCAGGTAACCCGCTTCGGTAACCGCCAGGTCCGGCCGGTCGAAGAGCTTGCCCAGGTCCGCCAGCTGCCCGTCGCTCACCGGATGCTCGGCGATGACGATGGCGTTGTCCACGTCGCCGCCCTTGATGAGGTTGCAGCGGAAAAGGTGCTCGATCTCGTGGAAGAAGCAGAAGGTGCGGCAGACCCCGATCTCGCGGGCGTAATCCACCGTCTCGTCCCAGCGGGCGGACTGGACGCCGAGGACCCGGGAATTGAAATCGACCGTCAGGTCCATGGACGGGGCCTCGGCCGGTTCGATGCGGATCCAGGACCCGGTACGTCCGTCCCGGATTTCCAGGGACAGGGGGATGCTGATGTACTCCCGCGGAACCGCCTGGTCTTCAAGCCCACCGGCCAAAAAAGCCTCCACATAGGGACGCGCGCTGCCGTCCAGGATGGGGACCTCCACATTGTCCAGTTCGACGAGGGCATTGTCCACGCCGAGCCCCGTGAGGGCGGACATGATATGTTCGATGGTGACGGCCTCGGCACCGCCGCAGGAAATGGTGGTGCTGCGGGCCGTGTTGGTGACGTTCTCGGCGAGGGCGGGGATTTCAGGCTGGCCGGGCAGGTCGGTCCGGCGGAACCGGATGCCGTGTCCGGCGGGGGCGGGCGACACCGTCATGTGGGAATAAGTCCCCGTGTGGAGACCCTTCCCCTCGAAGCGGCTGGACGCCCGGAGCGTATGCTGGTTGCATTCCATGGTGCAAAGGTAGGCAAAAAACCGCGCCCGCCCAAATCCGGCTACTCCGCCCCGCTCTGGCGGAACTTGGCGTAGGCCCGCATGTACTGCTGCGGCGGGATGCAGGGAGAGCCCAGGAGGGTCTGCCCTTCCTTGCGGATGTTGCCGATGACGCCGGCCTGCGCGAGGAGCGTGGTGTGGTCCGCAATCTTGAGATGGCCGGCGATACCCACCTGGCCGGCGATGATGCAATATTTGCCGATGACCGTGGATCCGGCGATGCCCACCTGGGCCGCCATCACGGTATGGTCGCCGATGACCACGTTGTGCGCGATCTGGCAAAGGTTGTCAATGCGGACGCCGTTGCCGATGATGGTGGATTCCATCTGGGCGCGGTCCACCGTCGTGTTGGACCCGATCTCGACGTCATTGCCGATGACCACGTTCCCCAGGTGCTCGATCTTCTCCCAGCTGCCGTCCGGCTGCGGTGCATTGCCGAAACCGTCGTCACCGATGATGCAGCCCGCGTGCAGGATGACCCGGTCGCCGATGACCATGCCCGGGAAAATGCGGACCCCGGGGTAAATGATGCAGTCCTGGCCGATCTTGCAGTCGTCGCCGATGGTGACGTTCTCGTGGATGACGGTCCGGTCCCCGATCACGGTGCGGCGGCCGACGGAGGAGAAATCACCCAGCCAGACCTTCTTCCCGAACTTCGTGGAGCAGTGCCAGCGGGCCCGGAGGCTCCGGTGGCGGCGGGCCTTCTTCGTCTTGTCGGAGACATATTTCAGCAGCTCCGTCACGGCCGAATAGGCATTGTCCACGCGCACGAGCGTCGCCCGGACCGGTTCCTTGGGCTCGAAAGATTTATCTACCAGGATGATGGAGGCATTACTGGTATAGACATACGGTTCGTATTTGGGATTGGCGAAAAAACTCAGGGTGCCGGGCTTCCCGTGTTCGATCTTGGCGAACTTGGAGGCGGAGGCGTTTTCGTCCCCCTCCACCGTCCCTCCGAGGAGCTGGGCCAGCTGTTTTGCGGTGAATTCCATGGTTGAATGACTTGGTATGCCTGCAAAGGTACGCAAGTTTTTTTGTTATTCCCCCATAAATGTACTATCTTTGCACCCGTGAATGAGATAGAGGACGACCGGTCCCCTATCTTTTGTTTATAGGGATATGAAAAAGGAAGAGATCATCGGGGCCATTGAGACGGCCGTGCAGGAAAGGGGTTGCTTCATCGTGGACGTCACGGTTAGCGCCGCGAACGACGTGGAAATCGTCATCGAGAAGGAAGAAGGGACGGTGGACTGGGACGACTGCGCCGCCATCGACGCCGTCGTGCACGCCGCCTTCGACCAGGACGCGGAGGATTACTCCCTCACCGTGTCTTCCGCCGGCCTGGACCGCCCCCTGAAGGTGCTGCGCCAGTTCGAGAAGGCCATCGGATCCCAGGTGGACGTGAAGTTCAAGGGCGGACGGCGGCTCGTCGCCACGCTTACGGCGGCGACGGAGGAGTCCGTCACCCTCAAGTTCACCGCCCTGGAGGCCGTGGAAGGCAAGAAAAAGAAGGAGAAGGTGGAGCACGAGGAAACCTATGCCCGCACCGAGATCAACGCCGTCACCCCTTACATCGATTTCAAATAATACAACGATAACCAACATGGCAAAAGACAAAGAAAAAGAAATCACCTTGATTGACGCTTTCAAGGATTTCAAGGAAGAGAAGAGCATTGACCGTCCCGTGATGCTGGGCGTGCTGAAGGACGTGTTCCTCACCCAGCTCGCCAAGACCTACGGCAGCGCCGACAACTTCGACGTGATCATCAACGTGGACAAGGGCGACTGCGAGATTTACCAGAATTTCGAGGTCGTGGAGGAAGTCGAGAATCCGGCCACGGAGATCACCGTGGACGAGATCGCCGAAGAGACCGGCGACGACGACTACGAGATCGGCGACACCTACACCCGTAAGCTCAGCCTCGCCTCCTTCGGCCGCCGCGGCATCCTGAACATCCGTCAGAACCTGCAGGGCCGTATCATGGACATCGAGAAGGCCAATGTGTTCAAGAAGTACTCCGGCAAGGTGGGCGAGATCTTCACCGGCGAGGTGTACCAGACCTGGAAGAACGAGGTCCTCATCCTGGACGAGGACGGGAACGAGCTCCGCATGCCCAAGAGCGAGCAGATCCCGGGCGAGCGCTTCAAGAAGAACGACACCATCCGCGCCATCATCAAGAGCGTGGAGATGAAGAACAACACCACCCCGTACATCATCCTGTCCCGGACGACCGACTCCTTCCTGGAGAAGCTCTTCGAGATGGAGGTCCCGGAAATCTACGACGGCCTGATCACCGTGAAGAAGGTCGTCCGTATCCCGGGCGAGCGCGCCAAGGTGGCCGTGGAGTCCTATGACGACCGCATCGACCCGATCGGCGCCTGCATCGGTGTCAAGGGTTCCCGCATCATGGGCATCGTCCGTGAGCTCCGCAACGAGAACATCGACGTGATCCAGTGGACCGCGAACACGCAGCTGATGATCACCCGCGCCCTCAACCCGGCCCGTATTTCCCGCATTGACCTGGGCGAAGGCCCCGAGGACAAGATCAAGGTCTTCATGCAGGCCGAGGAGGTGAAGAAGGGCATCGGCAAGGGCGGCTGCAACATCAAGCTCGCCGGCATGCTCGTGGGCCGCGAAATCGAGGTCTGGCGCGAACTCCCGCAGGACGAGGAGGAAGAGGAGGACGTGCTCCTGAGCGAATTCACCGACGTGATCGACCCTTGGGTCATCGAGCGCCTGCAGGCCATCGGTTGCGACACCGCCCGCAGCGTCCTCGCCCTGAGCGCGGCCGACATCGCCAGCCGGGCCGACCTCGAGGACGAGACCGTGGACGAGGTGCTCTCCATCCTGAAGGCCGAGTTCGAGGAGGACGAAGACTAATTTATTGACATTTAAAAATTTGGGGTTACTATATGGCAGAAATCAGACTAAACAAACTCATCAAGCAATTCAACATCGGGCTGGACACCCTGGTGGACTTCCTCAATTCCAAGGGCGCGGGCATTGAAAATGCCAATCCGAACATGAAGGTCTCCGACCAGTACCTGCCGGAGCTGCACAAGAAGTTCGGAAAGGACCTGGAACTGAAGGAGGCCGCGGAGAAGGTGGACGTGAAGCTCACCGAGATCCTGGACAAGGCCAGCCGGAAGTCCCCCCGTGAGGAAGAAGACGATTTCGAGCCCGAGCGGATCACCGTCATCAAGAGCAACAACCTGTCCCGGAACACGACCCCGGAACCGGAGCCCGTGGTGGAGCCGGAGCCGGTCGTCGAGCCCGAACCGGAGCCCGTGGTGGAACCGGAACCGGTCTTCGAACCCGAACCGGAACCCGTGGTGGAACCGGAGCCGGTCTTCGAACCCGAACCGGAACCCGTCGTGGAACCGGAGCCGGTCGTCGAACCCGAACCGGAACCCGTCGAGGAGCCCGAACCGGTCGCCGAACCCGAACCGGAACCCGAGGAGGAGCCCGAACCGGTCGCCGAATCCGAACCGGAGCCGGACGATGAACCCGAGCCGGTTGCCGAGCCTGAGCCCGCCGCCCCCGTGCAGGAGACCCCTTCCGCCCAGACCCCAGCGGAAACCCCTGCTCCCGGGCAGCCCGGCCAGCTCAAGGTCGTCGGCAAGATCGACCTCTCCCAGTTCGACCCCAAGAAGGGCAAGAAGCGGGAGCGCATCAAGGGCGGCGGCTCCCAGAAGGTGGACGTCACCAAGGTGCAGGCCGACAAGACCCCCAAGAAGAACGACGCGAAGAACGGCGGCAAGAAGCAGGAGCAGAATGCCTCCGGAAAGGGCCGCAAACGCGGCAATGACCGCTTCTCCAAGCCCGCCCTCACCGAGGCCGAGCAGGAGGAGATGCAGAAGGAAATCCAGAAGCAGGTCAAGGAGACCTACGCCCGCATGAACGAATCCAGCAAGAGCAACTTCGGCGCCAAGCACCGCAAGGAGAAGCGCGAGCTGGCCGCCATGCGCTCGCAGGAAGAGATGGAGCAGGCGATGGCCGAGAACAAGGTGCTGAAAGTCACCGAGTTCGTGACGGTCAACGACCTCGCCACCCTGATGAACAACACCCCGGTGGTGAAGGTCATCGGCGCCTGCATGTCCCTGGGTATGATGGTGTCCATCAACCAGCGCCTGGACGCGGAGACCCTCGTCCTGGTGGCCGAGGAATTCGGCTACAAGGTCGAGTTCGTCACCGCCGAGCTGACCGAGGAAATCGAGCAGCAGGAGCCGGACAAGGAGGAGGATCTCGTCGAGCGTCCCCCGGTGATCACCGTGATGGGCCACGTCGACCACGGTAAGACTTCCCTCCTGGACAACATCCGCAATACGAACGTCATCGCCGGTGAGGCGGGCGGTATCACCCAGCACATCGGCGCGTACAGCGTGAAGCTGGACAGCGGCCGCCGCATCACCTTCCTGGATACCCCGGGCCACGAGGCCTTCACCGCCATGCGTGCCCGCGGCGCCCAGATGACCGACCTCGCCATCATCATCGTCGCGGCCGACGACGCCGTGATGCCCCAGACCAAGGAGGCCATCGCCCACGCGCAGGCCGCCGGCGTCCCGATGGTGTTCGCCATCAACAAGATCGACAAGCCCGGCGCGAATCCCGACACCATCCGCCGCCAGCTCTCCGAGATGAACATCCTCGTGGAGGACTGGGGCGGCAAGTACCAGTGCCAGGAAATCTCCGCCAAGAAGGGCATCAACGTGGACAAGCTCCTGGAGAAGGTCCTCTTCGAGACCGACCTCCTGGAACTGAAGGCCAATCCCAAGAAGCTCGGAAGCGGCGCCGTCATCGAGTCCTCCCTGGACAAGGGCCGCGGCTACCTCGCCACCGTCCTCGTGCAGGACGGCACGATGCGGGTGGGTGACGTCATCATCTCCGGCAGCTACTACGGCCGCGTGAAGGCGATGTTCAACGAGCGCGGACAGAAGGTCACCGAGGCCGGTCCTTCCACGCCGGTGTCCATCCTGGGCCTGAACGGCGCTCCCGCCGCCGGTGAGAAGTTCAACGTGATGACCGACGAAAAGGAAGCCAAGTCCATCGCCAACCGCCGCGAGCAGCTCATCCGCATCCAGGGCATCAAGACCCAGAAGCACCTCACCCTCGAGGAGATCGGCCGCCGTATCGCCATCGGCAACTTCAAGGAACTCAACGTCATCGTCAAGGGCGACGTGGACGGTTCCGTCGAGGCGCTGTCCGACTCCCTCATCAAGCTTTCCACCGAGGAAGTGCGCGTGAACGTGATCCACAAGGCCGTGGGCGCCATCTCCGAGAGCGACGTCCTGCTGGCCGAGGCCTCCGACGCCGTGATCATCGGCTTCCAGGTCCGTCCTTCCGCCGAGGCGCGCCGCGCCGCGGAGAAGGAAGGCATCGAAATCCGCCTCTACTCCGTCATCTACGACTGTATCAACGAAGTCAAGGAAGGTATCGAGGGTATGCTCGAGCCGGAGAAGAAGGAGGAGGTCACCGCCACCGCCGAGGTCAAGCAGACCTTCAAGATTTCCAAGGTGGGCACCATCGCCGGTTGCCAGGTCAAGGAAGGCAAGCTGACCGCCAAGGCGCAGGTCCGCCTCATCCGCGACGGCATCGTGGTCTACACCGGCGCCCTCGCCTCGCTCCAGCGCGGCAAGGACGACGCCAAGGAAGTCGCCGCCGGCTTCGAGTGCGGCTGCGGCCTGGAGCGCTTCAACGACATCCACATCGGGGATGTCATCGAAGCCTTCACCGTGGTGGAGATCAAGAGAAGCTTATAAGAGCAGCAGCAACGCCAGCAGGTACACGGTAAAACCCTGTGCCTTGATACGGCGAGAGACGATAAAATCCGTCGAAACAGAGACAGGCTCCCGGTCAATCAGATCGCGGAGCCTTTCTTTTTCGGGGACGTCCCGGGGGCTCCACTTGGAGATGAGCTCTCCTTCTTCGAAATAGGTCGCACCCCCGTTCGCGCGGTTCAGCGTGATAAGCGGCTTGTAATCGGCATAATAGACGCCCTGAGGGACATTCTCCGCGGGAACGGAGATGATGAGCGGGGTGGCGCCGGCATCCTGTGCGTCCGCGGCTTGCGAGCGGATGAGGTTCCAATCGGCCTTGGCAGGATCATAGACGGAGAAGACCACGACCTTGCCCAGCACGGCCAGTTCATCCTGGTAGGTTCCATTCTCGTCGCGGAAGGAAAGGACCGGCTTGGACGCGCTCTTGTAGAGCCCGCTGCGGGTGAGAGTGTCCACGCCGACGAAGGTCCAGGTGGAATCCGGCAGGCCGTCCAGGGTGAAGGAACCCCGCTGTCCGTTCCGCTCATAGATGAAGGTGGGGACCTTGTCGTCCAGCGCCTGGTAGTCGTTGTCCAGGGAAGCGAAAAGCTCGGTACCGGGAGCGAACTCCGTGAAGTCAATCACGGGCAGGTGACGGGCGTTATAGCAGAGGGCGAAGATAAGGGAGACAAGGGCCAGTGCGAAGGCCGCGTACTTTCCCTTCCGGGGAACGCCGAAGTTCTGGAAAGGAATGAAGGCAACGAGGGCTAGCGCAATGAGAGCGACGTTCTTCAGGAGGGTTTCGCCATGGGTGAGGTGAATCGCCTCGCCG
>Ga0265298_10009634_pt1 | contig 11485 bp, 8 predicted proteins | sample AusTroGonzalo_MG_3_FD_193486 | JGI IMG/M metagenome (GOLD analysis project Ga0265298, IMG submission 193486) | Bovine rumen microbial communities from tropical cattle in Woodstock, Queensland, Australia - Gonzalo_01 | ecosystem: Host-associated > Mammals > Digestive system > Stomach > Rumen ...
CGCGCTCGCCGACGTGCGCTCGCGGGTAAAGGTGCCGATTGCCTGTGGCGAGCGGCTATATACTACGCAGCAGATCATGGACGCCATCGAGCTTCGCGCATGCGACTACCTCCAGCCCGACTCATCCCATGCGGGCGGCATCACAGGAATGAAACAGATAGCCGCCATCTGCGACGCGCACCACATCCCCTTCTGCGCACACAACCCAAGCGGTCCCGTCGCCAACGCCGTCACGCTCGCACTTGGCGTTTCGACGCCCGGCTACTGCATCCATGAGACGCTTTTCGACGACGTGCCGTGGCGCAAGGACGTAATCGACGAGGACGTTCGCTTCTCGGACGGCCTCATGTATCCTTCCGACCGTCCGGGACTCGGGATCGAACTGAACGAAAAGGCCGCCGCCGCGCATCCAAAGCAAGACCACTGGCTGCGCCACTACGTCGGCACACTCACGAACATCCGCCCGCCGGACAGCGTGGCGTACTGGCACATTTGATGACTTCCCGAACGAAGATATGGTACAATATGCGGCATGAACGGTTCCGAGGGGGCAAATGGCCATTGACGAAGTGCAGATATGCAGATATCTGCGCCTCTACGGACGCGCTCCCGGCGCGGCCCTCGCCGAGCGCATAAAGGCGATGCGCAAGGCCGCTGACGCGGCAATCCGCCCCGCCCGCGTCTGGCGTCGCTTCGAGGGCCTTTCCGCTGCTGGCGGAGCCGGCTCGCAGTCGCTTGCAAAGCACCTAGCCGGATGCCACGCCGTCTATCTCGTCTGCGCGACGATCGGCGTCGCCTTCGACGCGCTGCAGCGGCGCACCGCCGCGAAGTCCCCTTCTGACGCATTCGTCCTGCAGGCAATCGGCGCGGCGGCGATCGAGGCCCTGATGGACGAGACAGAGCTTGATATCCGCCGCGAACTCCCGGTCGGCGAGACGCTAGTCAGCCGCTACTCGCCGGGCTACGGAGACTATCCGCTCGCCGAGCAGCGAAGGCTCCTGTCCGTCCTCGACGCGCCGCGCTCCGTCGGCGTGTCGCTTACGGACGCGCTCGTCATGGTTCCGTCGAAATCGGTCAGCGCGGTCATCGGGGCAAAAAAGGACCAATCGGCATGAACACTGCGGCAGATGATTTCTTCAGCGGCGAGCGACTCGTCTTCCTCGACGGAGGAATGGGCACGCAGCTCCAGGCGAAGGGGCTCAGGCCCGGCGAGACGCCGGAGCTGTGGAACCTCTCGCGGCCGGGCGACGTCCGCGCCGTCCACGAGGCGTACTTCGCCGCCGGGGCTGACGCCGTCTATGCCAACACCTTCGGGGCGAACCCGGCAAAATACCACGGCGACGCGCCCCTCGCGGACGCGATCGCGGCAGGAATCGGCATCGCCCGCGAAGCGGCGGGAAAGGCCGGCGGACGCCGCTTCGTCGCGCTTGACGTCGGGCCGACGGGACGCCTTCTGAAGCCATCGGGCGACTTCGAGTTCGACGCTGCCTACGACGCATTTGCGGAACAGGTCCGCGCTGGAGCCGCCGCCGGAGCGGACTTCGTCGCCATAGAGACGATGGGCGACACCTACGAGCTGAAGGCCGCCGTCCTCGCCGCTAAGGAGAACTCGTCGCTCCCCGTCCTCGCGACCGTCGCGCTCGGCAATGACGGCAAGCTCCTGACCGGAGCGAGCGTCGAATGCGTCGCAGCGCTCCTTGAAGGGCTGCGCGTTGACGCTATCGGCTTAAACTGCGGATTCGGGCCGGACAGGATGCTGGAGTACGTGAAGCGGCTCGCCGACGCGACCTCGCTGCCGATCGCCGTCAAGCCAAACGCCGGGATGCCGCGAATGGTCGGCGGACGCACCGTCTTCGACGTGGGGCCGGGCGAGTTCGCCAGAGACGTCGCCGCGCTGGCGGACGCCGGGGCGTCAATCGTCGGCGGATGCTGCGGCACGACTCCGGAACACATCGCGGCCGTCCACGCCGCCTTGGCGGGGCGCACCAGCCTTATTCGCAGGAACCGCCTAGGCGAGGCCGCTCCGCCAAAGCATCGCACCGTCGTGACATCCGGCTCGCGGGTAGTCGAAATCCCCTTCGGCGACACGATAATCATCGGCGAGCGCATCAACCCGACAGGCAAGAAGAAGCTGCGCGAGGCGCTGTCCTCCGGCGACGTCGCGTACGTCTTGCGCGAAGCGGTCGCCCAGGCGGACGCCGGCGCGCACATACTCGACGTGAACACGGGCGTTCCCGGGCTTGACGAGCCCGCCGTGCTGGACGCGACGATCCAGGCGGTGCAGAGCGTCACGGACCTCCCGCTCCAGATCGACACGTCGGATCCCAAGGCGCTGGAGCGGGCGCTGCGGCACTACAACGGAAAGGCGCTCGTCAACTCCGTCAACGGCAAGGAGGAATCCCTTTCGGCCGTTCTGCCCCTCGTAGCGAAATACGGCGGCGCGGTCGTCGCGCTGACTCTCGACGAGACGGGGATCCCGCCGACAGCGGAGGGCCGCCTCGCCATCGCGAGGAAAATCATCGCACGCGGCGCGGAACACGGGCTGAAGCCTTCCGACTTCGTCGTGGACGTGCTGTGCCTCGCGGTCAGTGCGGACGCCCAAAGCGCGAACACGATACTCGACGCGCTTGGCCGCGTCAGGGACGAGCTTGGCTGCCGCACGTGCCTGGGGGTCTCGAACATATCCTTCGGGCTGCCGGCGCGTCCGCTCATAAACGCCTCGTTCTACACCATGGCGCTCGCGCGTGGGCTCTCGGCGGGAATCGTCAACCCGCTCGCGGCGGACATGATGACGGCGTACCGGGCGTATCGGGCGCTCACCGCAAGGGACGCGGCATGCGGCGAATGGATAGAATCGTACAAGGGATGGACGCCGGACAGTCGTCAGCCGCAAGCGGTCGGCGGCCGGTCGGCGGCCGGCGGCCGGGACTCCCAGCCCGATGCCCAAGGCTCGCGAATCGCAGACTCCATCCGGCACGGGCTCAAGACAGACGCGGCATCCGCCGCCAGGGACGCGCTGGCGGGCGGCGCCGCGCCGCTGGACGTCGTCAACGCCGAGATAGTGCCCGCGCTTGAGACGGTAGGCAGAGGTTTCGAGTCGGGCACTGTGTTCCTTCCCCAGCTCCTGATGGCGGCGGAGGCTGCCGGCGCGGCGTTCGAAGTCGTGCGCTCGGCGATGCCGGCGCAGGACGCCGGGAGCGTCAAGGGACCCGTCATAATCGCCACCGTGAAGGGCGACATCCACGACATCGGCAAGAACATCTGCCGGGCGCTTCTGGAGAACTACGGCTTCAAGGTCGTCGACCTCGGACGAGACGTCGCCCCGGAGACGGTCGTCGCGGCGGCAAAGCGCGAAAACGCCCGCCTCGTCGGCCTCTCGGCGCTGATGACGACGACGGTGGGCGCGATGGAGGAGACGGTAAAGCTCGTCCACGAACAGCTGCCCGGCTGCAAGGTGACCGTCGGCGGCGCGGTGCTGACCGAAGACTACGCGGCCAAGATCGGCGCGGACAGCTACTCGAAGGACGCGATGGGCCTCGTCCGCTACGCGGAGAAGCTCTTCTCGTAATCAGAGGTCAGCGCGTCTCTTCGAGGAGCGCGACTGCGTGGACGGCTATTCCGCGCCCCTCGCCCACGGCGTCCATGCCCTCGTTCGTCTTCCCCTTCACGCTGACGCGCGAGACGTCCGACGAGAGCGCGGCGGCCAGCCTCTCGCGGATCGCGGGTACGCGCCCGCGGAGCCTCGGCCGCTCGCATACGACAGTGACGTCGAGGTTCCCGAGGCTGTATCCGGCGGCGAAGACCTTCGACGCGGCGGAGCGCAGCAGCTCCATCGAATCAGCCCCGGCGAAGCGAGGATCCGTGTCGGGGAAGAGCGATCCCACGTCGCCAAGCGCCGCCGCGCCGAGGATCGCGTCTATGACGGCATGGGCGAGCGCGTCGCCGTCGGAATGCGCCTTGAGCGCGGGGCAGTCCCCGAAAACGACGCCTCCGAGGACGAGCGAACCGTCCCCGGAGAACACGTGCGAATCGTAGCCGTGGCCGATCCGCATCTTTCAGACAAGGCCCAGCGACGAGAGGGTCTTGCGCATGGCGTCGAGGTTCGCCTGCGTCGTTTCGCAGAGCGGGAGCCTGAACACGCGCTCGATCCTGCCCATCATCGCGAGAGCCTCCTTGGCCATCACCGGATTGACGTCGATGAAGAGGTCGTGGAAGAGCTGATAGTACCTCTCGTGCATCGCGAGGGCGCCCGCGAAGTCGCCCGCGAGCGCCTTGCGCACCATGTCGCCCATCTCGCGCGGTATGACGTTCGACGCGACGGAGATGACGCCCTTCGCGCCGACGGAGATCATCGGCAGCGCGAGCGAGTCGTCGCCGGAGAGGACCGTGAGTCCCGGGACGCGGCTCCTGATCGCGGAAACGCGGTCCACGGAGCCGGCGGCCTCCTTGATGGCGACGATGTTCGGATGCGCCGCGAGGCGGGCGACGACGTCGAGCGGTATCTCGCGCCCTGTGCGCCCCGGCACGTTGTAGAGGACGACCGGCAGCCCCAGGTCGGCGACCGTCATGAAGTGGCGGTAGAGCCCCTCGGCGTTCGGCTTGTTGTAGTACGGCGTGACCTGCAGGCAGGCATCGGCGCCGCCCGTCGCGATCGCGGCCTTCGTGAGCGCGACGGCCTCGGCCGTCGAGTTCGCCCCCGTGCCGGCCACGATCCTGACCTTTCCGGCGGCGTACTCTATCGTCTTCTCTATCACCTTGTGGTGTTCGTCGTGGTCGAGGGTCGGCGACTCGCCGCTGGTGCCGACGGCGCAGATCCCCTCCACGCCGCCGGCGACCTGCTCCTCCACGATGGAACGCAGCCGACCGTAGTCCACCGCGCCGTCCGCCGAGAACGGCGTCACCATCGCGGTTATCGTGCCGGAGAGCTCCATGTCAGCCGTTCTTCTTCTCGAAGTCCTTCATGTACGCGACGAGCGCGTCCACGCCGGACATCGGGAAGGCGTTGTAGATCGTAGCGCGGATGCCGCCGACGGAGCGGTGCCCCTTGAGCGAGCTCATGCCGAGGGCCTTCGCGTCCTCGACGAACTTCTTCTCGAGCTCCTCGCTCGGCAGCCTGAACGTGACGTTCATGTTCGAGCGGAACTCGGGGAGCGCCGTGCCCTTGTAGAACTCGGTGGAGTCGATGACCTCGTATATCTTCGCGGCCTTCTCGGCATTGAGCTTGAAGAGGTTCTCCTTGCCCATCCTCTTCACCCACTTCATGACCTCGCCGAAGACGTAGATCGCGAACGTCGGCGGGGTGTTGTAGAGCGAGTTGTTGTCCACGTGGGTCTTGTACTGGAGCAGCGTGGGGATTGCGTCGGGGCTCTTCGCGGCGAGCTCCTTCTTGATCGCGACGACGGCCATGCCGGACGGCCCGAGGTTCTTCTGGGCGCCGGCGTAGAAGAGGTCGAACTTCGTGTAGTCGCGCTCGCAGGAGAGGATGTCGGACGACATGTCCGCAAAGAGCGGGACCGACACGGTCGGGATCTTCTTCAGCTGCGCGCCGGAGATCGTCTCGTTCGTGCAGATGTGCGCGTAGGCGGCGCCGGCGGAGAACTTCCACTCGTCGTCGCGGGGCATGCGCGTCGGGATGTCCTTCGCGCAGTCGGCGACGACGTTGACCGCCGCGCCGCGCAGGGCCGCGACCTTCTTCGCCTCCTTCATCGCCTTGCCGGACCACGTGCCCTCGTTGGCGTAGTCGGCTGTCTGCCCGGCGCCGAGGAAGTTCATCGGGATCATCGCGAACTGCATCGAGCCGCCGCCCTGGATGAAGCACACCTCGTAGTCGTCGCCGATGCCGGTCAGCTCCTTGAACACGGCCTTCGCCTCGTTGTGGATCGCGTCGTAGTCCTTGCCCCTGTGGGACATCTCCATGACGGACATCCCCGTTCCCTTGTAGTCAACGAGATCCTGCTGGACCTGCTGGAGGACCTCCAGCGGAAGCGCGGCCGGGCCGGCCGAGAAGTTGTATGCGCGAGACATTTCTATCTTTTTCCTTTCTGCATCGTCGATGCGAATGTAAATTATACTCTTTGCCCCACGTTTTAGTCAACCCGTCGCCAGGGCGAAAACGCTCGCGAAAACGCTCGCGGCGCGTCGTCTGGCCGGATGTCAAAGCGCGTCAAGGGCGCTTTCGTCGGATTGCTCCGCTTTCTTAGCCTTCTTGTTCTCCGACTTAAGCGCGTCAAGAAGCGATTGATCGTAGGCTGAAATCCTGATCCGAAAGACATTGTCATCGACATCCCTAAAGCAATGCACTTCAACAAAGCGCAACGAGTTCGGGAAGCTCATCACGACGCACTTGAGCATCTGCTCGCCGTCCTCGTCAGGCTTGGTGCTGTCGAAATTGGAGGACACGTCGGTGAACTTAAGTCCGAATTTCCTCTCGACAAGCTGGCATACCTTCGTAAAGCACTCCGTGGCCTGGTATCTCTCCTCGTAATCGTTCCACGCGAAGATCCCGCTGACCTTTCTGCTCTGAGGAAGGATCTGCAGCCCGTAACATGTGAAATCGAGGAACTTCTTCTCAGGCTCGAACACCTGGACGCGCATCCCGCCCGCCATCGTCTCCTCATCTTCGGAAACCGCTGCTTTCACGCCCAGACTGCGCCCGAACAAGCCGTCCAACGGCGGCAGCGACTTCACGGTGCGCTGATGCTGTTCGACAGCCTCGCAAGTCGCTTTTTGGTCCATGGCGCAAAATCTGAATATATAGCCGCCGGAATTGTCCTTGAGGGTCTGCAAGAACAAAAACCTGTTGTCGGCGAGTTCAAGAACGCAATTCTTCAGTACGGTTCGCGAATCGCCGACTCCTGAATCGGTCGGCGGCAGACTCTTCATTTTCTTCTCGAAACGGGCTTCAATAGCCTTCTTGCATTTGGCGAAAGCGGCGTTGCATTTGGTGTGCTCGTCGTCCGCATATTCGTCCACGCCGACCAATCCGACAACGACGCGCGTCTGTGGGATCAACATCGCAAAATACCCCTGAAACACTAACTCCGGCTCCGTGGGATCGAGCGGCGACAGAAGAGTTCCATCCCCCGACGGAATCACGGTGGCGTCCGAAGTAATGCGGTCTCCGAACTTTACGCCAAAGAGGCCGTCAAGCCTGACGGCCTGCGAACTTGCGCGAAGAGAGTCCATAAAGCTTTGCTTCGCGAGCAACGGGACCCCCGCCATGACGGCGAGGCCGACAATCAGTGTCAGTTTTTTCATAGTGTCAACATTTTATCAAATCACGCCGTGTTTTGGCAACCTGTCCAAATCCTCGACTCACGGCTTGAAGAACGCCTCGCGCGCAGCCGCTCGTTTTTTATGGTCAGACGAGGTCTTCCCCGACTTTGCCACTTTGATTAGGTTAAAAAGCGCGTTTCATCCAATGTTTACAGGGACAAAGCGACGATGCGAGTCATAATTTTCTTGTAGTCACAAATGCGAGAGTGCTTGCTGGGCTTGTGAGTGGTTTGTGCCGTCCGAGATTTGGCCACGCTCGTCCCAACCGTACTCCCCCTTTGAGATGGCCGATTTGCGCGTCCATGCGCCCGCTCGCCAATCTTCAGATTAGGCTCGGGGCGCAGTCCTGCGCAAATCGGCTCATCTGAAAGGCGTCCGTCCGGCTGCGGGGCCGAGCGTGGCCAAGCTTGCACTTTTCGACATCGCGGAAAGTCCGTCTCCGCCGCTCGTCGCTCGCACCCGCTCAGTCGCCGGGCCCTCCCGCGTCGGGCGTCGCCAATCCGCGTCGCCTGGCGTCGTCGCGTCGTCATTCCGCTTCGCTTCATGACTTCGCTCCTGGCCATGCTCGCGCCTTGGCGCGTCCGACGCGAACCGTGCCCGGCTTTTTCGCTATGCTCGCTTCTCGCGTTGTCGCCGCGCCTTTCCGCTTGCGCCGCACCGTGCGTGGCCGTGCGCTGTCCTCCCCGGCGCGTCAACTGGCTTCTCGCCACAGCGTCCAGCCATCTGGGTCTGGCGCAGGATGATGCCACGGCAAAAGGGTTCTGCGGCGTCAGCCGCCGCCTTGCGCGCAGGGGGTGGAGAGTTCCGTGAGTGAGGAGGTCGGCCTTTTGCAGGCGTAGGAAGGACGATGTATGCAACCAGACGTCTTGTCGAGGCAGGGCAGGCTGAACACGGCTTCTTGTCTTATGGGAGAAGCGCAAAAGCCGACCGACGAGATCGAACGGAAGCTCGCAGCCCCCGGAGCGGCTTCGACGTATGTTGGAAGTTCTGACGTCAGTCTGTTGAAACTAATGGCAGACTCGGACACAAACCCATGTCAATTTTGGTTGCTACACGAAAATTATGCACAGAATGTCCGTCCCACGCCCATAAACATTAGCTGAAATCACTCTTGAGCGATATAGGAAGTGGCAAAGTCGGGTTTTATCAAATCACGCCGTGTTTTGGCAACCTGTCCAAATCCTCGACTCACGGCTTGAAGAACGCCTCGCGCGCAGCCGCTCGTTTTTTATGGTCAGACGAGGTCTTCCATGAAGATGAACCTGTAGCCGCGGTCCTTGAGCGTCCGGGCCACGAGCATCTCGCGCTCCATGTAGTCCGGCTGGTGGAGAAGGTAGTCCTTGAAGAAATACTGCTCGTGGTTGCCGTAGCCGACGAAGTCGCAGCCGCGCACCTTCTCCAGGTCGCGCGGGATGTCCTTGAGCGCGTGGAGGTTGAGCGCGCTCAGCGGCGGCGTGCAGGAGTTGGTGAAGTTCATGCCCGTGTCGGGGTCGTGCAGGAACCTGTTGAACCTTGCGATCGAGTCGAACTGCTCCTGCGTGACGTGGTTGTAGCCCGCGAGCGAGGCGGATATGGCGACGTTGTTCGAAATGCGCGTGTAGAGGGCGGTCTCCGGCTTGCGGTTGTTCATCAGGCGGAAGTCGTGCCCGTACGGGAGGATCGAGCCGTCGCCGTTCCATGCGAAGCGGTTGCCGCGCGAGACGACCATCATCTTGATGCCGCCATCTACAAGCGCCTTGACGCCGTCCTTCGACATCGGCACCCAGTGCGGCAGCAGGAACCGCGCGAACATGTCGTCGCCGGCGAAGCGCGCCACCTCGCCGCGGATCATCTTCAGGCACTTGGCGGCGTCGGCGTAGTCCGCGCTGATCCACGGATAGTCGGGGAACTCCTGGAGGGAATGCATGCCGAACTTGATCCAGTCCGCATTCGCCTGGAACTCCGACTTGTACGCTTCGGGCATGTCGGCGAGGGAGAACTCGTCCATCCCGTAGAAGAAGTCGGTGCGGTAGAAGAGGTTGAACTGGACCTTCAGCCCCGTCGCGTCGTGTATCTTCTTGAAGCCGCCGAGATAGGGCGTGTCGAAGATCGACTTCGGCTTCATGCGGGCGATGTCGCGCAGGAACCAGATGCAGTCGTCGACGAACTTGCAGGCGTTTCTGCCCTTGAGCGCGCTCTCCTTCACAACGGCGTTCGGCATCACGGGCGGAAGCGCCTCCAGCCCGGCGAACTTGTCCTTGGTGAGCGTCTCGCTCGCCGATTCTGGGCTGGACACGCACCCCGCCGCGGCCAGCATGACGCCACCGGCGCCCGTCTTCAGGAACTCTCTTCTGTTCATTTCCATCGCCTTTCCATTTCGTCCAGAGTCAATCGTCGCATCGATCGGCTGTTGGTGTAATTATACCATATTCCCTCGCATGGCGACGGAAAAATCGCGCAAGATGCCCCATCGTTCGTCTGGTACGAGTTCATCGGCCCGGGATTGTCCTGGCGGAACTTCCTGTTGAACTGCCAGTATTTGCACGAGGCACGGGCAAGCTCCGGCGTGGAGAACGGACAGTGCATGCAGAGGATTATCGGCAGCCCCTTCTTCACTTCGGCGTGGAAGCGCTCTACGTGGTTCTCGGTCACGAACCCCTACTTTAGAAATAGCCGGAGTCCGTCAATCTTGGTAACCTTAAGCCCCGTATTGTCGCGCTTCAACTTGAATCGTTTGGCGTTGCTTTCGTCGATTACGAAATTCACGCTGCTGTCCGGCACGGCGTCCGTCGCCCAGAGAGCGACATATGCGCCGCTGCCCGCGAGCGCATCCAGATCGGCCCGCCCTGCAAGCTTGATTGTGACGGTCGCGCCTGTATCAAAAGCAACCTTGCAGTTGTCGCCGTTGCCGCCCGCGTTGCCGCCCGCGTTCGTGAAGTGGCAGTTCCACGGAGCGCTCTGGGCCGAGAGATCGATTGTCGAGCCATCCATCATCATCACGTTGAACCCATCCGGACCCTGCGGCGTAAACGTGCCGTAAACCTGCAGCCACAATAAGCTAAACACAGGATGGCTCGTGGGCGAATTGCATGTGAAGTCGCAGACGGAGGAGTTGCTGCTCTTGTTCTTCATGCGCAGGATTGACGTACCGAGGTCGAAATTGAGCCCGTCCCGTCCGTTCAAATCCGCAAAATGCACCCATGCCGTGCCGGTGCCATAGCTGTCGTAGGCCGTCGGCATCACGACCACCTTGAACGTGCCGTTGCTCATGGTGCCACCGCTCTCCATCCAGAAATCAGGATCAAATCCGTCCATGACGAACGTGAGCGTATTGCCGCCCAAATTCCACTCGTACTGCAGCAAACCCATGTCGTGATTACCGCTGAGATTTGCCATCACGATGCTCGAATTCGCCGTGACATCCATGCTTGCGCAAAGCGTTACATCATCATTGTTGCGCGTTGATGTGATTGTTCCGCCGGCCAGCGTGACGTGGTGACAACCCGCCAGATCGAAGCCGAACGTATCGAGCGTCGCGCCTGCGCCGATGTACACGGCTCCAGAGCCGTCCCGCGCCATAACGAAAGTGCCAGACTCCACGGTGAAGCTGCCCGCATATGTCTCGGATGCGCTTGACGTGAATCTGCCCGCGCCGGACTTGAAGAACCGCATATTGCCCGAAAGCGCCATCGTCGTATTGGCGACATCGACCCCCATGTCGTCGATGTGCAGCTCGCCGGGATGGGCCGCATCCGCCGACGTGTCCGTAACCGAAAGCAGCAGAGAGCACCCCGTGCGCAGATACAGGACGTGTCCGTTCAGGTCGATGGACGAGCCGGGCGCGATCTTCGTCGCGTCGAGTCCACACAGGTTGGCGTCCGCGCCCAGCGTGACGTTGTTGAAAAGGATGGACTTGCACAGAAGCGTCGCGCCCTCCGCAAGCGTCAGGCTCGCAGCGCCGCTGACCGTCACCGTCGTGTCGAGGGTCGGGACATCATTGCCAGACCAGTTGCCGGCGACAGTCGCATCAGACGAAATCGCGCCCGTCCAGGTCGCCGTCGCAGGCCCCGAAGAAGCGGCTGTCAGCGACCCAAGCGAAATGCCGGCGCGACCAGCCGAGTATATCTGGCGAATCTCGTCCTGCGTGAGCGTGCGCGTCCAAGCGCCAAGATCGTCAACGCCGCCAACAAAAGGCCAGGAGTAATTGCCAGTCATAGGGTCGTTGCCAATA
>Ga0265298_10009635_pt1 | contig 11485 bp, 14 predicted proteins | sample AusTroGonzalo_MG_3_FD_193486 | JGI IMG/M metagenome (GOLD analysis project Ga0265298, IMG submission 193486) | Bovine rumen microbial communities from tropical cattle in Woodstock, Queensland, Australia - Gonzalo_01 | ecosystem: Host-associated > Mammals > Digestive system > Stomach > Rumen ...
CTGATGATGTCGTGAAAGACCAGATCTCTGCCAAGGTGGAGGATGGCATCCTGACCGTCACCATGCCGAAGACAGAGCCGAAGCAGAAAGTGACCAAGTCCATTGAGGTGTCATAAGGATTGGACTCAAAACAAACAATGCCCTGACCTGCAAGCCAGGGCTTTTTTGTGCCAAACCACTTTTCGCTTAAGGAAAAAGGTGTTTCGTTGAATATATTTTCTTATATTGAATAATCTTTCTACTTTTGCAACGTCAAACGGAAAAGATTGTTTCAGGATAATGGATTTAGATTTCATTGATTTTAGGTTTTACATATAGTTAGGTTAGTTAGTTTTTTCATTCATTAGCAAGACATTAATTAGTTGGTTTGTTTAGAATCTCCGTCGCAGATGACGGGGATTTCGTTTAAATGATTATACCGTCTATAGTTGTCATCGAGTACCTTGGCTACTACGCCTACTCTTGCCAGAGGCCATATTCAGTAAAGAGCTGAAACAGTCCGTTTTCGATAACAAACAAGAATTCTTCGAATGGAACCTTCTCGAAGTCCGCTGGGAGTGCACGGTATTAGCCGATTCTTTTCCATATTTATTTCGTAGTACTTTGAATATAATCAGTATTTACCCAGTATGCTTTTCCGTTATTCAGCCTAATGCGTGTTTTCCACATAGACCGTTTGAGGACTAATCCTTGTGTACCTGATTTTAGATTCTCAACTCTGCCATCATACATCAACTGTAGTAATCCAATATTATCTTTTGCTACCATCACATCATTCAATGGAATCTATCAGGTCTTTGGTCATACACAGCAGAAGAAAAAGGCTGTCATAAAAAAGACTTTTGCAGATTTGGATTGTCGTAAAGCTTTCCTAATTACATCATCAGGTAAAATAGGACATGCACTCTAATAGTAAACAATATCTTTATGAGCTACATCAAGCCCATCCTCTTGGAAAGCGGCGAGGATTCTCCCATCTACCGCGAGGTGATGCGAACGGGTGTAGCAGTATAATAATTATAATAAAGCAACAATGAGCGGATAGACCGACGGACATTGAGACAAAAAACGAAATATTATTTCAGGAATCTACTTGCTTCTTTGTAACCATCCAGATTCATATTAAATACATATTTTCGGGTATCTCCCCCAAAAAGTGAGTGTTGAATTATAATGGTCATAGTGCCTTCTTCTTCTAGTAAATATCGAATTTTATCATTTATATCTTTCTTATTCTTCGATGGCACGATTCTCTTGTCCTTTTCGTGAATAGACCATGGGCCACAAGACATACCGTTAGAATGTTTTATAACACAGGTGCAGTTACGCCAAAACCATAAACCAATTGAGGTTCTGATATATATATCATTTTTGCTAACGATTAATTCTAATTTATCTTCTGACTTCTCGCCATCTTTGAAACTCTTATAAGAACACAGCACTAGATGATTACGTTCAGGTCTTGGGGGAGAATTATCTTCGTTATTCTCCAATTCCCATAAACCAGTTCTTAAGGGTATATATAAAGAACCGTCTTCAATCATTTTATTGTAATATAATGCAGCACGATAGTAGATTGCATCGTCATATTTATAGTTCTCATAAATCTTAGCTATTTTGTTTTCTTCTAAGAATTCTTTGGTAAGATAAACTGGTGTGTCATTGTCATCAGGTGAATGGTAAAACCATTGATTGCCAAAATGGACAAATTCAAATTTTTGGTTTACATCCATTCCAAGGATATTTTGATGTTTAATTTTTAGGTACAATATACAAAGAGAATCACTTTCATAAACAGGCGTGATATCTTCCAAACGAATATCCTTATCAAAATTATCTGGATCTTTAGCCAACTTCTCAATCATCTCCTTTGCATCGCTTTTTGCTTTGCTGAGCAAACGATCTTTTTTTGTGCAAGCCGTTATAGCAATTGCAATAAGTAAACAAACAAAAAAACTTTTCATGGACCTATAAATTATTGTTTAACAACCCATGTTGTACAATTCAGCACTCCGCCTTCAAGTGCAACGTCATTAAAGTTGATTGTCTCTATAATCTTATCAGGGAATATCTGCTTAAAGGCATTGATTGCCTCGGCATCCTTATTTCCTTCAACCTCAAAGACAGGAAGAACTATCAGATTACCAACTTCAAGATAATTAACGTAAACCCCGATGGCGTGGTTGGGATGCTTCGAATCCTTATAACTATAGAAGAACGGCACATCAATATATTTGAGGTTATAATCCTTCAAGACTTTTTCTATGCCATTCGTCCAATATTTGTATTCATCAGCGCGATTGTTTCCCAATAGTGTGTCATGGTCTACGAAGCGAACCATACCGTCTGCGTGTCCCGTCATGTCACCGTTTTGGGCAGGAATGATGATTACTTCTGTCTCAAGTAATTCAGAAAGTTCCTTGACCAGTTGCTCTTTATCTGTATACTCAGGATTCTCCGTAAAGATTCTATCTGAAACGATTGCTCGGCCAGAGCAAAGCAAAACATTTCCACCGTCAAGGTTGATGTTTGAGAAGACAGGCTCAAATCCATTCAGCCGACAGACCTCTTTAACGTCCGAGCGTGAATCTTCCCACTCCTTATTGCCCTTCAAGTAGGACGGTTCGTAGCGGAACTGTATTAGCTTGCCCGATTCCGTTTGTATTGGCATATAGTCCTTGCACCAGATGTCCTTCGTTCCTTTTAGCAGACGAAATTCCACGCTATGCTTTTTCAAGATTGAGGTCAAACGATTAAAGCACTCTGGGAACTGTTCTTCAAGAAGTCCCGACAAATAAACAACCTCCTTGCCCTTTGGCTGTTCCTGAGCTACTTCAACTTTCTCAGCTTTCTTTGGAGCAGATTCTTCTATCTTCTGATGCTCCTTTTTCAGATCCCAATATTTCTTTCTGATTGACGGATAATCGCCATTCATAAACATCTCGCAAAGTTCCTTGGTAGGCTCCCAGTCATGTTTCAGGCACAAATCCGTAAAGACCGCCTCCTTACCACGCTTATTCAAAACGAAGCTATTGATATATTCAGATGATATGCGCTTACCAATAGGCAAGAGCTTCACGTTCATCAACATTAGAACTTTCTTGTGTTCCTTTGTCGACAAACTATTATCAACCAATTTGTTCATCAAATCACGAAGATTGTGTTTTTTTCTAAGCCACTTAGCGAATTGGATAATGGCAGGAATGAGACCTATCACTCCAATAATTGTTCCGATGATAAATTCTGTACTCATTGTGCTTCTTTCTTTAATTTATTGTATTCTTCTTCAGATATTTCCTGAACATAATCTAAAGCATCCAACTTGGAGGAGGCCTTTTTCGTGCCATCCCAATCTACATAAGTAATAATACGACCATAATTACTTACCCAATAACTTGTTTCTATAATTCTATGCTTCTCTTTTCCAACAATATAACTATTATCTCTTGTTATTTTAATGGCTTTCATGAATAATGATTTATGATATATGGAAGCATTAATATACACATATTCTGATGTGCATTGATACTTATCTCCTCTATCTGTTTCAGACCACTTAAAAGGCTTGTCCTTCTCAGGAAAAGCAAAAATAATTAATCTGTCTTGATACCGCGTACTCCCAGTTAATCTATCTTGCCGAAGTTGAACATCTGAAATCACTGCATTATCTTCTGTGTGGTATCTATAAGTAGTTTTAGCCGACATCACCCCGAGCCCAATGTAGGTTTCTGCAACAAGATAATTGTCAAAAACCTGAGATTCGAAACTATACTGAGTTACAGACGAGAGATTTCCTTTACTATCTGGCGAAGCGTATGTACGACAGCCGAAAGGATAAATATAAACCTCAAAATTATACTTTTGTGCTTTGCTTGACATAACAAGTAGCATAATTGCTCCTAAAAGAAGAAATGTTTTTTTCATATGCTTTTTTGTCCGTTTTATTCTGTTGACTCTTCAGCTTTAAATGATTAAACAAATCATCCTCATCTATGGTGGTGAGAAGTATACAAAAGGCGCAGACCTTCGCCATACGCCTCACGGTTCACCACAAACCATACCTATATACGGGAGAAATCTGCGCCCATACGGGGCAACTCCAATAATAGGTATTTGCTCTTTTCTCGGGGTGGTGATTGTGAGGCTATAGAGCAATATGTCTGTGTCTCTTGCGAAACACGGTGCAAATATATGAAAATTCTTCCAATAATGAAAGAAAAAGAGAAAAAAGATTCGTTATTTATGGATTTCAGGGCTTTTGAAATGGAATTTTGCTACGGAGGCGGTTATAGTACGCACAGGACGTACTGCCAGTACGCTCCTTACGTACTGCGAGTACGCTCGCCACGTACTAAAACTTTCTCCGTATTCCTTTGGCGGTTTGCTCGTTTATTTGTAATTTTGTAGCCAGTTAATAGAATAGATGTTTACGGTTATGACAGAACAAGAGATATTCAGAGCGAAAGCCAAGGACGGCTACACCGTTTGCTTTGCAGAGCAGTGTCCTTTGAAAGAGCGGTGTCTGCGCTTTTTGGTGGGTCAGCAGATGCCTGAAACCAGAAGTACCTATCATTGCGTGAATCCGCACTATCAGGATGTGGCAACGGAGCAATGTCAGCTATTCCGCAATTCGGAGAAGGTGAAGTTTGCGAAGGGCATGAAGAACATCTTCAATGCCGACATGCCTCGCAAGGTGGAGCCGTTCGTGCGCCAAAGGCTCATCGGCAAGCATTGTCGCACCTATTATTTCGAGTATCGCAGGGGTGCGCGACTTATTCCTCCTGCCATTCAGGAGGAAGTGCGCAGCCTTTTCCGTGAGGCGGGCTGGAACGAAGAGGTCCACTTTGACGGCTATGTGGAGGATTATGACTGGTAATAAACTTGATTAGAGTATGAAAGAGATTAACTATAAGGACATGAAGTTCAATCCGTTCAACCTGATTGGTGGTGAATGGATGCTTGTATGTCAGCAAGATTGAGAAGGTGCTGGTAAGGGATGATGAGTATCTGAGAGAAGTTGGTTCTGATGTTCTCCAAGGACTTCTATACAGCAAATCTCCAGAGTTACCTGACGTTCTACATGATTGACAAGTTCGGACTGTCCGTCACAGCCTCGCAGTATGTACTGTTTGCCTATCTCGTCTCTACAGCTATCGGACTGCTGATAGGCGGAGAGGTCGGCGACAGATACGGACGAAAGTATGTCATCTGGGTAAGCATCCTTGGCTCGTCACCTACTTCTTACCGAATATCAAAGAAAATAATATATAACAAGGAGCAACTTATTGCCTCTGAATTACGTCTAAAAGTCAGAAATTTTTAGAAAGAGATTAGCTCGTATAATCTATGAATAAAGACGAGAAGAGAGAGTTACAACGCCAGCGGTTGATGGACAACAAAGTCTATCAGACGATGGAAGGCTTGACGCGCTACATGGATCGTTACTATCTTGATGCGCTCATCGGCGTCATTCCCGGATGGGGCGATGCCATTGCCCTACTCTGCGTCGTGCCGTTCGTCTATTTCTCGTTGCGCGTTATCAAGAGCATTCCTTTGACACTGGCAGTCCTAAACAATGCGCTGCGCGACGTATTGATAGGCATGATACCCTTTTATATTGGGGATGTCATCGACATCTTTCATCGTGCCAATATTCAAAACATGGCGATGATTCAAGGTTTCGTTGATGGTGACGAAAAGGTCATCAAACTGGTCAACCAACGCGCCTGGCAGTCAGCCATCGTCCTTATCGTCCTTCTATTACTCATCACACTTATGATCTGGCTACTCATATCTTTTGGCAGCTACTTATATTCTCTTGTGACACTAAAAAAATGAAATATTAAATTTGTGAGCCAAAATGGTACACAAATCAAAAATAATTCGTATATTTGCAGTCGAAAGGCTGCGAGAACGAACGAAGCAGCGAGAGTCATGGATGTTCGCTGCCATCCTCGTTTGCGGCGCAAGTATGTTCACATCGTACTGCGCGAATGGTGGGAGATTGTGTCCTCAATCAACGGCATTAAACACCATCCTCAAGAAACCGTAGCTCCGCCTCCAACATCTCCAGTTTCGGCATAGGACAGCCAGCCTCGCGGGCAATCTCCAAGGGACGGGTGTAGAGATAATAGATCTCCATACGACGGTGGAAGTCGTAGTCCAGTCGCATAGACGGCGAATAGGGTGTCATCGCATCAGTCATCTCTATCATCTTGTCGACAAACGAGGCATCAAGGTTCTTCACGCCCAGGTGCTGGGCAGCACAGACAACCTCCATCATCTGCTGGCGAATCAGTTGCCTGGTCGATGGGTTCTTCAGCAGCAAGTCTGTCTGCGTGTGCAGTGCTACGGTCATACCGTTGAACGGCATGTTCCAAACGGCCTTTTTCCATCGTGCCTCATGATATTCTACAAATCCCGTCTCTATGCCAGCCTGACGGAACTCATCAACGACGGCCTGCATCTGCGCTTCGTCCCTGCAGGAATAGTTAGCCAGATTGATACTGCCATAACACTGGTGACTGACAAGGCCGGGCTTGGTCTTTGCCGAACAGATGAATGCCAGGCCGGCTGCCAGTTGTACGTCGGGAAACATCTTCTGCACATCCTCCTCGACACCAATGCCGTTCTGGATGAGCACCACCAGCGTATGGTCATGGAGCAAAGGTGGCAGCAACGACTGAAGTTTGTAGTTGTTAACCGATTTCAGGCATACGAGCACCACGTCACACGGCGGCATGTCCTCCGTGTGTTGATAGGCATTAACATCAGCCAGATGAAATGAACCGTCGCAGGAGTCTACCTGCAGACCGTGCTGTTTCACATACTCATAGTCGCTGCGCAGCAGGAAATGTACCTCCTGTCCTGCATGAGCCAGCTTTGCTCCATAATATCCGCCAATGGCACCAGTGCCGATAATTCCATATCTCATATTGATAACTATATTCTGTTTTCTATAATAAACATGTTCATGGATCTATTTTGAGCTGCAAAGATACAAATAAAAAACGAGAAAAATGGTATATATCCAGATTATCTTCTGTCACAAACTTGTTTATTTACATTTTCCGCGTTCATTATTTATGTTTTTCCTTTTGTATTGTTCTTGCTTATTCGTACCTTTGTAGCCAAAATAAATAGTAATGAGAAAAGTATTAATCGACGCACATACGCATACGGTGGCATCAGGGCATGCCTACAGTAGTCTTCAGGAAATGGCCAAGGCTGCTGCTGATAAGGGCTTAGAGGTACTGGGAATTACAGAACATGGGCCAATGGTACCTGGCACTTGTCCACAGTTATATTTCAAAAACATGTTTGTGGTGCCTCGCCAGATGTACGGCATACGGCTATTGATGGGCTGTGAGATGAATATTTTGGACTGTCAGGGCACCCTTGATCTGTCGGATGACTATATTGACTACCTCGATTTGAAAATTGCAGGCATTCATGGTGCTTGGTATCAGGGTGGCACGAAAGAAGAGAATACTCAAGGCATGATTAACGTCATCAAGCATCCCAAGATGCACATCATCAGTCATCCAGGCGACGGCTCTGCAGAGTTGGACTTTGAGAAATTGGTGCTGGCAGCTAAAGAGGCTCATACGCTGTTGGAGATAAACAACCACTCGCTGGCTCCACAGCGCAAGAAGTCTGTAGCCCGTGACAACAACTTGCAACTGCTCAGGCTCTGCAAGAAATACGAGGTGCCCATGATTCTAGGCAGCGACGCCCATATCACGTTTCAAATAGCCGACTACGAACGGCTCTACCCTCTCCTATCTGAAACTGACTTCCCAGACGAACTGATTATGAACTACTGGCCCAATCAGTTCTTTGACTATCTGGGCATCAAGCGAGAAGTATAATGAAAATTACATCCATACTACGGGCCGCTGATAGAGAAGATTTAAGTGAGATTGGGTAAGACAGCTACTCAACATGTGGACTGACGAAAATGAATGACAGACAATATCTTCAGGCCCTTATCCGTGAGGGTGAACATCAGCAGCAGGACTTCAAGTATCGCGTGTCCGATGCCCTGAAGCTAGCCAAGTCGGTATCGGCATTTGCCAATACGGATGGTGGTCGACTGCTGATTGGTGTTCGCGACGATGGTAACATGTCTGGCGTCCGTGACGAGGAAGAAATCTACATGATGCATCAGGCAGCCTACCGCTATTGCCGTCCTGAAGCCAGCATCAAGTTTGACACGTATCATGTCGACGGGCGAACTATCGTTGTAGCTACTGTCCCACCCTCTGACCGCCGTCCCATCTGCGTTGTCAGTGACGAGAGCAAACCAAGGGCCTACATCCGTATTGCTGACGAAAATATTGTGGCATCACCAGTACATTTGGCCATTTGGCGCGAGTCGCAAAATCCACAAGGCTCCATGCTGACTTATACAGATTCCGTCAGAAAGATTCTCGATGCGCTGCAAGACCAAGAGCTACCACTCAATCTTATCATCCGTCGTTCACGTATTCCACGTCCGAAGGTCATCACACTCTTGGCCCGACTTATCCGGTTCCGCGTTGTTCGTTGGAAGTACTACAACCAACAATTCGTCTTCAGCCAATCATCTGATACCTAGTCGTGAGCCGTATGCAAGCGGTCATAGCATGCTACAGATGCCTTCCAGATACTGTTGATCAATGTCGTCGAAAGTCGCTAGTTCCTTGCTATCAATGTCGAGAACGGCCACCACTTCTCCACTCTTCGAGAATACAGGTACCACAATCTCTGAGCGCGAGAGGCTGCTACAGGCTATATGACCAGGAAATTGCTCGACATCGGGCACGACGACGGTATGTTGTTCTTTCCATGCAGTGCCGCATACTCCCTTGCCAAAACCAATGTGCATACAGGCCACTGGACCTTGGAATGGGCCAAGTACCAATTCGCCATCTATCACGCGATAAAAGCCTGTCCACCAGAATCCCATTGTCTCGTGAATGGCTGCACAAACGTTGGCCATCACCGCCACGCAGTCGGTTTCTCCTTCTATCAGCGCACGAATTTGATCAGTAAGTAATTGATATTTTTCTGCTTTCATTGATTACACTCTATACATTATTATATTAACTGGCTGCGAAGATACGAAAAAAAATCGGACTAACAAAACGTTAGCCCGCCTTTTTCCACTATATTCACTATCTCTACTTAGTGAAGTGAAAATAATTTAAAAAGAGCAGTTTGCACGAGTGGCAGACTGCTCATTTTTGTGTATTTGATTACGTTGGAATCAGATGGGGAGTTGGAGTACGAAACGGCAACCAGGACCTGCATACTCGGCATCGAGGGTAAGCTCGCCACCCAGACGGTGGGCGATGTTGCGGGAAACGGTAAGGCCGATGCCTTCGCCGTCGAAATACTGGTTGAGCTTGGTGTAGGGCTCGAAGATGCGTTCTGCATCAGCAGCCTCAATGCCTGAGCCGGTATCCTCGACGGTGTAGATAGCCTGCATCTTCTCCATATCGACGTTGACCATGAGCTTGACGCTGCCTTCGGTGGTGAACTTCAAGGCATTGTCGAGCAGGTGTGTCAGGGCACGGACGGCCTTGTTGAGGCTGGTAGAAAGCATGGTAACAGCAGCATCGGGAGCTACGATGCTCTCGAACGTGATGTACTGTGCCTTATCGATGCCTGAGAGTCGGATAGCCTCGTCAGAGACTTGAGTCACCATGACGTTGTCGGTGCGATTGATTGGGGGCAGGTCGGCAGGAATATCGTCGAGATCGATAATCTTAGCCAGCATGCCTTGCAGTTTGATGTCACCTGTGGCACGAAGGGCTGACTGCAGGTTTGACATGAGGGAATTCATGACCTCAGTCTTTTTCTGGGTCTGCTCCTTCAGCTGGTTCAGCTCTACGAAGAGGCTGTTACAGCGCTTTTCAAGGGCCTCGTTGGCCTGACGCGACTTCTCTTTCTCCTCTTCCATCTTGTCAAAGGCCAACAGTGCCTGCTCGTAACCCTCACCAACATTGTCAAAGTTCTTTTCGAGTGCGCGATAGTCCTCAAGCAGTTTCTGCTGTTCGTCAACACGACGCTGGTAGTCCGTAAGCAGTTGCTTCTGGTCGGCAGACTGCTTACGACTGGACTTCAGTTCGAAATAGTATGCTATGCCAAGCACGACGGCAACGGCAAGCGCAATAAGGAAAGCGTATAGCATAACTTAGTAAATTACGAATTACGAATTACTAATTGTGAACTACGGAATTATTCGGGTCTCTTTTCAACCTTCATAAACTTGGTGAAACCGGTCATGGCCAGCACCTTGTAGATTTCGGGGTTCACATTGGTCATCTTGAACTGTCCACGCTGCTGCATCACGGTACGCATGGTCTTCTGAATGATACGCAGACCGCTCGATGCCATGTAGTTCAGTTCTGTGCAGTCCATCTCCAAATCCACACCGCCATCGGCCAGTGCAGGCTGGATTTCCTTTTCAAACTCTGGAGCATTCATCGTGTCAATACGCTGTCCGGTCTTAATGATGGTCTTACCATTCTCTTTAATAATCTGTGTCATAATGTTTAGTATTTAATTGTTTATGTTTATTATTTCTTTTTTTTATTAATTAGGGCGTAGGCCGTTTAGATTTCTTTTGTCATAGTCAGCAGGTTCTTACCTTCAAGACGCTGATAGGACACCTCATTCATGATGTTCTTGACAATGTAAATACCCATACCGCCAATGTCGCGTTCCATGGGGTTGATGTCAGGATTAGCATCCTCCTTGGCTGTAGGATCAAATTCCTTGCCACGGTCAGTCAGCACGAAGGTCAGCTCCTTGCCGTGACTCTCGGCCACTAGTTCGATATCGGCGCTCTTACCTTCGGGATACGCATAGAAGATGACGTTTGACACCATCTCTTCAAGCACCAGATTCAGATTCATCTGGAGCTCCATGTCAAGGCCCAGTTCCTCAGCTATCTCATCAAGGAACTGGTTGACTCGTTCGAGTTCGCCAATCTGGTTCTTAATCGTTATTTCCTTTCTCATAAGCTTAGTTCTATTGGTTGTCTTGATTACTGATTATTTTAACACATAACATAGTGAGGTCATCGTTAGGCTCAGCACCGTCACGATGTTTCTCTACCTCAGCACGCAGCATCTCAATAGTCTGCTGTGAACTTTCGAAAGGCACATGGGCCAGAATATCGAGCAGACGCTCGTCGGTAAACTGCTCCTGCTGGCGGTTCTCCGCCTCGTTGAGACCGTCGGTATAGACGAACAGCGGACGACCCGTGATATTGTCGATCTCCTCGCCCTCGTACTCGAAGCCTGGCCAAAGTCCGATGGGGCAGTTGGGAACCATATCGATGAAGTCGGCACTACCCTCGCCTATCAGCACGGGCGGATTATGACCGGCATTGCAGAAGTCGAGGTGACCAGTATGCAGGTCAATGAGTCCGAGGAACATGGTGACGAACATCGATGTCTCATTGTCCTCGCCTGACAATGCATCGTTGATGCGT
>Ga0265298_10009636_pt1 | contig 11485 bp, 8 predicted proteins | sample AusTroGonzalo_MG_3_FD_193486 | JGI IMG/M metagenome (GOLD analysis project Ga0265298, IMG submission 193486) | Bovine rumen microbial communities from tropical cattle in Woodstock, Queensland, Australia - Gonzalo_01 | ecosystem: Host-associated > Mammals > Digestive system > Stomach > Rumen ...
AGGCCGCCGCCGAGGACACGGTTCAACTCCTCGTCGTGCATATCGATGCGAGGGTCGTCGTGATTGGAGATGTCGCGAAGACGAAGGGCTTTACCGGTAGAGGCTGCAGAGGATTGGGCGGAATGGCCCGTGTTCAGCCCCCTCCTGACCTCCCCTAACTTAGGGGAGGAAGGTGCTACCTTTATCTCTTTGAAGGTGTTCCACTGTCCACAAGCAGGACATTTGCCGATCCACTTCGGCGACTCCTGGCCGCAGTTGGAGCATACGTATGCGATTTTGTCTTTTGCCATAACTGGTGCAAAGATACTATTTTTCGGAAAGAAATGTGAATAATATGAATAATTTTATTCAAAAATAGAGAAAAAATAGTAACTTTGCAGGCGATTAGTGAATATGATATGAGATATACAAAGGTATTTACCCTTGTTTTGATGGGTCTGCTATTAGTGGCAGGCTGTGGTCAGAGTTATGAGGAGACCAAGCGGATCACTAGGGCACAGCGTCTGAAGGCGTTGAAGGAAGATTCTGCTGCCCTGAAAGTGGCGGTATTGCCGACACTTGACTGTCTGCCCATCTTTTTGGCCAAGGATCACCAGATGTTTGATACTGCTGTGGATATCCGTCTGAAGCAGTTCACCGCACAGATGGATATTGATACCGCCCTGACTAATCATAGGGTGGAGGTAGCTGTGTCTGACCTCGTGCGCATAGAACGCTTGAAGAAACAGGGCGATAGTCTGAGGTATCTGACTTCGACGAATGCCTATTGGCAACTGGTGACCAATCGTAATGCCCGTATTCTAGACCTGAAGCATCTGGACGATAAGATGTTGGCCATGACCCGCTACTCTGTGACAGATATGTTAGGCGATCTGGCCGTGGATAGCGCTAAGCTGAAGCCAGAGCGTGTGTTCCGTATTCAGATTAATGATGTGAACGTGCGTCTGAAGATGTTGGAGAACAATGAGATGGACGCTCTTATTCTGACGGAGCCTCAGGCTGCCATAGCTAGGCAGCTGAAGCATAAGGTGTTGATGGACACTAGGATGATGGATATGCAGATGGGGGTCATCGTATCGCAGTGGAAAGGTATGGACGAAGAAAACCGTGCCAAGCAGTTGAGGGCTTTTTCGAGAGGCTATAACCGTGCTTGTGACTCAATTAACAAGTATGGCATTCTAAATTATGCTCCCTTGATAGCCAAATACTGCCATGTGAAACAAGAGGCCGTGGAGCAGATAAGCAATCTGAAGTTCCATCGTATCGCCCTGCCCCGTGAAGAGGATATAGAAAAGGCCAAGGCTTGGTTGTCGAAAAAATAGATATGACAGAGAATCGTGCGTTGGATGTTGTTTTTGAGTGGCTGCTGAAGCGAAACCTCAGTGAGGCCTTGATAGCGATGGAGGGTTTTCTTTCCTCCTATTCTGGCACCAATGATGTGGATCGGCTGTATGCCATTAAGGCTGACTTCCAGTTGATGTCGGACTATTGGAAACGAGGCTTTAAGGATCCGCAATTGCCACATCTCTACGACAATTTACTGTGCCGGTTGTATGTGCTGTATGCCGATGCAGCCATGAGTTATAAGATTAAGCATTCTTCCTATCTCTCGAACATCCATGCACGTTTGAGTTCTTCCTCGCACGACTGGTCTGCACAGGCCCTGAAGGAGGCGCTGGAGGAATATGTGGCAGCAGGGGCGATGCTAGCCTTGGAACCTGAACATACGCAGATAGAAAAGAAGAAAGAACTGCACCTGAAGCATCAACAGCTGATAGCTGACTGGTTTGACCGGCTCTGGCTCTCTACTATTTGGAGCGAAGGACTGGCTTCTGCCATGGAGGAGATTCTTCTTTCACCCACCATTGATATCCGCGACCAGCAGGTGCTGACTAGTGCTATAATGTTAGCCACCCTCAATCACTTTGATATCGCGAAATTTAAGGTATTGTTGTCGGTATATCGCCAGACCACAGACACGGCTGTACGTCAGCGAGCTTTGGTGGGATGGGTATTGGCCTTGCAGGATGATGTCTTTCTTTATCTCTATGACGAGGAAAGAAAAGTTTTGGATGAGGTTTTGGAAAACACTGCCGTGTGTCAGGAACTGGTACAACTGCAGCATCAGATTATCCTGTGTATCAATGCCGAGAGAGATAACCAGACCATCCAAAAGGAGATTATGCCGGATCTGTTGAATAACAATGGCTTCCGCGTAACGCGTAATGGCATTGAGGAGGTGGAGGACCATTCGTTGGATGATATCCTGCATCCCGATGAGGAAGAACGACGAATGGAACAGTTGGAGGAAAGTTTCCAGCGGATGCAGGAGATGCAGAAACAAGGCTCCGATATCTATTTCGGTGGCTTCTCACAGATGAAACGCTTTTCGTTTTTTCAGGAGATCAGCAACTGGTTCGTGCCTTTCTATATCGACCATCCAGGCATAGCAGAGGCGGCAGAGAAGTTCCGGAAGAACGCTTTTCTGCAGAGTCTGATGAAGACAGGCCCCTTCTGTCATAGTGACAAATACTCGTTTATTCTCGCCTTTAATCAGGTGATAAATCATATCCCGAAGAATCTGTGGGAGATGTTAGAGCGGGGAGAGGCCGTAGTGACAGAGGTGATGAAGGAAGAGAGTCAGAGTGCTGCCTATATTCGGCGGACTTATCTGCAGGATTTGTATCGGTTCTTCCGGTTGTACCCTTATCGCAGTGAGTTCTGTAATCCTTTCGATGACCATCAGTATCTTTTCCTAGCCAAGAAGGTATTTTCCCGCACTCATGTAGAGGCTTACTTCAATGAAGTGGCTGCCTTTCTGATTAAGCAGAAACGGATGCAGGAGGCTGGTATGGTGCTTGACAATTGTGGTGAGGCCCGTTGTGACTTCCGGAATTATATGATGTGTGGGTATCTGGATCAGCATGACTATTACGATTTTGGTGGAGGAAAAGACGCTTTGTTCAGTTATCAAAAAGCCTTGGAGTTGGAGCCCGGGCATGAGAAAGCCCTTCAGGGATTTGCTCGTGCCCTCTTTGACCAGGAACGTTATCAGGATGCGTTGGAGGCCTATGACCAACTCCTGACAAAAGACCCGGAACAGAAGCACTTTCTGCTGAACCGCGCTGTATGTCTGACAAATCTCCATCGTTATGCTGATGCTCTGAAGGATCTGTACCGCTTGAATTTCGAGAATCCAGATGATATCCATGTCAATCGGGTCTTGGCGTGGACCCTGACTTGTGATGAGAAATATGAGCAGGCAGAGAAACTTTACAGTCAGTTGTTGACAGACAAACCTCTTTCAGACGACCTGCTGAACTACGGCTATTGTCTGTGGTTAGGAAGACATGTGGATGAGGCTGCAGACTGTTTTCATCGTTATCTGAAGGAAACAGGACAGAAAAAGACCTTTATCATTGAGAATGAGTTGGAACTGCTATGGGCGAAAGGCATCACTGAGCCTGAGATGCAGATGATGCTCTATATTCTCTGAATTTCGCTTTTCCTTTTTCGTATAACCAGATGCCTAATAGGGGCAGGCATACGCCTGCGAGGGTATAAAGCAGCCAGAACCAGTCTTCCTGGGAATGCTCGTGGATGACCATGTGACAGCCTATTTGTCGGGGATCGAGGCCATAGTACCAGATCTTCAGCAAACTGACGGTCTTGTAGGAGATGATGTGGAAGATGAAGATATAGAGGGTATGGTCGCCTGTATAGACCAGAAACTGCTTTAGTCTGTTTTGGTGTTCATCGAGCCAGCTGCTGAGGTTGTAGGTCATCAGGAACCCCAGGATAGCAGGGAGGGGGAGCGAGAGGAACTGTTGGAGGAGGAGCGCCAGTTCATGTTGGCTGTAAGATACTTAGAGAAGATGAACACGATAGCGGCAAAAAGCAGGGACGACCAGAGACGGGCCATGTTATGAGACATCAGTTGTCGGTAGGCCGTCACATACTGTTTGAAGATAAAACCAACGCCAAAGAAGAAACAGCCCATCATCTCGCGGTAGCCGCCTTGTACGAGGTTCACTACCTTCAGGCCTTCCCAAGTCTTCCAAGCACAGAGAAGGAGCATGGTTAGACAGACCATATAGGGTGCTGAGGTTGCTGCCCTCGTGGGAAGCAATCTCAGCACCACCTTATATATAATAAGGTATAGGATGCTAGCGACAAGCAGCCCCCTGAAGAACCAGAAAGCACCACAGAGGAAGGCATCGTAACCACCCATGGCGGTGAAGATGTTCCAGATGTTCTGCTGCATCTGATGCCACGTCCAGGGATGCAGCACGCCTCCTTGTTCATTGCCGTAGACCTCGTTCAGGATACCGATGCGGAACATCGTGTTGTGGATTATTAGGAAGAAGAGCGCCCACTTGACAAAAGGCCAATAGAGTCCTTTGAACCTTTTCTTGATAAAAGTGGCCTCGTCGTGAAGATAGCGTGTGGAGAAGAAATAGCCGGCGGTGATGAAGAACAAGGGCATGTGGAACTCGAAGATGAACTTACAGAGCCATCCGGGCGCCTCTGCATGCCCTATGACCATCAGGATGATGGCAATGCCCTTCGCTATCGAAATCGTCGTATCCCTATTCACTATTTATTCACTTTTACAGCCAAGGCTGTAGGAGACTGCCGAACCAGCCACGGAACTTCTGCCAGCCTGTACGGAACCGGTTCCATTCCTCTTCGGTCAGGACGACACTCTTCTGCTTGTCGCGGTCGAACATATCATCCAGTTCCTTGGTCGTTTCGCGATTGATGATCAGCGCATTCTCCTCAAAGTCGAAACGCAGGCTGCGGGCATCGAGGTTCGTGCTGCCAACGGTACAAAACCGTCCGTCGACCATCATGATCTTAGAATGGTGGAAGCCTGGTTGATAGAGCCATACTGTAGCACCCCGCTTCATTAGTTTGTGAGCATTGCGATAGACCACATCAGGTGTCAGAGGAATATCACTCTTGGCAGAGACCATGATTTCCATCTTCACGCCTCGTTTGATTGCCCGTTTCAGGGCTTTGCTGATAGAGGGAATCAGGGTGAGGTAGGGGTTGATGATGCGGATGGAGTCCTGGGCATCGTCGATGGCCTGGATATAAAGACGGCGCATAATCTTATTCGTGACATGCGGCTCACGATTAACGATGCCTACCATCTTGTTGCCAGCAGGCTTACCACGGTAATACACCGGGTTGGAGAGATCCTCCTTCGTAGCTTTCTTCCAAATACGGGCAAAGATAGTCTGGAGGTCGTTGACAGCCGGTCCTTCTATCCTGCAATGCATATCGCGCCATTCGCCTACCTGTTCGGTGCCCACGATGTAGTAGTCGGCGACATTCATTCCTCCGGTATAGGCTATCTTACCATCGATGACCACTATCTTACGATGGTCGCGTGGCCAGATATGATTGACCCACGGGAAACGAATGGGGTCGTATTCCACGATATTGATACTATCTGCCCAAAGCTTCTGCAGATGGTGCTTCTTGAGAGGTTGGTTGTTGGAGTCGTTACCAAAGCCATCGAACATGGCACGGACTTCCACTCCTTCCTTCCGCTTTTCCCGTAGGATATCGAAAAGAAGTGAGGCGATGGAGTCATTGCGGAAATTGAAATATTCCAGATGAACACTGCTCTTGGCCTGGCGGATGGCTTCAAACATATCGGCAAATTTGTCTTTGCCCGACATCAGTAGCTTTACTTGGTTGTCATGGCTGAAACGTACACCTTCTGCCTCCATCTGACGCACAATGAGTGAGTCGCTGGTCTGCCCGAGAGAGGAATGAGGAATGAGGAATGAGAAATGAGAAATGATGATTACCTTACAAACCCATGTCCACCCCTTCTGTGTGGGATAATGTGACCTCATTTCTTACTTCTTACTTCCTATGTTTCAATCGGTATTCCAATGGGGTCATGCCAAACTTCTCCCTGAAGATATTGATGAAGTTTTCTGCGGTCATGAAACCTACGTTCGTAGCCAACTCACTCATATTGATGTTGGTGCGTTTCAATAGGATGCAGGCATGCTTCAGACGCATGTCACGAATCAGTTCTGCAGGGGTCTTTCCAGTCAGACTACGGATACGATGGAAGAACGGCACACGTCCCATACCCATGGCACTGGCCATCTCCTCAAGACTTATCTGACCACGACTCATATTCTGCATCACATACTGTTCGATGTTCCTCATCAACTGCTGGTCCATCATGTCGAGCATTGAGTAGTCGGATATGGTCGACTCTTCCTCGGCCATCATCTGAGCCTCTGTGACAGCTGGAACATTCTGGATGGTGGACTTGATGATCTTCGTATCAACCATGTTAATGGGATCATCCTCAGCTGTCACACCGCCACCCTCTGCCAGAGCTGTGGCCATGTCAGTTTCATCGTAAGACTCTGTGGCAGTGGTCATACTGGAGTTCTGGTTCTCCAGCATACGCGTCTCTGCACCCTCAATGAGGTTGCTGTCTATCTCGATAGGACCAAGACCAAGCACCTTGTTGAAGCGCATGATAGCTTCCTGCAGGTTGAAGGGCTTAGCTAAGTAATCATCAGCAGAGAGGGTGATGTTCTGATTTCGCATGTCAATCGGGGTGAGTGCCTTGTCGGTGAGCAGGACAAATTTCACCTTCTGAGTGGCAGGATTCATCTTCAACTGGTTACACAGTTCACTACCTGTCATGCTTTGCATGTTCTGCTTACAGATGACCAAATCAGGATGCAGTTCCTCGATGTCAGTAACCGCTTTGATAATATCATTATATGCATGGAAGTTATAAACGTATTTGAGTCGGCCCATGGCGAACTTGATGAAGTCTTCGTTGTCGTCGACCATGAAGACGGAGAACTTCATGGTTGGTGTATCCATGGCAGCCCTAGAGCGGGTATGCTCTGAAGTCAGGGTCTCGCTGGGAACATCCGGCAGGGCGATCTCACCCTTGGCATTGAGTTCCAGACGATCATGGACAGAGATTTTTGCCTTCTCTTCAGGATGCTCGAGTTCTGTCTGCATGTCGCTCACGCGGGTGATGATCTGCAGCATCTGAGAGTGGAGGGCATTGAGCTGTTCGCGCTCCTCGAGGTCTTTCTCTTTCTCAGAGAGGTTACCAATGATAGAGGTCATACGGGCCATCGGCTGGCGCAGGTCATCGCTGGCGGCTTTGATGGCTTCACGCTGCAGCTTCAGTTCGGTGATGACCGCTCTCTTACGGTCTCTGATAGCCTTGAGCTGCTTTAGACCGATACGCCAGAAATAGACAAATAAAAGAATGATGATGGCATAGGCGAGAAGCATCCACCAGGACAACAGCCAGTGGCTGGCCACGGTGATGGACAGGGTACGCTCCTGATTACTGACAGCACCATCAGTGCTGACGGCCTTGACATGGAGGGTATATTTACCACTGGGGAGATCGTGGAAAGTCACACCATGAGTGAGAGCATTTCCGTTCTTCCAGTCATTGTCGAGACCTTCCATCCAATACATGAACTGCAAGCGTTCACTTTGGTTGTAATTACCAGCAGCAAACTTGATGGTCAAAGTGTTCTGGTTGTGGTTCAGTTCCAACTTTGAGGATTCGTTGAGGGCCTGTGGCAACAATACCTTACCATCGTATTCATGGCCTGTGAGGACTTCCTCCTCGCCCAAGTACAACTGGGTGAGCATCACTCTGGGCAGGGCATCGGTATCACTATTACCATTCTTCAGCATCCAATTGACACCGAAAAGACCACCAAACTCCACATTACCATCGTGACGCGTCATGATAGCACCGGGATTAAACTCGTTGCTCTGCAGACCATCGGCTGTCGAGTAATTGTAAAGACCATAGGTAAATGTGCCGTCTTCATGACTGCGGTTGACCACAATACGTGTCACACCATTGCTGGTGGTGACCCAGATGTTATGGTTCTTATCTTCAGCAATACCACAGATGTTGTTATTGTTAAGACCTTGCTTCTCGGTGATATAGTCCAGGTTGTCGTTGTTCAGGTCGACGTTGGCATTCAGTACGTTCAGGCCTTCACGCGTACCTACCCAGATAAGTCCACGGGAGTCTTTACAAATCTGCGTGATATAGTTGTTGGTGAATTTCTTGCTATGTGCGACATTACCAGTGAGCACCCGCTTCTCGGTGTTCGACAGGTTTAACACCACTAGTCCTTCGGATGTACCAATATAAAGGTTGTTCTTCTTGTTGTCCTTATTATAGTACAGGGCTGTGACATTGTTGGTATTCAGCTTACCATTTTCACGGGTGTAGGAGGAGAAAGAGTTCATTCGGGGGTTATACACCTGCAAACCACCATTGGTGGCAATCCACAAATTACCGATCTTATCTGTACAGAGGGCATTGATATGATCATCAATCAGGGTCTTCATACTGTCCTTGGCCAGGGAGTAGATGGTAGCATTGCCATTCAGGATACGGGTCAGACCGTTGCGCTTGGAACCAACCCAGAGACTGCCATCGGGAGTGAAAGCCATGGCCGAGACCTTGCGGCTGGCCAGAGGACCCTCATAGCCCACCACGCCATTGTCGCTCGTGCCGTACCACACCTTTCCGCTGTCAGCTTGAGCTATGGCGGTGACATCGCCGATGAGGCGAGAGGCAAAACGATAGATATACTGACCAGAGTAGGCGACGCCTGATTTCTCTGTGCCTATCCAGAGCAGATCAGTATCATCGACATAGACACTCTGTATGCTCACAATCTCGTGGCGTATCTGACGGTCGTTCATATTGATGGGTTGTACAGGCTCTACTTCATGGGTGTTGATGTCATAGCGCAGGAGTCCCATCTGGTCTGAACCGATCCAGATATTGCCACTGCGGTCACCTGCTATACCATTGATATTACGGTCTACGCCAACACTCGTCAGGCCTAATTGCTCGCTGATGGAAGTGTCCCAGGTATTAGCGCTCTTGTTATATTTGAACAGAGTGCCTTGTCCATAGAGCCAGATGTTATCCATTTGGTCGGCAAAGGCCCTAAGGGTCTTTGACCGGCGCAGTTTCTGGTTGGCAATATCGTTCGTACCCCATACAGTGTGCTGCTGGTGCATCACGTCACAACAGACGATTCTTCCATCATCATAGACAATCAGGGCACCATCCTTACACTCGCTAATGGAACAGATGATACCTTGTGGTACACCTTTTGTATCGTCGGTATAGCCGAACTCATAAAGTAGTTGCTGCTGCATGTTGTAACATACGACACCCTTATTGGGGATGGCTCCCCACAGGTTCTTGTGTCGGTCGACATAGACAATACTGGGGATGGTCTCAATACCCATACGGGAGAAAACCTGCTTCATGTCGCGTTCAAAGCTCTCTGTCTGTGGATGATAGACACAATAGCCTGCAGCTGTCTCTACCAACAGGTTGCCGTCGAGTGTCTCCTGCACAGAATTGATGTAACTGTTTGGCAGCGAGGAACCATCCTGTGAGTCACTTTGGAAGTTTTTGAACTCATAGCCGTCAAATCGGTATAGTCCAGCAGGTGTTCCAAACCACATATAGCCGCGCGAGTCCTTCATGATGCAGTTAATCTGGCTACTCGTCAGACCATTGCGTGCGTCGAGTGTTTTAAACATAAAGTCTGCCACTACCGCCATCGGCAGCATGAGCAGCAACACGATGATGAGTTTCTTTATCGTTTTCATATATCACTATTCACTATTCACTTTTCACTATTCATTATTCACTTTCACTATTCACTTATATCATACATGAGTAGTGGTCAACCACGCCAAGCAGATGTTGCTCATCGTCGGTGACTAAAACAGAGTGTATCTTATATTTGTTCATGATTTGCTGTATCTCCGAAATCTTCGACTCTGGTCTGACGGTCTTGGGGGTGCGTGTCATGATGTCGCTCACCGTATGATCGAAGAACTGCGCCTGCCATTTCTCCATGGCCCGACGGATATCACCGTCGGTGATCAGACCGGCAATCTTGCCGTTAACCTCAGCCACGCCCAAACCTAACTTACCTTTGCTTACCAGGATAATGGCTTCGCCAAGGTGCATCTCTGGGGGTAGGATAGGCATGTCATCGCTGCGCATGACATCCTGGGCAGTAGTCAACAGACGCTTACCTAGTTCTCCACCAGGATGGAACTGTGCGAAATCACGGGGCTGGAAGTTACGCTTCTCAATCAGGGCCACAGCCAGGGCATCACCCATAGCCAGCTGTGCCATGGTGGAACTGGTGGGAGCCAGGTTCAGGGGGCAAGCTTCTTTTTCCACACTCACATTCAGGTGACAGGTGGAATACTTGGCGAGTAGGGAAGCCGGGTTACCACTCATCCCGATGATGGGTATCTGCATGTGCAACACCATAGGAATAAAGCGCAGGAGCTCATCTGTCTGGCCGGAGTTGCTGATGGCCAAGACCACGTCTTCGTGGGCCATCACCCCAAGGTCGCCATGGAACACATCAAGGGGGTTGATGAAGAAAGAGGGCGTGCCTGTACTCGACAGGGTGGCTGCTATCTTCGCACCAATATGTCCGCTTTTGCCGACACCTGTTACGATGATCTTGCCTTTACAATGATAAATAAGGTCGACGGCTGTATCGAAGGACTCATCCAACTGTGGAATCAGTCCTAAGACAGCCTCTGCCTCATCTTTTATGCATTGTATAGCGTATGCTCTTGATTCTTTCATCACTTTATCAGTTCTACTATCAGTTGTTCTAACTTGTCGAGTTCCAGCATGTTGGCAGCATCACTTAGTCCCTCGTCTGGGGTGGGGTGTACCTCGAAGAAATAGCCGGTGGCGCCAAAAGCCTTGGCCGCCAGAGCCATCTGTGGCACGAATCGGCGGTCACCGCCCGTCTTGCCGTCGCTGCCACCGGGACGCTGCACACTGTGGGTGCAGTCCATGATGACCGTCGGTACAATGTCGAGCATGTCAGGAATATTACGGAAATCCACCACGAGGTTATTGTAGCCCATCATATTGCCGCGCTCTGTCAGCCAGACCTCCTTGGCACCTGCATCGCGGGCTTTCTCCACTGGATAGCGCATATCACGTCCACTCAGGAACTGGGCTTTTTTGATGTTAACCGTACGTCCTGTCTGTGCCGCAGCAACCAACAGGTCGGTCTGACGGCAGAGGAAAGCCGGGATTTGGAGCACATCGCAGACTTCTCCCACAGGCTTGGCCTGCCATGATTCGTGGATATCTGTCAGAATCTGGAGCCCAAAACGTGTTTTGATGTCTGCTAACATCTGTAATCCGCGTTCCATTCCCGGACCGCGGAAAGAGCGTATCGACGTGCGATTGGCCTTGTCGAACGACGCTTTGAAGATGATGTCCGTCCCATATTTTTCGTTGATTTCCACCAACTTACGCGCAACAGTGTTCAGCAGTTCTGCCGACTCTATCACGCAGGGACCTGCAATAAATATCGCCTTTTGACTCATATTTGCTTTGCAAAAATACGCATTTTATCTCAATCTTCCAAAT
>Ga0265298_10009637_pt1 | contig 11484 bp, 6 predicted proteins | sample AusTroGonzalo_MG_3_FD_193486 | JGI IMG/M metagenome (GOLD analysis project Ga0265298, IMG submission 193486) | Bovine rumen microbial communities from tropical cattle in Woodstock, Queensland, Australia - Gonzalo_01 | ecosystem: Host-associated > Mammals > Digestive system > Stomach > Rumen ...
CGTGTGGTTGGGGTTGCGGCGGAAGACCGACGGCGCTGTTCCCGTCGCGTTGCGGTTCTCGTAGCGGTTGTAGGAATACATGGCGAGGACCGTCCAGTTCTCGGTGATGTCGCCCGCGAGCGAGAGCTCCACGCCGCGCGAGTTGTTCTTGCCCTCGAAGTAGTAGTACGTGTCGTTGTTGACCGTCTCCGCGACAGGCGTGTTGCGCTGGTCGATGCGGTAGACCGAGGCCGAGAACCAGAGCTTGTCGACGGGCCGCACGCGGAAGCCGCCTTCCATCTGCGAGGCCGTCCACGGATCCGTCGGACGGTTGCCGTCGGCGTCGCGGTACCCGAGCGTCGGAGTGGTGGTCTGCGAGATGTTGCCGAAGAAGACGAGCCAGTCGAGCGGCTGGACCGTGAGGCCGCCGCGCGGCGAGAACGCGAACTCGTTTGCGCGCTGGTAGTGCGTGGTCGTGCCGTTGGACGCGGTCGTCGTCTGCGGATTCTCCGTGAACCAGTCGTAGCGGACGCCGCCAAGGAGCGTCACCCAGCCCCAGCCGATCGAGTCCTGGAGCGTCGCGCCGTAGCGCGTGACGGGCGCGCCGAAGCCGGTCGTCGACTCGCGGTACCAGAAGTCGGGCTGCACGACGAGCGTGTTGCGGAAGCCCCACGGCAGCTCCTCCTTCGTGTAGACCGACCGCGCATAGAGGTTGTAGCTGCGGTTGATGCGGTCCGACTCGGAAAAGCCCGACGTCATGTACTTCTCGCCGCTTGTCCACTCGCCCGTCTTGTAGAAATTGGCAAGATCCCTGTTGTTCATGTACGGCTCGCGCGTGCGCTGCTCCCAGTCGGAGAACATGAACGCGCCGCCGAACTTGAGGAGCCAGTCGTCGGTGACCTGCCAGTCGACGTAGGGGTTCAGGTACATCGAGTCGTATTTCGAGCGGTCGCCCTTGCGGCACGACGACTCGTACCAGCTGTAGCCGCCGCCGGGCCGCCCGTGCCAGACGGGAACGCCGATGTAGCTCGGCTGGTCGGTCTTCTGGAACATCGACTTGAAGCCGACCGTCACGTTCTCGGTCGGACGCCACACGAACGACGGCGCGACCGTGTAGGACTGCCGCGGGTCGGCGCCCTTCTGCGAGCCCTCGTTGACGTATGTCGGCGAGAACACGTCGAACGCGCCGATTGCGCGGACGGCGAACTTGTCGTCGCCGTAGACCTCGTTAGCGTCGATCATGCCGCGCTGGCGCCACGTGTTGCGCCCGACTGAGGTGTTCTCCTGGAATTCGATCCTGTCGCCGCGGAAGTTCGCGCCCTTCAGGTACATGTTGACCGAGCCGCCTGCGCCGGAGTTGTTCTGCTGCGCGCCCGCGCCGCCGGAAAGCGACCCGATCGGACCCTTCACGATCTCGACGCGCTCCATCAGGAACGGATCCATGAAAAGCCCCGCGCCGCTGCCGATCGGCACGACGCCGTCGAACGCGGGCTCGGTGCCGCCCATGCCGCGGATCTGGAACGTGCCAGGCTGGCGGACGAGAAGAGACTTGCCGCCCGTCTCGATTCCCGGGACGTAGCGCAGGAGGTCGTGGAGGTCCGTCGGGTTGTGCTCGCGGATGAAGTCCTCGGTCAGCGTGTCGACGACGGTCGGCGACTTCTCGGGCGCAAGGCCGGTGAAAGTCGCGCCGTCCACGGTCTCGGGCCGGTACTTTGACAGCGCCGAGCCCTCGACGAGGACAGTCCCCAGGTCGGCCACGGAGTTCGTCTCGGCGTTGGCGGTAGAAGCGGCTTCCTCCCCCATTCCAGTCAGTGCGCCGGCGACGGCGGCGCAAACAGCGGCAATCTTGCTTTTCATGCCCTGTATAACGCCGCAGACGCAAAGGCGGTTCAGTCGGCCATCACGCGGAAGTAGTCGCACACGCGTGTGACGCCTTCCGGGACAGGCGCGGTCGACAGCCAGCAGGCGTCGGAGTCAGGATCGGCGGGGTCGAATCCGTGCATGCCGTTCAAAGGCTTGACCCCCATGTCGCTCGGACAGAACTGCACGCCCGCGTTCGCGAGGAATATCGCGTCGCCGAACTTGCGGTCCTCTCTCCATATGCCGTGGCGCCGCATCTCGTCCTCGCCGAGCCAGCGTCCGGGCATTCCGTCCATCGCGGCCTTCACCTTTCCCTCCGCCTCGGGCTTGAGCCACCAGAAGCGCGCCATCGTGGAGTCGATCGCGCTCGCGTAGTCCGAGCCCCAGACGAGCCCCGCCTTCGCAAGCGCCGACGGAACGTCCGCCGTCCCGCGCAGCGGCGTCATGCCATGGTCGGAGAAGACGGTGAGCTCGAACGGCCTGCGTCCCTCGACGAGCGCGGCGTGGAGCGAGCGAATCGTGTCGGCGTATTGCTCGACCTTCGGACGCAGCACCTCGTCGCGACCTACGTTGTCGTGCTGGAGCGCGTCGAACGCGGCGGAGTACACGAACGCGCGCTCGACGGCGCCGTTGCGGAAGAGGTCTCGCGCGATGCGGAAGTTCTCGGACTCCGGAAGGCGCCAGTTGGAGATGTGGTACCCGAGCTTGCGCTCGCTCCAGACGTCGGCGAGGTTCTTCACGGGCCTCAGCCCGCCCGGCACGAAGAGATCGGTCTTCTCGCAGTAGTCGAGCTTCGGCAGACGCTCGACGGGCACGCCGTAGAGCTGGAAGTACCCCGTGAAGCCGTAGAACTTCTTCACGAGCTTTGAGAGCTGCCCCCTGACCCGCCCGCGGCGCCAGAAGGAGCGCGGACGCAGAAACGGCGCAAGCCACTTCATGGCCTTGAACGGACTTCTGTCCGGGGCCCAGTCGTAGAAGGCGAGGTGTCCGTGCTCGTCGGGGCGCTTCCCCGAGAGTATGGTCGGGATCGCGGTGCAGCTGTAGCCGAACTGCATCTCGATCTTGCGGCGATGGGGCAGGAGGTCTTCGAGAAAGGAGTATTTCTCGACCTGCTTCCAGCCAAGCGCGTCTATAAAGACGAATACCTTTACCTTGGGTTCCATCAGGCTGTCTCCTTTCCTTTGCTGTCCGTGCCGCTCTCAAGCGCGGCGGCAAGCGCTGCAATGTCTCCGGGCGAAACTAGCGTGGCCTTGCCCTGGCAGGCCTCGGGGAGCCCCCCGATCGCGAAGGCGACCACCGGCCGCCCTAGCGCGACTGCCTCGGCGGCGACGAGTCCGTAGGGCTCCTGCCAGAAGCTGGGCACGACGACGCACGCGGCGCGGCGCATCCAGTCCTGGGGGTCCTTCTGGAATCCGTTGAAGCGGACTCGATCCGCAATTCCGAGCCGCGCGGCAAGCGCCTTAAGCTCGCCCTCCATGTTGCCAGTGCCGACGACGTCGAGCGTACGCGGCGCCTTCATGCGCGCAATCGCCTGAAGGAGGAGGTGCACGCCCTTCCCGCGAATCAGCTGCCCGACGTAGAGCAGGTCGACAGAAGGAAGAGTGGAGGAGTGGGGGAGTGGAGGAGTGGGGGAGTTGGGGAGCGTTTTCGGCGGCTCTACCGAAATCCTCTCGGACGGGAGTCCGTTGGCGACAAGGCGCGACTTCATGAACTCGGAGATGACGACGAGCTTCTTGAACCGCGCCATCGCGGCAATACGCCGCCGCTGCGAGAAGACGCGTCCGAGCGCGGCCCTCCAGCTGCGGCACGCGGGCGCGCAGAGGATGCACGGCCAGACGCCGCCAGGGCGCGTGCAGTTGCGCTTGAGCGGCGTGTAGGCGTATCCGCGCGGGCATATCGGCTCGTGGTCGTGGACGTAGTAGACCGTCTTCTCCGCGGGGAACGCCTCGAGCGTCGCCACGTCAGAGCACTTGTGGACGATGATCTCGTCGAAGGGGGCAAAGTCCGGCGGAAGGCGGCACGCGACCACGACCTCGCGCCCTTCGGCGCGAAGCCGCGCGACATGCCGCTCGGCGAAGACCTCGATCCCGCCGCGCACCGCCGCCCCTTCGATATAGACGAGTAGCTTCATGATGTACCATGCCCCCAGAATGGTTACATTATAGCATTTCTGCGGCGGCTTGGGAAGTATCCTTCAGACCCTTCAGACTCTTGCCGTGACTGCGCCGCGAGAAAGTTCGTGCGCGGGCTTTCGCCAAGCCCGGATTCATCCACTCGAACGGGGAAGCGCGGCGCTTGCGGAGTTAGGGCATGTACTGGAACGCGGGGCCGTCGAGGGTGCGTTCAGCGAAGGGATCGCGCGTCTCAGGAGGCGTCGCAAAGAGGAGCATGTACTCCTCGTAGAGATCCTTTGCGCAGTTCGTCGTCACGGTGTCCGCGCCGACGGAAAACGCGCGCATCGTCTCGGGGAGTGTGTCGATCGTCCAGACGTGGAACGAGAGCCCCTCCTTCTTCACCGCGGCGACGAACGCCTCGTCCACGACGTCCGGATCGAACTGGATGTCCACGCCGTCGGCCTGCGCCTCGCGCGCACCCGCGACGATCTCCTCCGCCGTGACCGCGCGCGCCTCGGCACCAGATCCGACGCGTGCGCCGGCGAGCCAGTACACGGTGTAGTCCGGCAGCGCCTCCTTCACGGCCGCGCAGACCGCCTTGCTGAACGAGATGAAGAGCACGTTCTCCGGCGTGGCCTTCCCCTGCGCGGAAAGCGCCGCCTTGATCGCCGGGACGATCTCGGGGCCGGACTTGATCTCGAGGTATATGCGGCGTCCGTTGCGCGCAAGCTCGAGCACGTCCTCGAGAAGCGCGGGACGCGTGCCCTTGTACGGGGAGTCGGCCCACTTGCCCCAGCTGCCGACGTCGAGCGTGGAGAGCGTGTCCTTCCACGTGACGTCGCACACGCAGTTCGTGTTCGCGCCGCCCGTCGTGCGCGCGAGCGTCCGGTCGTGGAACGTGAAGACGCGTCCGTCCTTCGAGAGGTACAGGTCGCACTCGAAGCCGAATCCGCGGTCCACCGCGAGGCGGAACGCAGGCAGCGTGTTCTCGGGCGCGTCCTTCGACTCGCCGCGGTGGGCGATTAGCGTCGAGGGCGAGGGCTTGACGACGGTCGCGCAGCCGGCAAGGGCCGCGACGGAGAGAAGCGCAAGGCAGCGAACGATGTTCATGTCGGTCTCCTTTTTCGAGTTTTCACAGACATTATACCCCATTCGCGCCCAAAGTGGAAGCGGAAACATGCGGACGCCGTCAGCCGCAGATCCACTTGCCGACTACTGGGACCTTGCGCACGGCGATTGCGACGACGGACGAGACGGCGAAGGTGACCGCCGCGGTCGCGAGGATGGCGAGCGGAGTGGAAAGGCGCGGCAAAAGCGCCGCGGACGCAGGCGTCAAGACGAACATGTGCATGAGGTACATCCCGTAGCTCGCCTCCGAGACGGGGCGCACCGCCCGGCGATAGAACGCGCCGCCGAAGTCGAGCTTCCTCGCAACCATGAACACCGCGACCGTCGTCAGGACGACGCCGAGCGAGCAGTACTCGATGCTCATCTCCATCCTGACCGCCTCGGCATACGGGGCGGAGAACGGGAACTTCCCGGGATACAGGAAGAACGGCACTCCGACGACCGCAACGCCCGCAAGCCACATCGGAAGCGCGGCGGCGAGCGTCCGGCCCCAGCCTCGCGGCGCGACGAACTTGCGGAACCAGAAGCCGAGCAGCATGTAGCCGATGAAGCCGCTCACGTAGTGGAACGCGCCGAACATGTTCCACGGACACTCGCCGTAGAGGTACGGAACCGCGCCGAACGACGGGTCGCCGTAGAGCATCCCCCACGCGCGGCGGAGGAACGGAAACAGCGTCGTGAAAAGCCAGACGGCGATCCATCCCTTGAGCTCGCGCTCCGAGACCTTCTCCGCCCACGGGGAGAGGAGCGGCATAAGGACGTAGAGCCCAAGCAGCATCGGAACGAACCAGAGGTGCCCGCCCTCGTCCGGGAAGTTGAAGAGCGCCTTCCCCCAGCTTCCGTCCGCATGCCATATGTACGCGACCGCCCACAACGCGAACGGAACGGCGACGCGGCAGATGCGCCGCGCGAAGAACTCGCCCGTCGGACGCCGCACCGGGAAGAGCAGATAGCTGGACGCCATCACGAATAGCGGAACCGCGACGCGGCAAAGGCATTCCGTCACCGTCACCCACAGCATGTCCCAAGCGCTCGCGATCTGCGTGATGTTTGGCTCCGCACCGCCGAGGTAGAACGGCTCGGCGGAATGTATCGCCATCACCATGAAGCAGGCCGCAACCCGCAGCCAGTCCAGAAACACCACCCTCTCTCTTTCTCCGGCCATCTCTCGGTTCCCTTTCATCGAATGACAAGTCGTCAAGCAGCTGCGCCTTTCGCGCCGCGCCAGTGGGCGAGGCGCTGGACGAGGCGGCGGACGGGAGCGAGCGGAATCTCGCCCCAGCCCTTCGGGCGGGGCAGGAGATACGCCCAGTCGCGAATGGTCTCGCGCGCCGCGCCCATGAGCTCGCGAGCGATCGAGGGACAGTCCCCGAAGATGACTCTGTCCGCGGCACCTTCGCCGCGGAAGCGCCGTGCAAGCTCGCCGAGGGAGTAGTTGTGCGAATGCTCGACGCGCGACGCCGGACAGTAGACGACCTTAACCGGATCGTCCTTGCGGCGCGAGTTGCGCCACGTCCACTCGACGTCCTCGGAATACTGTATCTCCTCGTCGAACGGAACGTCCAGAAGGTTCTGCCTCCAGGTCGCGGAGCTCGCGAGCGAGAAGAAGAACTTCCACGTCGCCTGAACCTTTCCGTCGCCGAACGCGCGCTCGGAATCCTTCCTCACGAGCATCGCCGCGTCCGGACGAGGCAGCTGGTTCGAGAACGAGAACACGCGTCTCTCCGCGACGAGCGGACGAACAAGCTCCTCGAGCCAGTGCGGATCACGCGGGATCGCGTCAGAGTTGTTGAAGACGACGATGTCGCCCTTCGCCTCGCGCACGAGCGCGTTAAGGGTGCGGCCGGGCTTGTACGGACCCTCGGGACGCTCCACGAACCTTACCGGAAACTTCGCGGCGATCTCACGCGTACGGTCCTTCGAGTTGTCGTCGCACACGATTACTTCGAACGGAGGCGGCCACTGCGAGAAGATTCCCGCAAGCGTCTTCCCGACAAGCGCCTCGTCGTTGTACGCCCTCACGAGCACGCTGACGCGCGGCCAGTCCACCGGCGCCTCGCCCTTGAGCCGCGCGGCGAATTCGCCGCGCGCCCGCTCGAGGCGCGCAAGGAGCTCCGCATACGCCCTGTCGCGCGTCGCGTCCCATTTGCCGCGGTCCTTCAGCGCGGCGAGGACGCGGCTCGCCACCTTGTCCCAGTCGCAGTCGTAGACGCTCCCCTCGACGGTCCGCCCGAAGTTGGAGAGCCAGTTGGCGAGCTTCGACCCGCGCGCGATGCCGAGTCCGGGCGTTCCTGCGTTCGCCGCGAGGATGAGAAGATGAAGCCGGCTCGAAAGGACGACGTCGCAGTTCGCAGCCGCCTCCATGACGGCTTCCGGCGACGTTCCGGGGATGCACTCGACGCCGAGCCGCTCCAAAAGCGCGCGGTCGGTCTTCGGGTTCATCGGGATGCCGAGCACCTTCGCGCCCGAGGCGCGGACGGCATCGATGAGACGATTGAGCCCCGCGAGGTCCGCGACCTGCCGCTGCGTCGAGATGCAGAGGCCGAGAGTGGGAGGGTTGGTGGGTTTATGGGTTTGTGGGTTGGCGGGTTGGTGGGTTGGCGGGTTGGCGGACTGGCGAGACAGGAGGATTGCTGTGTCGGCGGCGATGCCGGCATTGGCGAAGCCGGTCGACGCGAGCATTGCGGCGCTCTGCGGGTCGCGCAGCCACACGCCCCTGCAGCGCGGCAAAAGCGCCGCGATGCGGCGGCGCAGCTTTTCGCGCAAGCGGCGCTCGTACCATCCGACGAGGCCGAGGCACTTCAGCACAAGACGCCGCTTGCCGTGCGCCTTGAAGAACACGGGGTTGAGCTCGTCGTCCATTCCGACGCCCCAGACGTACGTCGCGACGCCTTCGCGCTGCGCGATCTCGAGGAGGGCTAGGGCGACGTGCGGATAGTCGGAGAGCCCCGTCGCCCCGCACCAGACGTAGGCGTCGTGCTCGCGGACGGCCTCCGCGAAACCGTCGAGCGGACGGTCGGCGAAGCCGAACGGCGGCACGACCTTGACGCCAAGAAGTTCCGCCGTCGCCGGATCGGCCGTCGCGACCGTGAGATCCACGCCGGGGACGGACTCCTTCAGCATCCCGACGACGGCGGCGATGATCGCCTCGTCGCCGATGTTGTCGCAGCCAAGCGGAATGCCTCCAAGTAGTATCTTCATGGCAGTGCCTTCATTGTCCACTCACTTGAAGAACTTCTTTGCGAGGCGCTTCAGAAACGGGTTGTTGCGGATAAACGAATGGAGGCGTCCGTTGAGCATCTTCGCGCGGAAGATGTCGAGCGCGTTCACCTCGTGGCGCAGGTCCACCCCGCGTTCGCGCGCAAGGTCCATGAGGTGCTTCGCGAAGAGGTTCTTCCTCTCGCCCACGATCGTGTCGGCTATCGCTCTGCGGCGCGCCTCGCGCCTGTAGCGGGGAATGTCGAACACGCCGGAGAACGCATCGAGCCTGCCGAGGATGTCGAGGGTGAGGAGCGTGCGGACGCACTTCGGGCAGACGGAGCAGTTAGTGTCGAGCGTGTCGTGTCCGTAGCAGACGTTCAGGTACTTCGCCGCCGGCGGGTAGTCGGCGATGAGCTTCGTCTTCATCGAGCGGTCGTAGAGGTTTCCGTCGTCCACGAGGTCGATGCTCTCCGTCGAGAGCCACGGAAGGAGCATCATGTTGATGCGCTCGATCGCGTCGGGGCGTCCGCCCTCCCCGAGGAACTTCCAGAGCTGGCGGTAGGTGTGTCCGGAGGACGCGAGGTAGTAGCGGCGGATTCCGCACCCGAGGAACATGACGGCCGAGATCGTCGCGAAAGTGGCGACTTCGAGGTGTCCCCACGGATGGAACTTGTGGACGTTGGAGTCGACCGGTACGAACGGCAGCCCCGCCTCCTCGGGGAAGCCCTTGAACTTCTCGTAGCGGGCGCGGAACTGGCGCTCTATCGCCTCCATGTCGCCGGGGTTCTTCGGTATGCCGTGCGCCCCGACATTGAAGAAGAAGAGGTGCGTGAGCCTGAAGCCCTCAGGCTCCGGACGCGCGAAGTGCTCGTAGATCGTCGCGAACGAGTCGATGCCGCCGGAAAAGCCGGTGCCCACGGCCTTCGCCTCGGGATGGCCCCTGTCGTCCGTCGCGTCGGCGGTGATCTTGATGCGCTTCAACCGCTCGTCGCATATCGCCATCAGGGGAACTAGGTACTCGTTGAGGTTGTAGAGAAGACGCGCGGAGACAGTCCCCTCGACATGGATGTCCTCTCCGTAGCGCATCGCGGGATAAAGCATCCCGACAAGGAAGCAGTTCGAGCTTTCGGTGTCGGCGAAGTCAGCATAGGCCTCGGGGACGGAGTAGTGGCACTCCTCCTCCCTCCCCTGGAAGGACACCGCCGCGGAGAGGACGATCCCCTCCGGCGACTTTTTCACTATCGGCTTTTTTATCTGCATGTCTTTGCCTCGCCAAGTAGCGCCGTCCGTCGGCCACGTTCGCCAACGGCGTTCTCTACGGCAAACATTATATCACAATTCCCGCGTCCCATCACCGAGAAATTCTCGGCTTACGGAAGCATCCAGTAGCCAGGAAGGTCGGAAAGGCGCTGGGCCGGCTTGGGGCGGGGCCGCAGCGGAGTCTTCGCATCCGGGTCGACGAGATAGCCCATCACGCTTGCGGCGGGCGCGATTGTCTCCCACACCGTGTACTCGCTCGCGGCGACCGTCTGGTTCTCGAGATTCCCCCAGCGCCGCCAGATGGGCCACTTGGACGCCTTCTGCCTGTCACCGCCCCAGACCATCTCCACGGCCTTCGCGGGCAGTGCGTACGTCCAGCGGTACGGCGTTATGCCGGGCACGAACTCCGCGATGCCGTCGACGTAGGACGGCAGGTCGAGAAACGCCACCGGATACACCTCGCCGAGCCCGCTCGTCAGCGTCGCGCCCTGCGGATTGCATCCGTTGTGGAAGTCGGCGGAAAGCGCAATCGCGTCGAGATAGCGCCGCTCGCCGGTGATCTGGTGCGCGGCGACGAGGCACTGCGCGCGCACGAGCGGATGGGAGTGCCCGAAGCCCATCGCGTGGCACCAGCCCTGGCGCGGATGCCACCACGGCGCGCGGTACGCGTATGCGGTTTCGACCTGTGCGCAGATTCCCTTCGCGGCGTTGAGCTTGCACTTCTCCCACTTCTTGAAGATTTCCGAAAGCGACTCCGGGAGCCCCAGCGCGCGCTCGCCGGCGTAAAGAAGCGGAATGAGGTTCCAGGCTTCCTTAGCAAGGTCCTCGGCGAGGCGCTTCGAGTCGCGCTCCACTTGCTCGAGGTAGCGCGCGTCCCCGGTGAGCGCGTGGAGGTTCACCGCGGCCTTCACGAGGTAGGCGACGGGAAGGTCCTTGTCCTCCGTCCAGCGGACGCTTGAGACCTCGGTCTTCTTGAACACGCGTCCCGTCGTCCGCTTGACCGCGAACGTCTCGGACTTCGGAGTTTCGCGCATGGCGAAGTCCCACGCGCGCTTCGCCGACTCCAGATACTTCTCGCGGAACTCCGCGCGGCAGCGCGCGAGGAGCGCGGCGTGCGCCGCGTACATGAGCGAGCTCCTGCGCGTCGCGCGGGAGACGGCGTAGGGCATGTTGTCCCTTTCTGCGACGTTGCCGGGGCCGGGATGCCCCGTCGACTCGATCCACGTGCCGACGCCGCCGTCCTTCTGCTGGACGGCGAGCAGGTGTCTTAGGCCCCACTCCGCCTCGTCGAGGATGTCGGGGATTCCGTTCGCGTTCTCGGGGACGGCGAGCTGTCCGTCGTAGAAGTTCTGCGGGCGCATGAGGTAGACGGCGCACAGGTCGTTGACGATGTTGAGGTGCATCGGGCGCCGGTCGTAGTCTGCGGCGTCGTGCCATCCGCCTACGGCGCGGATTCGCTCGCCCTTCCAGTCGGTGTTGTCGCTGATTATGTCGAACCACTTCACCTTCGCGTCGAGCTTGCCCTCGTCCGGAGGGAAGGAGCCGCGAACCGCCTCCGCATGGCACGCGCCGGCGGTCCAGTGCGTGTACGGCTCGCACTTCGCGATTCCGCAGCGCTTCTGGTAGAGTCCGAGCATGTGGACGCGAAACGCGTCCTCGGCAGCCGACGCGGCGATGCGGAACGCGGCGCTCCTGCCGACGCCTGGGACGCGCACGAAATACGTCCCCTCGTTCGTGACGCTGGAGAAGTCCATTTCGTACGTGTCCTCGCCGGAGAACGGCACGCCCTCCTTCGTCGTGTCGTCCGGAACGCGGAGTCGCGGATACTCGCGACTTTCATATACGGTTTTCCCCGTCGCCGCATCGACCAACTCCCACTTCGCCGACTCCTGCCCCCTAACCCCTGACTCCTGACCACTAACCCCTAACCCCTGACAACTAG
>Ga0265298_10009638_pt1 | contig 11484 bp, 7 predicted proteins | sample AusTroGonzalo_MG_3_FD_193486 | JGI IMG/M metagenome (GOLD analysis project Ga0265298, IMG submission 193486) | Bovine rumen microbial communities from tropical cattle in Woodstock, Queensland, Australia - Gonzalo_01 | ecosystem: Host-associated > Mammals > Digestive system > Stomach > Rumen ...
TTGGAGTCGATAGCAGCACATCATACTTGTTGTATGTTTCTGATTGTTACATTTCATGTTTCACATTCGTATTTTGGTGATGCTGGTGTATTTAAATCAAATGTTGGTCAGTCTATGTCAATTCCTGAAACAGTCCAACTATAGTATCATGTGTTTCAATTATATGTTGCTCTGAAACAAACATATTTTCATATATGTGCTCATGTTAGGTAGATTCAAGTTGTAGGGTAGTTTATAAAATTATAGTTAGAACTTGGATTACAGTCGCTTGTTCCAGTTATAGCATAGCTAATATCTCCTGAACTTGTTGCTGTTATAGTTACTCAAGTTTTTGAACATTCTACTCAACTAAATGTGACAGATATTGTTGGAATATTGGAAGAGCCTGTTATGACAAAGCGAATTTTTTGCGATCGGGATTTGTTGTCTCAATTGTATAATACAACATTAATTAATCCGGATTCTAAAACATTATCTGTTAAATTGCTAAGTACACCAGTTTCAGTTTCTCAGTATGCATAGAATCAGAAATCACTTCTTTGAGAACTAAGAGTGCCAAGATTAATTCCTGTTGTATAGTCTTGTCGATTATTGTCAATCGCTGTCAAATATAATTCAGCTGAAGTGTTTTCTTTTGAACTTTTGACATATATTTTTGCGTCTTTATAGCTTTCAATACGTAATAGAATATAAGGATCATATATAGTTCAAGTAGCTTTGTACTCAGTTCAACTTATTATAATTCCTAAATCACCAAACAATCTTGCCTCAGTTTGGCTATTTTTGGCTAAATTATCGTGGTATTGTCATGAAAGAGCTCTGTTGATGTTTCGGAAATTGTCTGAATAGATTAGTTCGAAAGGGGAGTTGTTTATAAATTTACCAGTAGAAGTCACTCAGGCTCGAATTTCGTGAATGTTACTTGAATTGGAAGTATTATATTCTCGTTTTATGTATCAATAAACTCAAGTGTATATTGTGTTCGTACCGCTTTGTTTACAATTGTAGTATAGTCATCATGTCAAGTAATTGATTCAATTAGTAGTGTGTTGAGCTTGAGTACCAGAATCTAAAGGCAACATACCAAAGTCGTTGAAGCTGAAAGAGTAGTATCAGTTAATTTGTCATGAACAAGATAGAGTAGTGTTGTTTGTATCAGTAATATCAAAATTTCATTCAATTCAAGTTCAAAGGAAGAATACACCGAATCAGTTATTTCAACTATCATTGAAATATACATTATTTTGGTTTCCTGAGAAAGTAGCAGTACCTGTAAAGTAGTAATCAGGATAATCGATATAAAGTCACTCTCTCATATCAGTGGTGACTGTGGCTTGGTTTCCTAAGTAATCTTTAAATTGACCGGACAATGCTCTGAAACTTCATGAGTTGACTAGTTGTAGTGGTGAATTTGTGCTTCGTGTATTTCATGTTATTCAAGCTACGATTTTGTGTGTATTTTCAACATTATTTGATCAACTTTTGTATGTCCATTGGACATATCAATAAACTCAATTGAGAGTAGCTTGTCAACTTCGACAATCATAAAATAATCATCAAGTTTGGTAAGTTCCTCAAGTTATTAAACTATTGTCGTATATAGGAAAGATTTTGAAATTAAGAAAATTGTTTGTGTAGTATCATATTAATTGTTTACTACATGTTATGCTTTGGTTTGTTTCGTTTATGGATAATTCGTAGTTTCCTACTTGAATGTCTGTATTCTCGTCTCAGAGAAAAAATAATCAATATCAATCTGTTCATTTGTCGTTTAATATTACGTTACTTTTGTTTCATTCGTTTATGTCAGAGTTAGTGAAGTATTGTTCTGGTATTTCAATTGTAGTATCTTCAGCTAAAGTTATTTTTGTTGCAGGAAAAATATATGTGAATAGTAATAATGAAAATAATCAAAACTTTAATTTTCTCATTTTTCGTTAAAGCTGATAAAATATTAAAAAATACCTTATCTAATACTATTCAATAATGCTTATTTTGTCTAATTTTTCAATGAAAACGGCTATTTTTAAACTGACATTTTGGGTGAAAATGATATGATAGGGGGAAGAAATTTTCACCATTTGTTGAGGAGTCCCGAAGGGACGAAATGATGTTAGCTCCGGGTTCTTGCCCGGCTTCAGCAGGGTTAACCCGGAGCGGTATTTTGTAGAAATTTAAAAAAATCCCGAAGGGATGACATATGTCGCCCCGTTGGGGCTTTTAATTTATTTTATTTATCATCGCGCGGGGTTAAAACCCCACGCTACACAAGATTTCGCCCTTTCAGGGCTTGTTACCGGGGTCAACTCGTGGAAAAAAAATCCTCCGTCCCCGACAAGTCGGGGCCACCCCCTTTAAGTAAAGGGGGACAAGGGGTCAACGACGGGAAAAAATCTCACGACAAAATTAAAAAAAAAGACTCCCGTAGAAAACGAGAGTCCTATTTCGGGGTTAAAAATCCCCCCAACCCCCCTTAATAAGGGGGGCAATAAAAAAATCCCATCTGCGATTCATAGACTCCGGGTACAACCACCGTAAAAATCCCCCTACCCCCCTTAATAAGGGGGGTAATAAAAAAATCTCATCTGCGATTCATAGACTCCGGGTACCACGATTTCCACCTTGGTGAACTATATCTATGGACAAGGAAAATTTTTATTTTGAAAGTTCTTTGATTGTATTAGATAATGCCTCGTTTATTTCATCTTTTGAAACATTTGTTTGGATATTTTTTGAATAAACAAGTAATGGCACGACTTTATCTCAATAAACTTTTACTATAAATCTGAATCATCATCTTTTTCAAATTGGGATGGATGAATTTTTGAATCTTTCTTTGTATATTCATTCTCATAAATGTGTAGAATATTGCGGATTGAAAATTTCTTTAAATTCAGAAAAATCTTCGTATATTCTATTATATTTTCAACTTAATTGTTCGAGTTGTTTCAAAAAATATTTGCTTTCTATAAATTTCATAATATTTTGTCCAATTTTTTATTTAAAGATTTGAATTTTTTATCGGATTTTAATTCCTGTTTTAGTTCCAAATCTTCTTTTACTTCTATGTAATCCAAAATTGAATCAGTGAGATATTTTTCAAAATCTTGATTATCAAATTTTGTGGCATATTTATTTGGAATATTTACTGTCAGTGTAGTGGTAGTCATATTGTTTATATTAAGTGTTAAATATAGTATTGTGAAGTATAAGGAAAATTTACAAAAATTCAAATTTTTTTTATGAAACTCTGAATTATATAGGATTTCGCTATGTTGGGGCTTGTAGGGGAGCGGGGTTGTGCCCCTTTATTGAAAGGGGCTTCCCGATGAAATCGGGATGGGGATTCCTGTATGTTGATGGGTAAAAAATCCTATTAACAAGCGCGCGGGGTTAAAATCCCACAGTTTACCCCGCACCGTTTTACGAGTGTCTTCGACAAAGCGGGGCTACACAAGATTTCGCCCTTTCAGGGCTTGTTACCGGGGTCAACTCGTGGAAAAAAAATCCTCCGTCCCCGACAAGTCGGGGCCACCCCCTTTAAGTAAAGGGGGACAAAATACTTGGGGTCAACTCGCTGAAAAAAATCCCCCTAACCCCCCTTAATAAGGGGGGCAATAAAAAAATCTCATCTACGATTCATAGACCCCGGGTACAACCACCGTAAAAATCCCCCTCGAGCCGATATATCGGCTCGACACCCCCTTCCCTGCTGATCCCGCACCGTTTTACGAGTGTTTTCGACTGAAGACGGGACCGCTTCGCTTGAGCCCGGGCACGGTAAAAAGGGGGACAATACGTGAAACAAAAAAACTCCCAACTGAGACAGTGGGAGTTTGAGAGTAGGTTGTGTAGATGGGGATTGTTAAAACAAATTATTCTTTGATTTTTTCTACTAATTTGTCGAAGTCTGATCAAATTTTTTGAGTTTTGTTAAATTTTTCATATTCTGAAATAGCTCTTTCTTCTGCTTGTAAATGTGAAATACTTCATTTATTGTCCAATATTTTGTATTTGCGAAATTCTAAGAATTCGTTTACACTTTTTGCAAAATCTTCCATGGTAAAAATATGTTCACGCATTACGAGGTCTTCAATGTAATCAAAATATCATGAAACTGTACGTTCTAATTGTTTGATTTCTTTTTCTGATAAATAATTTTTTGCTATTGTTACATCCGATTTTAGTATACGACCATCAGGTGCAAATTTTCGTGTTGTGAGTCACATATTTTCATTATTGGAATTTGCATTTTCATATATAATTTCCGCAGCAGTTTTTCAGACTATAGCATAGTGAAATTTATTTTGGATTGTAGCATAAAAATCTTGAGTAGTTGGTGATGCTTTATCATAATCAATACAACATTCTGCAAAAATATCTGTAATTTGCTGCCAAATACGGCGTTCACTGCTGCGAATAGAGTGGATGCGTTCTAATATTTCATGGAAGTAATCGGTTCAAAAAGTTGCTGTTCATTGCTTTAAACGTTCATCATCCATGGCGAATCATTTTTGTATATATTCTTTCAAAATTTTTGTTGCTCGAATTCTGAAATGTGTTGCTTTGATGGAATTTACGCGATATCATACAGAAATTACGGCATCAAGATTGTAAAACTGAGTGTTATAGTTTTTACCATCTGTTCCAGTATGTTCCAAAATGGAACAAACTGAATCTTTTTCAAGTTCTCATTGTTCAAAGATATTTTTTAAATGTTTTGTTATAGCTTGTGTATTAACGTCAAAAAGTTTGGACATAGATTTTTGAGTTAATCGTAATGTTTCATCTTTTACAATAGCTTCTACTTTTATGTCAGTAGTAGGGGTTTTGTACATTAAAAATTGGATTTCTTTGTTTATTCAGGTCATTTTTTAGTGCTTTTTGATAAATATTTTTTATATAATTAAAAAAAAACAAAAATCAAGAGATTTTTTGACTACTTTTTACGGATGGAATGTCCAAACAAAAAAAACTCCCAACCTTATTCGGTATGGGAGTTTGAGAGTTGGTTGTGTAGAATATGAGTTGGTGGTAAAAATCCCCTGGCCTCAGCTAGCTGAGCAAGCTTCGGCGAACGGCCCTCCCGCACCGTTTTACGAGTGTCTTCGACAAAGCGGGGCTACACAAGATTTCGCCCTTTCAGGGCTTGTTACCTGGGTCAACTCGCTGAAAAAAATCCTCCGTCCCCGACAAGTCGGGGCCACCCCCTTTAAGTAAAGGGGGACAAAATACTTGGGGTCAACTCGCTGAAAAAAATCCCCCCTACCCCCCTTAATAAGGGGGGCAATAAAAAAATCCCATCTGCGATTCATAGACCCCGGGTAATTCGTGATTTTTGGATTGGATGATAAAATTATTCTGTCTGTTGATTTACGATTTACCCGGGGTCAACTCGTGGAAAAAAAATCCTCCGTCCCCGACAAGTCGGGGCCACCCCCTTTAAGTAAAGGGGGACAAGGGGTCAACTACGGGAAAAAATCCCCCGACAAAATTAAAAAAAAAGACTCCCGTAGAAAACGAGAGTCCTTATATATTGCTCCCCAATGGGGAGCTGGCTGAGCGAAGCGAAGACTGAGGGGGTAACCCCCACCACCGCAAGCGGTCCCCCTCCCCGATGGGGAGGAATTCCCAGCTATTTTACAATAAGTTTCTTCACTAGACCTTCAGCAGATTTGATGAAGTAGATGCCTGTACCAAGTGAGAATTTATGAACATTCTCAGAGGTATGGCTCGTAGTCACAACCTGACCAAGTATGTTGTAGATGGTCAAGTCGGAAACCCCTTCAACGGTAAATTCACCGTCCGTTGGGTTAGGATACACGTTGAAGTGACTTATATTGCCTGTATTGACAAGACCGTCGATTTTTTTGTCACTTCTGTTTGAGAGTAGACGGCTTTCGCCATCCTTGGTGCCTTCGACGCCTTGGACAACGACGTAGCCTTCGTAGAACTGATCGCCTGTGCAGGTGTAGCTTGTCACACTCGCACCTACGAAGTCGATGATTGTCAAGTCTCCATCCATGACCCCCATCGCCACTTCGTGGCCCTCCTCCCCGGAGGGGAGGGATTTATCTGGGGACCATTTGCAGATGTTATATCCCAATAGGTCATAGCCAGTGGGTATATTCCAATTGACTTCGATAGTGGAGTTCAAGCCAATCAAGTAAGCCATGTGAATAGTCTCCTTAGGATAACTAACTATTGGACAGTCCGTTCCGTCACTTGCAACTGCTGTAACAGTATAAGTTCTGGAAGCGGATCCACTTCCTATGTTGTCGAGGAAGTAGCCATCGGTGTAATCGGCTGAGCCGACTTGTAAGCCATCACGTTTTACATTGAGATGGTCGACATATTCAGCTTGTTCCTCGGTGACTCGCCATGTGACCATGTTCAAGTTTGATTCAAGGTCACAGGTAGCAAGGTCGATCTCTACGTTATCGCGGACTTCGATAGTGTCGTACAGTTCTCCGCAATCGTTGTAGATACGAACCCAGTAAGTGCCGGGTTGTGTGACTGTAATGTCGTTGCTTGTTGAACCTGTTGACCATTGGTAGTTGTAGCCACCATAAGCAGTGAGTGTAATTTGGTCTCCTGTGCGTTTCCAAACATAATCTTGTGCAAAAGGTTCGTTTGCGCTAAAATCATGAAAAACGACGTAGAAGTCTCTGTAGTAAATTTCACAGCCTTGTACATAATGAATTTCAAGTTGCATAGCAGTAGTTGGTATTAATACCAGTTGGTCATAGGATTGTTGTATAGGCTGTTGTGTGTACCAGTCTAAGACAAACCATATTACTTGATTGTTGCAACCAGCTTCTTTTGTAAAGACAATGCTGTCGTAATCATTTAAACAAAAGTCTAAAACCTGTTGGTTTTGAATCTCAGTGATGTTGAGAGTGAGATAGTTTTGTGCATTTACTGCATTTCCTAAAAGGAACAGTATCACAAAGGTCACAATCTGTTTCATTTTTCTTTCTCCTTTTTTTTTGTTATTGATTTGTATTATTTACTTTATTTTTCTATAATATAATGATTTATTAATTAATGTCAATATGTTGTTTATTATGATGTAGGAACACTAGGAACGGCTGGTAGTGAGTCTCCGTTTACAGCAGAAGTGTTGAGCGACCTTCGGCGATAAACTCCTGAGGTTGTTGTTTTTGCACAACCGTAGAAATTACCATTGTAATATGCAATTGTTCATTCTATTTGTTGGTTACAGATCATTTTGTTGATAGTTTGTGTGTTGTTGGATATTGGATATTCGCTGCTAATCTGAATTGATCCGCTTACTTGTAATGTTGGTGAATAGTATCATTGTTGTGTGCTATTATTTCGGGTGGATGCAACTGGTATTTTGTTTATTCATATGTTAGTTTTTCTGAAATAAATATATGAAGATGGAAGTATAACTCCTAAAACATCTTGATCTCAAGTTAATCAAATTCTCATATCCGACCATTTACTGATTATATTACTAACATTCTTTCAGTTACTATAATCCATTTCGTTGAATAGTTCGATATATTCATCTTCTGTACTTTGTGTTGAATAGATTTTAGTGTGTCCATAAATTGAGAGTTTAGTACCTGTTTCTGTTGGTCAACCTATTCAAACTTTTCAATCCTCACCAAATTCTGTATATCAATTATTACATTGTATTTCTTTATTATCTCTTAAAGTCAAAGTTCAGCTATATGTAATTGTTGGGCTTGTGATTCTTGGTTCTTCAGGATCACATTGAGCTCTAGGGATATATGTGTAGTGCTCTTCTGAACTCGAAATCAAAATATCATCTCATATATTAAACTTTGTCGCAATTCTTCAACTTCAGTTGACATTTAAATAGCCTGAATTAGTATCTGTTCAGATTGCAAGAGATTCCTTAATTATTCAATCTCAATTAACATTTAATGTATAACCCGAATGAGTATTCGTTCAGATTGCAAGTCAATAGTCTGTATATACTGTATTATCAGTGTTATTTATCATCCAATGTCCTGGCTCATCATTTGTGCAAATTATACCAGTTTGTATCATTTCTTGAAATTCTTGTAAATTACTCCACTTTATTACACCATTTACAATCGCTCAATATCTACATCGTTTTCATAATTCTCATGATAGTATTGTATCTCATCATAAAATAACTTCATTATTACATTCAAGTGTGTTTCAATCTGTTGAAGAACAGTAGTATCATGTATTTGCTCATGTGGTACTTACTATTGCACCAGGAAATTCATATTCTGAACCTGTATTTTGGTTGGTTTTTCGAAACATTGCTATAAGTTGTGCTATTGTACCACTTAGTACTCATAATACTCAGTTATCACATGTTAAATTTTTTCCATCTTCATTTAAATAACAAATCTCTCATCATGTTCAAAATGCTGTGATTCAGCTTCACAATCAACCAACTGTATTATCGTATGTACATTTTATTCTTCAGGTTAATATGTCTGGTGATATTGGGTTTTCTATGATATATTCAGTTGCTATTGTACTGTACCTACTAATAACTTCTTCAGGATAACTAGGATATTTTGCGATTATTGCATATATTTCTGGAGCGTTAAGAGGTGCTTCCATTTCATATATTTTTCCATCATCTCAGGTAATCAGAAAAATATCTCGATATCTACATCGTTTTGAAGTAATTCATGTTATATTTATTGAGTTTCAAAGCCCTCATGATCCTCAAATTCAGAGTGTTGAAACCTCTTTAAACCACTTCCGTTCTCGTCACAAATCTTATGAACATTTATTTGTCCATATGCTGATTTGATTTGAAGAGTATATCCTGAAAGTTCCATAGTACCACTACTATTAGCGTTAGGTTTTATTCTCAATGTTGATAAATTCAGAGTTCCAAAAGGATCTCGGTTTTGCACTTCGATAGTGAAAGCGTTTACCAATGCAAATCATAGTATTGCTATTGCAAAGAACGATAAAAGAAATTTTGTTCTGCGTGTTTTCATGATTTTTTTGTTAGAAATAAAATTAAGTACGCATAGTGATTTTTTGTAATTATTTATTATTTTTAAGATTTTTTCAACAAGTAATTAACAAAATTGAATGACATTTTGTGCGAATGTGATATGATTGGGGAAAAACCTGTATAGGTTACTTAATTTGGTAACAAATATTCTTTTTTTATGCCTCCGGCGGGCCATATCGCCTTGCGGGATTCCTTTTAGTCACCTTTGTTGTATTTGGGGTGCTTCCCTGCTAAAGCCGGGCAGGCAGCCCCCGAACCCCGATAATTTGGTAACAAATATTCTTTTTTTATGCCTCCGGCGGGCCACTTTTGTCTAGAGTCATCCCGCAGTATTGCGGGATTACATCCGATTCTAATGGACAGCTTTAGCATATTTATATCAGTAATTTCAACGCAGTCTGACAAATGAAAAATTTTTGGCTGACGCCTTTTTTATTGAATTCGAAGCTGAGCCGAAATTTTGAATTAATTAACCTTTTTTGTTGCCAAATTATTAAACCTTTACACCTCCCTCGGCCACTTCTCTCTTTTTGCAACCTCACCCCCGGCCCCTTCTTAACCCCCTCTCCCGATTTCATCGGGATCTCCCCCTAACAGGGGAGAAAAGAGAAGGGGATAGTCCTATAGACCCCGGGTAATTCGTGATTTTTGGATTGAATGATGAAAATTTATTTTGTCTGTTGATTTACGATTTACCCGGGGTCAACCACCGTAAAAATCCCCCCAACCCCCTTAATAAAGGGGGGCAATAAAAAAATTCCATCTACGATTCATAGACCCCGGGGTCAACTTGCTGAAAAAAATCCCCCCAACCCCCCTTAATAAGGGGGACAGAATGCTTGAGGGCAACATCTTTTTTCAAATAAAAAAGACCTTGAAACAATATTCAAGGTCTATAAGATCTTTTGGCTGATTTTGTACATAACCTGAGTTTATATGAAATCAAGCCAGGAGTTTTAGAAAATTTTAGATTATATACAAAATCCAGTTTGTATTGATCTAATTCATCTCAAAAAGTGACATACTCTTTTTTGATGACAGTACTATTATATAATTTTTTTTTAATTTGTCAAATTTTTGAAGACTTTTTTCATGTTAGCTGATAGCTGATAGGTTATGGCTGGTAACGAGTGCCATCTTTTAGAAATAACATGATTGTAATTACAATATTTTACTATAGATCCCGGGTAGGGGCTTGTTACTGGGGTCAACCACCGTAAAAATCCCCCCAACCCCCCTTAATAAGGGGGGGCTATAAAAGAAATCCTCAACTTTTTAATTGCAATTGTAATAATCACCCAGTTCTCATGAGAGAGCTGGCCGTGGATTACATGCACTACTCGTAAAATTAAATTCTCATGTTAATTGAAAATCTTTTTCTCATTCTCGATCGTATTCTTCGTCTGGATTTCATTCTCAGTAAGTATCCGTAGTATTTAATCATCTAACTATATATTCTTTATTTTTTAATGAAAAGAATCGGTTGAAATCTGTACTTTCTCAACGTCAAGTTTTAGTTTCTGGTATTGTTCAAAGATTGAATGTCCGAGGTTCTGTTGTTCATGTAAAAGATAGTCAATCATTTATTCAATATGTTCAGCTTAATGTTCATCCACTAAAGGCATTTGTATCATCGTCTTGGTATGTATTAAATGATATTAATCTGAGAGTCTTTGTATCAATTACTCATTCAATTTTATTTGTTTTTGAATTTACGTTTCGAGTCATACTATTGTTTCATTGTGCTAATTTCCAAAATTCTCCAGAAAATCAGTTACTTGTGGCTCAATATATATTATCTCATTTAAATCATCATGATCATTGATATGTAGGATATTTTATTTTACTCATTAATAATCATCTTTCTATTGAAGCCATAGCTCAGTAGTATGCTCAATAATATCCGTTTACACTACCGTATGTTTTTTGCATGGAAATTGTATTGAAGTACATTGATCATACTATAAATATACACGCACCGAGTATTATGACAATTATTGCTACAAACATGGAATTAATTAAAAATTAAGAATTAAAAATTAAAGACTTCCATAAATTATTAATTATTCATTATTAATTATTCATTACTTATGTTTGGGGCTCAACAATTTGGGCAGTATTGGTAAGTATATGGGTATTCTTTGTTGCATTCTTTACATTTTATTTTTATTTTTTCTCCACATTTGATACAATTTGTATATTCTTTTGGATTCAAGGTTCAACAATTTTGGCAAATGGAGCTATTTGTTAGGCAAGAATCTCTCCATGAAGTTTTGTCTCGTTTATATCAAATTGGTCTGATTGCTAGGTACAAAGGTATTCAAATGATAGGAGTCAGTATAGTTACCAATATTACTGATATTATATGGAAAAATGAACTATCAGTTCTGGCTGAAATATCTTTAGCTGTCCATATTATCGCAATAATTCGGAAAAATACAATAATACTTACTACTATTATAGCAATATTTTGTGAGTTT
>Ga0265298_10009639_pt1 | contig 11484 bp, 10 predicted proteins | sample AusTroGonzalo_MG_3_FD_193486 | JGI IMG/M metagenome (GOLD analysis project Ga0265298, IMG submission 193486) | Bovine rumen microbial communities from tropical cattle in Woodstock, Queensland, Australia - Gonzalo_01 | ecosystem: Host-associated > Mammals > Digestive system > Stomach > Rumen ...
CCCGCTGTGCAAGGCTGTCGACAATGACTGGTGAGAAATATGTGATGGGCTGCTGATGGAAGGTCATGGGCACAGGGACGTCGGTGGGCAGCAGGCTGAACGTCTCACCCTGCACCTGGGCAATGGCCAGTTGCCTCGTGCTGTCCTCCACGGGCAGCAGATAAATGCCGTGGCCAATGTCGCTCTCTTCGCAGAGTGGAGGGTAATGCAGGTACTTAGGCCGCCAACTGCTGAAGAGGGGTGGGGTGAACGGCTCCCCCTTGATGCGGTCTACGATGATGTCGTGGATAGTGTCGCCGTGCTCATCGCTGGCGCTGAAGACGATGGCGTTGTCCTTGGCCGTGTGCAGCATGTAGGGCTTAGAGCGCTGCTGTGCAACGGGTCGCAGGGCCGTGAGGTTCCGCGAGCCGTCGAACTGCTCCATGCCGTCGTCGCTGTACCAGTTGCCGCTGATGACCACGCGGCCACTGTCCAACTCGATGCCGCAAGCCCAAGTGCGCTTCTTGTCAAGACATCCATAGCCCTCGAAGGAGTGTGTCGTGGGGTGGTAAAACTCCACGGTATAGGTCTGTCCGATGCCCAGTTCCTTCTCGTGGCCTCCAGCCAGCATGACTCGCCCATCGCTCATGGGCACGCAGATACCCTGGTCGTGGGTGTAGACGGTCTGCATGAGGTGCCACTCGCCGTCGCAGTAGTATTCGGCCGTCGCCGTGGGCACGAAGCCGCTGGTATGTCCTCCCACCACCGTCAACTCACCGTTCGCCACGAACACGGCGTGGCCTGCACGGGGAACATTCAGGTCGGGCAATCGCTTCACCTCCATCTTCAACTCAGGGCATCCCGCCATCGCTGTCATGATGGCAGGCAGGAGAAAGAGCAGCAATGTGATTCTCTTAAACATTTATCTTTGTTGGCCGAGAATGAGGACTTGGCGATGCAAAAGTAAACAAAAAAGCCGAATAAACAAAATAACGGCTCAATTTGTTTTCAGTCTTTTCCAGTCGCTATAACTCATAACGACGTAGAAGCCTCTGGTCTGCGTGCTCGCGTGTGAGCGCTCGCCATGCAGTCCCACCTTTCTGTGCCCTTCCTTAATCTGGGCTTTGGTGGCCACCTTAAAATAAGGACTATTCCAGTTATCGAAGTGATTATTTACTGCAGAGGTAAAAGTCACGGATTCATTAGGAAAACCATTGCCTACATCCTTGATGGCATCCATGCCATCCCGTTTCTCTTGTGCCGTCATGAGCCGTGTGTTTGTACTGCCCCAGCAGATATTGTGAAATTCAAGAATGGTGATTGGCGTTGGTGTGATGGCGTATGACGTGCCTACAGGCTGCATCCTGTTTATTACATTCTGAAACGAACTTTGCGACGCTTCCGTCCAGTTTCTACCAATTCCCTGTGCCTGCGCTGTCAGGCAGATGGCCATTAGTGCCATCGTCAATACAAATAATTTCTTCATAGTCAAATTATTAGTTGGTTTATTTCAATACAGCGCAAAGATACATAAAACACGAGAAAAGGGACTAACATATTTACAGAATCGACTAACAATTGTAAATATGTCAGTCGATTTGTGGATTACAGCGAGTATATCCAGCCCCCTTCTGAGCCTCTACCCCCCCCTCTTATATCTGTCCCCCTTAAGGGGGACATAGATATGAGGGGGAGGCTCTCAGAACCCCCAGGGTGGTGATGTTCCTGGTGGACCACTTCTGCATCGACGTGGGGAAGTGACGCTGGGCAAAGGAACGTCATCTACGACGCAAAGGTATGGCACTTTAGGGGGGTAAAGTATGGCACTTTAGGGGGGTAAAGTGACGTCGGAACGAGGCGAAGGTGACGTCGGAACGAGCGAAAGATGCCGTCGGAACGACCCGTAGATGACGTCGGAACAGGTCGAAAAGTCATATCTGTCTTATCTGTCGGAACTCGTCATAACTCGTCAAGTGCTCTTTGAAATGTTGTAACTTTGCAAAAGAAAAAAGAAAGTGATTTACAATTTGACGATTGAATTATTTAATTATTTGAAACTATGAACGATAAACATTATGACTGGCAAGCGACCAGAGGTCGAGCGCCTAATTCCTACTCGCTGCAGGCGATAACTCTAAACGATAAACATTATGAGTGGCGGTAGCAAATTCTTCACTCTTCACTCTTCACTCTTCACTTAAAAACCCTTAACCCTTCACCCTTCACCCTTCCCCCACTTGTAGCCATAGAAAGAAGAGTTCCCGTACCAACATCTGGTGCGGGAACTCTTTACGCGATATCTTTCGTCACCTTGGGCAAGTAACGCTTACTTTACCTTCCAAACATTTAGGACAATACCCGCAAACTGCTGGCCCCATTCTGGTTGGCAGACGTAGATGGCATTGTTCAGCCAGGCGTAGGGACTGTCGAAGGGTGCCTCAAACTGAGGGGCTGCCTTGAAGTAGAAGGTGGGACGGCCCTGGGCATCCTTGTCGTTGGCAATGATACCCCTGTTGCGAACGTGGATATAGGTGCCGTCATCGGTCTTGATGCTGTAGATGGCTTCCAGTTCTGTGCGCTTGCCGTCACTGCTGGCCAGTTGGTAGTCAGCACCACCATTCAAGATGGTACCTTTGAGAAGTGGCCCTTCAAAGGTGCCGCCAGTGATAGGTATGACAACGCGTTTGCCGTGAGGTGTCTCGCCGACGGTGTACACCTCGCCAAGCGTTACTTTCAGTTGCATGACAAACTCCAGTTGTGGCGTGTCTTTCGGAGTTACATCCTGTGCGCTGACCGTTATGGCAAATGTCAGCATCAGAAGCATGGTGGTTAGTATCTTTCTCATTGTCAGTTAAATGAATTAGGTTATGTAAATGATGTGAATGCTAAAGGTAATAGATGCTCTCTGGCCCCATGTTGAAGAGCAGGTCGAGGATGCTGAGGTTAGGCAGGAAACCATGTTTCTGGCTGTAGACCTGATAGTAGGGCTTGGCCGTGAAATCAGCATCAGGCAGAGGATGCTTGGGGCGGATCACCTCACGGAAATCTGTCAGAGGAGTGGGGGAGTCGACAAGTAGGGTGTTGGGAGTGAACTGCGTGGTACGTTCAATATGGGGATGGATATCGAGCAGTTGGCACATTGTTTGACAGATAGCGTCGTTGAAGTCGATGAGCCGTTCCCAGTCGTGATTGGTAAAGAATGGTCGCAGGTCGTCTTCGTAGTATTCAAAGAAGGGCGACTCACCATAGGCTGACTGTATAGCCTGCCAATGCAGATGCCGCCAGTTGCCGTGGTCGGAAATCCTGATGGATTGAACATCGAACACTGACGATGGACTATGATTGGAATGTTCAATGGGGATAGTGAGTGCCTGTATTCCCTGAGTAGTTGCAATGAGGCAGCGGTTGCGATAGGTCTGCTTGGGGAATGTCTCATGCTGCTCTATCAGAATGGTGTCATAGCGATAGAGTTTCTGGTACCACTGCACTGGACCGAAATAGGTGGTGCTTAAAAGGCAAGTCTCATGGTTCATGATCAAATGGGCAGTAATAGCCGATCAGATCGCCATCCTTTCCAGAGTGGTGCCGATGGGTCGCGACTATAGACAATGAGAAAGGCCCGTCCGATGATATACTCCTCGGCGATGAAGCCCAACGATCGTGAGTCAATGCGACTGTAAGGGGTGATGGATTCCAGCCAGTAGAAGTCGGCTGAGGCACAGTTGTCCAAGCAGGGAACCACCGTCTTGACATTGTCAACCATCAGGCTATCACCAGGCAAGGCAACACAGCGGCAGATAAAAACCTCATGATGGGTAGAGTCCAGCGGATTCTCGAAAGCCACAAGGTCACCTTTGGCAATGGGCTGCTTGCAGATGCGCCCGTAGTTGAACAGGCTCTTTGATCCGCCAATGCGCAAACCGTAACTCCAGCGGTTGACCAGCACATGGTCGCCGGCAATGAGTGATGGTGACAGTCCGTCTCCTTCAATAGTATATAGCGTCACACCCACTGACCTGAAAACCAGCATCAGCAGGAAGGCTGCTATCAGTACTAGTAGGAAGCGGACGGTCTTCTTCATCTCAGATCACTTGATATTATCTACGAGGTTAAACAGGCGTCCCCAGCGGATACCGCCTCCGAAGAGGCTGCGGTCGGGATCGCTTGACCACCAGATGAAGATAGGCTTGCCTACGACATGGTCTTCAGGCACGAAGCCCCAGTAGCGCGAGTCAGCAGAATTATGGCGGTTGTCACCCATCATCCAGTAGTAGTCCATCTTGAAGGTATAGGTGTCGGTTTGCTCTCCGTTGATGAAGATCTTGCCGTCGCGTACCTCCAACTGGTTCTTTTCGTATGCTCGGATGGGACGCTCGTAGATAGCGATGTTGTTGATGTCGAGTTTGATGCTCTCGCCTTTCTTTGGAATCCATACAGGACCATAGTTGTCGCGTGTCCAACCGTTGTTCATGTTTAGCGGGTATACCTTGCCAGACGCGATGTCTTTGTCGGTGACGACACGGTAGTCGCTGAGGTAGCCGCGGGCTTTCAGTTCCTGTGCAGCGTAGGTGGTCAGCGGCATATAGCCGTCGAATTCGGAGAGCACATCACTGTTAAGTATTGTGCCAACAACAGTATCGTAGTTCTGCATGCGTTTCAGACTCTCCACATCTTCTATCGAGATGCCCAATTCTTGGCGGAGGTCATCCATATCCTCCCTCAGTAGGTCCATGGGCGATATGTTCTTGAACCTGACAAAATAGGTGTATTGTACATGGTCGGGTTCTTTGTTAGGTACCCCGTTGATGTACACGATGTGATCGATAATTTGCAGCGTGTCACCAGGAATGCCCACACAGCGTTTCACGTAGTTTTCGCGACGGTCAGTGGGGCGGGTGCCTACTTCACCGATGGGGTTGACACCATTATAACAGAAGTTAGGAGTCTGTTTCAGGAAGTCGGCGCCCAGTCGCTGGATAACGGTCAGACGCTCATACTGCTGTTGCAGCGGTAGCGAGTCCAGTGGCTCGGCATTGGTGAATGACTGCTGGAAGATGCTATTACCTACCTCCTGGCAGATGTTATAGTATTCTGTCTGATAAGGCGGGTTGACGAAAATGGTGTCGCCGGCAGGATAGTTGAACACCACGATGTCGTTGCGTTCCACATTACCCAAGCCTTTCACACGGCGATAGTCCCAATGGGGCCATTCTATGTATGACTTGATGTCGCCGAAGGGCAGTGTGTGCTGCGTCAAGGGCACTGTCAGCGGTGTCTCGGGAATGCGTGGTCCATAACTGATTTTCGACACAAAGAGGTAGTCGCCCGTCAGCAGCGATTTCTCCAGTGATGACGAGGGGATGACATAGTTTTGGAAAAAGAACTGGTTGATGAAATAGACAGCCACCAGTGCGAAGACGATGGCATCGACCCACGACATGATGATGCGGGTAGGGCCTTCGGCATCCTGCCACCACTTCCAGTTGATTTTCTTCGAGATGTAGGCATCATAGAGGAGTGGTGCTACGATGGGCAAAACGATGAGTCCCAGCCACGATTCGACCCAGTAGATGAATAGCAGATAGAGCACCAGCACAAAAATGAACTTTGCCCACTGCATCTTCATATTCTGTTGTTTCTTTTCTTTTCTCTTCATAGTTTTTTTCTAGTCTATCTAGTATCTCTAGTCTATCTAGTATCTCTAGTATTTCTAGTCTGTCTAGTCTATCTAGTACTTCTAGTACCTCTAGAACTTGAACATGTCACTGATGGTTAATAATCCTTGGTGATCCTTGGTGTATTCGGCTGCCAACACGGCACCTAATGCAAAGCCACGACGGGAATGGGCATCGTGGGAGATGGTGATGATGTCTGCATCGGAGTCGTAACGGATGGTATGGATGCCTGGAACCTCGCCCCTGCGGATATGATCTATTCGCAGCAGTTTGGGATCGGTGGTATCTTCGGCCCATGCCTCTTTACGGTCAATATTCTCGACAATCTCTTCGGCTAGTGTAATAGCGGTGCCGCTGGGATGGTCTAGTTTATGAACGTGATGCGTCTCTTCCATTTCCACATCATACTGTGGGAACTGGTTCATAATCTTAGCCAGATAGCGGTTCACTGCCGAGAAGATGGCCACACCGATGCTGAAGTTCGAGGCCCAGAACAGCGTATTCCCTTCTGAACAGGCCTTGCGCACCTCATCGCCATGATCATTCATCCAACCCGTGGAGCCAGAAACCACCTTTACGCCCTTGGCCCATGCCTTCAGATAATTGCCATAGGCCACCTGCGGTGCCGTAAACTCGATGGCCACATCAGCCGAAGCGAATGATTCACTTTCAAAATCCTGTTGGTTGTCAATATCGATGATACTCACAATCTCATGGCCGCGACTTCGGGCTATTTCTTCTATCATCTTGCCCATCTTGCCGTAGCCGATTAATGCTATTTTCATTTTAATATAAATTAAAAACGGTGCAAAGGTAGAAAAATTAATTAAGAATTAAGAATTAAGAATTAAGAATTTGCTACCGCTTTGAAAAATTAACGATTATTGTGACTGTCAAAGAAGTTGTTTTGCAAAAAAATACCTATCTTTGTGGGCAGAACAAACTTATTTTTGACGATTATGGGTAAAAAAGGAGGTAAACGACTGAACAAGCGGATGGTGGCTGATGCTGTACAGGCTCTGTTTCAGGCACATCCTGGAGAGACACTCAGTTTCAAACAAATTTTCAAGGCATTGAAGTTAGACACACATCCAACGAAGATGCTGGCCATCGACGTGATGGAGGAAATGGCGTGGGAGGACTATCTGTCGAAGGTTTCCGACAGTGCTTACAAGTTGAACTTGAAGACACAGGTGCAAGAGGGCACGTTTATCCGCAAAGCCAATGGTAAGAACTCGTTCTTGCCTGATGATGGTGGCAAGCCGGTATTCGTTGCCGAACGCAACTCGATGTTTGCCCTCAATGGTGACCGTGTGCGTGTGGCTTTCATGGCCCGTCGACAGAATCACATCAAGGAGGCTATCGTTACGGAGATACTGGAGCGTAAGCACGATCAGGCCGTGGGCATCCTGCAGGTGGAGAAAGACTATGCCTTCCTCAATGCCGAGGGTAACTTCTTCGTGCAGGACATCTTGATTCCCAAGAAGAAACTGAAGGGTGGCAAAACAGGCGAAAAGGCTGTGGTGAAAATCACCCAGTGGCCATCCGATGAGTCGAAGAATCTGGTGGGCGAAGTGATTGATGTACTGGGTAAGCAGGGTGACAATAACGTGGAGATGCATGCTATCCTGGCCCAGTATGGGTTGCCCTACAAATATCCGAAGCGTGTGGAAGATGCCGCTGAGGCGATAAATGCCGAGATTACACCAGAGGAGATTGCCCGTCGAGAAGACTTCCGCGAGGTCACCACGTTCACAATCGATCCGAAAGATGCCAAGGATTTCGATGATGCCCTGTCTATAAGGGCTATTGGCGAAAATGCTAAAAGCCAAAAGCCAACTGCCAAAAGCCCATTATGGGAAGTTGGTGTGCATATTGCCGATGTCTCGCACTATGTTACCGAGGGTAGTATTATTGACCGTGAGGCCGAGCAGCGTGCCACCAGTGTGTATCTCGTGGATCGCACCATCCCCATGTTGCCAGAACGGCTTTGCAACTTCATCTGTTCGCTGCGTCCTGATGAAGAGAAACTATGCTATAGTGTGATCTTTGTTCTTGACGAACAGGCCAACATCAAGGACTGGCATCTGGCACATACCGTCATCAGGAGTGATAGGAGATTTGCATACGAAGAGGTGCAAGATATCTTAGATGGAAAAACAAAGGCGGAAGCAAATTCTTGCGTCCCTTCGGTAGCAAGCGACCAGAGGTCGAGCGCTTCACTCTTCACTCTTCACTCTTCACTTAAAACGCTCGACAAGATGGCAAAGGCATTGCGTGAGCGCCGTTTCAAGAATGGTGCGGTGAAGTTCGATCGTGAAGAACTGCATTTCGACATCGATGAGGACGGCAAGCCCACCCGCTGCTATTTCAAGAAGTCAACCGATGCCACTCAACTCATCGAGGAATTTATGCTCTTGGCCAACCGCACCGTCGCTGAGTTCATCGGGAAGGTGAAAGGCCAAAAGCCAACGGCTCATGGTCAACAGCCGAAAGGCAAGACATTCGTCTATCGTATTCACGACCAGCCTGATCCTCAGAAACTTGAGAACCTGCGTGTGGCTTTGGCTCCCTTCGGTTATAAGGTTAAGACCAGTGGCACACGAGGTGCTATCTCCAAGAGTCTGAACAATCTGATGGAGAGTGCTCAGGGGGAACGCGAGCAGAAACTCGTGGAGACGTTGGCCCTTCGTTCGATGATGAAAGCCAAATATTCTACTCACAATATCGGTCACTATGGCCTGGCCTTCGACTACTACACCCACTTCACGTCGCCTATCCGACGCTATCCTGACACCATGGTTCATCGTCTTCTGACTCGTTATCAGGACGGTGGACGCTCTGCCAATCAGGATCACTATGAGGAACTCTGTGAACATTCCAGCGAGATGGAGCAGACCGCCCAGAATGCCGAGCGTGACAGCATCAAATACAAGATGGTAGAGTTTATGGTCGATAAGGTGGGCCTGGAGTTCGATGCTCATATCAGTGGTGTGCAGAGTTACGGCATCTACTGCGAGATCGATGAGAACCACTGCGAGGGTCTTGTGGGTATGCACGACTTAGATGGTGACTATTACGAGTTCGATGAGCGCAACTACTGTCTCGTAGGACGTCGTCATCATCGCAAGTATCAACTTGGTGATGCAGTGCGCATCAAGGTGGCTCGTGCCAATATTGATAAACGCCAACTCGACTTCATTTTGGCCGACTAAATGTTTGCCAACTCTTAATCTATTTTAAATCGTAGCGCACTTCTATGGCGTTACGATTTTTTTTCGTATCTTTGCACTCAGACAAATCGAAAGACAATGAAAACAAACTATGAAGTGCGTTATGCGGCCCATCCCGAGGACGCACGACATTATGATACGGGCAGGCTACGCCGTGATTTCCTGATTGAACGACTCTTCGCTGAAAACGAGGTGAATATGGTCTATTCCATGTACGACAGAATGGTCGTTGGTGGGGCCATGCCTGTCGGCGAGTCCCTGCTGCTGGAGCCCATCGACCCGTTGAAAGCGACCTTTTTCACGCAGCGTCGTGAAATAGGAATATATAATATAGGTGGAACGGGCATCGTTCAGGTGGGAGAAGAGCGTTTCTGTCTGAACTACAAGGAGGCACTTTATGTCGGTCGTGGTGACCGCGAGGTACGCTTTACCTCTGAAGATGCTCAACATCCTGCCAAGTTCTATTTCAATTCCACAACGGCCCATGCCAGTTATCCTTGTAGGAAAGTGACAAAGCAGGATGCTGTTGTGGCCCATATGGGGTCGCTTGAGATGTCGAACGAGCGCAACATCAATAAGATGCTGGTCAATCAGGTATTGCCCACCTGCCAGTTGCAGATGGGTATGACAGAACTGGCTCCAGGTTCTGTGTGGAACACGATGCCGGCTCATGTACATAGTCGTCGCATGGAGGCCTATTTCTATTTCGAACTGCCAGACGACCAGGCGGTCTGCCACTTCATGGGTGAGCCGCAGGAGACGCGACATATCTGGCTTCACAATGAGCAGGCTGTCCTATCGCCCGAATGGAGCATCCATTCTGCCGCCGCCACCCATAACTACACCTTTATATGGGGTATGGGAGGCGAGAATCTCGATTATGGTGACCAAGACTTTTCACAAATAACAGATTTAAAATAACAACTAATCAATTATGGCAAACATTTTTTCATTAGAGGGTAAGAATGCCTGGATTACTGGTGCATCTTACGGTATCGGTTTCAACATCGCAAAGGCTTTTGTTGCCGCTGGCATCAAAACGATTATTTTCAATGACATTAATGAGGCTGCCTTGCAGCGTGGATTGGACAACTACAAGGAGGCAGGTATTGAGAACGTCAAGGGTTATGTCTGTGACGTGACCGACGAGAATGCCGTGAAGGCCTTGGTGGAGAAAATTCATCAGGAAGTGGGTCAGATAGACATCCTTGTCAACAACGCTGGTATCATCAAGCGCATCCCCATGCACGAGATGAAGCGTGCCGAGTTCCAGCAGGTCATCGATATCGACCTCGTTGGTCCGTTTATCTGCTCCAGTGCCGTCATTCCTGAGATGATGGAGCGTCGTGAGGGCAAGATCATCAACATCTGCTCGATGATGTCGGAACTGGGTCGTGAGACCGTCAGTGCCTATGCTGCTGCCAAGGGTGGCCTGAAGATGCTGACCCGTAATATCTGCTCAGAGTATGGCGAGTATAACATCCAGTGTAACGGCATTGGCCCGGGCTATATTGCAACTCCGCAGACCGCTCCTCTCCGTGAGCGTCAGCCAGACGGCTCTCGTCATCCATTCGACTCGTTCATCTGTGCCAAGACACCTGCTGGCCGCTGGCTCGATCCCTCTGAACTGGGTGGCCCCGCCGTGTTCCTGGCTTCTCATGCTTCCGATGCCGTCAATGGCCATGTGCTCTATGTCGATGGCGGTATTCTGGCTTATATTGGCAAACAGCCTAAATAAGTTCTTGACAGGTCAAATAAAAAAGGCGGCATTCCACAAGGGTGCCGCCTTAAAATTTATTTACAAAATGATTAGTTCAGAGCGTCAGCAAGTTCTGCACCGGCCTTGAACTTAGCAACCTTCTTAGCAGCAATCTTAATCTTTTCCTTTGTTGCGGGGTTGATACCCTCACGTGCGGGGCGCTCGCTAACTGCGAATGTGCCGAAACCAACCAAAGCAATCTTATCACCTGCGATAAGAGCGTCCTTAATTGCTGCTACTGTAGCGTCAAGAGCCTTCTTTGCGTCAACCTTTGAGAGACCAGCACCTGCTGCAATCTTCTCCACTAATTCTGTCTTGTTCATAATTTTGTTAGATTTTAAAAGTGAATATTTTAGTTATTTGATGAAATTTTGACGCAAATATAAAGGAAAGTATTCAGAAAACAAACAAAAAAATGGAAAAAGTGATGTTTTTAATGAAAAAAAGTTGTTTGTGGCCCATTTTTGTCCTTTAAAAGAGATATTTTTAGTAATTTTGCACCCGAAACGCGTACTTTGCAAGAATGACGCAAAACAGTAAATAGTATATTCACCAATCGTAAAAAGCAAGATGTTTCGCAACATACCGATAGTCACAAAGAACTTGCTCATCATCAATGTGCTGGCTTATTTGGCAACATTAGTGCTCCCTACAATGGGCATTAGTCTGGAGCAGTATGGAGGCCTCCACTTTTTCATGGCTTCCGACTTCAATATTCTACAATTTATCACTTACCAATTCCTTCATGGCAGTTTTACTCACCTGTTTTTCAACATGTTCGCCTTGTGGATGTTCGGCTGTGTGATAGAAAACGTGTGGGGCCCGAGAAATTCATTTT